>Ga0307374_10010115_pt1 | contig 13759 bp, 17 predicted proteins | sample OX3MG_FD_202532 | JGI IMG/M metagenome (GOLD analysis project Ga0307374, IMG submission 202532) | Soil microbial communities from Risofladan, Vaasa, Finland - OX-3 | ecosystem: Environmental > Terrestrial > Soil > Coastal area > Acid sulfate soil | place: Finland: Risofladan, Vaasa | collected... | reverse complement strand
CCTTCGGCAGCAACGGCTCGACCAGCTCCCACAACTCGTCCGACACCAACGGCTTCGCCATCTGCGCCCCATCCTCCCGGTCGAAGTGGACGCAGCCGATTTCGCCGACTACAAGCGGGTCCCTCCTTTTTGAAAGGCGCTCTTAGGGCACTCGGGCTCCCACAGGTTGCGCGCATGGATCGCGCGGGTGAAGCGTCAGTGTGCGCTGCCCTGGTTCGTCATCGGCCTCCGTTCCGGGGCCGGACGGCGTGGCTAGCCTAGACGCCGAAGGGGATTCGCACCGCCGACCAGCACCGACGCTACCAACACCGATAGCGCAACGACACGGCTTCTTCCTGCGGTGATGCGCTTCATCGATCGCCCCTCTCTTCCCTCGATTCGGGCGGCCTCGCTTGGCCGCCCGCCCGCCGGTGCTCTAGCGCTGTTCGAGGAGATGGGAGACCCAACTTCGCGCGACTGAAGCGTCGGTGTGCCGAGCCCTGGGAAGTCATCGCCGAAGGGGCCGGCGGAACGCAGTCTACGCCGCGGCCTTCTGCAGGCTGTCCCGCTCTGACTCCAAACGGCCTACCTCTTGGCTGGCTCGATCTTGGCGGACCCTGCGGTCGGGGTGAAGACGGTGGTGTGGCCGTCCTCCCAGCGGACTCGGTACCGGGGCGGGTCCTGTGCGAGCACCTCCTCGATGACGCCTTTGCGGATAGCTTGACCGAGTTTTTCGGCCTCGACCACGATCCGGGCTCCGACCTTGGCTTTCATCTCGTCCTCCTTCAGGCGCGATAGAGAGACGTGTGCATTATCTCTCGACCCCGAACTAGGTTCGCCCACTTGCTAGCGTGGTGAGGCATGGCGGGAGTGTTTTCTTCACCGCCGGGAAGCGAGCCTTCGAGCCCGGACGACCCAGTCTCGTGGCTTCAGATCGAGCAAGGATGGAACGTCGTCGCGTCCGATGACCTCGCGGTTGGCACGGTTGCGCAGATCGAAGGTGATAAGCACAGCGACATCTTCGACGGTCTAGCGGTCGAATCGGGGAAGCCGAGTGTGATCCGCTACGTGCCTGCCGAGCAGGTGGGGATGATCTACCCGGGCAAGGTGACGCTGAAGATCACCTCGGAGGTCGCGGCCGCCAACCTGGAGCCGTTTCATGCGTCACCACCGGAGACGAAGTGGACTCCGGGAAAGGCTCCACTCGCAACCCGGCTATCGCGGTGGCTCGGCGGAAAGCGCTAGCCGCGGCATCTGATCGACGCGGCATCCGATCCACACGATTCGAAAGCCGGATCGAAACGCGCGCTGTTCGTTACTAATAGCGTCTCCCGCCGCCTTGCCCCTTCACCTTGCGCTCTCTGCGGAGGTAGACGGCGATCAAGAAAGCGAGGGCGATCGCAGGGAAGATTCCATTTGCCCAGCGGCCGCTCGTGAAGTACCAAAGAGCAATGCCCGCTTCGACCGCGCCGACGACACCGAGTATGCGGTTTTGCGGGGAAAGAGTTTGCACCAAAGCACAGTATGGCTGCGATGTGTGAAGGATGCTCTCCGCGGGCCTAAAGGCCCGCAATACACCGAGCGAGCGCGTGCTGCCGAAAACGAGTCCGCGCTAGAGTGAAACGATGTGGTGGCGTGGAGCCATCGTCGTGTCGATCCTAGGTCTGTGGCTTGCGATCGGGGTCGCCTGGGGTGCGAGAGCTGCGCTTGTCTTCTTCTTTTTCGTGTTCGTGGCCTCGCTGTTCGGCTTCTGGGCGCATGCTGCAGGGCAGCTGGGTCGGCGCGCGGGAGCTGGGTACTTCCAGCGTCAACTTGATCCGAGCAAAAGTGGGAGCTGGCGCGATCGCGTGACGCACCGTCAGACCTGAACCGGCCCGTCTGCCGCGCCACTCGGTACGCTTCCCCCCGCGATGCGGCTCTATCACGTTCCGAATAGCAGCTCGCAGCGGGTTGTGTGGATGCTCGAGGAGCTCGGCGAGCCGTACGAGCTGGTCATCCTCGGCGATCGTGCGTCTCGGCTTTGCGGACCGCGAGCACATGGGCCGCCACCCGATGGGCCGGGTGCCGGTGCTCGAAGACGACGAAGGCCCGGTGTTCGAGTCCGGTGCGATCTGCCTGTATCTCGCGGACACCTATCCGCAGTCAAGGCTGCTACCCCCAGCGGGGACGCACGAGCGCGGCCTCGTCTACCAATGGTCGTTCTTCGCCTACACGGAGCTGCAGGCGAGGGCCGTGCAGATCAGGCTGGCGGGATCCCCCGAGGCTGCCGAGGCTCCGGCGAAGGCGCTCCAGGAAGCCGTCGATGCCGTCGACCGAGCGATCAAGGGAAAGGACTTCCTCGTCGCCGACATGTTCTCAGTTGCCGACCTCCTCGTCGGTACCGCCCTGAGCATGGCGCGACGCCTGGGCGCCGTCGAACTGCCGGCCAAAGCCCGCCGCTACCTCGACACACTCGAGTCGCGGCCGGCGAAGCAACGCGCCGACGCGCGCAACCCGCCGCCGGCACCAACCGCGTAGCCGTGGCGAGACTAAACGCGGGCTAGTAACCGCAACTGGACAGAAACCGCTCACGGCGCGAGGGCGTCGAAGGTCGGCCGGCGCGGCCTGGATCAACGCGTCTCATAACCTCTACGAGGTAGAAACCCGGAGGTTGCCGAGCGAGATCTGTCCGCGCCTCAAACAACATATCTGGCTGCGTGACACCGCGACCGCGCTGCATCGGCGTGGGTCGTACATCGAGCCGCGCTTGTCCGACGCCGTATGCGGGCCGGAGGTATCGGGGTTGCGCCGCTGGGTCAGTGGTGCGAGCGCGCGAGTTGCTGTGCGAGCGCCTGCCGGGTCGCCGGTCCGACGATGCCGTCGGCGGTGAGTCCCGCTGCCTGCTGGAGCGCTTTGGTGGCGGCGTCGGTTAGCGCTCCGAAGGCGCCGTCTACGGGGAGCGGTTGCAGGCCGGGTTGGGTGCGAAGCCAGCGGTTGAGCTCTCGCTGCCAGGACTTGACCGCGCCCCCGGTTACGCCCGGCTTGAGAAGCAGGGCGGTGGTTCCACCGCTGGTAAGACCGTGGGCGCGCTGCAGCAGGCGGATGAACGATGTGACGCTGACGAGCTGGGGATTCGCGACAAAACGCGATTCTGGCACGACGAGATTGCCAATCCGGTCTGCTCGCAGCCACGGGGCGACGGGAATGCGGTACAGCTCGTTCCAGACGATGTCGCTTGTCGATAGCAGCCGTGCCTGAGCGGCAAGCGCTTCGGCAACGGATGGAACGCCGGTCTTCGCCGATCCCAGGCCCGCTACTGCTTGTGCGAGCTGGGCGAGGCCGGTGACGCGCAACTCGAGCGCGGCCAGGAGTTCTTCGTCGACCTGCCGAAGCGGGCCGGGCGGTCGGAGGAGTTGCGCTTGGTCGTAGGCGTGCTGCTCCTGCGCGGCAAGATCCTGCAGCCGCCTTGCGAGCGGGGCGCTTTTCAAGGAAGAGCCGAGGAGGCTCGTGAGCGCAGTGCCGGCCCGGTCAGAGCTGTGCGCGAGCGTACGCACCTGGCTGAGGTAGCCCGCATAGTTTGCGCCGGCTCCTTGGCATGCCCCTAGCCCCGTTACGAGGGCCACGACCGCAACGATCACGAAGGCGACCACACCGGCCAACCGTCCGATTCCGACAAGCCCAGGCGGCGGAGGCGGCCGACGGGCGCTGCGGCCGTTGCCCGCCCGGCCGTCCAACGACGGCATGCGGGGCCGCGGCCATCCCCGCTCGACCGTGTCGGCAGTCTCCGGTTCGGAGAAGAAATCGAACTCGAGATCGTCGTTTCCCAGACAGCCCACGGTATCGAGTGGCCGATACCTCTGAGTGGCGGCTCGTCAGAAACGCCCGCCGGGAGCGATCGGTGCCCGTTCGACTGATCTTCCAGCGCCGACGCGTCCCGAAGAGAGGAGTTCCGTGGATTACCAAAGCAATCGCGGATGTCTCGATCTTGACCGGCGCGTCGCCCTGATTTGCTCGGCGGGCTGATCTACGAATACGGGCTCGCGGCGCAGCGCGTCTGCGCGACGCCAACGTCTTTCTCGCGACGCGCCGCTTCCACTGTCGCCCACGCGCGCGCGGCTACCAGATCGCATCGCGTCCTGCGTGGTCTCCGTACCTGCGCGATCGACCGATCACCGGCCGTCCCGATCGCTCACCACCCTAATCTGCGTTACCGGCACCCACAGCTCCGCCGCGTCGGCTGTCCTTGTCGACTGCTTGTGCGCCTCGCGGCGGCCTGCCGGCTCGCTCATCGTCCCTCGCGACGTTTCAGCGCTGACAGTGCTTCGCTAGCGTGCCAGTGTGACCGGTGATCGTCACCGCGCCTGCAGGCCCGGTGCTCGCTCCGGCCGGAGCTTGGTGTCAGCGGTAGCGGCCTTCGCGGTCGCGTCCGATTCGGGATCGCCATGTGCTGATGGTGTTGGCTGGGACGGGTGGTTCGGGACGCTGCCGCTGGGCGCCCCGAGCTTGGTACTCTGCCTCGTTCTAGCGGATGCTTTCTTGGACGAGCCTGCGGGTGGAGACGCCGGCGAGGAGGCTGTCGCCGGGCTTGCGTGCGCGGACGAACATGACCAGGTCGCCGCGGTGGAGCGGCATGTTCCGCGTCGGCCGGATCGTCAAGGTCGCCCAGCCGTCCGTCCCGGTCGCCTGCTCGGGCGCGTTGTATGTCCACCCGTACGGCAGCCCGAGGACGAAGACCAGCGCCCCCTGGACTGAAGTGCCGTGCGAGTCGGAAACGTGGAAGCGCGCCTGGATCGGCGTCGTCCGCGAGAGCGTCGGATTCGGCGCGAACTGGACGCCGTCGATCACGAGCCGATCGGGGAGCGAGACGTTGTTGACCGAGATCGTGGTCGCCCCTTGCACCGTCTTCGCCGTCACGACCGCGGTGTGCGGGCTGTCCAGATAGCTCGATCCGTACGCGTTGGTCGCTGTCACCTCGACCCGCAGCGTGTGGCCGAGGTCTGCCGACCCGAGCGTGTAGCTGCTGGCGTTCGGACTATGGGCGATGAAGGTCGAACAGCCGTTCCCGTTCGTGTCGCAGCGCTGCCAGGTGTAGTCGAACTTGATCGGCGCGGAGCCCGACCACGTGCCGTTATTGACGGTGAGCGTTGCGCTCTCCTGAACGGCGCCCGAGACGGACGGCGGCTTCGTGTTCGCGGGCGCGGTGCCTGAAGCCTCGACGACCTTGGTGGCGGCGGTGGTAGCTGTCCCGCTTCCGCCGCTGTTGTGGGCAGAAACCTGAACCCGCAGACGATGTCCCACATCGGCGGTCGAGATCGTGAATTGCTTGCTATCGGCCCCGGTGATCGCGCCGCAACTACCGCCGTCGGACGCGCACCGCTGCCACTGGTAGGTGTACGAGGTAGGCGAGTTCGTCCAGCTGCCGTTACTGGCCGTGAGCTGCTGGCCGTCCATTGCCGTGCCCGAGATGCTCGGAGGCGTCGTATTTGCCGGCGGCTGGACGGTCGTCGTCGTGGCGGTCGTCGTCGCGGCGGTCGTCGTGGTGGCTGTCGTCGTGCTCGACGTCGACGCCGATCCGATCGCGACTGAGCTCGCGAATCCCGCGCCGATGGCGAAGGCCACGCTGAAGGCCCGAAGAAGCCACTGTCGCGTACGTGGCATGCGTGGGTTTGCTCGATTGCGTGTCATCTGCGACCTCCGATGTTCGCTAGTGATCCACGCTTGCAGTACCCACGCCCAGCGGGCGCTAGATACACCATGTCATGGTTTTTACGGAAGCTTTACCACCGGAGCGCAGCCTGATCTGTAAATACCTTCGCACCGTGATACAAGTTGATCGATGGCGACGAGGGTGAGAAAGCTGGGAGCCGACGAGGCGGAGCTCTTGCGAGCAGCCGCGTTCAGGCGGGAATTGCGGCGGTTCCTGCATCGGACCGATGCGGTTGCCAGGCAGGCGGGCTTGACCTCGCAGCGCTACGACCTACTCCTCACGGTCGCCTCGGCCGGTGTGGTTCGGATCACGGAGCTGTGCGGTCTTCTCCATCTGCAACAGACAGCGGTCACCGAGCTGGTGAAGCGCACCGAGGAGGCCGGCTTGATCCGGCGGCGCCAGTCCGCAGAGGATGGGCGCGTCTGGCTGTTGGACCTCACCAGCGAAGGGGAGCGTCGGCTGATGCGGGCTTTTGCGGCGCTCCGAGATGACCGGCTAGCGCTCGCCTCTGCCTTCCGCGACGTTGACAGGAGCTTCCGCGCCGCCAGCCGGTAGGTCGCGCGTGGCTACGCGTTTCCTTCAAGCGACGGAAAAGGGCGGCGCCCAACGGTAAAAGTCCACGTTATGGTCTTTATCGTCCGTTGGTGAGCGTGTCCGCGAGGGTGTCCGCGGCGCTCGCCGGTAGAAGCACGGTCAGCCTGTCTCCTTGCTGGAGCTGTTCGCTCTCGCTCGGCTCGAACGATGTGTCGCCCCGCTTGATCGCGAGCACGGTGGCGCCTTCAGGCCACGGAAGCTCGCTCACGCGCCGGCCTACGGGAGGATCGGTAGTCGCGAGTTCCAGGTCGACGATGCGGTAGCCGCGGAGCCAGGCGCGGCCGCCGCCCATGACCTGCGATGTGCGTCGTGCGGGTTCGGCACTGCGACCGAGGCCGCCCTCGAGGCGGGCGTTGTAGGCGCGGAGGACGTCGACGTGCGTGAGCCAGCCAACGGGCGCTCTTCCGGACGCTGCCAGGACCGGCAGCCCGGAGCGAGCGCGAAGGAGTGAGCCGAGCGCCTCCTCCAGCGTCTGGCTTGAGGCGAGCGCTGGGATGTCCTGTGCGAGCTCGCCGGCGGTGGCGTCGAGGGCGTTCTCGCGCATCGCCTCCTCGACCTGCAGCGAGGTGATGGTGCCGCGGTAGCCGCCGTGCTCGTCGACGACGGGCAAGCCATCGCCGGGACCGTCTGCGAGCCGTGCGATCACCTCGTTCAAAGGTGCATCGATGGCGAGTGCGTCGGGCAGGGGCTGCATCGCATCGCTGACGCTGAGGAGTTGCATCAGGTTCGCGCCCCGGCCGCGCATGACGTCGATGCCGCGACGGCGTAGCTTCAGCGTGTAGATGGTATCCCGGCTGAGCAGGCTCGACACGCCGGCGGCGAGCGCGATCGCGAACATGAGCGGCAGGATGATGCGGTAGTCGCCGGTCAGCTCGAAGATGATGATGACCGCCGTGATCGGGGCGCGGGCCGCGGCCGCGAACACGGCTCCCATCCCGACGATCCCGTACGTTCCAGCCGGCCCGGTGAGGTGGGGGAGGAGGTGGTGGACGCCGGCCCCGTAGGCGCTGCCGAGCATCGCGCCCATAAAGAGCGAGGGTGCGAAGACGCCGCCGGAGCCGCCGATCGCGATCGTCAGGCTCGTCGCGACGATCTTGCCCGCCAGCAGGAGGAGCAGAAACCAGAAGACGTAGCCGCCGCCGATCGCCTTCTCGAGCGGCGGGTAGCCGACACCGTACAGTTCGGGTAGCGCGAGCAACAGGAGTCCGAGCAGGAGGCCACCGGCGGCGGGGCGAAGCCACTCCGGCCGTCCACGCCATAGACGGTCGGCGAGGTCTTCTGCGCCGTAGAGGATGCGGATGAAGGCGACGCCGACGACCGCGGCGGCGAGACCGAGGCCGATATAGAGCGGGTACTCGACCGGCGAGCGCAGTTGGAAGGCTGGCAGGTGCAGGAACGGGTGCGAGCCGAACGCTGCCCGGCCGATGATGTCGGCGACAAACGACGAGAGGACGACGACGCCGAACGACTCCGCCTCGAAGTCGCGCAGGATCAGTTCGAGACCGAAGAAGACGCCTGCGATCGGGGCGTTGAAGGTCGCCGAGATGCCGCCGGCCGCCCCGCAGGCGACGAGGATGCGCAGCCGCGACTCGGGGACGCGCGTCACCTGCCCGAGCGTGGAACCGAGTGCAGAGCCGATCTGAACGATCGGTCCCTCACGGCCGACCGAGCCGCCCGAGCCGATACAGAGCGCCGAGGCAAGCGACTTCACCACGGCCACCTGCGGACGGATGCGGCCTCCGCGCTCGGCGACCGCGAGCATCACCTCCGGCACGCCGTGGCCACGCGCCTCGCGGGCGAAGAAGTGGATGAGCGGACCGTAGATCAGCCCACCGACCACCGGTGTCAGCACGACGAACCAGAAGCCGAGCCCGTGGAAGTACCCGTAGGAGGCACGGCCGGCCGCGCTGTAGTCACGGTGGCCGGTGAACGCCTTTGTGAAGGCGAGGATCAGATAGCGGAAGGCAACTGCGCCCGCCCCGGCGCCCGCCCCAACTGCGAGCGAGAGCGCGACCATCCCGGCCGGAGTCGCACGCAGCCAATCGGCAAGCGGACGAGACGCCTTCGAAAACACAAGTCGCAGAGTCGATCCTTCCCGCGGGCGGTAACCGAAAGGCAAAGATAGTCCATACCATGATCTACACGAGGTCGAACCGTTACCTCTGTTCGACCGAGCCGCGACCCCGCGGCTGCACGCATGTCACCCCTCAGCTAAGGGCACGCGCTCGCGCGCTACTCATGCCCAACCGACCGCGGCCGATGAGGACAACGACGGCTTGTGCATCCGGGTGCAAGAAACCGGTTCGAGCGAGCGAACCTGTCGCAGCCGCCGTGCCGCCGGACCGCCCTGCCCATGCTCGAACGGCCACCGACGTCAGTGCCGCATTTCGTCTTGGAGCTGCCGGTCGTAGCGGCTCTCGATGTCGGACCAGCGGTCAGCGGTGATCGGCTGCGTGTTCGCGCCTTTGACCACGAACCCCGCGCCGTAGACGAAGCACTTGCGGTGACGCTCGAACTTTGTCGTGATAGATCGTTCGCCGGTGCTGGGAGCGGCGGCAGATCGCCGCTCGTGATATGGAGGCCAGGACTTCGGGAAGGTGTGGAGGCCGCCTGTTGGCGGCCTCCACCTTGCGTCTTGCCTGGAGTTGCTTACTTCCCCAGTCTCGGTTGAGTCTGAGGATCCGCGATGTCCCAACGGATCACGCCGCTCATCCTTCCGAGTTCGAGGGCCGCAGAAAGACGGCTACCCGGAACTGTTGACCTGATGCACCCGGGCGAACATGCTCCGTATGGGGGATCCGGAGGTCCGGCCGCCGCGCTACTGCCCAGGTGCTTGGATGTCGCGCGGATCGTTCGGTGTTGCCGCTCGCAGGTCATCGGCGACAGCTTCCATCGTTTCGCCCGTCTCAACATCCTCTACGTAGACCCGGCGCGTGGCTGCGCTCATGGGCGAGAACCCGCGCACGTAGAACGCTTGACCGTCGAGCGTGACGCGATCACCGATGCGAAGGCCAGCCATCTCGATGCAGATTCCGCTTCCCCGTCCGAGCCGCGAGAGACGGACGGGCACTGTGGATCATCGGCCCCGCCGGATCGGCGGTGATCCCTCAGGTAGGTATAGCCGCCGTTTGACGCTTGGCCGTGCACGGGTATGGCCAAGAGCAGGTGATGTCTCCCGCCTCGCTCGACGATGCAACGCGTGAACTCGAAGCGCTCAAGCTCCGCCTCATCGAGATGGCCGCGACTGACCTGACGCTGCCGGAGACTGAGCGGATGGCGCGCGAGATCAGCGCCATCCGGTTGCAGCTGAAACGGCTCCGCGAGGAGCAACGATCGATGGCAGACCGGGTACACCACCTGAAGACATAGCCGGCGCGACGTCGAACGCCATGGGTGGGCGAATCGCCCGTTCGGGGTAGGCCACGCGGCCCCATCCGTGATACAAATGGCAGCACAGACTGTGGCCGGCCCCAGGTACGCCGCAAGCCAACATGGGGACGCGGGGGAAACCCGATTTCCGCGGCCCAGTCTTCGCGGAGCGGCCCGGCTCTCTTGGACACCGGGCCATCCGCCTGCCAGGAAACGACGGCGCTTCTGCACGGCGGGTCGTGTTCGGTGATCTCGTAGCTGATATCGCGCGTGCCGCCGGGCAGGCGGCGTTTGTCGGTCGCGCGGCTTCCCACCTGCGCCGGACGACGCGGCCCTGAGATCAGCTTCCAGCGTGCGCCGGCGAGACAAAGAGATGAAGGTCGCGCTAGCCTCTCCAAGAGCCCGCATACCGCGGAGCAGGAGGAGAACAGATGAGGCCGCACGCCGGAGACAGGATCGTTGTCGAGTCAGAGAAGCTGGCGACCCCGAGCCGGGCTGGCGTAATCGAGGAGGTGCTCCAGGAAGATCCGGCGCGCGTCCGCGTCCGCTGGGAGGACGGGCATACCAGCATCCTGACGCCGTCTGCTGGGGCCGCGAGTGTTACCCGCACGAAGAGGCGAGCGAAGGCGTAGCCGGCTGAGGAGCACGCTGCCGTCCGGCCGACACGATTCTGCGAGCTGCGTCTCCGCGGCCATCAAGCCAGCGCCCGGTCGCTGGCGCCAAAGCGAGTAGGAGTACGCTTCATCGGGAGAGGAACGTATGTCCCCGCTGACCCCCGCTGAGCGGCACGCGCTGCGGCTTCGAGCCGAGAAAGCGGACGAAGTGTTCAGCGGGAGAACCGTAGGCGAGCTGATCCTCGACGTGCGGGAAGCGCACGCCGATGCATGCGCGGGGCTGCTCGGCGCCGCGTTAGACGCGATCCTTGTGCAATGTGTAGCGGAGCCGTTCGAGCCCTGGCCCAGCTCCCTCGTCGCCGCACTCGTCGCGTCCTGCAACTAAAGCGTGACGCCTAGTGCGAGCGCACGCTTCGCTCGAGACGGTCTCCACACCTGCACACCGCGACGGTCGGCGCGGTCATCGTCGCGACCATCGTCAGGTCGGCGTGAAGCGCGACCCGCTCAAACCCTCGCACGCGGACCGCCGTAAGGCCGTACTCGACGCGCGACTCTCGCTGGCGCTTAATCGAGCGCGAGCCGTTCCTCTCGCCGCGTAACCCACGTCTACACTCACAGGGATGCTCGAACGGGCGACGATCCGTGCCCTCCCGGTCCTCAATAAGACGGTCGATCTCGCCCCGGCCGCTCAGACGTGCTGCGGTGTCTGTCGTTCCTGCCTGACGACCAACATCTTCGGACTAATCGCTGCAGGCATCACCGGCGCGGCGGCCTACGTCGCGCGTTCCGCCAATCGTTTCGCCCACCCCTCCTACTAGAACTAGGTAGCAGCCGTGGCTGCTGCGCTCCGGCGGCATTTCGCGGATCCCTAGGAGTAGGAGTAGCCTTGGAGCTCACCGAGCGTCATATGCCTCCCGCGGCCGCCCTGACGATCGCTTTTGCCACCGGCGCCAACTGGTACGCGTTTGCCGCCGTCATCTTTCTGATGGCGCTCGTGTTGGCTGCCTGATGGATGATCGAGCGGAGAAGCAGTCGTCACGAGCGGGATCGGGTTCCGCGGCGCTGACGCTGCCGAACAAGTGCGGTGCGTCCGATTTCTGGTGAAACGACCTGATCGACCCCGCCAGGGAAGGCTTTAGGAGAAAGGGCGCTCACCCAGGCCACCGAGGTCGGAACGCTGCGTACTCGAGTGGCCGCAAGTGCGGGCCGTTTCGCTATTCGGCGGCGTCGCCCTCGCGCCGCAGGTAGTAGCGACCGTCTGCTGAGCAAGTCCGAACTCCACCGCGCGCCAGTTGCTTGCGCGAGGCCGTCGACCCGAGTCTCTTGCGCTCACCGGACACCACCGTCAGCCGAGGATGACAGTGAGTGCGGGAATGTCCCCCGAGCGTCCGCCTCGCGGTCGGTGGCCGGCTACGGCTCAGTCCAAGTTGTCGTGTGTCCGCCGATCGAACTCGTCCCGCGACTCGAGGTGCGGGCTCTCCCAGAGGCGCTTTCCGGTCTGAGCGTTGCGGTACTGGTCGGTATGGCGGGCGAACGGGCTCAGCTCGAACAGCGTGTACATGACCGCCGCAAGAACGAGCAGCACGAGCGCAATCACGACCACAGTGGCCATTACAGCCTCCTTTGTCTGCCCCGTACCTTCGCACCCCTGCGCCCCGTTCCATCGGGGGAGACGCTGACCCGGAATCAGGGGTTGGCCGTCAACCGGCCGCAGCTGTCACAGCGGAGGGCCGGCGGTGCAGAGGAGTCGCGCTCCCGCACCGCCGGCTCTCGGCCCTTTGGGCCGTGAGTCCTATTTGACTGTGACGACTAGGCGGAGGATGTTGTCGGGGCCGGTGGTGACGACGCCTTTGTAGTAGTCGTTGCCTTCTTTTGTTCCGAAGACGTAGGTGCCGGGCTTGTTGAGCAGGATCTTCGCGTGGGCGCCCATCTTGTCCATGTGGCTGCCGACCATGATCACCCTCGGGCCGGTGAGCTGGGTGAGGGTGTGTCCCATGATGTCGTTGTCGGTGAAGGTAAGGGCGGTGCCGCGCTTGACCGCGAGGGTCTGCATGACCTTGTAGGGGCCGTTGCCGATTGCCCAGGCATGGCAGCCGGCCTTCTGATGGTGGATGGTGATGCCGATGCTGCTGCTGGCGGCCGCCTGGCCGGCGAGCAGCGCGGAGGCGACGCCTACGGCGATAACAACGAGTGAGCGTTTCATGGTGCGACTCCTTTGTCGTGATGCGACTCGAACAGACTGGTTGCGCGCATGGTGCTCTCCGGCGGTCGACACCAAATCGGGCCGTCCGCGGAATCGCGCTGCGTAGGTTCCCGCAGCACGAGGGACATTCGGGCGGACATGGGCGAACCTGGCTCGACCCGCGATGTGCCCGGCTGCACTTGCGGATAGCCCGCAGCCAATCGGCGTCCAATCCCCGAGGTACGCCTTGCTGATCGCACGCACTCTGGGCCGATGAGTCACCGCCGCCGCTTCACCGCCACCGGGCGCGGCAGCCCTGCTCGCAGGCGGCGTGGTAGTCGCCTACGCCGCCGGCGCTTTCGGGAAGCGACGGCCGACCCTCAACTGATCGTCAGCCGTCAGCCGTCAGCCGTCAGCCGTCAGCCGTCGGTCGCCGTGCCGGTCGGGCCAGGCCCGGTGACTGCTGCAGCCCTGAAGGTCAACGGCTACGGCGTCGCTCTCCGCTGGACACCAACAACGCCTTTATCGCCGGCGAGATCTCCATCGCGCTGACACACCGAGGCGCGCCGGTGACCGGCGCCCACGTCCGCGTCACCTTCACCATGCTCGACATGAAAATGACCGGGCTAACCGGCCTACTCCCCGCGATCACCTCCGGGACGTACGGCCACTTCGGCCCCATCCTCGACATGCCCGGACACTGGGGCATCCGCTTCACCATAACCCCGCCCCGCGCGGCCCCCTTCACGGCCGACTTCACCGACAACATCCGCGGCTAACGCCCTGCCCGCAGATCGCGGGCCGCCGATTACCGCACCATCGGACTCAGGCTCAAGAAGCACGAGCGTCGGGGCCTCGCTCAGAGTGACATTGGTGCGGGAATGATCGCCCGAGGGCAATGCTCGCCGGTGTTTTCCCGCGGGAGAGCAGAGGGGCCTCGCGGATGTCGGTGACGCGGGCAGTCGGAATTGTTGCAGGATGCACAAGTCGTATGCGGTCGTCTTCTGTGAGCGGGGCGAGGCCCCAGCCGCCGGGGCGCTGGAGCTGCACCGGGGCCGGCTGCTGCTTACGGGCCGGGCGGGGCAGAAGCGGTGTGCGTTGAGCTTGCCGTTGGCCGATGTCACCGCGATCCGGATCGGTCGGGTGCGGGTGGATCGCCTGAACGGGTACCCGACGCTCGTGCTCGAGCGCGGGCCGATGCCGGCGGTGCAGGTCGCACCGCTCGGGGCGGGGCTGTTGCACGAGATCGCCGATCTTCTCCTTGCGATCAGCGCTGAGCGGCGAGCTGGCGGTGAGGAGCTGGCTGTCGTGGTGCCGCTGAAGCCGAACTGTCTC
>Ga0307374_10010114_pt1 | contig 13759 bp, 5 predicted proteins | sample OX3MG_FD_202532 | JGI IMG/M metagenome (GOLD analysis project Ga0307374, IMG submission 202532) | Soil microbial communities from Risofladan, Vaasa, Finland - OX-3 | ecosystem: Environmental > Terrestrial > Soil > Coastal area > Acid sulfate soil | place: Finland: Risofladan, Vaasa | collected... | reverse complement strand
CACGGGGCTGACTAGCTCGCCTGATGTCCCGACCACAACGATCCGGTAGTTTCCAGGCTCGACCGAGGTCGAGGTGTTCAGAAGGAGAAGAGACACAAAGCCGGCGGTTCCTACTGAAGGGGTGAACGACGCCGACACTCCTGGAGGAAGGCCAGTCGCAGACAAGCCGACGGCCAGAGGGGCGCCCCCGTCGAGAACGACGATAACAAGTGTCTGAGTCCCCTCGCCGGCGAGGACAGAGTCTGAGCTCAGCGTTAGCGTGAGATGGAAGCTCGAGGCTGTTGTCGACGACGACTCCACGGATGTCGAGTTGGATGTAGTCGAAGACGAGGCAGAAGAGGCTGAAGTCGAGTTAGTAGCGCCGGTCGTAGTGGAGGAGGTGGAACTGTTTGAGGTCGTGGACGACAAGGATGAGACCGACGTGACCGTGACCGTGGTTGTTGTCGAAGTCGATGTCGTGGAAGTCGACGTTGTGAAGGAGCTGGAGGCTGAACTAGTAGTTGAGGTCGTCGAACTTGATGATGTCGAACTTGATGGTGTGGTCGATGATGATGTGCTCGTGCTGGTCGTCGTAGAGGAAGTCGTGGTGGTTGTACCCGAAGGAGCGTACCAATCCACTCCTCTGAGCCTGTCGTTCGAGAGACTTATCTGAGATGCCGTGGTCGCGTTATACGATTCCTTGAGCAAGGAACCAGAAGTCGTTGTCACGTCAGAATACGAGTCGTCGTGCACAAAGATAATCTGATTAGCGGTGTTTGAAATCGAAGAAGTTACGTTGGCGAAAGAAGAGCCAGTCCACATGACTAGGTTGCCTCTCGCGTTGTTTTGAGAGGTCAATAGAGCGTAGGCTCCGTCGTTGCTGAACATGACGCTTTGGAACTGATACGAGCTTCCCACCCCCGAGAGAGCGGTGACCAGCCCCGTGGAATCTGAATACTCATAGACCGCCCCCCCGGATCCTGCAATCAGAGCGTACGTCCCGTCTGGGCTAAAGCCAATTCCTCCGAAGCTGTTTCCAGAGGGCAACCCCGGTATGGAAGAAATCGTGCCGGATCCGGCGGTGTATTTGAGGAGAGTACCGCCCTGTCCGACGATCAAGGCGTAACTCCCGTTAGGCTTCCAAGCAATTGCTCCCAAAATCTGGGCGGTTCCCGTCGACAATAAGCTTAGACTTCCACTGGAATACCTGAGCAGGGTACCGCCATCACCCCCAATGAGGGCAGTTGTCGAGCTTCCCGGCATCCACGCAATCCCGTTGAGACCTAGCGAGTTCGAGAGCCCGGTGTTCATGACGGTGAACTTACCGCTGCCGTACTGGACGAGCGCGTTATTGTACCCCGTTATCAATGCGGTACTGTAGTTCGCGTCCCATTTGATTTGATGATATCCGACGAAGGTCGTAGGTGTTCGGACGAGTTGAGGCAAGTTCCCCAGATTATAGACATGCGTTCCATCGAATGCCAGAGTGTCGTAGCAATCATCCGTCACCGTGAGGTAGGGCGGAGACAGTGAAGACGGGTCGTTCCCCACCACGTAACAGAACGTGTAAGTCGAATTCCAACGGCCGCCAATGTCCTCGGCGTAGATCTTCCACTGGATTTTGCTTCCGGCACCGACAGGGTTGGTTTGGGTGACGTTCGACCATTTTGCGATTCCGCTGAACGGTACGAAGCTGTTGTTCACAAACGTACCAGTTCCGCTATCCCAACTGAAGACGTATCCCGACAAGCCACTAGCATCCGACCATTTCACGCTGAAAGTGGTGCTGGATCCAGCGACTAGAGAGCTTACGCCTTGTTTGGAATACCCTGGATTACTTGAACCAGTAGTCGAGGAAGAGGAAGAGGAAGAGGAAGAGGAAGAGGAAGACGAGGACGAGGAGGAGGATGAAGTTGACGTGATAGTTTGAGCCACAGAAATCGTTGTTGCGCCACCGCTTTGGAAATGGACGTACAACAGTTGCTGTGACTGGTCATAGAACCAACCTTGCTGAAGAATGTTCGAAAAGGAAGCGCAAGCCCCAGCGTTGCCGCCTGCAGCGACTATCGAGGTGCATGTCGATCCAATCTGCGTCTTATTGAGAAGTGCCAAGCTTGCTTCGGACGTCAAGGTCCCAGTCTTGCTGCTGGTCACAGCCGTCACAGGTCCAGCAGAATTGATTACAACCCAGGATGAGGCACCTTGAGGCCCGTTCACGGTATACGATGCGGAAGAGGCGCTAACCGACTCGTTCGTGATGCTCGCGGTGCTGTAGATTGGCTGAAGGTTCGAGGCGTCGCTCATGATGTATATCGGGAGCCAATCCTTCGAGGGCACCGTCGTGCTGATGTGGATGTCAGACCCAGCCCCCGAAGCGACGACGGACATTGTCAGCATGTTGATGGCCACCCAACCCGCGGGGTTGATTCCATAGAAGGTGCCGTTGAGGTGGATATCGAACGGCGAAGGCGATGTGTCGTTGTTGCTCGCCCAGACGAGTATTGGGCTCCCCGGAGATCCGTCCACGCTGAATTGAAGATATGGGCTCCAGTTTTGCTGCTGGCTATAATTCGTCTCCCACAGAATCGGGAGCATGCTTCCCTTGTGAGCGGCGTAGTAGATGGCGTTAATCAGAAGCGAGATGAAGCTGTCTCTCGGACTACCGTTTTGGACTCCGTCGAAAGAGGTGGAGTTGCCGCTGAACTCGAGGCGGGCATAGGGCATCTCTATGGAAATTCCTATCCCTGACCCGTAGGTGTGGGTGGTGATGATTGGGTTGTTGTTGGAGTCTTTGAGCAGCACATATGCCGGATTTGCCTGTCCGGTCTTGTTTGAAACCGTGTATCTCAGCCAATAAGGAGAGAAGCTTATGCTAGTGTAGGGGGAGGTGATCTTGTTGGCTTTCACTACGGTGAGCGACGACGTGATATACGCGGGCGAGGACGATGCTTGCAGTCCGGCGAAGACGTCTTGCTGGTTCGGGCTGCTCCCGAAGCCTGTGTCGACATACCCGCCGCCGTTGCTGACGAAGCTAGTGAGCCTCGACTGGAAGCTTGCAGTCGGCGCCGCCAAGCCGCCGATTATCACGTTGAACTGTTCCAAGTTTCCGAGGGCGGTGAGATTCTGGTCGGGATAGTTGCTTGAGATGAAAGTTACGTTGACGGCTGGAGTGAGAAATTGAGGGAAGATGCCGTCATCGGAGCTCCCTATCCACAGGACCTTCACTGCGTCCTTCTCTGCGCCAAAATAGCTCCCGCTGTATTCCATCCTGTTGAGCAGCGTGCCGAAGGAGTCCGCATACTGGGTCTGAGTCATATTGTAGATCCCCTTGTTCCCGACCGTGGAGCTGAAATCGTTGAAGCTGAGAATGTTCCTGGCAGTCAACGGCAACCCATAGAGATACTCGGTCTGGATGCTAGAAGGCGCCAAGTCCCCTCTGTTGTCCAGCGTGGAACCGAAGCTTGACCAAGGAAGCCAGTTTGCCTGATCCGGAGCGGACAAGATGCTTATCACGTGATCTTTGGCATCGCTTGCCCAGAAGTTCGCGCTCCCGCCGCAGGAAGGAGTGCTAGGAGGGCACCCGATTACACCGCCGGCTCCTGAATCCCCGTATATCACATCGGTGGCGTTGAAGAATCGGCTGCTCTCAGCGACGTTGGCAGGCAGTCCAGTGAACCAGTAGGACTGCTTTCCCATCAGCCCCGTCATCGTCATCGTGAGCTTTGACATGAGCGTTGATTGCTCCGATCCCAAGAAGGCGTTCCACCCTTGCGCAGGGATGTTGGCGGTGGATTGGTCGTTCTCGCTTAGGATCTCATTGTAAAGCGCCGTCGTGTCGTATGTCTTGATCGTGGAGGCGCTCGCCACCAAGATGAAGCTCAGGTCTCCCTCCATAGTCGGGGACGACCAGCTCAGTCCGTTGGAGCTCGTCTCGTAGTGAAGGAGGGCCCCTCCGTAGTCTCCTCCCCTGCCGTCGCTTCTGTAAACTGTGGCAAACGAGTACGCCGTGCTGCTGCAGCCGGATCCGAGATTACCTAGGAAGCATATTCCTTGGATGACAATCCAGTACTTGGTGTTCGCGGTGATGTTTACCGGCCTGTTGAAGCTCACATAGTTTTGGGACTTTGAGGTCACGTTCATCGGAATGATTCCGCTTGCCAGGACGGGGGTGGTCGTCGGAGAATCGGATCCGGAATCCGTCCTAATGGAGACGTTCAGGTCGTACATGGCGGACGTGGAGACGTAGGTCCACAACCCCTTCAGTTGAAACGCTGTGAGCGAACCGAATGACTGGGCGACCCATCCGAGCGGGATTTGGGCCTGTCCTTCGACGAGCTGGCTGATCGTATCGACGCTCGTCGCTATCTTGAAGCTGATATCCGAAGGACCGTCCGGAGGCGGACCCCAGCTTGTCAGGTAGTCGCTGGAGGAATAGTAGACCAGCGCTGCGCGAGGGTTGACTTCCCTGTTCAAGACAGAATGACCGTCGTTCGTCGCGCTGATGACCAACCAGTAGTTTGTTCCGGCCGTTAGCGACAGCGTGCCGCGCGGGGTTGCGGTCATCGTGACGTTCACCCATGCGAGATAGCCCGACCATGTGGGTCCGGTCTTGAACGTGGCATTCACCGCCGAGAAGGACTGTGTTCCTTTAGCAAGCACCGGCGCGAGGGAGCCTGACGTCGGATGGCTGCACGTATTCCCCGAAGTGAGGCATGCCCCGTTATCAGAACGTAGCGTCACGTTGAACAAGTCGGCGCTCGAAGGAACGTTGAGTACCTCGAACGAGAACGCCTGCAGGGTCTCCGTATGCGCGGGCGTGAACTGGAGAGCTATCTCCGACCCGGGGACGTAGTTCGGCGACGAGAAGAAGTCTGTCTCGGAGACGTACTCGTTGTTGGAAATACCCTGGGGTTCTAGATTCATAAGACCCAAGCTGAATATCGGCCACGTCCTCTGTCCAAGATAACCGGCTGTGGGTGGGTTGACGGTCACGGTGAGAAAGTCCTGCGTGACCCCTCCACCGATGCTTCCGGCGTAGTTGTCGCTGCCTGACGATCCTCCGAATACGACCAGGTATGTGATTCCAGGAACCAGCGTGGCCGACGAACCGCTCTGACAATGAATGACGCAGCTCAATTGCACGGGCGAGTTCGAGAGCCCCTCATTGCCATGGAAGGTCTGCACGCTGAACTGCCCGGTCAGGAGGACCGTCGAGTTGGGATACTCGACTGAAATCGTGATGACGTTGGGGTCGTACTCTCTGTCTGACGTGAAGAATGTGATTTCGTTCGCCTTCACGGTCGAGCTCACTTGGAACTCAGTGCTCTGACTGCTGGGCCAGTTGTTGCTATTGTCATAGTAGAACGGATATACGGTGACCGTCGTGCCGCTCGAAGTGGTGAGCCAGAGGATTGAACCACCGCCTCTCCCATTGGCAGAAGTGACCGTGTTAGACCCCATGAACACGTAGATGTCCTGGAATACGTTGTTCTGGAGATAGCTGACGGCATAGGAGTTGCCGCTGCTTCCTCCGTGCGTGCTGAAGGCGACCCAGTAGTAGTCGCCGCCTTCCAGCGTCGCGGTGAAGCTGGTCGAGACCCAAGCGCCGGTCCCAGTGATGCCGGAAACGGATTCATTCTGAACTAACAGTGAGTAGTCTGGTCTTCCGATGAGCGTGCTGGCATTGTCTCGATATACCGTCTCGTAGAGCGTCTTGGGAGGACTACCGACGGTGGCCAGCATCGCCTTCAGAGTGAAGCCGTTCAAGGTCTCCCCGAACGGGACGTAGAACCTCTGCAGGATCACGTTACTCCCGAATACCGTATAGTTCGCATTCTCAGTGAGAGCCGTCCCTGTGGTCGCGAACAGGTCGGGCCTGTCATTGACAAACATCGACCAAATCTTGCTAACCGTCCCGTCGCTCAGATATGTTCCGGTCTTGGGGTTGATGATCCGCTGGAAGAATACGCTGTTGGCATAGGTATACATGGTGAAGTTGTCGAAAGGTCGCGACGATTTTATCGCCGTCCCGACGCTTCCGTAGTTGTTTCTGTCCCCAGTCGCCCCCTCGCCTATGCCCACCCAGCTCGAGTATTGGCCATACCAGAGCCAGAGCTGCTTCAGATCCACTTCGTACTGCCTATACACCAATGGAGATGCAATCGTCCATCCGCTGGACTTTGTGCAGCCGGAGCACGCTGTCAGGGGGACGTAGACGCCGCTGCCGTTCGCTGTCGCGGCTGCAGGATAGGTGTTTAGGAAGTCTTGGTCCCACGATTGCGACGAGAAGAAGTAGCCGAACTGCTTGAGGAAAAGGATCGTGTCAATCTGATACTTTACTCCCAGACTGAGCCAGTCCGAGACAGCCTGGTCATACCCTCCTGATACCTTCGTCGAACTCGTATTGGCATCGTTGCCCCAGAAGATGTCAAGAAAGACAAGGTGGACCCCAAGGGGCACGAAGTATCCAGTGATGTTTTTCTCCATGTTGGCTATCGATGGGGGACTGCCCTCCATCTGCGTAAGCGCATTCGCATCCAGCACTACTGGAGCACCGCTGAGGCCCACCCCGTAAGTGGACGCGTTATCGAAGGTCTGGGTGCCGACTCCCACTGACGCGAGGTTTGCCCCGGTTTTAGGAGCACTAGAGTTCTGACTGGCCACGCTCAAGCCCCCATTGGCCGTTGGGAAATATAGAAACCCTGAAATCGTTAGAAGAGCCATCACTGACGATACGGCGAAAATCCGCCGCTTCACAGCACCCCGCATGGGCGTTGATTTTGGCTGGACCCTAGTTATATGGAGTGAACAGAGAAATCAGAATTCCAATCGCAATCCCGGTCAGGAAGACGAGGGCTAGGAGAATGTAACCCTGAAAGGCGACGTAATCAACGACGATAGCCCTGCTCTACTAGAACGCCCCTGCTCCAAAATCTTCCGCGCCGTCCGCCCGCGACGTAGAGCTAAAGCGAATCCAACAGGTCGCTTTGTCTAAGAATAAGCCTTCAAGAATCTGCGAAAAGGCGTCTCTCGACCGTCAGACCTTGGCAATGAGAACCGAATGACGACTCGACGATTCTCCTTTTGCTAAATCACCCGCTTGAGTCCTTGAATTCTGGGTTCGTAACTGCCGTCAGTTTTTGCTGTCTAATGCTGACTACAGTTTTGGCGACCCAGCTTATCATTGACTGAGTAGCCGAGACATGCCTGTCGCCGGTGAAGGGCGATCTGCCGATTCGATAGCAATCCCGATATTTCCCATATCTAGCCCATATTCGCTTGACCAAGTTGTCGTCTCTGTCTTGTCGGATAGTCACGACTGTATGCGGAGGGTCTGAATAGGGATAAGGTACGTTCGCGTACTTGTGTTCTGCACCGGCTCGCGCCCACAAGTCCCAGTCCTCGTTCCAGTTTATGTCTCTCCAACCTCCCAACGCGAGAATCAGCCGTCTCGGCGCTATCGTGATGTTAGAGTGCCCGCCCTCAGTTCGTCTGGTCATCATCATCATGCCCTCATATTTTTCATGATACAACCGAATCAGCGAGTTAATCCCAATCGCAGAGAAGGTATCGTCGCAGTCAAGATGACATAACACATATTCGCCGCGTGCCTTTTCAAGCGCCAATTGTCGTCCCTTCCCGCGAGTGCACTTTTGCTCGATTACTTCTTGAATCACGCCATCCTTTAGGAGTCCTTTGAGGATTTCCCTAGATCCATCTCGGCTCATGTTGTCTGTAACGATTATCTCGAAATCAACGAACTTTGATAAGGCGGCGAGACTCTCAATGCTTTCTCTCAACCTTCCACCGTCGTTTGAGCACAGCATGCAAACACTATAGAGAGGTGTTGGTTTCATGAGCGGTAATCATCATCCTTGTTGTGTGCCGGTACGCTCTCGGAGTGTCGCCGTTCTTATGACTCGGGCTTCTTGTTCGGCGACGTTCTCCCATTTCATTCGACGGACCAATTCTCTTCCCTTCACTTCCAATGACAATCTCTCCTTCTCATCGGCTAACACTCTTAGTATTGAAGAAGCGAGAAGATCAGGATCTTCCGGGCGCACAAGAATCGCAGATTCTCCGAATATCTCACGCAGAGCTGGGATGTCGGAAATGACGCAGGCGAGGCCGGCCGACATCGCCTCGGCAACCGCAAGACCAAAACCCTCCCTGCGAGATGGAAAAACGAAGATTCTTGACTCTCGCAGATATTGTTGGACTTGGTGGTCTTCAACGTATCCTGTCAGGAGAACGTTGTTTTCCAGCTTCAGCGAACTTATGAGAAAATCGAGTTCCGCTTGGTTTCCCCTCGACTTCGTGTTTCCCACAATTACAAGATTTGCACCGGGGGTATGTCTCACAACTTGCTTCCACGCGAGAAGTAGCTGGTCTATCCCCTTGCCTTTCTCTGGCCTCCCTACGAAAATTGCATCGAATTTCTTAGCAGAAACCACCTTCGTTTCAAAAGAATCGACGCCGTTGCCGGTGACCACAACCTGTCTTGCCTTTAGAACTCCTCGCGCGTATTCAGCCGTGAATTCAGACGGGCAAAAGCAAGCGGAAGCCCTTCTAACAGCCATTCGTCTTATCAGACTAACACTTGTATGGGCAATGGAGAAAGGGAAGGGAGAACCCTGTATGTTGGCTCTAAGAAGCGATATGAAGCGCAACTTGTCCTCACTGCGCTTCGAATCATCATGTAGGACCACAAACAGAGGCTTCCTTGCAATTAGGCTTACAATGAAAGATGGAACGATACAATTCGCTCTTTCCGCATGATACACGTAGACTCCATCGCATGGCACCTTGCGAACGGCTCTAATGCCCTGTAAGACAAGCAAGAATGTGGTTGGTTTTGCCTTTTGGACGCGTGTGTCGGACTTTTCGTCGTGTGAAAGTCTCCCTCCAGTTGTCAGGACAAAAGTTTGAATGCCAAATCTTGGGAAATAGCTGAGAATCTTAAGAAACCTCTTCTCCGCCCCCCAACCTTGAGAAGGGCTTAAGAACGCGAGCAGATTGACCAAAATTCTAGCCTCTCATACAAGTCACACCAAGATTACAAACCCAGTGGACCTTCAGCATTTTCATAGCGCGTTCAGCCGTTCGTTGTCTCGATGCCTCAAACCCAAAATCCACGCAATCTCCTAGCGCGTGGCCCTTAGGAAGGTGGCCACGATCGTTCCCACGTCGAGTCATTCGAGTCAGCTGAATCAATAATAATCTAAAAATGGGGCAGGAATTGATTATTGTTTCATTTATCTGTAGTCTCGAAACGGTACGGAGATCATAATCCGAGGGAATTATTATCGCCGATTTCCTATTTCTTAAGTAGATAGACGCCTTCTGCAACGCGAGCGACAGGTAACAAGCCGAAACGCGAAACGAGCCTCTCTTTTGTCTCATCGTCATGCACCTCGATAACGCACGGTTTCAAGTCTCCATTGAAGTGGACCAGACACTTTTCGCCCCCTTCTATGTCCATTTTCATAAAATCGTGACTGTAGGTAGAGAGCATTGCAATATCGAACGCTCCATTTATGATTTCGACGTTCCAATCATTGAGCAGCGCGTTCTTCTCGATAAATGCGACAGATTCGGGGTCAATCTCGTTTGCAATGACTTTTTTTGCACCATTGAGCAGATAAAAGTAAATCGTTTCTCCGCAACCCGCGCCTATATCTAACACGGTCTTGCCTTCCAATGGAAAAGGAGGGAGATAGTATCGTCTCCAAACGCCGGACCATTCAAGCAGATTCATCATCGCGTGGTTCCTCGACATCAACATGCTAGTCCCTCTATGCATCAGCCGATAGTCACTCCCAACGACGCTGCACGACCAAGCCCTCAGTTGCCACGCCAAGATTAGTCCGGTCCAAGGTCGATACCGCTGGCCAAGAATCCTCACGGCGGGGTAATGCCTGTCCGTCCAAGCAAAATGCGGGACTATCAAGATTCAAGCATGCAACTGCGACGGCAGCCTAATGAAGAACCAACGAGAAGATTGATAGACTCGTCAACCAAGATTTGCAGGACGCACTCTGCTTCAGAAAATCGAGTCGTCATTGTTTTTCAAACATCCTTGGCTCCCCTTTGACGCGTCACGGCAACAAGCAGCCGCTCTAGTAATCTGACAATAGGTTCCATCAGCTTGGCTACGGCTGGCTGAGCAGAGAGCATGGCCCTCATATGCTTGGTGTCAGAGAGGTTCAACCCTGCTAAGAGCGCCAGAAAGACAGGGTACGAAACGCAAGTAGCAGCGGCTCCCAGGATCAGTTCTACAGGGGCGGACAGATTCAGCAAACGGATCGGCAGTAAAACGGCACCCGACAGAGGAAGGGCATAGAAGAGCGGCCTCAGCTCCGCAAAAGGCGCATGAATTTGAAGTGAGGAGTTCATTTTTCTCAGCAGGATCACGAAACATGGCAAAATCATGAAGGCGGTTGCGACGATGTATCCCTGAAGCCCGATAGTCGGCAAGATGACCGCTGCGACAATTATCATGATCGCGCTGTTTACTATCGTGAGGACCCCTACGATGGCCGTATACCCTTGTGAGGACACCAGATCAGACGTCATGGAACTCCCTGTGGCGTATGTGAACCATGCGATCATCAGCAGCGATACGAGAATTCCTGCGCTCGCATAGACCGAGCCGAAAAGGAGGACTACCAGCGGTTGGGCGAATATCAGCACGAAAAGAGCCGCCGGGAGCACGAATGCGCTGTCGTATCGCACCACCTGCCGGTACACCTTTTGCAAAAGGGCTCTATCGCCGAGTCCTTGGAGTCGAGAGAAGATGGTGAAATCAATCGTTGATATCGGATAGTCCACATAGCCGACTACGGCGCTGGCTGACTGGGCTACAGAATACAGCCCATACAAGTTGAGATTTACGAAGCGCGCCACGATCAGGTTCACGACTTGCCCGGCCGAGCTCGAGATGCTGTTGGAAAAGCCGAGGGCAAAGCCAAATTTCACCAGCCCCTTGAGCACGTCGAAGTAACGAAATATGCGGCTCGCCCCTTTCGATTCTCGGATTACCGCCGAGGTGCAAAACCCAATGCCAATAAGGAAGTACAGGTAGTTCCCGAGCACCATGGCTATTACCGCGCCTAGGACTCCGAAGCCGAGAAGGACGGCAACTATCGGAGAGAAAGACAACAAGACTTCGTTAAGGAATTGCAGAACTGCGTAGGTTCTGCTTCTATCTAGAGAAAGCAGTGTTGACTTGAACATCACTTGGGTCGTCCAGACCAACGGAAGCGGCGAAGCGACTCTAAGATACGGTGCCACGACGGGTTTGCCTATCAAGACGGCGATCGGATCAGCCAGAACGAAGGCGACTAGGCTGAGCACAACCCCGGTAAGGACCTTCACGGACATCGCCGTCCAATAAGCAGACCATATTCCGGCCTTGTTGCCCTTGGCCTTGTATTCGGACAGATACCTGGTGAGAGAGGCGTTGACACCAGATAAGTCTCCGACCATGACTAGACCAGGGACAGTCGTGGCTATTCCCAACAGCGCATAGTTGTCCGGCGTGTGGATCAGTCTTATCAGGACTATCGTGCACACGAGGGCAATCGCGCGCGAAGCAAGCTTGGTGGATAATAGCGCCACCGCCCCTTCGGCAGCAACCTTGCCGAGAGTCAGGCCTCTTTTTAGGATCTCATCTTCGGATTCCGTCAAAGACTCTCACGCAACGAGATCAGGATGGTTGAACGTGTCCGCAGACTGCCCCGTTGCGCATCGCCTCAGATGCGCTCTCAACGCCCTAGTCCGAGGCATGGACGCGTCATGCGACCATCGATGGTCAAGAGTTCCAATTGGCATACAGCAATCCCAAGTGCGTCCTATATCTGACGACCTTCACCCCATATCCAAAAGTGCGGAGAAAGCTGCCGATTTCTTCCTCCGCGGGGCCGAAATCGTGCGTCTCCATAGCTATTGAGGGATGACTCGATGCGAGGATATTCCGTCCGCCTTTCAGAACTTCGAGTTCGAACCCCTCCACGTCTATCTTCACAAAGCTCACTTTGCTCAGCTTGAGCTCCTCCGCTACGGAGTCAAGCGTCCTGATAGGCACTTCTTCGATTCCGACGTTCTCTACGCCTGCGTCCGAAAGGAGCGAGTTTGTCCCCTTCCTATTGCCAAGATGGAGCTTGGCCGTGCCGGGCGCGCTCCCAACGGCTACGTTGAAGGGCTTGACGTTCGAGTAGTCATTCGAATTCACGTTCAAAGAGAGCAGTTTAAAGTTCTCTGAGGAAGGCTCGAACGAGACCACCCTCCCTTCAGGACCAACTTCCTTGGCCGCCTTCAGCGTAAAACAGCCTATGTGCGCCCCGACGTCAAAGACAACGTCTCCGGGCTTGACCTTCGACTCTTTCTCATAGATGTCCTTGTAGAAGACCTCCTCGAGTGTTGAGGAGTCCCAGTCGAAGGCCGCCCGCAGGTGGATGATGCCGCCTCCCGGCAGTCTTGCCTCGAAGACTGGGAAGATTCTTCTACCCAGAACCCGAACATACTTCGTTTCCACGAAGAACCGGACTATGGGTGAAGACGGATGGACGTTCGTGAGCGTCATCTGGGGCCCTCCGGGAGAGCGCCCTCTTGAGTCTTACCGGCGTGCATGCCGATTCGTTGCGACGCGCTCACCTTGCGTAAGACTCCAGCAATCTGTCTGTGGCGGCTTTCCACGTGAATTTGTCTTCTGCCATCTCTAAGGCGTTCTTGCCAAGGCGCTTCGCCAGTTCCTCGTCCGACAGGATGCGGACCAACGCGGCGGCGAGCTCTCTCGGGCTGTTTTCAGGGACGAGCAGTCCGTTTTTCCCGTCCTTGATGATTTCCGGAATTCCCCCGTGTAACGTTCCGACCAACGGCTTGGCGTGCATCGAGGCTTCAATCAGGGTGAAGCCCATCGTCTCACTCGAAGAATCCCCCTTCACGTGTTTGGACGGTAGCACGACGACGGAACTCTCTTCATAGGCGTCGTTCAAGGCGCGCCCAGTCAGCGTCCCCCTGAACTCGACCTGGCCGGACAGGTCCAGAGACCTGGCGAGGTCTTCAAAGCGCTTTCTGTCTGGACCGTCGCCCACCAACACCAGTCTGCTTTGCGGGCACCTCTCCCGGACTAGGGGCAGGGCTCTTATCAGATCGTCTTCCCCTTTGCGCTCGATCAACCTACCCACGAAGAGAATGGTCGAGGCTTTCCCGTTGAATTTGGGATTGCCTACCGGCTCTGAAACCTCGGCGCCCCCGAGAAGGACGTGGGTTTTCCCTCGGAAGACTTCCGGGACCAGACCTCTGGTGTATGGGGTGTTCAACCCAATCGAGGTGGCGAGTCGCAGAGAGAAGGGCAACAGTGCTCTCTGTATCAGGGTCACAGTCTCGAACTGTTCCTTCCCGAAGAAACTGATGACCGAAGGCACCCGCTTCAGCCGCCCCACGAAGAGCGAGAAGATGCCGATGAAGGTGGAGGCACCGGTGAAGACATGGATGACGTCCGCTTGCTTTGAAAACACCGACTTCAGCAGGTAGGTCGCGTTCCTGCCGAAGAACTTGAGCTGGCCCGGACAGACGTATACGTCCGCGCCATCAACGCTGTACCTTTTGACGTCCTCGCCCCGCGTGGTGATGACGAAGACCGTCACGGCGATCCCCCTGCGCCGCAGCTCCCTGACGTAGTGAGAAATGCGGGTGTGAATTCCCCCGATTTCTGGAGGAAAATGGTAGGTCACGAAGAGGATAGACTTGAGGTTGACCGGAGGTTTCAAGCTGGTAC
>Ga0307374_10010113_pt1 | contig 13759 bp, 12 predicted proteins | sample OX3MG_FD_202532 | JGI IMG/M metagenome (GOLD analysis project Ga0307374, IMG submission 202532) | Soil microbial communities from Risofladan, Vaasa, Finland - OX-3 | ecosystem: Environmental > Terrestrial > Soil > Coastal area > Acid sulfate soil | place: Finland: Risofladan, Vaasa | collected... | reverse complement strand
CACGCCCGTGGCCGTGGTGATCGACGAGGCCGTCGAGCTGGCCAAGCAGTACTCCACGGAATTCTCGGGTGGATTCGTGAACGGCGTGCTGTCCACCATCGCCCGCCGGGTCCGGGGCTGAGCACTCCCGGCGACGCCGAGGCGCGCCACGACCGAGGCACGCCACGCCGAGGCGCGCCACGACCGAGGCGTGGCACGCCGACGTACTCCGCTCGGCCCGGCGCCCGGCGCCGGCCGGTTCGCTGCTACCATCCTCCGACGACCGTGAAGCGGGTCCCGTGAGGCCCGGACGGACCGTGGAGGAGCCTTCGTGGCCGAACGAGAGCGCAGACTGACCCCACCGCGAGGTGGGGTCTTCGTTCCTCGGGTCCAGGTCCTCTCGGCCCAGGACGTCCACCGGGCCCTCATCCGGATCGCCCACGAGATCGTCGAGCGCAACCGGGGCCTCGAGGACGTCGTGGTCGTCGGGCTGCAGACCGGGGGCGTCCCCCTGGCCTTCCGGATCGCCAGCGTGCTCGAGGAGGTGGAGGGCACGGCGGTCCCGGTGGGGCTCCTCGACGTGGCCTTCTACCGCGACGACATCGGGATACGCCCGGTGCTCCCCGAAGCCGCCACCGACATCCCCGGTGACCTGGCCGGCCGGCTCGTCGTCCTGGTCGACGACGTCCTGTTCACCGGGCGCACCGTCCGCGCCGCGCTCAACGCGCTCGCCGACTACGGCCGCGCCCGGGCCGTGCAGCTGGCGGTGATGGTCGACCGGGGGCACCGTGAGCTGCCCATCCGCCCCGACTACGTGGGCAAGAACATGCCCACGCGTATCGACGAGCAGGTCGACGTCAGCCTCGACGGCGTCGTGCTCGGGGACGTGGTGCCCCGGTGACGGCGGCACCGAGGCAGCGCGTGCCCGTCGCGGGGCCCGTGGCGGCGGGGGCCGAGGCGGGCAAGGGATGCCGCCGCCACCTGCTGTCGGTGGCCGAGCTCGGCGCCGACGGCATCGAGGAGATCCTCCGGGTGTCGGACGCCTTCGTCGAGGTGGGCCAGCGCGCCATCCCGAAGGTGCCCGCGCTGCGGGGGCGCACCGTCGTCACCCTCTTCGCCGAGCAGTCCACCCGCACCCGCCTCTCCTTCGAGACGGCGGCCAAGCGCCTGTCCGCCGACGTGCTCTCCTTCTCCGTCGACACGTCGTCGGCGAAGAAAGGGGAGTCGCTGCGCGACACGGTGGAGACGGTAGCCGCCATGGGCGTGGACGCCTTCGTCGTGCGCCACCCGTCGGCCGGCGCGCCGGCCGCGGTGGCGCGGTGGGTCGACGCCGCCGTGGTCAACGCCGGCGACGGCTGGCACGAGCACCCGACCCAGGCCCTCCTCGACTGCTACACCATCCGCGAGGTCCTCGCCGAGCGCGCCGGCCGGAAGCTCGAGGATGCCGGCGTGGAGTGCTTCGACGGGCTGCGCGTGGCCATCGTCGGCGACGTCCGCCACAGCCGGGTGGCGCGCTCGCAGGTCCTCGCCCTCGGTGCCCTCGGGGCGGAGGTGACCCTGGTGGCCCCGGGCAGCCTGCTTCCGCCGTCGTTGGAGGGTTGGCCGGTGGCGGGCGTCTCCACCGACCTCGACGCCGTGCTCCCCCTCATCGACGTCTGCTACCTGTTGCGGCTCCAGATCGAGCGCGGCGCGGGTGCCTTCTTGCCCTCGGTGCGCGAGTACAGCGCGTCGTACGGGCTCACCGCGCCGCGCGCCGCCCGGCTCGCCGAGGGCGCGCTGGTGATGCACCCCGGGCCCATGAACCGTGGCGTCGAGATCGCCGACGACGTCGCCGCCCTCCCGCAGTCGCTGGTCCTGCGCCAGGTGTCCAACGGCGTGGCCGTCCGCATGGCGGTCCTGTTCATGCTGCTCGGGTCGACGGGGACGGGCGACGCGCCCGGCCTGGCGCGATCGCTCGGGAGCGACGGTGGCTGAGGCGTCCGGGCGCGGCCGGGCCCCTGACGCGCCGGGACCCCCAACGGTCGTGATCCGCGGCGGCACCGTCGTGGACGCGGGCGGCGAACGCGTGGCCGACGTCGTCGTGCGCGCCGGCGTGGTGGCGGAGGTGGCGCCGGGGGCCGACGTCCCGGTCGGTGCCACCGTGCTCGACGCCGGCGGCTGCGTCGTCGCCCCGGGCCTGGTCGACCTGCACACCCACCTGCGCCAGCCCGGGGGTGAGGACGCCGAGACCGTCGAGACGGGGGCCCGCGCCGCCGCCCTCGGCGGCTTCACGGCCGTCGTCGCCATGCCGAACACCGACCCGCCGGTCGACAGTGCAGCCGTCGCCCTCGAGGTGCTCTCCCTGGGCGCGGGGGCGACGTGCCAGGTGGCGGTGGCGGGGGCGATCACGATGGGGCGGTCCGGCGAGCACCTCGCCCCCATGGGCGAGCTGGCCGCGCTCGGGGTGCGCCTGTTCACCGACGACGGCACGGGCGTGCAGGATGTCGCCGTCATGCGCCGGGCGCTCGAGTACGCCCGGGGGCTCGGCGTCACCTTGGCGCAGCACTGCGAGGACGCCGCCCTGGCCTGCGGCGGGCACATGCACGAAGGGGAGTGGTCGAGCCGCCTCGGAGTGCCCGGCGTCCCCGCCGAGGCCGAGGAGCTCATGGTGGCCCGCGACATCGCCCTGGCCCGGTTGACCGGGGCGCGTGTCCACTTCCTCCACCTGTCGACGGCCCGGTCCGCGGCCCTGGTGGCGGCGGCCAAGGCCGAGGGCCTGCCCGTGACGGCCGAGGTCACGCCGCACCACCTGGCGCTCACCGACGCCGAGCTGGCCGGGTACGACCCGGTGTTCAAGGTCAACCCGCCCCTGCGGACGGGCGCCGACGTCGAGGCACTGCGGGCCGCGTGCGCCTGCGGCACCATCGACGCCGTGGCCACCGACCATGCCCCGCACCCGCCCGAGCGCAAGGACGCCACGCTCGAGGCCGCGCCTCCCGGCATGCTCGGGCTGCAGACCGCGCTCGCGGTGGTGCTGGCCGCGCTGGGCACCGCCGGCGACGGGCGGGCGCCGCTGTCGCCGCAGGCCGTGTTGGCGCTCATGTCGTGGCAGCCGGCGCACATCGCCGGGCTGGACCGCGCCGGGGGCGGCGACCAGGGCGGTCCCGTCGAGCCCGGCGCGCCGGCCAATCTCTGCGTGATCGACCCGGCGGCGACGTGGGAGGTCGACCCGGCCCGCCTCGCCAGCCGCAGCCGCAACACGCCGTGGGCCGGCCGGGTGCTCACGGGACGGGCGCGCCACACGGTCTTGCGCGGGGAGCCGGTCGTCGTCGACGGCGAGGCGCAGCGATGACCGGCCGTCCCCCGGGCAGCGCCGGCGACGAGTGGTCGGACGGTCGGGCGCCCGCCCTGCTCGTGCTGGCCGACGGCGAAGTGTTCGAGGGCGAGGCGATCGGAGCCGCCCCGCCGGGCGGCGTGGCCACGGGCGAGCTGGTGTTCAACACCGTGCTGTCGGGCTACCAGGAGGTCGTCACCGACCCGAGCTACGCCGGCCAGGTGGTCACCTTCACCTACCCGCACATCGGCAACTACGGCGTCACGTCGGCCGACGACGAGGCGGCACGTCCGTGGTGCCGGGGCGTCGTCGTGCGGGCCCTGCCACCCCGGCCCTCGTCGTGGCGGGCCACGGGGTCGTTCGACGACTTCCTGGTGCGCACCGGTGTGCCCGGGGTCAGCGGGGTCGACACCCGCCGCCTCACGCGGCACCTGCGCGACGACGGCGCCATGGGCTGCGCCTTCGGCACCGCGCCCGAGCCCGTCCTGCGGGCCGCGGCCGCGGCGGAGCCGGGCACGACGGGACGCGACCTGGTGGCCGACGTCACGACGGCGACGCCCTACGAGCGCGGATCGGGCCCGCTGCGCATCGTGGCCTACGACTTCGGCGTGAAGGAGACCATGCTCCGCACCCTCGGCGAGCTGGCGACGGTGACCGTGGTCCCCGCCGGCACCCCGGCGGCGGACACGCTGGCGCGCCACCCCGACGGGGTGTTGCTCTCCAACGGCCCCGGGGACCCCGCCGCGCTCCCGGCGCAGGCGGCCATCGTGGCGGAGCTGCTCGGCCGGGTGCCCGTGTTCGGCATCTGCCTCGGCCACCAGCTCCTGGCCGAGGCGATCGGGGCACGCACCTACAAGCTGCCCTTCGGTCACCACGGCGGCAACCACCCCGTCCGACGACTCGACACGGGCCAGGTCGAGATCACCAGCCAGAACCACAACTACGCCGTCGACGCCGCCTCGCTGCCGACGTCGGGCCCCTTCGCCGCCGAGGTCACGCACGTGAACCTCAACGACGGCGTGGTCGAGGGGTTCCGGTGTCTCTCGGTGCCGGCGTTCAGCGTGCAGTACCACCCCGAGGCCGGGCCGGGGCCGCACGATGCGCGCTACCTGTTCGACCGGTTCCGGTCGATGATCGACGAGGTGCGCGTCTGATGCCGCGGCGCACCGACCTCGAGACCATCCTCGTCATCGGCTCGGGCCCCATCGTCATCGGGCAGGCCTGCGAGTTCGACTACTCGGGGACCCAGGCGTGCCGGGTCCTGCGTGCCGAGGGCTACCGCGTGGTGCTCGCCAACTCCAACCCGGCGACGATCATGACCGACCCCGAGATCGCCGACCGCACGTACGTCGAACCGCTCGACGTCGACGTGTTGAGCGCCATCGTGGAGCGCGAGCGCCCCGACGCGCTCCTCCCCACCCTCGGCGGCCAGACCGGCCTCAACCTGGCCATGGCCCTCTCGGAGCGGGGCGTCCTCGAGTCGGCCGGCGTCGAGCTCATCGGTGCCAGCGCCGAGGCCATCTCGACGGCCGAGGACCGCGACCGCTTCAAGAGCGCCATGGAGGAGATCGGCCTGCAGGTGCCGTCGTCGGGGTTCGCCCACTCCCTCGACGAGGCCATGGCGGTCGGGGACCGCATCGGGTTCCCGCTCATGATCCGGCCGAGCTACATCCTGGGCGGGGCGGGGACCGGCACCGCCGACGACCGGACGCAGCTGGCGCGCGTCGCCGCCGAGGGCCTCGCCGCCAGCCCGGTGCACCAGATCCTCATCGAGCGGTCCATCGCGGGGTGGAAGGAATTCGAGCTCGAGGTCATGCGCGACCGGGCGGACAATTGCGTCGTGGTGTGCTCGATCGAGAACTTCGACCCCATGGGCGTGCACACCGGCGACTCCATCACCGTGGCGCCGGCCCAGACGCTCTCCGACGTCGAGTACCAGGCAATGCGCGACGACGCCTTCGCCTGCATCCGGCGCGTCGGCGTCGAGACGGGCGGGTCGAACATCCAGTTCGCCGTGGAGCCGACCGACGGTCGGCGGCTCGTCATCGAGATGAACCCCCGCGTGTCGCGCTCCTCGGCGCTCGCCTCCAAGGCCACGGGCTTCCCGATCGCCAAGATCGCGGCGCGCCTGGCCGTCGGCTACACGCTCGACGAGATCCCCAACGACATCACCGGGGCCACGCCGGCGAGCTTCGAGCCCACCATCGACTACGTGGTCACGAAGATCCCCCGCTGGGCGTTCGAGAAGCTGCCGGGCACCACCGACCGGCTCGGCACGCGCATGCAGTCGGTCGGCGAGGTGATGGCCATCGGCCGCACGTTCCCCGAGTCGCTGCAGAAGGCGATCCGCTCGCTCGAGCAGGGGAGGGCGGGGCTCAACGGCGACCCCGCCGAGGTGGCCTACGACCTCCTCGACGAGGACGAGCTCATCGCCCAGGCGTGCGAGCCCACGCCGGAGCGGGTCTTCCAGCTCGAGGCGGCCCTGCGCCGGGGCGTGACCCCCGACGCCCTGGCCGCCGCCACCGGCGTCGACCGCTGGTTCCTCGACCAGCTGGCGGTCATCAGCGCGGCACGCCTGCGCCTCGAGGCGATGGGGGCCGCGGGCGGCGGTGTCGCCGGCATCGACCGGCGGACCTGGCGCGCCGTGAAGCGCCTCGGCTTCTCCGATCTCCAGGTCGCGTACCTCCTGTCCGGTGGCGCGGCGCCCTCCGGGGCCGCGGGCGACGGCGCGCCGACGGTCACCGAGGGCGACGTCCGGGCGGCGCGCCTGGCCGCCGGGGTCCGGGCCACGTTCAAGACGGTCGACACCTGCGGGGCCGAGTTCGCGGCGCGCACGCCGTATCACTACGCCACCTACGAGGACGAGGACGAGGTACAACCGAGCGAGCGCCCTCGGGTGGTGATCCTCGGGTCGGGGCCCAACCGCATCGGCCAGGGGATCGAGTTCGACTACTGCTGCGTGCACGCGTCGATGGCGCTGCGTGCCGTGGGGTACGAGACGGTGATGGTCAACTGCAACCCCGAGACGGTCTCGACCGACTACGACACCTCCGACCGCCTGTACTTCGAGCCCCTGACGGCCGAGGACGTGGCCAACGTGATCGACGCCGAGACGGCGGCGGGGTCGGGCCCGGGCGGCGCCCCCGTCGTCGGCGTCATCGTGGGCCTCGGCGGCCAGACGCCGCTCAAGCTGGCGCACACGCTCGCCCCCGGGTCGGTCCTGGGCACGAGCCCGGCCTCGATCGACCTGGCCGAGGACCGGGAGCGCTGGAACGTCCTGTGCGAGCGCCTCGGCATCCCGCAGCCTGCCGGCGGAACCGCCACCACGGTCGACGAGGCGCTGACGGTGGCGGCCAAGGTCGGCTACCCCGTGCTCGTGCGACCGAGCTACGTGCTCGGCGGCCGCGCCATGGAGATCGTCTACGACGACGAGCGCCTGGCACGCGCCGTGTCCGAGCTGGCCGGGTCGTTGACGCGCGAGGGCGGGGTGTCGGCGCTGCGCCCCGTGCTCATCGACCGCTTCCTGGAGGACGCCGTCGAGGTGGACGTGGACGCCGTGCGCGACACCACGGGTGAGGTCCTGATCGCGGGCGTCATGGAGCACGTCGAGGAGGCCGGGGTGCACTCGGGGGACTCGGCGTGCGCGCTGCCGCCGCAGACCCTGCCTCCCCATGTGGTGGAGTCGCTCGGCGTCCACACCCGCGCCATCGCCGAGGCGCTCGGGGTGGTGGGGCCGATCAACGTGCAGTACGCGGTCAAGGAGGGCTCGGTGTACGTCATCGAGGCCAATCCCCGTGCCAGTCGCACGGTCCCCTTCGTGGCCAAGGCGACCGGCGTGCCCGTGGCCATGGTGGCGGCGCGCGTGATGACGGGGGCGTCGCTGGCCGAGCTGCGGGCCGAGGGCCTGCTGCGCCCGCCCGCCACCGGCGGCTGGGTGAGCGTGAAAGAGGCGGTCCTGCCGTTCGGCCGGTTCCCCGGCGTCGACACCCTCCTCGGCCCCGAGATGCGCTCGACGGGCGAGGTGATGGGCGTGGGCGCCACGTTCGGGCTCGCCTTCGCCAAGAGCCAGATCGCCGCCGGCACCCGCCTGCCGTCGGAGGGGACCGTGTTCCTGTCGCTGGCCGACCGGGACAAGGCCGGCGGCCTCGAGGCGGCGCGGACGTTCCGCGACCTCGGGTTCACGCTGGCGGCCACATCGGGGACCGCCGCGTTCCTGGAGTCCAATGACATACCGGTGGCCACGGTGGTGGCGAAGGTGGGGGAGTCGGGGGCGGCCGATGCCGTCGACCTCATCGCCACCGGCCGGGTGCAGCTCGTGGTGAACACGCCGCGCGGTCGCGGCCCGCGCGCCGACGGCATCCACATCCGGGCTGCCGCCATCGCCCACCAGGTGCCGTGCCTGACGACGGTGGCCGCGGCCCGTGCCGCCGCGGCGGGCATCGTCGACTGGCAGCGCCACGGGTTGTCGGTGGTGTCGCTGCAGGAGGTGCACGGGTGAGCGTGCATCCGTTGTGCGAGGTGCACGGGTGAGCGTGCATCCGTTGTGCGAGGTGCACGGGTGAGCGTGCATCCGTTGTGCGAGGTGCACGGGTGAGGCGCTTCGTCCACCTGCGGACACAGGTGGGGTCGGTGTCGTTGCCGAACCCCGTGCTCACCGCGTCGGGGACGGCCGGGCACGGCGCCGAGCTGGGGGCGTACGTCGACCTCGCCACACTGGGCGCCGTGGTGGTGAAGTCGCTGGCGGCGGGCCCCTGGCCCGGCAATCCGGCGCCGCGCGTCCACGAGACGCCGGCGGGCATGCTCAACTCGGTCGGGCTGCAGGGCCCCGGCGTGCGCGCCTGGATCGAGGATGAGCTGCCCGCGCTCAACGACCGCGGGGCGCGGGTGGTGGCGAGCATCTGGGGCCGGCGCGTCGAGGACTACGCCGCCGCCGCCGAGATGCTGGCCGGCGCGCCCGGCGTCGTGGCGGTCGAGGTGAACGTGAGCTGCCCGAACCTGGAGGACCGCAGCCGGATGTTCGCCCACTCGGCGTATGCCACGGCGCAGGCGGTGGCCGCCTCCACCGTGTGCGGGCTGCCGCTGTGGGCCAAGCTCAGCCCGAACGTCGCCGACCTCGTCGACATCGCCGGCGCCGCCCTCGACGCAGGGGCCGAGACGTTGGTCCTCGTGAACACGGTGCTCGGCATGGCCATCGACACGCGCCGGCGCACGTACCGGCTGGGATCGGGCCCGGGGGGCGGTGGCCTGTCGGGGCCCGCCATCCGGCCGGTGGCGGTGCGCGCCGTGCACGATTGCCGCGCCGCGTTCCCCTACGCCGGCATCGTCGGGGTCGGTGGTGTGAGCCGGGGCGTCGACGCCGCCGAGCTGATGCTGGCCGGCGCGGACGCGGTGGAGGTGGGGACGGCGACGTTCCGCGACCCGCGGGCGCCGGCGCGGGTGATCGCCGGCCTGGCGCGGTGGTGCCGGTTGCACGACGTGGGTGACGTCCGCGCCATCGTCGGTGCCGTGCATGCCGCTGCCCGGGCGCGGCCCACCGAGGATCCGACGGCGTCGCGGGTCGCCGACATCGAGGCGCGCACGCGCGTCGTGATGGCCGAGGCGCAGTGGCAGGTGAAGCGGCTCACCGACGAGGTCGAACGCCACGTCCGCCAGGCGGCGCCGGCGCCGGCGCCGGGACCCGGGCGTGGGCCGTCACCGGCCGACCCGTACCCGCCGTCACCGGCCCCGTCCCGCCCCAGCACGCCGCCGGCGTACCCGACCCCGACGGCACCCTCCCCGCGACGGGCGCCGGCGCCGCACCCCCCGGAGCGGCCCCGGGCCCCCGACCGCATCCCCCGGACGCCCCCGCCGCGGCCCCCCCACGACCCGACCCGGGGCGACGGTGGCTGAGGACCCCCGCGACCGGCTGGCACTGGCGCTCGATTTCGACGACCTCGTCGTGGCGCTGCGCATGGCCCGGCGGCTCCGGCCCTGGTTCGGGGTGGCCAAGGTCGGCCTGGAGCTGTTCGGGGCGGCCGGACCCGACAGCGTGTCGGCGCTGGCCGACGAGGGCTACCGGGTGTTCCTCGACCTCAAGCTTCACGACATCCCCACAACCGTCCACCGGGCCGCCCTGGTCATCGGCGAGCTGGGCGCCACCTATACGACGGTGCACACGCAGGGTGGCGACGCCATGGTGCGCGCCGCCGTCTCGGGCATGGCCGAAGGCGCCGCGGCGGCGGGAACACCGACACCCTGCGTGCTCGGGGTCACCGTGCTGACGAGCGACACCGACGCCCCGCCCCGCACCCTCGCCGCCCGGGCCGCCCTGGCGGCGTCGGCGGGCTGTGGCGGGCTCGTGTGTGCCGCCGCCGACCTGGCCGTGACGCGCCGCGCCGCCCCGGGGCTCGTGACGGTGGTGCCGGGCATCCGCCCCTCGGGGACCCCGAGCGACGACCAGGCGCGCCCGGCCACCCCGGGGGCCGCCATCGCCGCCGGCGCCGACATCCTCGTGATCGGTCGCGCCGTCTCGGGCTCGGACGACCCCGAGCGAACGGCCGCCGCCGTGCTCGACGAAGTGACGTCGTCGGTGGCCCCGGCGCGCGGATGACCACCGCCCAGGAGGGCGCTATGGTGGCCCACATGCCGCAACCTCCCGCACTCACTCCGGAGCAGCGCCAGGCGGCGCTGGACAAGGCCGCCAGGGTCCGCCGCGAGCGGGCCGAGGTGAAGGAGAAGCTCAAGATGGGCTCGATCACCCTGTCCGAGCTCCTCCAGCGGTCGGAGAAGGACGAGACCGTCGGCAAGATGAAGGTGCTGTCGGTCCTGGAGTCGCTTCCCGGCCTGGGCAAGGTCAAGGCCCGCCGTCTCATGGAGACGGTGGGGATCAGCGAGAGTCGTCGCCTGCAAGGTCTCGGTGCCAACCAGCGCGACGCCCTGCTCTCGCACACCGCGAAGTCCTGATCCTCGTCATCTCCGGGCCCGGCGGGGCCGGCAAGGGGACCGTCGCCGCCCGGCTGGTCGAAGGCGATCCCGGACTCTGGCTCAGCCGCTCGTGGACGACGCGCCCACGCCGGGTCGGTGAGTCCGACGACGCCTATACATTCGTGGACCGCGCCCGCTTCGAGGAGAAGGTCGCCGCCGGGGGATTCCTCGAATGGGCGGAATTCCTCGGGCACCTCTACGGCACGCCCCTCCCCGACGTGCCGGCCGGCAGGGACCTCGTCCTCGAGATCGACCTGCAGGGTGCCCGCCAGGTGAAGGAGCGTCGACCCGATGCCCTCGTCGTCTTGCTCCTGCCGCCGTCGCCCGAGGTCCAGGCCGAACGCCTGCGCCGGCGGGGGGACGACGAGGCCGAAGTCCGCCGGCGCCTGGACAAGGGCGCCGAGGAGGAGCGCATCGGCAGGCAGCTGACGTCCCTCGTGGTCGTGAACGACGAGGTGGATCGGGCCGTGGCCGAGGTGGCCGGTATACTGGACGTTCACCGCAATTCCCCGCCGGCGCCAGCGGCCGGCCCCTCCGGAGGAGCCTGAATGGCCCAGCGCCGCACGACGCTCATGGACCCGCCCGTCGAGGACCTTCTCGACAAGGTCGACTCGAAGTTCACCCTGGTCGCCCTGTCGGCCAAGCGCGCCCGCCAGATCAACTCGTACTACAACCAGCTGGGCGAGGGCCTCGGGGTCGTGGTCCCGCCCCAGGTGACGTCCGTCTCGGGCAAGCCGCTCACCATCGCCTTCGAGGAGATCGCCGCCGGCAAGGCCACCTTCCACCGCCCCGAGCCGGGCGAGGAGGGCGCCGAGGGAGCCGACGGGGTCGAGGGCGAGCCGGGGCCGGACGCGGTCGAGGCCGTCGCCGAGCCCGTCGCCGGGCCCGAGGTCATAGCCGTCACCGGCGAGCTCGCCGCCGAGGAGCCTGAGGCCGGCGAGTAGCAGGCGGGCCGGTCCCGCCCGCGCCCGCCCGAGCATTCGGAGTTCGATGACAGGACCCGCAGCGGGGAAGACGATCGTCCTCGGTGTGACCGGGGGGATCGCCGCCTACAAGGCGGTCGAGGTGTGCCGGCGGCTCGTCGACGCGGGTGCCCACGTCGTCCCCGTCCTCACCGAGGACGCCACCCGCTTCGTCGGCGCGGTCACCTTCTCGGCGCTGGCGTCCGAGCCGGTGCAGCAGTCGTTGTGGTCGGAGGCCGACCCGATCCCGCACACCACCCTGGGCCGGCGCGCCGACCTCGTGCTCGTGGCCCCGGCGACGGCGCGGTTCCTGGGCTGTTACGCGGCCGGCATCAGCGACGGGCTGCTGACGGCGACGGTGCTCGCCACGCGCGCGCCGGTGATGGTGTGCCCGGCGATGCACACCGAGATGTGGGAGCACCCCGCCGTGCAGGACAACATGGCGGTACTGCGCCGGCGCGGCGTGCACGTGGTCGAGCCCGGCGAGGGGCGGCTGGCGGGCGGTGACGTCGGCGCCGGGCGACTCGCCGAGCCTGCCGACATCGTGCACGCCGCGTTGGCCGTGCTGGTGCACGGGGGAGCGCTGTCCCACAGCGCCGACCTCGCGGGGCGCCGCGTGGTCGTGAGCGCCGGCGGGACGCGCGAGCCCATCGACCCGGTGCGCTTCATCTCGAACCGCTCGTCGGGGAAGCAGGGGCACGCCGTGGCCCGGGCCGCGGCCGAACGCGGCGCCACGGTGGTCCTCGTGACCACGTCGCCCCGGACGGCCGCCGGGGGGGTGTCGGTCGTCCCGGTGGAGACGGCGGCGGACATGGAGCGGGCCATGCTCGAGCACGCCGCGACGGCGGACGTGGTGGTCATGGCGGCGGCGGTGGCCGACTTCCGGCCCAAGGCGGCGGCCGACACGAAGCTGTCGAAGGCCGACGGCCTGCCCGAGCTCGTGCTCGAGCCCACGCCCGACATCCTCTCCGAGCTGGGCCGCCGACGACCGCCGGGCCAGGTGCTGGTGGGCTTCGCGGCCGAGACCCACGACGTGCCCGGGCGGGCGGCGGCCAAGCTCGAGGCCAAGGGCGTCGATCTGATGGTGGCCAACGACGTCTCGGCCGAGCACGTGGGCTTCGACCACGACACCAACGCCGTGACCATCATGGGCGCCGACGGCACCAGCCGGGACGTGCCGCTGGCCTCCAAGATCGAGGTCGCCCACGCCATATTGGATAGTGTTGTCGACCGCCTGGGCCTCCCACGCCCGGGTGGGGGCGCGCGGCACGCCGACGTCCCCGGGGGGGACCACAATGCGAGGAGCGAGACGTGACCACGCGCCACACCTTCACATCGGAGTCGGTGACCGAGGGACATCCCGACAAGATGGCGGACCAGATCTCCGACTCGGTGCTCGACGCCGTGCTCGAGTCGGACCCGAACGCCCGGGTCGCGTGCGAGACGATGCTCACCACCGGGCTGGTCGTGGTGGCCGGGGAGATCTCGACCAAGTGCTACATCGACATCGCCAGCCTGGTCCGTTCCGTGGTGTGCGACATCGGGTACGACAGCGACTCCCACGGCTTCAACGGCCGCACCTGCGGAGTCATGGTGGCGCTCGACGAGCAGTCCCCCGACATCGCCCAGGGGGTCACCGCCGCCCAGGAGGTGCGCACCGGCTCCGGAGGCGAGGACCAGCTCAACGCCCAGGGCGCGGGTGACCAGGGGATGATGTTCGGGTATGCCTGCGACGAGACGCCCGACCTCATGCCCCTGCCGATCTGGATGGCGCACCGGCTGGCGCAGCGCCTCGCCCAGGTGCGGCGCGTCGGTGTCCTGCCCTACCTGCGGCCCGACGGCAAGACCCAGGTCTCGGTGATCTACGACAACGGCCGGCCCGTGGCCATCGACACCATCCTCATCTCGACGCAGCACGCCCCGGGCGTCGACATCGAGACGCTGCTGCTGCCCGACCTGCGCGAGCACGTGATCCACCCCCTCCTGCCGCCGGACCTCGACGCCTCGGGCCTCCGGGTGCTCGCCAACCCGACCGGCCGGTTCGAGCTGGGCGGCCCCCACGCCGACACCGGGCTGACCGGGCGCAAGATCATCGTCGACACCTACGGGGGCATGGCCCGCCACGGCGGCGGGGCGTTCTCGGGCAAGGACCCGTCCAAGGTGGACCGCTCGGCCGCCTACGCGGCGCGCTGGGTGGCCAAGCACGTGGTGGCGTCCGGCGCGGCGCGCCGCTGCGAGGTGCAGGTGGCGTACGCCATCGGCGTGGCGCGGCCCGTCTCGCTCATGGTGGACACGTTCGGCACGGAGGCGGTCGACCCCGACAAGATCGAGCACGCGGTGCGCGAGCTCTTCGACCTGCGCCCGGCGGCCATCGTGCGCGACCTCGACCTCAAGCGGCCCATCTACCGCCGCACGGCCGCCTACGGCCACTTCGGGCGCTCGGACAAGGAATTCACCTGGGAGGCCACCCCCCGGGTGGACGACCTCAAGCGGGCGCTGAGCCTCTAGGCGTCCGGCGCCGGGGGCAACCGACACGACGCCA
>Ga0307374_10010112_pt1 | contig 13759 bp, 6 predicted proteins | sample OX3MG_FD_202532 | JGI IMG/M metagenome (GOLD analysis project Ga0307374, IMG submission 202532) | Soil microbial communities from Risofladan, Vaasa, Finland - OX-3 | ecosystem: Environmental > Terrestrial > Soil > Coastal area > Acid sulfate soil | place: Finland: Risofladan, Vaasa | collected... | reverse complement strand
GCTATAGCGGAGATCGGCTTGTGAAAGTCCCTGGCGACCGCTGCCAGGACGAACGTGAGGATGAAGAAATCGAAAGCGTCGAATGTCCAGCCGAGAAACCCGGCAAGAAACGCATTGCGGGAGTTCGCGTGTGCCCTTTTCGTGGAAGCGTTATTCATGATGACCTTGAGAAAGCCGTGGCCGAGCGAGGAGAAAGCGTGGCGTCGGCTACGCGAGCAACTTGTACTATTTCCGCGACATCGTGCACGCGAACGATGTGGGCGCCGCCCATAATAGCGAACGCTACGGTCGCCGCTGTGCCCATGACGCGCTCCTGCGCGGGGCAGCCAGGAAGCACGCGGCCAATAAACTTTTTTCGCGAAGTGCCTACCAGAACCGGAAAGCCGAGCCGGGCCAACTCCGGCAATCGCGCGAGCAGTTCATAATCCTGCGCGTAGCTTTTGCCGAAGCCGATGCCCGGATCGAGGATAATTCGAGACTTCGCGATGCCGGCACGAGTTGCCAATCCGACGGCGCGCCGCAGCCCAGCGGTGACGTCCCGCATCACGTGACGCGCAAACGGCTTCTTTTGCATGGTGCGGGGTTCGCCCCGCATGTGCATTAGGATCACGGAAAGCTTGCGCTTAACAGCCACTTCGGCAAGGCGAGGATCGGCACGAAGCGAACTGACATCGTTCAGTATTTCCGCTCCTGCGGCAGCGGCGGCTTCGGCCACTTCGGCTTTGGTGGTATCGACCGAGATGGGGATTTTGAGACGGCAACGAAGCTTTTCGATCACGGGGAGGATCCGGCTGAGCTGCTCGGCGGCCGGGACCGATTCGGCGCCGGGCCGCGTCGATTCGCCGCCTATGTCGAGAATATCCGCGCCGGCGCGCTCGATTTCAAAAGCGCGCGCCACTGCGGCATCCAGGCCGAGATAGAGTCCTCCGTCCGAAAAGCTGTCGGGTGTGACGTTGAGCACACCCATTACGAGCGTGCGAGACCCAAGCACCAGCGTCCGCGATGGAAGGCGGAGCCGAAACATTTTTCGGCGAAACATCGCCCGCTATTCAACCATGTTTTTCTAAAAACGCTAAGGGCGATTCGATTTCAAAGGGTCCTTAAGACGTGAAAAGATTACTGCGTCGCTGAAACATAATAGGCGGCGCGATGAAGAACCAGTGCATTGCTTTGCCCCGCCACTTCCACTCGCAGTTGATGCCAGCCCACAGTATTGAAAGCGACGGGAGACGAGGTTCCGGATGGTGAAGAAGGATAATAGCCCAGGGTATACTCAGCGCGGATCTTCCTGGCGATTTGACGAAATGTATCTGCCACCGCGCCGGTCTCGCGCAGAAAATACAACTGTCCACCCGTGCGACGTACGAGCTCGGCAAGATATAGCGTATAAGGCGGTATGCCCAATTCACGCGCACGGGACGTCACCAAATCCACATCCTTGTGGGCGACCAGCCATTCGGGAGTCATCACCTTGGGCCGGCTCTCGGTCGACACAGCAAAAACCTGGATATCTTCCGCGGTCAGGATTCGAGCAACGTCGTCGAACGTCAACCGATTTGGCGATCCAGGGCTTACTGACGCGCTGGCAGGATCGAGCGTAAGGCCCAGGCCGCTGTCCTGCCCGTCCGTGAGCAAAACGATCGATTTGCGTCCCGTGCGGCCGGGAAACAGGTCTTGAGCGGCAAGATAAACGCCTTCATAAATATTCGATCCGCCCGTATCGCCAAGAAGGTCACGAACGTCGATGCGAGCAACCGCACGACGAACAAGCTCGCGGACGTCTGTAAAAGCGAGCTGCAGATATGTATGAGCCGCAAAATCGACGACGGCAGCTTGATCCAGTGGCGAAAGGGCCCCAATGAGCGCATCCGCCGCCTGTTTCATTTCATCCGAGTCACGAAGCACGCTCGGGCTTGCGTCGATTATCAGGGCTACGCTCGCCGGTTCATGGGAGGCGTCAAAATATGAAATGGTCTGCTCGACGCGATTGTCGAATACGCGAAAGTCTTCTCGCCGCAGACCGGGTACATCCATGCCGTTTATGGACACGCTGCAAGTCACAGGGACCATTTGCGTAACCACATGGATGGGAACTGGGCCCGTGGGTTCTGAGTTCGTGTGGCCGATTGGTGGGTGTCCGCTTGAGATGGCACGGAGCTCACCGGTAACCGGGTCGCGCTTCCAAGTGATCCCCTTATCCATTTCGCGCGGATGTGGCAACCGTTCCTTGTGCCTTGCCTGTGTTGATGTTGCGGCGCCTGGGGCGGAGGTCGAACCCCCCAGGGTCAACAGCGCCAGGAGCACGATAGGCATTAAGCGATAGAGGCAGACCTGGATCGCCGCGCTTCCGATCAGCGGCGAGCGACAGAATACTCGCATCCGACTAGTCTAGATCGAAATCTCGAAGTGGTTTTTCGACGGGTTGGTCTTTGGCTTTCTTGAGGCCTTCCGCAAATTTACGAGAGAGGACATCTTCTTTCGTTCGTTCGGCTTCGACAGATGCTCGAAACTTGGCCTCGACTGCGTCGGCCTGCTCTCGCAGCAATCGCGCAGTGTTATCGAGATCCACCGATGGATGCCCCTTGGGAGGCGGCTCGTGTGATAGAACGGCGCCCAACTGCCGGTCAACCATCAGCTTGGCGTGACAGCAAGGGCAGCCAATTTCAAATGTCTCGACGCTTCTTTTTGCCATGTGCATATTTTACGCCAAATCGAGACACGGCCAAGGCCCTCTGGCCCGTGGCAGTAACTGAGCGCACCGGAACAGCGTAGCTAAAATGAAGAAGGGCGCCTCGGTGGCTGAGGCGCCCTGACAAATGCTGAATACAACAACGAGTTAGGCCGGAGCGGGCTTCTCTCCCTTAGCAAGGCCGGGAACGGCGCGTGGCTCAGGCCGCAGGGTAAGCTGCGGTTCCTTACTCGGCACCGGAGGAGCCGCTGGCGGCGGAGGCGGTATCTTCTCGGGAAGCGGTTTTCCTTCAAACAAGAGCTTCAGCTCGACAGCATCGAGAACCTCGCGCTCAAGCAAGGCTTGCGCGACCCTTTCGAGCGCATCCCGATACGTCTCCAGTATGTTCCGAGCGCGAGTATAGGCGGCATTGACGATACTGCGGACCTCGATGTCAATTTTGATCGCGGTGTCTTCGGAATAATCGCGGTGCTGCGCGATTTCGCGACCCAGGAAGATTGCCTCTTCCTTCTTGCCAAATGTCAGCGGCCCCAGGGTGCTCATGCCCCACTCACAAACCATCTGGCGGGCAATCTCCGTGGCACGTTCAATGTCATTCCCGGCGCCAGTCGTAACGTGGTGCAGGAAAATTTCTTCGGCGGCGCGGCCGCCCATCAGTACTGCGAGCTGCGATTCGAGGAATTCCTTGGTATAGGTGTGCTTATCGTCGATGGGCAGCTGCATGGTGACGCCCAGCGCCATGCCGCGCGGGATGATCGTGACTTTGTGCAATGGGTCCGCGCCCGGAGTCATGGCGGCAACCAGAGCATGACCTGCCTCGTGGTAGGCGGTATTCTTCTTTTCCTCATCGGACAAAATCATCGACCTGCGCTCGACACCCATGAGGACTTTATCTTTCGACATCTCAAAGTCCGCCATGGTAACCAACTTGCGGTTTTGGCGGGCTGCCCATAGCGCCGATTCGTTGACGAGGTTGGCAACATCCGCTCCGGAAAATCCCGGCGTGCCACGAGCAATCACAGAAAGATCGACATCGTCCGAGAGAGGCACTTTGCGCGTATGCACGCGGAGAATTTCTTCGCGGCCGCGCACGTCCGGCCGCGGCACAACGACGCGCCGGTCGAAGCGGCCAGGACGCAAAAGGGCTGGGTCGAGAACGTCCGGCCGGTTCGTTGCCGCAATCAGGATTACGCCTTCATTGGACTCAAATCCGTCCATTTCGACCAGCAGAGCGTTCAGAGTTTGCTCACGCTCGTCGTGGCCGCCGCCCAGCCCGGCTCCGCGGTGGCGTCCCACGGCATCGATCTCGTCGATGAAGATGATGCAGGGAGCGTTCTTCTTGCCTTGCTCGAATAGATCGCGGACGCGGCTCGCGCCGACTCCTACAAACATCTCCACGAAATCCGATCCGGAGATCGAAAAGAAGGGAACGTTCGCCTCACCCGCGATCGCTCGAGCGAGCAATGTCTTGCCGGTTCCCGGGGGGCCTACCAGAAGCACGCCCTTTGGGATGCGCCCGCCCAACTTCTGGAATTTTTGAGGGTCCTTGAGAAAATCGATGATTTCGTAGAGTTCTTCCTTGGCCTCGTCAATGCCGGCTACGTCTTTGAATGTGGCTTTCTTCTGCTGCGCGGTTAGCAGGCGCGCTCGGGATTTCCCAAAACTCAGCGCTTTATTACCTCCCGCCTGCATCTGCTTCATCATAAAGATCCACAAGAAAACCAGGAGAATGAGCGGGCCGAAGTTGAGCAGCAAGCTAAGCCAATTCGCGTCCTTCACTTCCTTGTAGTTGTAAAGTACATGCTGGTCTTGGAAAGCCTTGGTGACGTCCGGGATGGCAGCATTGGCGATCGTAACGCCGCGGAACTTCGCGCCATCGCGGTATTCGCCCTGCAATTCAGCGCTATTGGGAGACAGATAAATCGTCACATCTTTGACATCTCCCGTTTGAACCTTAGCCAGGAAATTCGTGTAGTTCGGCTCGTCCTCATGCGCTGTAGGACCGCCGGTGGAAGCCATCTTCCACAAAACGACCGCCAACAGAATCATCAACAGCCAGAATAAAATAGTGCGTACGGTAGAATTCACGTCTTACCTCACCTCTGCGTATGCCTTTCCAGCTTGCGTGGGCCCTTTCCGGACATCTATTCCGAAAATTCTCATTTGCGACGCAGAAACGATTCCTAAAAAAAGATCTCACGCCACCAGCTCATATCCACTAGTTAGTTAGATGCAGCAGCGGAGCCGGCGTATTCAGGCTTCAGATTCAGTTACACGCCGCCAGCAGTTTATGATGTATTGAAAGAAATCTCGCGGCAGTGCTCGAAAGTTCCGAGTCAACTAATGCGTTTTGCAGGATTGCATAGAGCATCGCCCATTCTCACTCTTAATCGCGGTCTTCCTCAATGACAACTCCCATCCGCGTATTTTCGCCAGCGCAAAAATCACCCGCAGGAGGCATTCCCCGCGCCCACACCACGTTCCCGCCGCATTCAATCACAGGCCAAAGAGAACGCTCTACCCTTGGAACCCGCCGCGTGAGGAACAGTCGCTTCAATTTATAATCGTGGCGGCATCCTAGCGGCCTATAGGAGTCTCCTGCACGCCAGTTCCGTAGCATCAAACCACCGCGGAGCAGGTCCGCATCGAAGGCCTCGCCAAGTCTAGTGTCGCGCTCCCGGAAGGACCAGTCAATCATTTTCAGATGGAACCGACTGCCCAGTTCCGGAACGGAAATAGTTCTCGTCCCATGCTCAGGAAGCTCCATAACGTATTGATAGGCAGCGGGATACTTCGTCGTTCCCATCGCACTGTGAAATTCCGCTCGGTCGAGTTGCAAGAACACCAGCTCGTCAAAACTCCGTTCGACAATGACGCCGCCGGGAAGTTCAATACGGCTTCCACTGGTGGATTCGCTGGCAAGACGGATCACCTGCTCCACATGGGTCGCCGTCAGCTCCCGGCGGTCGCCACGCACGCCCTCATACAGGCGACGGATCAACCGTCTGGTCACAGGGCGTTCGGCAAAAACCGATTCCTTCGAGAGCTGTAAGGTCTTGTGCCATGGGTTGCCTGGCTCGACCGTGCTCTCTAGAATAGGGGGAGATAATTCCACAGGCAAAAGCAGGTCTTCAATCCGAATCGTTAATTTTTTGTCTTGAGTCCTGACAAATACGCGATAACGATCCTCGATGAACAGGGTCCAGAATCCCTCTTCTTCCCGGGACAAGCGCGCCAATTCGTTAAGATGCTCGGTGATGCGGGGAGAAAAATCTCGTTCTAAAACAGGTAAGAGTTTTTCGCGGATCTGTGCGCGCTGGCGGCAAAGGTCATTGTTCGTCGAATCCTCACGCCAGTTCTGTCCTAGCCCGCGAAGATACCCGCGCAGGTCCTGCCTGCGTGTTGCGATCAGTGGCCGGACAATCGAGCCCATAACAGGATGAATTCCCGACAGACCGGTCGGTCCCGTCCCGCGAAACAGCCGCGCGAGAATCGTTTCCGCCTGATCGTCTGCGGTGTGCGCCACGGCGACTCGCGTTGCGCGGCCCTCCTCGACGACACGCGCGAAAAATGCGTAACGGAGACGCCGGGCCGCATCCTCGATGTTCCACCGATGTCGCGCGGCCGCACCCGCAACATCCTCGCGCGTGAGGATGAATTCCAATCCGTTCGCGCGGCTCAGATCCGCAACGAATCGGGCGTCGGATTCGGATTCAGCGCCACGGAGGGCATGGTTGAAATGAATAACGAGCAAGGTGACGCCAAGGATCTCGCGAAGCTCGGCAAATAGCCTAAGGAGAGCGACGGAATCCGCACCGCCCGAAACCGCCAATGCGATGCGGTCACCCGGCTGCATCATTCGCGCGCGATGAATGGTGTCGAGAACGCGTTGGTTCAGCGCGGTCTTCAAGATCCCGTCGGGCCGCCGGACAGAACGTGCCCTCTCTGGATATGGTAACAGCCGGAAGGCGGAGGGTCGAGCGCTCCAAGATCGTGTGCCTCGACCCTGGCGTTCGGGACGTTATCGGGGCTGCATCCCGCCCCACGCTTTGTCTTCATGCGCAGAGCCAATTCGTTTTCAGCGTATCCGCCGAGATTCCCGCGTCCAGATCGCCGAAATCCCAGCATGGATTGCGCGCGATCATTGTCCGCAATTCACTATTGACGAATGGCAGGCTAATGTGCGCTATGGCTGAGCAACCAGAAAACTGGTCCTTGAAATTTTGTGGCGGATACAAGCCGACATCACCGGAGTTCCGGATTAGAACTGCCGCTCATTTTCCACACAAGCAAACATGCAATACCACGAGCCATTCCCTGGTCGCCAGTGAACCTTGTTGTAATTCATTTAAGGTTTCCGACAATTGCGAATCGATATGTGTGTCACGAGTGGCAGAATAGAATGCGGTGAAAACTCAGGATACCTCAACAACATCTCCGTCGGTTAAGACTGGCATCTCGCAAACCTGGCGATCACTTCGGCATCGGAATTTTCGACTGTATTTCGGTGGCCAAACCATTTCCCTGATTGGTACTTGGATGACACGCCTGGCGACAAGCTGGCTGGTCTACCGACTGACCGGCTCCGCCGTTTTGCTCGGAGTTGTGGGATTCGCTGGACAAATACCAACGTTCTTATTTGCCCTGTTTGCCGGGGTTTGGGTTGAAAAGAACCTTCTCGATATCCATATGCGCGCTGCGCGCTAAAATCACGCGTCAATGACCGCCGCACTGATTATGGGAAACGCCGCCGTGACCGTGGTGCCATTTCCATCCGATTGAATTTCGAGGGCGCCTCCAAGCTCCCTTACGCGTTCCCGCATTCCACTGACACCTCCGCCATGGCTTGCTCCGAGCGACATGGGAATACGGCGTTCAGGGGGAATCCCTTTCCCTTGATCGCACACTTGAACGGTAAGGATCGTTTCCTCGGAAGGCCAAATTTTGATACGCGCGGTTTTGCTTCCCGAATGGCGGTAGACGTTGGTCAGGCATTCCTGCACGATCCGAAAGATCGAAATTTCCACGTTGGGTGCAAGGCGGCCTATTTCCGGCGCAAGTTCCAAGGCGATCTCGATCTTGCTGCGCTCGGCAAACCCGTCCGCAAACGATTTGATCGCAGGCAGCAGGCCGATTTCATCGAGAAGGGCCGGATGAAGCAAGTGCGAGATCGTGCGTATTTCCTTGGAGAACTGCTGCACCAGCGCGGCATTCTGACGCAACGCATCGGCGGCCGTGGGGCTGAGCTTTTCCGCTTCCATTAGAGCCAATTCGTTATTCATCGAGATGGCGGCGACGACTTGTCCGGCGCTATCGTGCAAGTCGCGAGAGATACGCCGGCGCTCCTCATCCTGGCTCGTCATCAGACGGGCCGACAAACTACGGAGATCACGGTTCAACATCTCCAGCTGGCGCGTTTTGCGATGCAGGTCCGCGAAGATGCTTACTTTCGCTCGCAATAACTCCGGAACGATCGGGACGGAAATATAGTCCACCGCTCCCCGCTGGTACGCTTTGAGCCGATCTAAATCGGTAAGATGGACCGCGGAGATAAAAATGATGGCGGTCTTCTGGAAACGGGGGTGCTGGCGAATCATATCCGCCAATTCGAATCCGTCGAGTTCCGGCATGCTAACGTCCATCAGAACGACCGCGACATCGGTTTTCAGCAGGTGGTCCAGGGCTTCTCTGCCGGATTGGGCTTTGATCAGATTTTCGTCCAATTCCTTGAGTATGACTTCATAGCTGAGCAGCTTGGCCGGCTGATCGTCCACCATGAGAATGTTGACCTTCTGTTGATCCTTCATCATGCTTTAGTCACCTTGGTCGACGTTGGGCTGTTGAGTCTGCAACAGAACCTGTTCTTCCGCTATGCGAAGTAACTTCTACCGATGAAACCACATCCGGAGCGCCGAAAGGAGCTGTTCCGTATTTACAGGTTTTGCCAAATACTCCGATGCTCCGGCTTCCAGACACTTTTCCCGATCTCCTTTCATCGCCTTGGCCGTTAAAGCGATGATCGGCAAGCGGCGGAAAGAAGGGTTTTGCCGAATGACCTGCATCGTTTCGTATCCATCCATTTCAGGCATCATGATATCCATTAACACAATGGCCACGTCGGGAGTCGTCTCCAGCGTTGCGATCGCCTCACGACCTGTCCCTGCCGTGAGCGCGATCATCCCGCGGCGTTCCAGCACGCTACTGAGCGCGAAGATGTTGCGGACATCGTCGTCCACTACCAGCACCTTCTTGCCCACGAGCGATTCATCCGAGTGAAGCAAGCGTTCGAGCATCTTCTGTTTTTCCGGCGGAAGGTCGGTCACGACACGATGCAGGAACAGCGCCGTTTCGTCGAGCAGTCTTTCTGGCGACTCCACTCCCTTAACGACCACGCTGCGAGCTAGCATGCGCAGGCGCGCGTCTTCTTCCGGCGACAAGTCCTTGCCGGTAAATACAACCACCGGCAAATGACTCAGCGATGGAGTATCGCGGAAACGTTCCAGTACGTCGAAGCCCGACATATCCGGCAGACGCAGATCGAGAACCACACAGTCGAACGATTGTTCGTTGACAGCCTTTAGCGCTTTAGAGCCAGTGGCGACAACTTCCACGTCAATATCGTCGTACCCGAGCAGTTCCTGGATGCTGAGCTGCTCGCCGGGGTCGTCTTCCACCACCAGGAGCCGCTTGCGGCGTGGCGCGGTATATTCCTTGATGCGAACGAACGCAGCTTCCAGCTCATCCGGCGTGGTTGGTTTAGTCACATAGGCAAACGCGCCCCTCGCCAGACCGTGCTGCCGGTCTTCGTCCAATGTCAGCATCTGAACCGGAATATGGCGCATCGCCGGATCTTGCTTGAAATGATTGAGAACAGTCCAGCCCAGCATATCCGGCAAGAAAACATCGAGCGACACAGCAACAGGGTGGAACTCTCGGGCCAGCTCCAGGGCTTCCGCGCCACGCGCGGCGATTAAGACCTTAAAACCTTTCTCGCGGGACAGGTCGCATAGCAGCTGGGCGTAGTGGGGATCGTCCTCAACGATTAGGAGGACGGCATCGTTTTCCTTCAAATTTTCCCGATCGTCCGGGATCCGGTCGTGCGAACGCTCCGATGTCATTGCGGCGGAAGGCCGAATGGCCGGAGAAACCGTTGAGATTTTGGTGTCCACACTGGCGGTACCTGTCGACGGCCCAACGTATGTCTGCGGCAAGTAGAGTGTGAACGTACTTCCATTGCCCGGGGCGCTGTGCAGTTGAATCTCGCCTCCGAGCAGACCTGCAAGTTCACGGCTAATCGCGAGCCCAAGTCCGGTGCCACCATATTTGCGACTGGTCCCGGCGTCCGCTTGCTGGAACGCCTCAAAGATAAGCCGCTGCTTCTCAGCTGGAATGCCAATGCCCGTGTCGGAAACTTCAAAAGCAACCACGGAAGCCAATTTCCCGAGGACGGGATGGTCTTCGCTCCAGCCATTCTCGGCAGTGAACACATTCAGACACACGCCGCCACGTTCGGTGAATTTAAATGCGTTAGACAGAAGATTCTTGAGTATTTGTTGCAGGCGTTTCGAGTCGGTGATAAGGCTATGCGTAAGATTCGAGCCGGTCTGTATTTCGAAATTGAGATGACGGCTCTCCGCCTCGTGGCGGAAAGGCCGCGCAATCATGTCGAGCAAACTTGCAAAGAAGACCTCTTCCGCCTGGACGGAAACCGTTCCGGATTCGATCTTGGAGAGATCCAAAATATCGGTAATCAAGTTCAATAGGTCCGTTCCAGCGCCATGAATCGTCCGAGCGAACTCAACTTGTTTCGGCGTCAAATTACCGTCGGGATTGTCGTTGAGCTGCTGGCCCAGAACGAGAATGCTGTTGAGCGGAGTGCGCAATTCATGCGACATGTTGGCGAGAAACTCTGACTTGTATTTGGAGGTGAGGGCCAGTTCTTTGGCTTTTTCTTCCACGGCTCTGCGCGCCTGTTCGATTTCTTGGTTCTTACGCTCTACTTCGACATTCTGCTCGGCAAGCTGCTGGGCTTTTTGCGCAAGCTGTTCATTGGTTTGTTGCAATTCCGTCTGCTGCGTTTGAAGTTCGGCGGCTAATTGCTGAGATTGCTTCAGGAGACCTTCCGTTTGCATCGTGGCTTCAATGCTATTGAGCACGATACCGATGCTGGAGGTCAGCTGATCGAGAAACGCAAGATGCGAGGCGGTAAAGGCGCTCAGCGAAGCCAGCTCAATAACTGCCTTAACGCGGCCTTCGAAAAGAACGGGCAACACAATCACATTGCGCGGAACGGCTTGGAATAACCCCGACCGGATCGGAACGGCATGCGAGGGAACATCTGTAATGAGCATGCGTCTCTTCTCGGCGGCACACTGCCCGACAAGGCTGTCTCCCACACGGAGACGATCGGGGTGCCCGTCTTCCGAATTATCGGCGACGGCCGATAGCAAGACCATGTTCCCGGATTCCTCTTCCTCCATTTGATAGATAACGCCTTGCTGGGCGTTGACGAGCGGCGCCAACTCGGACAAGAGCATCCGTCCGACGGTGGTTAGGTCGCGCTGCCCCTGCAACATGCCAGTGAAGCGCGCAAGGTTCGTCTTCAGCCAGTCCTGCTCGTTGTTGCGGTCGGTGGTAAGACGAAGATTATCGATCATCGTATTGATGTAATCCTTCAGCTCAGCCACTTCGCCGCTAGCCTCGACCTGGACCGACCGGGTTAAGTCGCCCTTCGTAACCGCGGTCGCCACTTCCGCGATAGCGCGGACTTGATTGGTGAGGTTGTCAGCGAGAAGATTCACGTTGCCGGTAAGGTCTTTCCATGTGCCGGCCGCGCCGGGTACGTTCGCCTGACCGCCGAGCCGCCCTTCGACGCCCACTTCTCGGGCGACGGTGGTTACCTGGTCGGCGAAAGTAGCCAGCGTATCCGTCATGTTGTTGATCGTATCGGCTAGCGCCGCGACTTCTCCTTTCGCCTGAACCGTGAGCTTTTTCGTGAGCTCGCCATCGGCTACAGCGGTCACTACCTTCACGATTCCGCGCACCTGCTCGGTGAGATTTGCAGCCATCACGTTCACATTGTCGGTGAGGTCTTTCCACGTGCCAGCAACGCCAGGCACCTGTGCCTGGCCGCCTAGCTTACCGTCCGTACCTACTTCGCGCGCCACGCGCGTGACCTCGGCGGCAAACGCGTTGAGCTGATCCACCATCGTGTTGATCGTGTTTTTCAATTCCAGGATTTCGCCCTTCACATCCACGGTGATCTTGCGCGACAGGTCGCCGCGCGCCACGGCGGTGGTTACTTCGGCGATGTTGCGTACCTGGCCCGTGAGGTTTCCCGCCATGGCATTCACGGAATCCGTAAGATCTTTCCAAGTTCCCGCCACGCCAGTAACGTTCGCCTGGCCGCCAAGACGGCCTTCGCTGCCCACCTCGCGGGCCACGCGAGTGACCTCAGCAGCGAAGGAACGCAACTGTTCGACCATGGTATTGAGCGTCTCTTTGAGCTGCAGGATTTCTCCGCGCACGTCCACGGTGATCTTGCGTGAGAGGTCGCCGCTGGCGATGGCTGTGGCCACTTCGGCAATATTGCGCACCTGACCCGTCAAGTTGCTGGCCATGAAATTCACGTTGTCGGTAAGATCCTTCCAAGTGCCGCCAACTCCAGGAACCTGTGCCTGGCCGCCCAGCTTGCCTTCCGTTCCTACTTCGCGGGCCACGCGCGTGACCTCACCGGCGAATGCGTTGAGCTGGTCCACCATCGTGTTAATCGTGTTCTTTAATTCAAGGATTTCACCCTTCACGTCCACGGTGATCTTGCGGGACAAATCGCCGCGCGCCACGGCGGTGGTTACTTCGGCGATGTTGCGCACCTGGGCTGTGAGGTTGCCGGCCATTGAATTGACCGAGTCCGTCAAGTCCTTCCACGTTCCCGCCACGCCCGGCACGTTGGCTTGTCCACCAAGCCGCCCCTCGCTGCCGACTTCACGCGCCACGCGAGTGACCTCACCGGCGAATGCGTTGAGCTGATCCACCATCGTGTTGATGGTTTCCTTCAGCAGCAAGATCTCCCCGCTTACGTTCACGGTGATTTTCTTCGAAAGGTCGCCGCTCGCGATGGCGGTAGCCACTTCCGCGATATTACGAACCTGGCCGGTGAGGTTGCTGGCCATTGAATTGACCGAGTCGGTGAGATCCTTCCAGGTTCCAGCGACGCCCGGCACTTGCGCTTGTCCGCCCAATTTCCCGTCCGTGCCGACCTCGCGCGCCACGCGTGTCACCTCGGACGCGAATGACCGCAACTGATCCACCATGGTGTTGAGGGTATCTTTTAGTCCGAGGATTTCTCCCTTTACGTCCACGGTGATCTTGCGCGACAGATCGCCGCGCGCCACGGCGGTGGCCACTTCGGCGATGTTGCGCACCTGGCCGGTCAAGTTACTGGCCATGAAATTCACGTTATCCGTAAGGTCTTTCCACGTACCCGCTCCAGGCGCCTGCGCCTGACCACCCAATTTGCCTTCCGTGCCCACTTCGCGCGCCACGCGCGTCACCTCACCGGCGAACGCATTAAGCTGATCCACCATGGTGTTGATCGTGTTCTTCAATTCGAGGATTTCACCCTTTACATCCACGGTGATCTTGCGCGACAGATCGCCCAGGGCCACGGCGGTGGTTACTTCGGCGATGTTGCGCACCTGGGCTGTGAGGTTGCCGGCCATTGAATTGACCGAGTCCGTCAAGTCCTTCCACGTTCCCGCCACGCCAGGCACATTGGCCTGGCCGCCAAGGCGTCCCTCGCTGCCAACTTCACGCGCCACGCGCGTCACTTCACCGGCGAAGCGATTGAGCTGGTCCACCATGGTGTTGAGTGTTTCCTTGAGTTGCAGAATTTCTCCGCGTACGTCCACGGTGATCTTGCGCGAGAGATCTCCCTTGGCGATGGCTGTCGCGACTTCGGCGATATTGCGCACCTGACCCGTCAAGTTGCTGGCCATGAAATTCACGTTGTCGGTAAGATCCTTCCAAGTGCCAGCGACGCCCGGCACCTGTGCCTGGCCACCCAATTTT
>Ga0307374_10010110_pt1 | contig 13760 bp, 7 predicted proteins | sample OX3MG_FD_202532 | JGI IMG/M metagenome (GOLD analysis project Ga0307374, IMG submission 202532) | Soil microbial communities from Risofladan, Vaasa, Finland - OX-3 | ecosystem: Environmental > Terrestrial > Soil > Coastal area > Acid sulfate soil | place: Finland: Risofladan, Vaasa | collected... | reverse complement strand
TGCTGAGAGGCCGTATAGCAGCCCGGTTGGAGGGCCCTTCGAAAGGCTTGAGCTCACGCCGCGCAGCGCCAGCTGCCCTTGATCCGGACCGTGCTTCCACTGGTCAGGCCGATGACGGTGGCGTCGACGGTGCCTGATTTCATGTCGCGGGCGACGGTGAAGCTGCCGCTGCTACCGACCCAGAAGACCTGGTCGTCGGTGACGAACTCACCGTGGTTGGCCGGATCGGCGTGGCCCAGGAACAGAACCACCCCGACCGAAATCCCGGACTGCGCTGTGTACCGGCCGGCGGTGACTCCCGGGTACTGGTCCGCGCCAAGGTCGAGCAGGAAGCTTTCGTCCCCGATCGAGAACTTGAGCGTTGCTGTGTACTGCTCGCCGACGCTGCCGCAGTAGTTGTCACCGCCATAGCCGGGGGTGGGCGCGATCGCGCGGTCGGTGAGCGCATTTTCCAGATGGGCGCTGATATCGCCGCTGAAGGCCAAGCCTTCGGCGTGACAGGCGTTCTTTTTCATCCTCGCCACGTCGGCGGCACGGAGCAGGTTGAGGGCATAGAAGTTCGCGCAGGGCGCGCTCGCCACAAAGGCGGGCAACGGCAGCGGCGCGCCGCAGGCCCACTGGCCGCTGATGTGCACCGGCACGGCGCCGCTGACATCCTGCAGAACGTTAACGTCGAGGCTGCCGGTGATCCCGTCAGCGTTCAGGGCCACCTTGCCGGTTCCCTGATGCCAGTCCTGGCTGGGATCCGAGATTGAGGCCAACTCGACCACGTTGCTTACGCTGTTGATGGTCACCGCTTGATGCTCGGAACTGCCCGGCGCTGATATCCGCAGTCGATAGGCCTTGCCGCCGGCCACGAACGCCAACAGCGCTTGCGGAAAGTTGCTCCAACGCTTGGGCTCGGCGCACATCGGGGTCGGAGCCACGCTGTCCTGACCGACGGTATAGGCCTCGGCGACCTGACCGGTGACCTCCCCGCTCAGCTGCAGCGACTGCGTGAGGCAGACGGGGTTGGCGGCGCTGATCTGAGAAGGCGCGAGCTTGAGCACGCGATAGGCATCGGCGCAGGTCGCTGGCTTGGGTGCCGTTACTGCTGCTGCGGCGTCATGAGGCGAAGCCAGGCGGACGACCGCATATACGGCGAGGCCCAGCACCAGCAAAGCGCCGACAACGATCGCGATCGTCCGCCGCATCCGGCCTCTCCCTCCAGTCCGGCTTTCAGCTCGCCTCGACAACCGATCCCGCAAGCCGGGCGCCCTCCTTTCCGGGGGCCCTTCACTTACGAATACTGGTTTAGCGTCACCAGAGGCGGAAGTCCATCCTCAATTCCCATATCCGATCTCATCCATTTCCATGATTTCGACAATGGACTTCCATGACGTCGACGATTCGCATGCGATCGGATCACGGACCAGGCTTCGATGTATGACCCCGGTTTTGATCCGCGTTTCTAGCTCCAAAACGTGTGGACCAAAGTGGTCCCTTTTGACCTCCTGACGGAGGTGGCAAGATAAGCGCGCCGTTGGCGCGCGAGAACCAAACCAGCCCTCCGAGGTTTCCTCTACCCTGACGATTAGTGCCCGAACCTGGATTAGATCTCCTTCGGTCTTTGCAGAAGGACGCCGTTGATGACGGCGTAGCCGTTTCCCGGCTTCTGAGGGGTGCGAAGGTTCTCGCGGCCCGCCTTGCCTATTCCCCGCTCGAGACTTGGGTCGAGCGAGAACTCAATGGCTACGCGCGCGAAGAGGATCTGCCTGTGTACCGCATTCTTCACGGACTTGAATCGAGGGGCACGTTTGTCGGTTCATTCGGTAGGCAGCTTAAGAACGGGTTGATCCCACGCGACATCTTCCCGACCGAAGTCCAATCCTTAATGGGCAAGGTCACCCTTTCTGAAGGAGTCGCCGTCTACGAGTCGCTGGTTAGGGACGCGCAAGGTCAAAACACGTCGACTCTGAGTGTCCCATGGCCGGATCGGACGCTTCGACTAATGTCGTCCAACATTTACGACGACATGAATTGCCTCGAAGCACACCAAGTGCTCCCCGTCTCTGGCCTTGTGGGATTGCTCGATCGCGTGCGCACAGCGACATTGACATTTAGCCTTGAAGTAGAGCGCATCAATCCAGGGGCAGCTGAGGCGCGAGCTGGCAGCGCCTCACTACCAGACCAGGATCTAGCCGAAATTTATAAGCGGATGCTTACGAAGCGTCTGTGAAGCGGGTTGCAGAATCGCCGGGCCGTCGGATACGCCGTACTCTGCGCAATTGTCCTAATGGCCGCGGTACTGTCCGCGACGCTATCGCCTGCCCATTCGGTTCCGCCGGATCTACATCCGGTGCCGTCCGCGATGACGTTGCCGCCCTCATCTGATACCGCGCTACTTGGTCTCCCAGTCGGATTCTGGGACGGCATCATTGGGGCCGTCATCGGGGGGATTCTCACCGGGGTCGCCGGATTTATCGCAACGTGGTACGCCGACCATCGGCAGAATAAGCGGGAATTCCAGCGCCGTCGAGCCGAGCGGGACGCAGCGGTGAAAGTCGTCAGATACGAATTGGGCACGAATGCATCGAAGCTGGAGATGTATGTGGCCCATAACATGTATCCGGGACGGTTAACAGATGCCGCCTTCCAAGGCCTGCAACTGTTGTTGACCCAGGAGCTTCCCGAAACTCTAAGTGTTGGCTTGGTTTGGGTATACGAGCAGATGGCGGTGGCCGAAAACAACATCAGCGCCATGCGCGGGATGCCAACAGCAAGCCGGCCCAACAACTTGCTCGGACCGATCACCGCTGCCGCAGCCGAGCTCGACGCGACCAGGACTGCGTTGGCAGACTTCCTCGCCGGGCATTACGACCCAACGTGGCTGTCGACGATCACCGACGTTCCTCAAGACACGACAGTGCCGTAAGCGTTCGCGGTCGGGGGCGGCAACTCATGTAGCAAGCTAGCGATGCCGTCGATAGTGCCGCGGCATCAGGCAGAAGGTTCCTTAGCCGGTGGTGCCGCTGACTCCGATCTGGAGGCGGGCGCTTTGGCGCCCATTCGGTAGCAAGATTGGCCCCGGCTCGACACCCTGGGGGTCAGATCACTAGTTATGGGTTCTTGTCTAGAGCACCCGAGTACGAGATGCGAGCACGGTGAGGCGGCCTGGCACGAAGGCGGGGGCTAAGCGGCGATGTGGCTATGGCTAAACGCCGGGTGTGCCTCAATATCTGCGTCATGTTCGGTGGAAGGACGAATGCCGCGCTCTTACGGAGCGCCCAGTCGATTCCAGCTGGCCCAGCCGCCACAGGTAGACAGCGCCGCCTTCCGAGCCCTCGGGGAAGTTGCATAGGAGTCGTCGCCCGTCCAGAATCCGAGGTCCAGAGTCAGAGCATCCGGCTCGCAGACCAACCTTGACCTTCATGGATATTGCTTCATACGATGCGTGGAGCGAGGCCCTCAGAGTCCATTTCTTCGTTGAATCAAACGCTGGAATTCCAGTCACCTTTTTCGTCGACGGTGACGCGTTGGCTGAGGTGGCTGGAATCGAGGACCCTTCGGTCGCTGAGGCGGCTTTGGCGAGCCTTGTGCGCCGGAAGCTTCTGCCAGAGTCGACAGGGGACGCTTTCAGTCGGGTGGTCGACGACAGCTGGTCCTGGAGGCTGAAGTATCCGGATAGTGCTCCATCATTCTTGCCTGTCCTGGCAGTTGCCGTCTTGGCGGCAGCTCATATGGCAAGGACTGAGGATTGGGCTGCCCACAACTACTACAAGCCGCTACGCGAAATACTTCGACTTCCCGGTGGCAGCGGGATGCTGGCTGGCTATGACAATGCCATGGAGTCCCTGTGGAACCACCTAACTTGGTGGCTAAACGACTACAACGCCGGCAGGCTAGGACTCAGCTCGGTGCCGTCACATCCAAGCCCCGCCTATATCGGCTACGCGCTCTCACAAGCCCTATTTCGCTCCTCTGATCGTCAGCGCCTGACGCACTTTTTTCTCGCGCTCGATTTAGCTCCGGGCGGGCCGATCGAAGCCGCTGAGTTGCTTACTTACTTCCGCGCTTGGTCACCACGCTCGCACCTAAGCCCCGGGGCGCGCGAAATGGCGCGGCGAGATGAGTACAGGGAAGTCCTCGCCGGCATTCTGATGGCGGAATGGAATCGGTGGGATGGATCCCTTCGTGACGAGCGTGGGCGGCGTCTCGGGCAAATCCTCATCACCCTTGACCTCTATTTGCGCCCCAGGTTGGCCTTCGTTGCTGAGCGCCCCCGCGGATTTCCCGGTCAAGCTACGTTCAACTTTGAGGAGACCAGAGGCGGGGTACCGCTTTCGGCTGCGAGCAATGGCTTCTATAGCGAGTTGCCGTTCGAGGTTTCGGCTAATGCGCTTGATACGGGCTTGCGCGGTCAATTTGAAGGCTTCGCGCTCGGACTTACGCCAAGCCCGATCGTTCCCTTTCGGCAGCACGAAGGCCTCGGATGCTGGGCTTCGGTGAGGCAACTCGTACCGGGTGAGCAGCATTGGATACTTGCTCGTGACGATCACGCCGCGATGGTTCGCGATTACCTTCGCGAAGCGGCGATGGCAGGAGCGCGCGAGGCACAAGCCGTGGCTCCTCGGGGTTGGACCTTCTTTCGCGACGTTGTAATCGATGCTGCACCACATGATGTACCCAACCTGGTCCTTTCGCGGGTCGTACCGTCGGTCACGGCGCGTCCCTCTCTTTGGGGTGGGCTCCCCATAGCATCCAATCCCGACCTCTACTTGTCAGGTGGAGAACCTGATCTCTGGGTGCCGACCACGCAGGTCGGAGAGACGTTGCCACTCGCAATCGACGGGCGCCTCGTAAGTAGTGATTTCGGTGGAGGCCGCGTTGCGCTTAGTGAGCGGGGCTTAGTAGCAGGAGAGCATGTGATCACGGTAGGTCCCAGTCGATTGAGGCTCCAGACCACGGACACTATAAGTGTCGTCAATTCTCGCGGAAGCGGGGCTCTGTCCCACCAGCTCAGGCTGATGGATGGAAGTTATGTGGCGTCTTCAGCACGGGGTGCCTCCGAAACTGCTTCGACAACCCCAGCCGGGACGGTTCAAGTTGTCGGTATTAGCTTGCTCGGTGCAGCTGATGACTTGCCCACGCGCGCCCGTGCTCCCTTGTTGCTACCAGCCAAAGCCGGGCAGTACATCGTCCTCGGTGTGGTAGCCGGCGAGGTGGTCCGGCCCCAGGTTCCGCCCGAAAGCCCTCGCTGGGTCCGCACGATAGCCCCATATTCGGCAGGCCGTGAGTTCTCGCCCTCATTTGACGTCGCTTGGGTCTTGGTCGCCTGGCGATTAGGGGAATGGGAGGCAAGGCTTCGCAGCGCCCTTGAACCACAGCCCTGCGATCCGGACATCACAAAAGCCTCAAGCGTTCGCGATTGGTGTCGATGCTTCCTCGAGTTAGAGCCTCGAATGTCGCTTGATGCGCTACAGCTGTGGTCGCGCTATAGGGTGTTTGCCGAAGGGCTCACTACGTGAACTACGAACTGTTCCTTGAATGGCTAAGCGAACGGGGTTCAGGGCGCTGGTCAACATTCGTAGCAGCCCACGACTGGCTATTTAACGCCGGACGCAGCCAATCAGAGGGGATCAAGGCAACGTGGACGGCACGCACACTCTCGGACCTAGGGCATGTCGAGATCGATTGGCGAGCACAGCGCTGGTCCGTAACCCCTTCCATTCTTACGGTACTTCCGACTGCAGGGGCGCGGTCGCTGCTCACCGGTGGGCGAACCCGAACACTGATGCGCCGCCTAGATGAAGAAACCAACGAGGCGGTCACCGATAACATCGTCTTTGATCGACATCATCAGGACGACGGGCCAGATGCTGTCTTCTTCGTAAGCCGCGACGAGACTGACGTCGAGGAGCTCGCCTCTCGACTCGGCATCAACTACGACTACTGCGCCGCTGACAGCCTGAGCGCTGCATTGCCGAGTCTGGATAGCTATCTCGCTGTATCGGAGGCGACACCAGCTCCGACGGGTTATGAGGTTCAGAGGTTTGATGCAACGAGCCTGCGTTGGTCGACAGCCGCAAGTGACGTTGCACCTGGCCTCTATGCCTACGAGGTCTACGGGCTCGCAAGGCAGCGGTTCGTCACGCAGTCTGGAGTGAATCATGAAGTTGAGCGCGCGATCGGAATCTATGCAGAGCTGCGTCGGACCAAAACGCAGGTTCTGAGATGGACTGCTGATGACGTCAATGGTGGGCTGACCGTGCCCGGCCAAGCGCCATTGCCAGCCCTTCAGGCTCGGGCTGCTACCGCGTGCAGCGGCCTTGCGGCGACTTTTTCGAGGTCAGCCTCGACCCGCCGCTACGTGAATGTTCCTTTGGGCATCGCCGAGCGGATCGCGGCCTCGCTCGGTCAATCACTAGACCTCGGACCTGTCGACCGGAAGGCTGTCGCCCATGCCTAATGCGATCTCGGTGTTCAACGCTCTTCGGGATCAGTTCTTCCTCTACTACGACACTCCGTTCTCTATTCGGGATCGACTGGTCCAGGCGGAGCGACGCGAGCTGCTCAATCGTGACGGGGTCTCCTTTAGGTTGCCTTGGCTAGAGGTGATACGCGAGTCGCAGGGGTGTGGACGGGACCTCGCAGCGTCCGTGCGGCATACAAATAGTCCGCAGGAGCTAGGTGAATTCGCGTCGCTTGGTTTGTTTCCACCACGCTTTCAGCAACTACATGCACATCAGGAGGCCGCCCTGGCAGCCGCAATGCAAGGGCACAACCTGGTAGTCGCTGCAGGTACCGGTACCGGGAAGACTGAGGCTCTATTCCTGCCCGTCATCGCACAGCTGTTAGCGGAGTCGCGCACGTGGGGCAGGGGCGGATCACCGCCAGGCGCGGAGTGGTGGCGCATTCGTCGATCTGAATTCGTGCCCCAGCGCCATCACGAGAGCGGCCGGCTAGCGGCAATTCGAGCGCTTGTTCTATACCCGATGAATGCGCTAGTTGAAGACCAACTCGTGCGCCTCCGTCGCGCGCTGGACTCGCCTGAGGCTCGGGGGTGGCTCGATGAGCACCGGTCGCGTCATCGCTTCTTCTTTGGGCGATATACCGGCGCGACACCAGTTTCTGGACGACTGGGGAACGCATCGGCGCTCTCGAAATTACGGAGCGAACTAGCGTCGGCCAGCCTTCGCTCAGCAACCGCTGAAGCAGACGACGCGAGAAGACTTGAATCATGGATCGCCGCAGGCAACTCGAGAGATGACTTTGTCTTCAAGCGTTACTTCCTGCCGCGCATGGACGGGGCCGAGATGCGGTCTCGCTGGGATATGCAATCCAACGCTCCGGACATTCTGATCACGAACTATTCGATGCTCAACATCATGCTGCTAAGAGATCGCGAGAACGCAATCTTCGAGAGCACCGCCCGATGGTTGGCCGAGGACCGGAGCCGAATATTCAACGTCATCGTGGACGAACTCCACGTCTACCGCGGCACTGCAGGCACCGAGGTCGCCTACTTGCTCCGCCTCCTGTTAATACGTCTCGGCCTCCTCGAGCGTCCCGATCAGGTGCGCTTTCTTGCGGCGAGCGCCTCTCTCGAAGGCGGGCGTGATAAGCAGTTCCTGGAAGGTTTCTTCGGCGTTTCCGCCTCCACGTTCGAAGTAGTTGAGGGCGCCTCAGTTCCGCCGCGAACATCGACGGCGAACCTTGCACGGCATCGACCCGCTTTCGCCGCCTTGGCCGACAGCTACCCCTCCGCAGGTGATGCACAACAACTGCTCGACCAATCGCACGCGGGCGACGCCCTAATTGCGAATTCGACGGATAGCGCTGGACGGTCGAGAAGCCAAAGCACCGATGAATTCGGAGCCGCCTTATTTCCGGGTGCAGAGTTAGCCGAGCAGTCTCGAGCGCTGCTTGGAGTGATGCGTGCACTCGAGGTAGCGCCGGAAAGCCCGACACGCTTGCGGGCGCACCTCTTCTTCAGGAGCGTACAGGGAGTTTGGGCTTGCTCAGATCCGCATTGCGCCGCAGTCGAGCCCCGATTTGGTAGTGGTGGTCGGACGGTGGGCAAGCTTTATGCCCGGCCGCAGTACGCATGCGAGTGTGGGTCTCGGGTGCTGGACCTTTTGTATTGCCAGACGTGTGGTGATCTGTTCCTCGGAGGCTATCGCACCCCTGATCCCGCTGCAGGGCCCGCTATCTCGGCTTTCCTCGCGCCCGAGCTGCCGAACCTAGAAAATTTGCCGGATCAAGCAGCCGACAAGAGAACGTCCGTCAACTATCTCCTGTACTGGCCGAGCACAGATCAACCCGCAGACGAAACGTGGAATCGGCTGGCGTATCGCTTTGAGTTCCGGCGCAGTGCGTACGACCCCCGGATCGGGAGGATCGTAAATCGACACGCAGGCGCAACCGGGTGGTCCTTCCATGTGATTGCGACAGGAGATCATCCACGTCCGGAGCAGGTACCGCCGTTTCCAATTGTCTGCCCAAGATGCGGTGATGACTGGGAAATGTGGAAGTCGGGCCCCCGCGCCCGCGACGTTGAGGATTCCGGCCGAACCAGATCTCCAATTCGCACCATGGGTACCGGGTATGAAAAGATCAGCCAGGTTCTCGCCGACGCTTTGCTGCGTGAGCTTGGCGATGACCGAAAGCTCGTGCTCTTCTCAGATAGCCGCCAGGACGCGGCCAAGCTTGCGGCTGGCCTCGAGAAGCGCCACTACCAGGACATGGTCCGCCAGGTTCTGATAGCAGAACTGACGCGGAGGAGTACCAGCGACCTCATCGCGTTTGAGGCATTTGAGCGAGGCGACGATCGCGGTGACGCGGGGCGATTGGCGCGGGAGCGGTTCAGGACGGCGCACCCGGCTGAAGCTGTCTTCCTGTCGGACGTTATTCGAGGAATTGCTACTGACCAGCCGTCTCTCGAGCGCGCTGAGGATTATCGGAGGCGGCTCGCAATCGCTGCCGCGCCGCTGGATGCGTTGATGGCTGGCGTCGAAGCGACGCTATTGTCGGTAGGTACCAACCCAGGCGGACCGGACTGGAGCGTGCAGGGGTACGGGCGCGCACCAGATCGAACACCCTGGACACAAATCGTCGACTGGACCGCCCGTAGCCCCGGGGCAAGACCCACGCTCGATTTGGCGCAAGAGGCGATCGAACTCCTGGCCAGAATACGATCCAACCTCCGCGCCGAGTGCCTAGCGGCGATCTACAGCGGTAGCGGCCGAGATGTGGAGAGTCTGGGGTTAGCTTGGTCTTCGCTGGACCCCTGGCTGCCCCTTGCTCCGCCGGCGGGCATAGGCGAAGGGGCTTTTCGCGACGTTGTCGCAAGCAGCATCCGAGTGCTGGGCGACATGGATCGATGGTTTCCGGGCCTTCGGTGGGGAATGAGTGATCCGCCTTCGCAACTCCGCCGATATTGGCAGGCAATTGCGGCGTCTCACGGTCTTGAAATTGATGCTCTTCGACACGCCGTAGAGGCAGCGTGGACAGGTAGAGTGCGCGACTACCTACTTGATCCCGGCAACCTCTTCGTGCGGCAACCGGGCAACCAGGCTTGGTCGTGCCCTAGGTGCCGACGTCAGCACTTGCACTCCTCCGGCGGGGCTTGCACCTACTGCTTCGAAGCTCTGGGGTTTCCGCAACCCACGCGCCAAGACTCCGATAACTACTACGCGTACCTGGCGCTCCGCTCTGGCGACCCATTTCGGCTGCATTGCGAAGAGCTGACTGGGCAGACTGACCGCCTTGTAGGACAGCAACGTCAGGGGTGGTTCCAGGGCATCTTCCTTCAAGACGAGGTCGAGAAGGTCGACGCGATCGACATTCTGAGCGTGACTACCACCATGGAGGTTGGCGTAGATATCGGGACCCTCAAAGCCGTAATGATGTCGAACATGCCACCCATGCGGTTCAACTACCAGCAGCGTGTTGGTAGGGCCGGCAGACGCCGAGATCCGCTCGCGGTTGCGCTCACGATCTGCCGCGGCAGTCGCAGTCACGATGACTATTACTTCGCGAGACCCGACCGGATCACAGGCGACCCGCCGCCGGCTCCGTACCTCGACCTGGCCAGACCCGAAATCCTCCGCCGCATCCTCTCCAGCGAAGTGTTGCACCGGGCCTTCATGCACATCGGTGTCGTTACGGACGCCGATCTAGGCGACAACGTTCATGGTCAGTTTGGTAGCAGTGCTGATTGGTTAGTTCATCGGCCCGTGCTTGAAAACTGGATGCGATCTTCGCGGAGTCAGATCGAGTACGTCTTGGACGGCCTGCTCACCCACACGTCGGCGTCGCTACGCGAGCAGCGCTCCGACCTCCTGACCTTCGTGACCGGTCAGCTCCTGACCGAAATTGACAGCGCAGTTGCAGCCAACATGGCCATTCCTGATCTGAGCCAGCGATTGGCTGAGTACGGCTTGCTTCCAATGTTCGGGTTTCCAACTCGAGTCCGCGACTTGTTTCATCGGCGTCCAGCGCGGGCGTTTCCTTGGCCGCCTGCAGGTGTCGTGGACCGTGATCTTGGAATCGCGATTGCACAATTCGCTCCCGGCGCTGAGGTCGTCAAAGACAAGGCGATTCATACTGCGGTCGGCGTTGCCGCCTGGGAGCCACGTGGAAATCAAGTTGTATTGCACGGTCAACCGCTAGGCCCGCGTGAGCAGGTAGCCGTTTGCCGAACCTGCTTACACGTCGACCCTTCGCCCATTCCAGCAGATACCTGTCCGGTCTGCGGGGAGGGGAACCCACGGTTCAGGGTCCTTGATGTAGCGCAACCCGTGGGGTTTAGGAGCGACTTCCGCCCACGCGACTATGACGGGACGTTCGAATGGGCGCCTCGCAGCGCGGTTCCAAAGCTTTCTCCGGACTCCGCGTCGCTGACGTCCACGTCCTACGGCCGAGCGGCCGTCTCATCTGGGAAAGGCCGCGTCTATTCAATTAATGACAATGGTGGTGCGGGATTCTCGTTTGCGCCGGCCCCTGGCTGGGAGGGACTCGTCTGTGTGAACCTGGTCGACGACGCCTACCGAGCGGCGTCGCTGCAGCTACCGGATCCTGATCGGGCGCAAACCGAGGTCGTGGCGCTTGGATCAATCACCGTCACCGACATTCTCTTGCTGGGCATTGCCAATGCACCTCTCGGCGTCGACCTGTCGCCTCAGGGCGATGGGGCCGTCTCTAGGCGCGCAGCTTGGTACTCACTCGGATTCCTGATTCGCGAAGCAGCGGTTCGCTATCTCGACGTTCAGAGCCGGGAACTCCAGGTGGGTCTTCGCGTCATGCGCGCAGGGGTAGCAATTACCGCCGAAGTGTTCTTGGCGGATGCGCTTGAAAACGGCGCGGGATACGCCACCCACATCGGGTCCTCGGAAAATTTCGCGAGGGTGGTTGCAGAAGCTCGCGAAGTGCTCGCGCGTCTGGACGGACCCGCGCACAGAGACACCTGCGACAGCTCTTGCTATGACTGTCTTCGCGATTACTACAACATGCCGTACCACCCACTTCTCGATTGGCGATTGGGACGAGATATGACGGATCTCCTACTCGGCGATGATCTCGATGTAGGTCGTTGGAACGAGCTTGAGCATCGGTTGGCTGAAGGTTTCGCCACGAACGTCGTACACGGAGTATTGACCCGCTTTGAAGGGGACGTCTGGGGCGTCAACATGGAGGACCGCGTCTTGTTGGTTGCGCATCCTCTTGAGGACAGAGGAGTGCACCTTCCTTCCAGACTGGCCTCCGCCGTAGCGGATGCAGAGGCCAAAGGGTTTGGAGAGGCAGTCGGACGTCCGATCCTGTTAGAGACGTCATTCGATCTGCTGCGGAGGCCCGGCCTGGTCGCCGCCCGGATCTTCGGTAATTGACTCTGCTCGCTCCCCCGTCCCGTGCTATACGACACCTGACTCCATCCTTGTTAGAACCGTTGGCCACCTGTCGAATGCGGGTGTCATTCATGCAATCGGGCAATTTCGGCGCTCCGAGGTCGCCAGCAATCCGACTTGGCGATGCATGCCATCACGTTATGGACTTCCTGGTCGCCACCCGTACCCTTCTCGGCGACCAATGGCATGTGGAATTGCAACGCAAATGGCGAGAGGAGATCGATCACGAGCGGGCATTGCAGTCAAGTGATGATCAAGTGCGTTGGGGCCCGCCCGAGGGCTGGCCCAACTATGAGTTGAAGAAGGCGCGGCTCCGCAACTTAGCTCTGAGCGTGCGCCAACTCATGCTTGACCTGCCATCTGGTGCTCACGTGTTGACCGAGCATGACCTCACGGGGCGAGGCGGCTTGCTGGTTGGTCGAGCGGACCTTCTCGTGCGGTCGGCCTCCTGCCACATTGTTGTGGACTACAAGAGTGGCTCAGTGGTGGACGCGGTCACGCAGGCGATGATTCCGGCCTACGAGAACCAGCTCAGAATCTATGCAGCCCTTGAGCGAGAAGAATCCGGCGAATGGCCTGAGAGGGCCCTGCTGATGCCACTGAATGGTCCCCCAATCGAACTTGCCATAAACCCCATTCAGTGTGATGCCCTAGCTGATGAGGCAATCGCGATGCTCCATGCCTACAACCTTGCAGCCCCCGGACCCCAACCAGCAACGCCGTCACCGGATTCCTGCAAGCGCTGCGCAGCAAGCTGTCACTGTCCAGAGTTTTGGGCTGCTTATAATCCGGCCTGGACCACCGATTTGATTGCCCTCAGAGGCAGGATTCTGGAGCTATCGGTGACGCCTCTCGGAGGTATCGCGGTCCGAGTCGAGGTTGCAGCGGGTGCCAGGGGACCGGTCGCCGAGGTACGTAAGTTGCGGGAGGCTGATCATCCCGGCGTGAGCTCGCTTAAGATTGGCGACGCTTTCTCTGCGGTTGGTCTGCACGATGGCATCGATGGGTCGACTCTCTACCTCCCATCAAACGGCCGCTTTGCCAGAAACTGAGGCCTTCTTTGACTCTTACTGAATTCCTCGTCGCAGTCTCGGGTACCTACGACCGGAATGCTCCGATGTCCTCTCCAGCCCAAACGCTGCTTCGACGTGCTGACACATATCTGAGAGATTTTGTCCCAGGTGGGATAGTGATCCGTGGCAGCGGCGGTAAAGGCCGAGGCACCTACACGCCGTGGGTCGGTTTCTTCGACCCGGACGAGACGGACTCACCTGAGGCAGGAATCTATGTCGTCTATCTGTTCAGTGCTGATTTGTCATTCGTAACCCTCAGCGTGATGCAGGGTATTACGGAGCTTTCCAAGCAGCTTGGTGCCGCACCGGCTCGGGACCGCCTACAACGTGACGCCAAGGCGATCCAAGCAGCGATTGCACAAACCAACGACTGGGATACGACCATGGCTCTTGCATCTACCGGCTTCCGGCAGCTTGCGTATGAGGCGGGCAACATCGCCGCCCGAAGGTATTCGTTCACTGAACTCCCAGTCGAGCCAGACCTGCGCCGTGACCTCTCTAAGAGCTTGGAGGTATATCAAGCCGCCGTGCTTGCCAAGCGTCTCCTGCTACAGGCGCAACCGGGCCAGATCGCGTCCTCGAGCGTGATCCAACAGACCCCGGTCAAAGGCCCGGATCCACTGGCCGGATTCAAGCCGAAAAGCGCCGACGACTATGTCACCCACATGCTCGGGCGAACGCTCGTCAAATCACGTCGACATGAGCAGCTGATAAACAGTTATGGGAGCTGGGCTCGCGATCATGGATTCAAGGTCTCGGCCGAGCACCCGGTGGACCTAGTACTGCGTCGTGACCAAAGCAC
>Ga0307374_10010109_pt1 | contig 13760 bp, 14 predicted proteins | sample OX3MG_FD_202532 | JGI IMG/M metagenome (GOLD analysis project Ga0307374, IMG submission 202532) | Soil microbial communities from Risofladan, Vaasa, Finland - OX-3 | ecosystem: Environmental > Terrestrial > Soil > Coastal area > Acid sulfate soil | place: Finland: Risofladan, Vaasa | collected... | reverse complement strand
ACGCGCTGCAGGCTGCCCGTGCGGCTCTCGAGGAGGGCCAGGTTCCGGGTGGCGGTGTCGCGCTCATCAACGCGGCGGATGCGATCCGCGACGAGGTCCTCGGCAAGCTCGAGGGCGACGAGAAGACGGGCGCGCAGATCATCTTCAAGTCGCTCGAGGAGCCTCTCCGCCAGCTCTCGTACAACGCGGGCCTCGAGGGCTCGGTCGTCGTGCAGCAGGTGCGGACGGCCAAGCCCGGCTTCGGCCTGAACGTCGAGACCGGCGAGGTCGAGGACCTGCTCAAGAGCGGGATCGGCGACCCGACGATGGTCACCCGCTCGGCGCTGCAGAACGCCGCGTCGATCGCGAAGAACATCCTCACCACCGAGGCGATCGTCGCCGAGGCTCCCGAGAAGGCCGGAGCCGGCATGGGCGGCGGAATGCCCGACATGGGCGGGATGATGTAGGGCGAAAACGCCCTGTAGGAACGGAGACGGCGCCTGAAAGGGCGCCGTTTCCGTAGGGGAGGGTGGGTGGTTCTACCTCCAATATCGGCAACGGCCCCGAGACCTTTAGCCCCCAGCAGGTGGTCTGGAAGCGTCCCGACGAACGCGCGCTGCCGCTCCTGAGCCGCAGGCGCACGACCGGCCGCGTCACGACAGAACTGTCCCGCGACAGGATCTCCAGCCCAGCACTCGGCACGAAGCCGCGGGAGACTGCGCTCTCCCGCGGCGTAGTTCCGTCAACAGCGAGCGAGTCCGCAGGACTCGCGAGCTCCTTAGAAGCCGTACCGCTCTTCCCGCCAGGGATCGGCGTCGTTGTGGTACCCGAGCCGTTCCCAGAAGCCGGGCTTGTCGGCGGCGACGAGCTCTAAGCCGTTCAGCCACTTCGCGCTCTTCCAGAAGTAGCGGGACGGGACGACGAGACGGACGGGGCCGCCGTGCTCCGCGGTGAGCGGCTCGCCGTCGGCCTCGTAACAGACGATCGCGTTGTCGGCCTCGAGCGCGTCGAGCGGGAGGTTCGCGGTGAAGCCCTGCGGGGCGTGCGCGACGACGAAGCCCGCGGCCGGCAGCGGCTTGCAGAGCGCCGCAAGCTCGCGCCAGTGGACACCGCGGAAGCCGGCGTCGAAGCGACTCCAGCGCGTCACGCAGTGGATGTCGGTCGTGGTCTCGGTCGCGGGCAGCGCGCGGAGCGCGTCGTAGTCGAGGGTGATCTCCTCCTCGACTAGGCCGAAGACACGCAGTCGCCAGCTCGCGAGGTCGACGGTCGGGATATTGCCCGCGTGGAGCACGGGCCATTTCTCCGTGAGGTACTGGCCGGGAGGCAAGCGCGCGGGGTCGTATCCCGCGGCACGCACCTTGCCCTCGGCTTTCGAGCGGAAGAGAGGCATCGGTATGCACACTAGACACCGTGGAAGTCGCTGCGAGACAGAGAGATTTCGTCGGCGTCACCGGACCTGACGCGGCCGACTACCTCCAGCGGATGGTCTCGAACGACGTCGAGGCGCTCGCGGTCGGCGAGGCGTGCCCGGCGCTGCTGCTGACGGCGAAGGCGCGCGTGATCGCGCCGCTCGTCGTGTGGCACCGCGGCGCGGAGGACTTCCTCGTTTTGACCGAGCCGGGGCTCGGCGACCGGGTGCACAGCGAGCTCCTGCGGCTGCGCTTCCGCGCGCAGTGCGAGATCGAGCCGGAAGAGCACGAGTCGGTGCTCGTCTTCGGTGGCGAGGATGGCTTCGCCACCGACTGGCCCGGCACGCGCGAGTTGCTCGACTCGAAGCTCGAGCCCACGCTCGACGCGGACGAGCTCGAGCTACGCCGGATCGAGGCCGGCGTGCCGCGGTGGGGCCACGAGATCGACGAGCGGATCCTCCCAGCAGAGGCGGGTCTCGACGCCACGCACATCTCCTTCTCCAAGGGCTGCTATCCCGGCCAGGAGCCGATCGCGCGGCTCCACTACCGCGGCCACGCGAACCGCGAGCTGCGGGTCGTCGAGCTGGACGGCGACGCGGAAGTCGAACGGGTCACGAGTGAGGTGACGCGGCCGGATGGTTCCCGCGTCGCGCTCGCCTACGTGCGCCGATGACGCGTCGCAATCGCGCGCGGCTCGAACCGGCTGAGTGGTACTCGATCCGGCCGGTGCGGAGCCGCAAGCCGGCGACGTACCGCTGCCCGTTCTGCGGACTGCAGCTCCATGCGATGAGCGACCACGTCCTCATCGCGCCGGAGGGCGACACGACACGCCGCCGCCATGCGCATCTCGAGTGCGTCGCGGCGGCGAACCTCCCCGGCCGCCCCGCGGGCCCGTCGCTTCTCTCCCGGCTGCTCGGCCGCCGCGGCTGAGGTCGGCTACTTGCCTTCGCAGACGGTGTTCGCATGCGCGGTCGCGTTGGCCTTGACCGTGACGCGCCCGGCACACGGCTGATCGGCGGACGGCACACTCAAGGTGTAGTGGCCGGGCGCGAGTCGCACGTCATACCGCCGACCAGCACGGACGGTGACGCTCGCGACGACGTGTCCGCCCGGGTTCGAGATGTTCACGGTTCCACCGGCCAGTGTTCCGATCGGATGCATCCCGCCGGGAACAATTCCTCCGACCAACTCGCCGGTCTCATGGCTTGTCCCGCAGGCGGCGAGCAGGACCGCGAGGCAAGTCAGAGCGACGAGACGCAGCAGGGGCTTATGCCGGTCCGGCGAGCCGGGCAATGCCTTGCGCCTCAGCGGCAGTGAGATTCGAGCCAAGAACGTTGACCTCCACGACGGACGTTCCACCAACCCACACGAAGCGATACTCGTCGAGGCCGTCGAGACCCGGAGCATCGGCGAACAGTGCCAGGCCGCCGTTGATCGCGTCCCCCGGTTGCTGGGTGAAATTGGGGTCCGAGGCGCCCGTGTAATCCGGCGACTCGAGGAGCTGGTTCGCAGCGTCCGCGCTTGCGAGCGGTACGACCTCGATGAACGCTTCAAGCGGGCCAGGATGGCTCTGGGCGAACGCTGGCGGGATGGAGGGTACGCCCTGCCCCGGCAATCCGAAGGCCTCGAGCGCCGGCGTAGAGACCCAACCCTCTTCAAGGCCGGCCGAGCCGGCGATCTCGGTGCAGTAGGTGGGAAGGGCCGTGTCCTTTGCGCTGCACCACGGCGCCGGCACTGAGATCACCCGGGTCATACCGGGAACGTCGGACATCCCAGCCTTGCTGCCGGCGGCTGATATGGAGGCGCTCGTCAGCGTCACGACTGCGCCTACGGCGGCGGCGACGACCAGGCCGGCCGCGAGCGAGATCCGAAGCTTGATCGACTGAGCCCTCTTCCTGCCGTCTCGCGGCATCAATTGCCTCCGACCGTGATACTGGTGGCGTCTCCGAAGGCGAAGAAATTCGTGTCTGCGCAGAGCGAGACGCCCTGCCACTTGTTCCAGGCTCCGTCACCACTGAAGAATTGAAGTTCCGGGGCCGCGCCGTCGAACTCTCCGGCCATGTGCAGCGAGTTGTCATTGACCTCGCCGGTGGCCGCGATCTGACCTGGGCCTGAGGTTCCTGCAAACTTACTACCTGACCAAAGAATCGTGCCGCCGTTTGTGGTTCGAACGTTCCAGATCTGCGTGCTGCCGCTCCAATAGGTCGAGTAGAAATCCGTCGCGTTGCCGACGCTCGGCCCATCACTTTCATCCGCGTCGTTCAACGTCGAGTACGCATGCGGAGACGACCAATACACACCCCACTCCGGAGCCCATCCGATGAACCACCCGACCTCGAGCCCGGTTCCGCCTTCGATCGCGTGGAATGCGGCGTCGCTGAAGTTGTGGTTGGTTTGTGGAACGGAGAACGTCGTGGACTTGATATAGCCCCGCACGCCATATACGGACAGGTTGGAAGACCGCCTCCCCCGCACCCTGGACAGGGCAAGACATTGGGGGTCGAGTGATCGCCACCATTCGTTGTGTCGAGGCCCGAGGCGTAATAGTGCGGGCCGGAGCACGAGCTGGAGACCGTGTCTCCGGCGTAGGACGGGCACGGGGCCAGGCTGACACATCGTAGAACGATTTGTCAATGACTGAGAGAGACCCTGGGGCGGGCCGCTCGGACTCGGCGCGGCCCTCGCTGCTTTCTCACCTCCTGGGCCGCGACCAGCGCGTAGCTAGACTGGCCGTCCCACAGAGCGCCCGTAGCTCAGGGGATAGAGCACCAGCTTGCGGAGCTGGGGGTCGCACGTTCGAATCGTGCCGGGCGCACTCAGTCGCCGCTGTTGACGAGCTCGACCGCGGCGAGGTTCCAGCTGTCGTTGGTCGGCGCCGTGTCTCGCACGGAGACGCGGGTGCCGGCCTTGCCGGTCGGGTGGTTCGTGTACTGGCTCCAGTACGTGTCTCCGGTTCCCGAGTTCAGCCATTGGTCGAGCATCACCCAGCCAACCGGGAGCTTCCGCGCGGCGGCTCGATCCCAGTCGTTTCCTGCAGCGAAGACGAGGGAGGTCGCCGCGGCCGTCGTCAGCATCAGGTGCGGCGCTCCGTCCAGGCCCGAGGCGTGAGCCGTTGCGCCGACGCCGTCCGCTGCCTCCATCGCGACGACGCTCAGGCTTTCGTCGTAGCCGCCGGACGCCAAAGTCGCAGTGATCGGCGAGATCGTCGTCGCCGTGGTCGCGAGGGCTTCCCACACCTCGGCGTCGCCAGGGCTCGAGTTCGCGCGGCTCGCGAGCTTCCAATGCAGGCCGCCGCCGGCGACGACCGCCGTCTGCTTGCCGGCCTGCGGGCCGTCGGCCGAGACGAGCGCGAGCAGCGTCTCCCCGGGCGTCACCGTCTGAAATGCGTCGGTCGTCACGAAGCTCGTCCCGTGAACGGTCGTCTGGTGTTGGAGGACGAAGCACGTCATCGGCGGCGCCGGGTTGGAGACGTCCACGGTCTCGTGCGTCACCGTGCTCAGACCGGTTGCGCTCGTCGCGCGCGCTGCGAGGAGGTGCGGGCCGTTCTTGAGCTTCCGTGTGTCCCACAGGACGTGAAACGCCGGCGTTCGTAAGACGGAGCCGATCGGCTTGCCGTCGACGGTGAAACGGACGGCCCTCACTCCGACGGTGTCGGTCGCGTCGGCGGCCACCGGTGCGAAACCCGAGACGGTCTCGTTCGGTCCCGGGTTGACGAGGTGGACCGCCGGACGCGAGTCGAGCGGCAGCACGAGCTTTGTGGTTTGGCCGCCGGCACTCGTGATCGCGAGCGTGATCCGCTTTGGCCGCGCGACGCGGAGGTTGAGGCTTCCACGGCGGACGCGATGGTGGCGCCCGGCGACGACCGCCGTGACCGTCACCCCGCGAGGCGCGACGAGCCGCAACTCGAGGAGCCCGGCTCTCCAGACGAGCCGCGTCACGCGGACGGCGGGCGTCTTCGGCACGACGATCCGCCGGACGAGAGCGCTGCCCATCACTCCGTCGGTGTCGGTAACGCGTGCGCTGACGAAGTGCACTCCCGTCCGGCCCGTCACCGTGTACGTGAACGGCGCAGTTGTCTGCGGCCGGCCGGCGGGCCTGCCGTCGAGGATGAACTGGACGGACTGAACGGTCTTGCCGACCGGCGGGGAAACAGTCGCCGTCAGGGTGCGTCCGGCTCCTGTGAGCCGGACGCGGGGCAGCGGGACCTTCTTCACCTTCTGCGAGACGACGCTGACCTGATCTCCGACGATGTGCAGCGTCGTGTCCGTCACGTCGTTGGCGGTCGTGACCTCGTGGACGACGTGCTCTGGATCGACGGTCGCACGCAAGACGTACGTGCCGTCGGGCACTCCGACGAGGCTGATCGGCTGTCCCGCGTCGGTCTGGTCGTACTCGTCGCCCCAGCCGGCCGACCAGCCGAGCGGCAGCGTCGGGTCGGCGCAGTTCGACTCCGGGATCGACGTCTGCGACGGCGGGCTCGGATACCCGGGAACCTGGACGTCTCCGGTCATGCAGTAGTCGACCTTCAGGCTCCGCGCGACGACCGCGCCGACCGTGCCGCCCGGGCCGACGTTGTTGAGAGTGAAGCTCGACAGCGGGTAGCGATAGTCGCTCGGCGGCTCCCACGTTCCATACGTGGCGAGCGGAACGCGTTTCGCGACCGAGCCGTTGCGCCGGTGGAGCGCCTGGCTGAATGTCGAGACGCCGGTCTTCGCGTTGTAGTGCGGATCGAGCTCGAAGAGCCCCGGTCCGAGGTTTGCCGTGATGTGCGTGAACCGGAGCTCTCGATGGCCGCTTCCGTCGAGACCGATCGAGATGAGGTTCGCGGGAACGACGAGGCGCAGGTCGGGGAGAAGGGCGGGCGACCGGGTCGCCGCGCCGGAGCTGCCGCTTGCGAGCGCGGCGAGCGCGACGGAGAGGAGGAGCAGTCTGGCGATCCGGCCCACCTCCGCCATTGTCGACTCTCCGGGCGATTGAGGCGAGTGCCTCTAACGAGAGTGGTGCGCCGGCGGCTCGTCGCCGCCGAGACCGACGAACTGCGAGAACTCCGCCGGCACGACGAACTTGGTCGAGTCGGACGAGCCGATCGTCTTCAGCGCGTCGAGGTACTGCAGCCGCATCGTCTTCTCGTCGACGCCCTGCGCAACCTTGAAGACCGTTTCGAGCGCGAGCGCGAAGCCCTCCGCCCGGAGGATCGCCGCCTGGCGCTCGCCCTCGGCGCTGAGGATCGCCGCTTGCTTGTCTCCCTCGGCGACCGTGATCGCCGCCTGCTTCGTTCCTTCCGCCTCGGTGACGACCGCGCGGCGCGTCCGCTCGGCGGACATCTGGCGCGTCATCGCGTCCAGCACGTTCGCCGGCGGGTTGATTTCCCGCACCTCGACGTTCGTGACCTTCACGCCCCAGCGCTCGGTCGTCTCGTCGAGCTTCGTCTGGAGGGTGGCGTTCATCGCGTCGCGCTTTGAGAGAACGTCGTCGAGCGTCATGTCGCCGACCACGCTGCGCAGCGTGGTTGCAGCGACGTTCTGCGCCGCGCCCGCGAAGTTCTGCACCTTGATGACCGAGTCGACGGCCTCGATGACGCGGTAGAAGATGATGAAGTCGATCGAGATCCCCGCGTTGTCCTTCGTGATCGCCGTCTGGGACGGGATCTCGAGGTAGAGCTCGCGCAGGTCGACGATCGTCGGCCGGTCGACGATCGGGATGACGAAGACGATGCCCGGGCCGCGCGTGCCCACGACGCGGCCGAGGCGGAAGAGCACGATCCGCTGGTACTCGCGGATGATCCGGAACGGGAAGATCGTCAGCATCTGCCGACGATCGCACTCCCGGAGCTCTGAGTCAACGTCAGCTCACGGTCACCGTCTTCTTCTTCGTCGTCCCGACGAGCCCGTAGGCGTCGCGAGTCGTGACCGTGATCGTCTTCGTTCCCGCCGTCGCGTACGTGTGGCTCAGGCCTGTGGCGCATCCGGTGGAGCTCGCCGTGCCGTCGCCCCAGCTCCACGTGCACGTGACCGTTCCGCCGGGAGCCGGGTCGGTTGCGGTGATCGACCACGGGCCGCCGAGGGAGCCGTGAGTCGCGGTCGTCGGACCGCTGATCGCGTGCGCGGTCAGCTTCGGCTGCGAGAAGAGCGTCTTGCTCGCCGGCGTGCCGATCCCGGTTGGGCCGTCGAAACCGCGGGTCGCGTCGCAGGCGCCGGCGCCGGACGCGGGGAGGCCGCTCGCGTCGTAGGCGCAGTCGAGGATGCCGTGGCCGAGGTTGTTCGGGTCCGGGCATTGCGGCGCGCCCTCGCCGTCGCAGAGGCCGTTGCCGCCGACGGTCACGTCGTAGTGCGCGCTCGCCGTGTGGCTGTACAGCGCGACGGCCGGATACGGCAACCCGTGCGCGCCGCCCGCGAGTGCGAACGCAGCCGCTGCGAGCGGGGCGGCGAGAGACGTCCCGCCGATCGTCTCCCAGCCGGCCTTGCAGCCGGAGCAGCCCGTGTACGAGTCGTACACGTCGAAGCCGGTGAGCGGGTCGGCGACCATCGCCACGTCGGCGACGAGACGCTTGCCTGCGCACGCCGCGCCCGCGTAGCCGGTGACATGGCTCTGCCAGCCCTGCGCCGCGAAGAGCGTGCTGCAGCCGCCGCCGCTCGCGCCGAGCGGCGACTGGAGCGCCTGCTGGTACACGTCCTGCGGGCCGTTGTCGTTCCAGACGGTCTCGTACGCTCGCGTCGGCGTCGAGGACTGTGCGAGGTACAGCGACGTCCCGCCGACCGCGACGACCGTCGGGTACGCAGCGGGGATGCTCGGCGCGCTGATCTTTCCGTTGCCGCCGAGAAGGTCGTAGTCGTAGTAGCCGTCGTCGCCGGACGAGGCGGTGATCACGACACCGGGATGGTCGAACGCGTGCGCGAAGGTCGTGCCGCTGCCGGTCTCGGGCTCACCGAACGAGTTGCTGATCTCGGTGGCGTGGAGGGTGTTCGCCGCGGTGTTCTCCGCCGTGCCGAGGTCGCCGTCGGACGCACTGCTCGCCTCGACGAGGACGATCTTGCAGGCGGAACAGACTGCGTGCACCGCCTCGACGTCGAGCGACTCCTCGCCCGACCAGCCCGTCGTGTCGTTGGCGGGGAGCGTCGTTCCTCCCGTCTCGTTGACGACCTTGAGGCAACCGCTGGCGATGCTGCACGCCGCGAGGCCGTACTGCGCGTCGAAGGTCTGGAGGTCGGCGTCGATCTTGGGGTCGTTGTATGCGTCGACGATTGCGACGGTTTGGCCACTGCCTGTTCCGGTCAGGCCGTAGACGCTCGTGATGTCGGCCGGCGTCAGGCCGCCGCTCGGGCCGGTCGTCCCGGTGGGGAGGGCCGCGAACGGCCGCGCGCCCCGCGTGCCCGGCCGGACGAGGACGCGGCGCATCGAGTCGCAGGCCGCGCTTGGCCTCTTGGCATGGTGCTTCGGTGGCTTGCAGAGGGGCACGCCCTTGGCGTAGATCTGGATGCCGCCCGCGGTGGCCGATCCGGCGAGGGCGAGCACGGCCGCGGCCAAACCAAGCGTGACCAGAGCGGGGACGGCGAGTGTCTGTTTCGGCTTCATCGGTCGAACGTAGCCAGGCGAAGCGACGACCGAAGGCCGTTTGACGGTATTGCGGCGAAGCCTCGACACTCTCGCGAGAATCCCGTCGATGCCTCTCTACATAACCGAGTCCGAAGTGGCCGATCTCCTGTCCGCGGAGGACGCCGTGGAGGCGATCGAGGCGTGCTTCGTGCGCATGGCGACCGGCTTGGTCGAGAACCGGCCGCGCTACCGGCTCGGCCTCACAGAGGGCGCGCTTGCCGTCATGGCGGCGGCGGATCTCGGGCTCGGCTACGCGGGCGCGAAGGTCTACGCGGGGTTCCGCGACGGCGCGCGCTTCGTCGTTCTCCTCTTTCGCGCCGACTCGCCTGAGCTCGTCGCGGTGATCGAGGCGGACAAGCTCGGGCAGCTCCGCACGGGCGCGGCGAGCGGCGTCGCCGCGAAGCATCTCGCCCGCGCGGGCGCTCGCACGCTTGGACTGATCGGCTGCGGCTGGCAGGCCGAGTCGCAGCTCGGGGCGATCCGCGCCGCGCTTCCCGGTCTCGAGCGCGTCGTCGCGTACTGCCGCAACGAGGAGCGGCTGGCCGCGTTCTGCGAAGCGCACGGCACCGAGCCGGGAGAGAGCCACCGCGACGCCGGCGAGTGCGACGTCGTCGTCACCGTCACGACGTCGAAGGATCCCGTCCTGCGCGGCGAGTGGCTTCGGCCGGGCGCGCTCGTCTGCGCGGTCGGCGCGAACGACGGCCGCCGGCGCGAGCTCGACAATGTCGTCCTCGAGCGCGCCGCGTTCGTCTGCTGCGACTCGCGTGAGAACGCGAAGCTCGAGTCCGCCGACCTCGTCGAGCCGGTCGAGTTCGGCGTGCTCGACTGGCTCGAGGTGCACGAGCTGCAGGAGGTCGTCGCGGGAGAAGTGCGCGGCCGCCAGTCGGACGACGACGTAGTCGTCTTCAAGTCGAACGGTCTCGCCGCGTGGGACGTCGCCGCGGCCGCCGCCGTCGTCGAGCGGGCGCGTGCGGCCGGCGCCGGGCGCGAATTGTCATAGTTCGTGACACGATGAAACTCCGCTTCGGATTCACCCCCTGCCCGAACGACGCGTTCGCCTTCCACGCTCTCGCGCACGGTCTCGTCGACGCCCCGTTCGAGGTCGAGCCGGTGCTCTACGACATCGAGGAGCTGAACCGGCGGTCGGCGGCGGGCGAGCTCGAGCTGACGAAGCTGAGCTTCGGCGCCGCGGCCGCTGCCGGGGATCGCTACCGGCTCCTCCGTAGCGGTGCGGCGCTTGGGCGAGGGGTCGGGCCGCTCGTCGTCGCGCGCACGCCGCGGTCACTCATGGACGCCGCCGCCGGCCGGATCGCCGTGCCGGGGAGGGAGACGACCGCCTTTCTCCTCCTCCGGCTTGCCGCTCCTGCGCTCGGCGACGTCGTCGAGCTCCGCTACGACGAGATCCTCGCCGCGGTCGTCGCGGGCGACGTCGACGCTGGGCTGATCATCCACGAGAGTCGCTTCACGTACCGCGACCACGGCCTCGTCGCCGTCGCGGATCTCGGGGAGTGGTGGGAGACCGACACGGGCCTCCCGGTGCCGCTCGCGGGAATCTTCGCGCGCACCGACCTCGAGCCGGATGTCGTGGCGGCGGCCGGCGACGCGATTCGCGCCTCGGTCGAGTACGCGTTCGCCAACCCCGAGGCGAGCCGCGACTACGTCCGTTCGCTCGCGCAGGAGATGTCGGACGAGGTGTGCGCCAAGCACATCGCGCTCTACGTGAACGAGAACAGCATCGACATCGGCGACGAAGGCCTCGTCGCGGTCGAGCGGCTGCTCGGTCGCGCCACTGCCGCTGCCTAGACTTCCGGCCGTGAGCCGGGCCGTGATCCTCTCCGCCGTTCGCACGCCGATCGGCCGCTACGGCGGTGCGCTCGCGTACGTCCGTCCCGACGATCTTGCCGCGATCGTGATCAAGGAGGCGGTCGCGCGCGCGGGCGTTCCGGCAGAGGAGATCGAGGACGTCTGGCTCGGCGCTGCGAACCAGGCCGGCGAGGACAACCGCAACGTCGCGCGCATGGCGGCGCTGCTCGCGGGGCTTCCCGACTCGGTCGCCGGCGTCACCGTCAACCGGCTCTGCGCCTCCGGGCTCGCCGCGGTCGTGGGCGCTTGCCATGCCGTGATCGCGGGCGACGGCGATCTCTTCGTCGCGGGCGGCGAGGAGTCGATGACGCGCGCGCCGTTCGTCACGCCGAAGGCGGCGAAGCCGTACGAGCGCGCCGACCGGCCGCTGTACGACACGACGCTCGGCTGGCGGTTCACGAATCCGAAGCTCGTCGAGCTGTTCCCGCCGGAGTCGATGGGCGAGACGGGCGAGAACGTCGCCGAACGGTGGGGCGTCTCGCGGGAGGATCAGGACGCGTTCGCGCTCGAGTCGCAGCGCCGCTGGGCGGCGGCCGATGAGGCGGGGCGTTTCGACGACGAGCTCGTGCCGGTCGGGGACGTGACGCGCGACGAGCATCCCCGTCCCGACACGACTGCCGAGAAGCTCGCCGCGCTCAAGCCGGCGTTCCGCGAGGGCGGCACGGTGACGGCCGGCAACGCGTCGGGCATCAACGACGGCGCTGCCGCGCTCGTGATCGCGTCGGAGGAGAAGGCGCGCGAGCTCGGCGTCGAGCCGCTCGGGACGTTCGTTGGTAGCGCGGTCGCAGGAGTCGACCCGCGCGTGATGGGCGTGGGCCCGATCCCCGCGGTGCGAAAAGTCCTGGAGCGCCGCGGCATCGCGGTCGACGACCTCGACCTCGTCGAGCTGAACGAGGCGTTCGCATCGCAGAGCCTCGCCGTGATCCGCGAGCTCGGGCTGGATCCGGCGAAGGTGAACGTCAACGGCGGCGCGATCGCGCTCGGCCACCCGCTCGGCATGAGCGGCGCGCGCCTCGTCGTCTCGCTCCTGCACGAGCTGCGCCGCCGCGGTGGCCGCTACGGCCTCGCAACGCTGTGCGTCGGCGTCGGCCAGGGCCAGGCTGCGCTGTTCGAGCGCTCCTAAACGGCCGGTGGCAGCCACCCTCACGTCTTTGTGACGAGATCTACGGCTTGATCAAGCCGTCCGGAAAACGTCCGTCACGCTTCCGTGGCGGCTCTGTCACGGTGGCTGCCACCGGCCTTAGGTCTAGCCGACGGGCGGGCGGATGTAGATCACGCCCTCGTGCTCGATGGGCACGAACGGCGCGCCGACGCTGAAGATCACGCCCTCGACGGAATGGAAGAGCGTCGGGCCGCCTTCGCCGAGCGGGACGACGATGTCGACCTCTCCTTCCGGCGTGGCGTCGACCCCTTCGTCTCGCAGCGCCTTGAGCAGACGGTCGCGGTCGGGGATGCGCGCGGCTTCCACCCGGATGGTGCTCGACATGCCGTCTCCTCTCGTCGGGACTTCGGATCCGAGATCTATCGCGAGTATCTGCCCGCAAACCCCGCGGCGCAACCGTTAGTTTCCGCAGACATGGCGGTCACGGCAGGACAGGAGTACGGGCTCTTCATCAATGGCGAGGTCGTCGCGCCGGATTCTGGTCAGGTTCGCGATCTCATGGAGCCGGCGACCGGCGCTCCGCTTGCGCGCGCCGCGATGGCCGGCGAGGCCGATGTCGACCGCGCCGTCACCGCCGCGCGCGAGGCGCTCGACGGCCCGTGGGGTCGGACGCCGCCGAACGAGCGCGCCCGTCTCCTCCACGCGCTCGCCGACGCGATCGTCGCGAACCGCAAGGAGCTCGCCGAGCTCGAGTCGCGCAACGTCGGCAAGGCCATCTCCTCGGTGAAGGCCGAGGTCGCCGGCGCCGTCGAGAACTTCCGCTTCTTCGCCTCCGTCGTCGGCTCGATCAGCGGCCGCTCACAACCGTTCGGCGGCTCGCTCATGAGCTACACGCTCAAGGAGCCGGTCGGCGTCTGCGCCCAGATCGTGCCATGGAACTACCCGCTGCTCATGTCCGTCTGGAAGCTCTCGCCCGCGCTCGCGGCCGGCTGCTCCGTCGTGCTCAAGCCCGATCCGCAGACGCCGCTCAGCGTCTTGAGGATCGCCGAGCTCGCGACCGAGGTCGGCTTCCCGGCCGGCGCCATCAACATCGTCCCGGCGGACGGCCCGACCGTTGGTTCCTACCTCGTCCAGCATCCCGGCGTGGACAAGGTCGCGTTCACGGGCTCGACGGCGACGGGGAGCGCGATCATGAAGCTCGCCGCCGACGGGATCAAGCGGCTGACGCTCGAGCTCGGCGGCAAGTCCCCGAACCTCGTCTTCGCCGACGCGAACCTCGACGACGCGATCCCGAGCTCGGTCTGGTCGATCTACTACGCCGCCGGCCAGAGCTGCGAGGCGCGCTCGCGCGTGCTCGTCGAGGCGTCGATCTACGACGACTTCGTCGCACGCTTCGCCGAGGCTGCGAAGAGCCTCAAGGTCGGCGACCCGCTCGACACCGAGACGCAGGTTGGCTCGCTCATCTCCACCGCGCACCGCGACCGCGTCCACGGCCTCGTCGAGAAGGGCATCGCGGAGGGAGCCGAGGTCGTCGCGGGCGGCGCGCCGGGCGACGGAGCGGGTGCCTTCTATCTCCCGACCGTCCTCGCGGGCGTCGACAACTCGATGACCGTCGCGCAGGAGGAGATCTTCGGCCCGGTCGTCACGGTGATCCCGTTCGAGGACGAGAAGGACGCGATCCGGATCGCGAACGACGTCCGCTACGGCCTTTTCGCGACGGTCTGGACGGGCGACCCCGCGCGCGGGCACCGCGTCGCCAAGGCGATCAAGTCGGGGATGGTCGGGATCAACATGCCGTTCACGGCGTTCCCGGG
>Ga0307374_10010108_pt1 | contig 13760 bp, 13 predicted proteins | sample OX3MG_FD_202532 | JGI IMG/M metagenome (GOLD analysis project Ga0307374, IMG submission 202532) | Soil microbial communities from Risofladan, Vaasa, Finland - OX-3 | ecosystem: Environmental > Terrestrial > Soil > Coastal area > Acid sulfate soil | place: Finland: Risofladan, Vaasa | collected... | reverse complement strand
CGTCGAAGCGGCGATTCAGGTTGCGGGTCAAGTGCAACATTTCCGAAGCGGACAGGTTCTTGTACAGGGGCGCATCCTGCGCGACGAATGCGATGCCGTCGAGCGCCGCCGGCGATCCGGCGGGCTGCCCGTCGAGCACCATGACGGTGCCTGCACTTGGCGCTGCCAGCCCGACGGCAAGGTTCAACAGGGTGGTCTTGCCTGCGCCGTTGGGGCCGACCAGCGCGGCCACGTGTCCCGCGGGAATCGCCAGCGTGCAGTCACGCAGCGCCCATGCGTTGCCGTAGCGCTTGCCCAGGCCGTTGGTTTCGACAGCGTTCATCCGACGCCCTCCGTGTCGCCGCGCCGTTCGCGCAAATCCCTCAGCGCGCTTGTGACCAGCGCCACGATCCCGTCTTCGTCTAGCCCTGCCGCTCCGGCCGTGGCCAGCCATAGGAGAAGGGAGCGGCGCAGCTCGGCCAGCTCGGGTAGGGCGACCCGGCTGAGAGTGGCCCGGATGAACGTACCCTGGCCTGGCCGCCCGGTAGCCAGGCCCTTGGTCTCCAGGTCGCGATAGGCCTTGAGGACGGTGTTCGGGTTGATCGCGAGTGAGGCGACCGCGTCTCGGACCTTGGGTAGCTGGTCGCCGGGCTTGAGGTACCCCAGCCGGAGCGCGTGCTCGACCTGCTGGACAAGCTGCAGGTAGGTCGGCACGCCGGAGGCGGGATCAAGTCGGAAAGCGATCGGTGAAGCCGGTCCGCGTGCGGCCGCCGAAAAAGGGTCGCTGCCCTCGGGACGAGGCGGTTTAACTATTGTCATAGGACAAGATTACAGCAGGCGCCGCCGTAGGTGCCGCGCGGGCCCGTGCACAGCCACGAAAGCCGTGCTAAAGCTTCGTTCCTGGCTTTCTGGTCAGCCGGAGGAACAACGCGCGTGCAGGATAGAGACGCCTGGGCCTGAGAGATCGTCGCAGTAGGCACCGCGGCCGGCCATGGCCATGGTCAACGCGAGCGTCGTGCCGCTTACGAGGGGACCCGTGCCGGTCGCAAACGGACCGTCGGTCGCCTCGACCCGCAGGCCCTCGATAGCGGTCCGGCTGGCCACCGCGAAGTTTCGGCGGGCATAGAAACGGGCGACCTCAGTGACCGCTCCCATCTGGGGCATGCGGACCAGCCCGAGGGGACGGCGGATGTCCTGAGCATGCACGACTACCTCACCCAGCAAGGCGGCGGTGGGCCCGGGGGCTGCCTTGGTGCTGGTGACGATGCGGCGAAACCGCTCGAGGGTCTCGGCGGGTGTTGCGCCGCGATACTCGGCCAGCCGCCGACCGTTATGCAGGTCGAAGTCGAACCGTGCGCCCAAGACGCTGGCAAACCAGCGCACCGGGCCGATGCTCGCCACCGCGGTGAGATGGGCGACGACGTCCTCGATCACCCACCGCTCGCATAGTGACGGATGCGCCCACTGTGCATCATCGAGGGCTGAGAGATCCTCGGCGAGGGCGGCGCGTTCGGCGTGCACCAGCAGCCAGATACTGCTCGCCTGGTTCTGGTCTGTGCTCGGAGCTGGTGTGGTCATCCCACCGAGTCTCCTCCCTATGGGTCTTCGGGTGTTGTCGGTGCGGTCAGCGGCTCGACGCAACGGTTGCGGACCTAAAAGACCAAAGGAATGACCGTCGAGGGCACCCGTCCGAGCAGGTGAAGAGCCTGGAGCGGTCGCCTTCAAGGCCGTTGGTATCTACGGGCGGTGCTTGAGATCGTTGCCAACCGAGGCGGCGCGGGTGATGTCGGGACGCTACGCTCGTCGAGCCATCGACGACGGAGTTTCTGCGCACCTCAGGCTTTGGTTACCGAACCCACCATTTAGTCCGAGCAACTTGCCAGTCCCCACGGCAAGCCATCGAAAACCGACAAGCCCTGACCTCGGGTGAAAATGGCGACCTTCGAACTGGCGCTGGCGTCTTGATCCAGCAGCGCCGGGCAGTCTCGGTCGCGTTCCTCGCCTTTGGCATCGTCGGCGGCAGCTTTGTGCCGCGCCTGCCGGCAGTGAAGGACCATCTGCACCTCACCGACGGCCAGGTCGGAGACGCGCTGCTCATCTTCGCGGTAGGTGCGGTGGTGGGCGCCACCGTGGCCCGCGTCCTCCTCGGATCTGGAGCCAGACGTTTCGTCCGAGCGGGCACGCCTGTGCTGGCCGTCGCGCTCGTCACGCTGGGTCTGGCCGCCAACCTGCCGCAGCTGATGGTGGGGATGCTCCTGAACGGGCTCTGCGCCGGCGTGCTCGACGTGCTCGAGAATGCCCAGGCGGCCGAGTTGGAGCGCCTCGCGGCCAGGCCGATGATCAACGGCTTTCACGCGTTCTGGAGCCTCGGCGCTGTGGGCGGCTCGCTGATGGCAGGCGTCGCGGCCTACTTCGCGATCGCGCCGGTCGCGCAGTTCGCGGCTGTTGCGGCGGCGGTCGCGGTCGCCTCGGCGTGGTTCCTGCGCGACCTGCCCGACACCCGCTCCGGAGCGGCGCGAGTCGCACCGCCGGGCGCTGGACGCTTGTGGCTGACAGGTCCGGTCGTGGCCGTCGCCGTGGTCTCCTTGGCAGGCTTTCTAGTCGAGGGCGGGACCGCTGACTGGAGCACGCTCTATCTGCGCGACCTCAGCCACGTCAACCCGGGCGTCGCGGCCGCGGGATACGGCGGGTTCATGCTGGCTGCGATGCTGACGCGATTTCGCGCCGACCGGCTGACGGCGCGCACGAGCACCGTGATCGTGGTCCGCCTCGGGGCGCTGCTCGGTGCCGGCGGCTTGGCGCTGGCGGTCGCGTTTCCGGCTCTGGCGGGCGCGGCGACCGGCTTTGCGCTCGTCGGCATCGGAACCGCCGTCATCCTGCCACTCGCCTTCGCGGCTGGCGCGAACCTAGGCGCCAGCGGCACGGCGCTGGCGGTCGTGATGTCCTCGGGCTACGCGGGCTCGGTCGTCGGCCCAGCCTTGATTGGCCACGCGGCCGACCATTTTGGCCTTCGCATCGCGATGCTCATCCCGCTCGCCGGCGCGCTTACGATCGCGCTGCTCGCGGGCAACCTTCGCCCGGCGCCCCTACAAACCGAAACGAGCCAGGCCCCAGCGGGCCAGGCTCGCGGTCGGAAGGGTTAAGGGCTCAGTAGGTCCACGCGCAGGCGAGGTCGTACTGCGACAACGCGGCGGCGCTGTCGGCGTGAAGAGTCGACGGGGTGCCGGGGTTGCCGGCATACACGGTCCCCGCCAATCCGCCCGGGTTTAAGGGCGACCTCTTCGCGTTGATGCGTTGCCTGGGAACTCGGACAGCTGCCGCAAGACCCCACCGCGGTTACCAAGGTTGGACCTGTGCTGGCCAGTGCTCGGATTCACGGTCGGCTGAAGGTGGTGCCTCACGGTCCTGACTCGTGCGACCGCGCCGCTACGGATAAAGGCCGCACTATCAGGAGCATGCAGGGGCAAGTCGCACAAGCTGCCGACAGGCCCCCACGTCTTCGCGCCTCCAATGGGGTCCGACCAGCGTGCGGCCACTCGAAGGAGATCGGCGAACCAAAGCATCTCATCGCATTGCATTCAGCGCTGGAAGTACGTTCGCGCCGAGGGCCGCGACCGCCTGCTCCGGATCCGGGCCCAGCGGAGGCCCAAACGAAATGTGGCGGGCCCCGGCGGCGACCAGACTTGCGCCCGCTTCGACCACGTCTTCGACATTGCCCGCAACCCCAAGACTGAGCATCGCGGGTGTCACTAGATCCGTGGCCCGCTCGGTGTCTCCGTCGGACATTGCTTGCTGAATCGAACGGAAGTCGAGGAGCGTGAGCGAAACCCCTTCGAGCACATGAGGCGAGAAGCTTGCCCCGTAGTACGCGATTTTGGAGGCAAGAGCGCGCTTGGCTCTCGCCCCATTGCCGTCGATAGAGCACCAGATGCAGGCGGCCACATCGAGTGATTCAGGGTCGCGTCCGGATTGGCGGGCACCCTCGATGATCTGAGAGGCGGCGAAGAGGTAACGCTCGGGCGGCAAGAGCAGGGGCAGCGCGCCGTCCGCGAGCCGACCGGCAAGTTGCAGCATGCGAGGCCCCATCGCGCCGATGTAGATCGGCACCGACACCGGCCCAGTACGCAACCGGCCCTCGGGGCGCCAGCCCTCCGGAGCAGCACCGGAAAGTAAGGCGCGCAGATCCTTGAGCGCTCGTTCGGTCCTAGACACCGGCGGACCGGCCGCCAGACCCGCCCACTCAAGAAACTCGTCCGCACCTGCCCCGAGACCAAGGCAGAAGCGCCCTCCCGAGACCTCCTGCAAAGAGGACGCTGCCATCGCGATCTCGGCTGGGTGCATGGAGACCGGATTGAAGACGCCTACGCCAAGGGCGATCCGGCTGGTGACCCTAGCAGCTGCGGCCACCAAGACAGGTGCGGAGTGCCAGAACAGGTCGTTCGAGACCCAAATCTGGTCAAAGCCCGCCTCTTCGGCGAGCGCGGCCATGTGAATGAAGCGCTCGACCGAGAGGTCGTTGTTGAACCGAACGCTGAACTTCATTTTGGTAGCCCCTTGATAGTGTTGCCTAGTGTCCGACATCACTCGCCGGCATCGGGACGGCGGAGGCTGGGAAGAGCAGGCTGGGTACTCGCGGGCGGTGCGCCGCTTCGGCCACATCGCGGTGAGTGGTACCACTGCGACCGCCGCCGATGGTCGCGCTCTCCACCCAGGCGACACGTACGGGCAAGCGTTGGTCGCGCTCCAAAGGGCGAGCGCCGCCATGCAAGCGCTCGGCGGCAGACTGGACGACGTGGTCCGAACGCGGGTCTTCCTCGCACCGGGCGCCGACTGGGAGGGGGCAGCTCGAGCTCACGCGGAAGTACTGGGCTCGGTGGCCCCCGCGAACACGATGGTTTACGTTGCGGGCCTCATAGGCGATGGCTTCCTAGTCGAGGTGGAGTTGGAGGCCGAAACCCCAGTCGATGTCGATCGCTCACGATAGATTTCGGTCATCGCAAGCATCGGCATCGGTCGGGGAGATCCGGGTAAGTCACACATAGAGGACGCGCGCGCGTGATACCAGATTCGCCGGCTGCACAGTGGTTCCATCGCTTTCGCTTTTCGAAACCCGCAGACGGTTTGAAGACTAAGGGCGCGCTGTCCGCAGGCATCCATAACCATCCGCCCACGTTCAGTCATGAGCGTGAAGATTCCGTGGCTGTCCGCTGGCGTCCGTGTTCATCCGCCAAGTTGGCTGTCGTCTTGGGCCTGTTGCCGAAGGGTGGCCACCGTGGCTCCGAACGCGACCGCCGCCGACAATCCCGCGCAGAGCCCAACCGGAGCCTGCCCCGGCGGTCGAACGAGTACCAGACTGCCGCAGGTCGGCGGCGAGCCTGTCCGGCTCAAGGCCGTCACAGGCGAGGTCGACGTCTGCATGAGCTAGGCCAGTAATCGGCGGGCCCGTCAACGTTCACGTTATAGGGGCGCTGAATGACCCCACGTTGAACCCCGTGTCGAGAGGGTGCCACCCGACTTGCGGTGGACAACCGCTCAGCTGACCGACGGTGCACCTCAGCCAAGCTCGTCGGGAAGGCTATCGACCTGATAGGCCAGGCGGAGATCAGCGGCACGGATCGGATCGTGTAGACGCATCTGCCAACGCTGCATGCCGATCGGCAGCTCCCCGCCGATCGTCCCGGACAGGATCAGCGTGCCCTGGGGAGGCATACGTCCAAGGCGCTGCGTCCAGATTTCTTGCAGCGTTGCGGGAGACAGCAGAGCTCCGCAAAAACCTCGCTGGACCTCGACGGTCGTGGCGCTGCCGGCTGAGGCGCACTCTGAGACAAGCTCAAGCTCATCGAAGTGGTCTGCGACATCGGTTAGTCGCCAAGCCCGATCCCCCACCAGATCCGGACAGCTGCGCTTGGCGCGGGATACGCTCACGGTCTCGACCAAAGCATCCGTGTGATCCGACGCGACGGTAACGAGCCACCCCGCGGATGAGTTGATCAACGCAAACTCCACCTCGCCGAAGGTCTGATCGCCAAAAACCGAAATCAGGGTCTCTGTGGTCGCTCCGCCAGCGCCCAGTGGGTACAGGGCTGGAACGACAGCCGGTGCCGGGACACCTCGGTCCTGCAGCTCACGGACGTGCGCGCGCACCGACGCCTGGTCCCGTCCGGCATATCCGAAGTTGTAGACGCCCGAGATGCGCACTGACACTACTCGTTGAGAGGCGTCCCGGGACTCGATCCTGAACTTGAGGTCCGTCACGCCGCTGTGTAACCACCATCGACTGCAAGAGTGATGCCGGTTATGTGTTGAGCCTCGTCGCTTGCCAGAAACAAGATTGCGTTGGCGATGTCGATGGGTTGGGCCATCCGGCCCTGAGGGATCGCGGCCGTCACGGCTTTCTCGAACGCAACTGGATCGTCCTGTTCGTTGATCCATGCGCGCACGAGCGGGGTGGCTGTGAGTCCCGGCGCCACAGCATTGACGCGCACGCCCTGGTCAGCCCACTCGATGGCCGCCGCCCTCGTCAACGAGAGAAGCGCACCTTTTGCCGCAGCGTAAAGACCCATGGTCGGCACACCGACCGAGGCGTTGCGTGACGTCAGATTGATGATGGATCCGCGACCGCGCTCGAGCATGCTGCGGGCAGCCTCACGCTGCATCAGAAATGCCCCGAGGAAGTTGGTGTCGAGCACGCGCCGGACGTCGGCTTCCGAGGTCTCGAGGATGAGACTCACCCAATCGATTGCGGCGTTGTTGACCAGGACGTCCACCCCACCCCAGCTCTCCGCCAGGTTGATCGCCGTCTTCGCGGTTAGTTCACTGGCGACGTCTCCGGACAGGAATCGCGTGGCCTCCGGTCCGAGGTCGGCCACCAGGTCGTCGCCAGGTCCGGCGCGGCGCGCGACGATGACCACGCGGGCGCCTTCGCTGACAAAAAGCCGGACGGTCGTCTCCCCGATGCCGCTCGTCCCGCCGGTTACGATGGCGACCTTGCCGGCGAGGCGGCCGCTCACGCTTTCGTCAGACCGTCTCGCCGGTTCCTGGCGAGCAGCGCAAGGAACTCGTACACGACGTTGGCGGCGACGAAGGACGTGTTTTCGGCCACGTCGTACTCAGGGATGACCTCGACCACATCGAAACCGACGTAGTTGATGCCACCCAGGCGCCGGAGAATCGATTGAGCCTCCCACGTGGTGAAGCCGCCGATCTCGGGAGTCCCCGTCGCCGGCGCATAGGCAGGATCGATGAAGTCGATGTCAAACGACAGAAACACCTTGGTATCGGCGACTCGCGCGGCAATTCGATCGGCGAGCGCGGCCATCCCCAGCTCGTGCGCGTCGATGGCGGTGACCACGTCCATCCCCATTTCGCGAGGGATCTCATATTCACGTTCTGAATATATGGGGCCGCGAAGGCCGACCTGGATCGAATGGGACGTGTCGATCAGGCCTTCCTTGACCGCGTGAAAAAAGGGCGTGCCATGCGTGTGAGGCAGGTTGAAATACGCCGAATTAGTGTCGCTGTGAGAGTCCAGCTGAATCAGCGCAACCTTTCCATACACCTCAGCGAACGCCCGCAGCTCCGGCAGAGCGATCGAATGGTCCCCCCCGAGGTCGATCGGGATGACGCCGGCACTCAGCACCTCCAGGAGGGCTTTGGTGATCCGGCGCTGTGATTCCTCGATGTAGCCCGGCACCACCGGCAGGTCACCGTAATCAACCACCGACAGTTGCTCGAAGACGGCCACATGGCTGGCATAGTGGTAAGGGCGCATCAGGGCCGAGGCGCTACGGATGTGCTCTGGGCCAAAACGAGCCCCTACGCGATAGGTTCCTCCGGTGTCGAAGGGAACGCCGATGACGGCAACGTCGACGTCCTGATCTATGTCGACCACGTGGGGTAGCCGAGCGTAGGTTCGGACGCCGGAGAAACGCGGCGTGACCATCGAGTCGGCGGGACCGTACTTCGGCGGGCCCTGGCGAGTCGTCTTTCGGTCTTTGGTCACATCGCGGCTATCGTAGGCTGAGGAACCATCCAATTCCGAACTGAATCCACCGCCATGGCGGAGTTTACGATCGAAGCCTCATGACCAGTTCCGGGGGAGTAGACGCCGAACTGGCGTTGCCGGTGAAGCGCGATCACGCGGTTGTTGTAGGGGCGCGATTTCATCATCCACCTCAGCCCTTCGATCAGGAACTCCTCCTCCATAAGGGACTTCACACCGGCCACCCGGGTCCCTCCGTAGTCAGCACTAAGTGACGCTTCGGCACGACGTTATTCTGTCTCACCCTACAGACCCTTATTCGGGCTACGACCCTCAGTTCGAGTCGCCAGAGAAGAGTCAGCGATTCAGGTGTGGGATTCAGAAAGTACGTCACGCAGCAATTGACATTCCGGAAGTCACTCAAACAGCCCGCCTAGCCTCGCGCGTCTTCCTAACAGTGGCGCCTGGCCGGCGAATTGGCTCGCACCGTACACCTCTACTCACGAGACAACTTGGGCCAAGAAGACTCGAACCAGAAGCCTCCGCGTGCCCTGAATTTTCTTACGATGTACGGACTCACCTACCATCCGAGGTACCCGGCATCGACTTTTGCCGCCGCACAACCGCGTGACTCACTTGCTTGTGTGGCAGTCCCTCAAGATTGGCTCCGCCCTTGTCGGTTTCGACCAATCGAATCGGCATTCCCGGCGATGCGTGCCGCGGCGCTGCAATCGAAGGTGGACCCCAAAGAGGGGCGTTGAGCACGTATCCGGACGACGCGCTTCGGTCTCCTAGTCCAGACGTCATTGTTCGAACTGTCCAAATTGAGGAAGGGGACTAGAGGACGGTGTTCCCCTCCGGAGAAGCCACATGGCGGCGCCCAGGATAATCGCGGTGTAGGCGGCGAGCACGGCGAGGCCGCCCCATGGACTGATCGGAAAGTAGCCGTTCACTATCGTGTAGGCGCTGGTGACCAAGTTGGACTTGGGCAGACTGGCTTGGATAGCGAAGGCGGCGGTTGGGGTGAACCGCATCAGCCAGCTCTCGGAGGCAGGCAAGACCGTGGCGAGAACGCCCGGAGCCTCGAGAAGCACGACGCCCGCTACGACCGTCATGGCCGTACGTCGCAACATCGAGCCCAGCGCAACGACCGATACTGCGGCGAGCCCAAAGAACAGCCCGGTGCCAACAATAATCCTGGCCACCGCAAGCGCACCTTGCGGGAAGAGATAGACCCCGTTGGCGACCAGGACGTGTCGGGTAATTGGTTCGGCGATCGCGGTGGCCGTGGCTCCGACCACAAACGCCAGCGATCCGACGACGACGAATTTGGCTGCCAGGACGCGGCGTGCAGTGGCGGCAGAGGTGGCACGAATGGACTTGCGGCGGTACTCGGAAGTGGTGAACAAAGCGGCGAGCACGATGATCATCAGGAGCCCCACGATTGTCCCGTTGACGATGCTTGCCCCTGACCAAATGCTGAACACGGTGGCCCCCACGAGTGGTGCAATGTCGCCGGACCCGCTGATGGTGAAGTCGGCGGACTGCTGTTGCCAGGTGGGATCCGACGGCAGGGTGGGGTACAAACCGGCGATTGTGTCTCCCGTCCACGAGCCATAGGGAAAGTCACCTTGCGCGGAGAAGTGGTCGAAGGCGGCGGTCGCAACGCTGGGGGTGCCGCTGTTGGACTCGGCAGGGAAGTACACCGGAGAGGTGACGAACAGCCCGATCTGAATCGTGCGTGGCAGGCCCGTCAGGCGGGCGGTACCGATCTCGGTCCAGTGGTCGCCGTCGGTGGAGTCATAGCCGGTGACGACGTCCCCGACTCGGGTGAGCCGTAGCCATCGGGGAGAGGACGTCTCGACGGGCCCGCCAATTCCCGGCCTGTCGTTCGTGTAGTTGTACTGCATCCGGACACCATGAGCGCCGGTGACCATCACGGCTGCGTAATCGGTGCCCGGATTCGTGTCCGGTTCGAGGATGATTCCCGCTTTGGCCCACGGTGCAAGTCCAGACTGCAATTGAGAGCCACCAAGCTGAGTGTTCGAGAGTGGGGCATACGCCCCCGAAAATGTGGCTACCCTGGCCGTGAGGGTACCGTTGCCGGCGAGGGGTTGATGTACGAACGTATAAGTATCGGTGACCGCTTCACCATCTGGACCGGTGGGTACGACGTTATTACCCCCATGGCCCTGCAAGGCGCTCACGAAGGACAGGAGCACGAAAACAACTCCGGTCGCGAAGAGCGTGATTACGCGGGATCGGACGATACGGAAGTTGGTGAATTCGGCCCCCAGTTGCTGGGCAAACCCGTCACGGCCGACCGATTCCTCGGGGGGATCCGGAGTCATCGCGAACATTGTCCCTGACGTGAATCCTCCCCGATCCCATCGCCGGGGAGGACTCGTTTCGCGGTTGCGGCCCTCATGGTCAAGGTCTGGACCTGTGCCTCGGTAGTTACTACGACTGAGGCGTCCCGCGGTGGGTGGCCAGCTTCGGACGCCGCCGGAGGTGGGCCAGATTACCGCCGGCTGCCCTGTATTTTCTTAACGTGTTCGAATTGGGTCGCGGCCCACTGGGCGGGTCACCAAGAGCGACTACCCCCTACCTCGGGCCGCGCCCGGGCACCTTCTCTGGCGCTAGCGCTGCATCACGTGATATCCCGAAATCGAGTCAGTGCTGCCGAGCCAACAGCCAGAACAGTGGTCCAGGCCAGTAGGACCAAAACGGCTCGCGCAACGTCGATCTCCCCGGAGCTGACCACCGAAAAGCCGACCACACTCGAGACTTGACCGAAGGATTGTTGAAGGTGGTTGGCGTTTGCGATCGGAAGCAGATCGTGAATCTGCTTGAACGCATTCCCCAGGGACCCCAGTAGGCCGAAGAGGAGGTTCTCGACCAGGAGCGAATACGCGAGCCCGAGCCCGATAGCCATCGCCGACTGCTGGAAAAAAGTCGCGAGGCCGAATCCGAGCATGGCCATGACCTCGAAGATCAGCCAATCCGCGCCAATGCCCTTCAGGGTTTCCGAAGCCGGAGGTAGCGCCGCTGACGCTCCATCGGCCAGAGCGAGCAGGTAGGCCACCAGGCCATCAAGGGCGAATATGCTCAGGACTAACAGCAGCATCCAGGCAGAAACCGCCAGCATCCTCCCGATCAAGAGGGCAATGCGGCCGGGAAGCTGGGTGTTCGCTGTCTTGAGTGTCTGCCAGGAGTACTCGCTTCCCTGGGCGAGAACGCCGACGATCAAAGCGAAGATACCGTCCAGCGTGCTGGCGTTGTCCAGCGACTTCCTTACCAGTGCACCGGGGTAGAGCCCTGCCCTCAGTGCGGCAATATCGGCTCCGGCCTGATGCGCCCCCTGAGGTGGATGCGTAGCCACCAAGTACGTGATCAGGTAGCCGACTACCACGACCAGCGCCACGAGCAATCCGGCCGTGATCCAGATTGCCGGCCTGCGAACCAGCTTGAACCACTCCCCGCGGAAAGCGGCAATTGTCATGCGCCCGACTCCCTGCCGGTGAGTTCCATGAACACGTCTTCGAGCGAGCGTTCCACCGAGCGCACCTCGGTGACGCCGACCCCCGCCGAGACCAGGCGCTGGGTGATCTCAGCTGTCCGATCTGATTCAACGCGCAAAATGAACGCACCGTCGGGACCGACTGCCACCCGATCTCCAAACAGCTCGACCAGCACCGCGAGAGCCTTGGCCGCCGGCTCGGCCCGGATGACGATGCGCGAGCCCCCGCGGATCTCGTCCAGATTGCCTTCTGCGACCATCCGTCCTTTGTTGATCACTCCGACCCGGGTGCAGACCTGCTCGACCTCATCCAGGAGATGGCTTGAGAGCAGGACCGTCCTTTGGCCCTGACCGAGACGCGTGATGAGCTCGCGGAATTCAGCCATGCCTTGCGGGTCGAGGCCGCTGGTCGGCTCGTCCAGGATCAGCAGTTCGGGGTCCTTGAGGAGAGCCGCGGCAACGCCGAGGCGCTGCTTCATTCCGGTCGAGTAGTTACCGACAGGCCGATTCGCCCGATCGGACATCTCAACCTCGTCGAGCACGACGCCGACGCGGCGGTCGGGCAAACGGCAGTAGCGGGCGAGCAGACGCAGGTTGTCGCGGCCTGAGAGGTAGGGCCAAAATGCCGGCGCTTCGATCAGCACTCCCAGACGAGCGAGCGATTGAGGCGTCCCTGGACTCGCCCCGGCCACTGTGGCATGACCCGCAGTCGGGCGGCTCAGCCCGGCCAGCATCCGGAGCGTCGTGCTCTTGCCGGCCCCGTTCGGCCCCAGGAATCCGTACACCTCACCCCGCCTCACCGTCAAGTCGAGGCCCTGCACCGCAAGCAACCCGCCCCGATACCTTTTCGTTAGGTTCCGAGCTTCGACGAGGTTTTCAAGGGCCGACCAAGCGCCCTCACGCTTTGAATCCCTCACCGCGACACCACGGCCATGGTCCGAGGCTAGGGCCCAGATCTTGACGGTTTCCTAAAGGCGGCCCGTTTTCCTTCTCGCCTTCCGGTCGCGTCGCCACGTGACCTGTAGAAGCGCTCCCCCAAGATCCGATTGGCCAACCTTCCACACGCCGCCAGTCTCTGCGACCACCCGCGCCCCAATGGCGAGTCCGAGTCCAGAGCCGTCTGGGACGGGGGCCACGCGGTGGAAGCGGCCAAAGACCTTATCCCTTTCCTGCTCCGGGATTCCTGGCCCGCTGTCTTCCACGGTGAAGAGGATTGCGTCGTCCGTTTCGGACGTCGACACGCGTATCTCTCCCCCCTCGGGCGTGTAACGGCACGCGTTGTCGAGCAGCACACCGGCCAACCGTTCCATCCATTCAACTGGCGACACGAGCATCGGTCCGGTATTGCCGTTGCTGGTAGAAGAGATTCGCTGATGCTTGGCGGCCGCCACGGCTTCGAAACGATGGGCGGCCGCGGCTCCGATGCCCGCCAAGTCGACCTCTACAAACGTGGGGTGGATGGGCTCGGCCTCGGCGCGAGCCAGCCACATCAGGTCATCAACGATCTGCCTCATTCGCCGGCCCTCGCCCAGGATCTTTTCCAACGCAAGCCTGTATTCATCGGCGCCACGGTTCCGCCTCAGCGCCAGGGATGCCTCGCCCTCTATCACGGTCAGCGGCGTCCTCAGCTCATGGGACGCGTCGATCGCGAATTCGAGCTGTCGACGCCGAGCCTCCTCGATCGGTCGGGCCGCCCGCCGGCCAATCATCAAGAAGACACCGAATGACAGTAGAAGGAAGAAAAGAAAGACTGCCACGAGGGCCGGGGGGCCGCCGCTCAAGATCCTAGTGGCTGCGGGCACCTGCCATTCGAAAGGCGGCTTCCCAATGCGCAGCGAAACGGAGCTCGCCTTACCGCCGGTGGAGATCGCCGCCAACACCAGCAACAAGACCAGGCCGACGATCGCGGAACCGGCCACAGCTGTGGCCACTGCAGACCTGCCGACTGAGATTCTGCTCATTTCGTCTCCAGCCTGAAGCCCTGACCCCGAACGGTGACGATGCGGATGCTAGCCATGGTCAGCTTGCGCTTGAGACGGCCGACGTGGACGTGGATGGTGTTGGAGCCGATCACCAGTGAGTCATCCTCCCAAACCTGCAGGCCGATCTCTCGCAATGACACCGTCGTCGGGTGGCGGCTCATCAACAGCCCGAGAATGCCGAACTCCTTCCGAGAGAGATCGACATTCTGACCACGAACCGTTGCCCGACGGGCGCCTTGATCCAGCGCAAGGTCGCCAAGGTCGAATGTCCTGAACGGACCGCGAGGTGATCGGCGCA
>Ga0307374_10010106_pt1 | contig 13762 bp, 18 predicted proteins | sample OX3MG_FD_202532 | JGI IMG/M metagenome (GOLD analysis project Ga0307374, IMG submission 202532) | Soil microbial communities from Risofladan, Vaasa, Finland - OX-3 | ecosystem: Environmental > Terrestrial > Soil > Coastal area > Acid sulfate soil | place: Finland: Risofladan, Vaasa | collected... | reverse complement strand
AGATTGAGTCCGTCGACTGCCGTCAACGAACCGAACGACTTAGAGAGGTTGATCGCTTCGATGGCGCTCGTGGTCACCAACTGAAGTTATCCGCGGCCCTACTCGCACCGGCAGGGTCCAAGGTCCTGGCGTCGTTCTGGCACGGTCTAACTGGCCATCGTGAGGTTCGCGAGGTGTCGACCGTGTTCGGCCGCCCGTCGCTCTGCGTCACGACGCATCTGTGCGGCGAGGTCGGCGAACTGGTCGAGGGCACGGTTCACTCCGACGAGCGTGAACTCGGTTTCGACGACGTGCAGGTCGAGTCCCCACACATCGTCGAGTATGCGCCGGATCCACCCCGTGGAGTGGTCCCAGCCTTCGCGCGGTGTGCCCGGACCGTACGCGCCACCGCGCACCGCCACGAGGACCGCCGGACGGCCTTCGAGGGCCCTACCCGCCGACGACGCCATGCGCGGATCGGTGATCACGACGTCCACCCAGGTCTTGAAGTGCTGGGAGACGCCGAAGTTGTAGAGGGGCACCGCGAAGAGCAACGCGTCGGCGTCGAGCAACTCGTCGACCAGCGCGGCCGCGAGCGCGACGGCCTCTCGCTGGGGCACGGTGCGCAACTGCGGGTCAGTCCGGCTCGCCGACACCGCCAGTGCCCACGTCGTGGACGGCAAAGGGTTGAGCCCGATCGAGCGGCGCACGACCTTGGCGTCGCGATGGCCCTCGCGCCACGCGGCCTCGACGATGTCGGCGATGGCGCGACTGTGCGAGCCCTCTGGCTGGATACTGGCGTCGAGTCGAAAGAGTGACATGGGGGCTCCGCAATGGTTGGAACTTTGATTATAGATGTTACTATTCAAAACAGAGTCACTCCTATAATCTGAGTTACAGCTACACTAGGTGCGGAGGTGAGCGTGATTGCGAAATCGATTGAATTGACCGACTCGGTGCGCGACGCGCCGGCGTGTGACGCCTCCCTGGTCAAGGCCTTTTCCTTTCTGGGAAAGCGTTGGAACGGGGTCATCCTGGGCACCCTGACCCACGGGCCGGCCGGCTTCGCCGAACTCTCGCGGCGCATAGGCGGGATCGGCGACTCCATTCTCTCCGAGCGCCTCAGCGAGCTACAGGGCGCCGGCCTCGTGACCCGCCTCGTCACATCCGGTCCGCCGGTAACGGTGACCTACCGGCTCACCGAGCCCGGCGAGGCCCTCCTGCCGGCCCTGCACGCCCTCGGCGCGTGGGCCGCGGCCAACCTCGCCGACACCCCGGCGCCCACTCGGAGGACGAAGTGAGCGAACGCCTCGCAGCCCTGCACGACTCGGTGACCCAACTGCTCGCGCTCAGTCACTCACTCGACGACGCCGCGTTGTCGACGCCGGCCTACCCCAGTGAGTGGACGGTCGGCGACGTGTTCTCCCACATCGGTTCGGGCGCCACCATCTTCACGCATCTCTTCGACGACGTAGTGCACGAGCGCGATCGCGTCGACGGCGTACACCAGTTGATCTGGGACGAGTGGAACGCGAAACATCAGAGCGCGCAGATGGCCGACGCACTCGCGGCCGACGCGCGCCTACTCGAGCGATTCGACACCTTGGACGACGAGCGACGACGCACCTTTCACCTGTCATTCGGACCGTTGGAGCTGGACTTTGACGGCGCCGTCGGACTGCGACTCAACGAGCACGCCCTGCACACTTGGGACATCGAGGTCACCTTCAATCCGGCGGCGACCGTGCCGGCGCGCGTCGCCGAACAGGTGCTGGACAATCTGCGAGCGGTCACGCGCTTCGGGGCCAAACCCGATGGTGAGGCGCGAACCATCCACGTGCGCACGAGCGACCCCGAGCGCGACCTGGTCCTCGAGATCGGCGCCGACGCGGTCGACCTGCTCGCCGGGGGCGTGAGCGACCCGGACCTGGAGCTGCCCGCCGAGGCGTTCGTCCGACTCGTGTACGGACGACTCGACCCCGAGCACACCCCCGACGGTGTCGACACCGACACTGTCGCTTCGCTGCGAAAGATTTTCCCCGGGCTCTGATTCGCGTTGGCGAAAGCGTGCGACTCGTCGCGTCAACGGCGCCGTCACGCAATCGGAAAAAATACTGAGCGACATTCAGGTTCGCGACGGGCCACTATGAATAGGTGAGCAGTCTGTGAAACGTGACGTGACCCCCCTCTCCTCGACATCCCCGTCACGCGGCCCCCGGTCCGCGATGCGAAGGTCGGCGCGATGACGCCGACCAGCCCCGCGACGCCGGGTCGGTCACGCTGGCCGCTTCGTGTGGCGCTGGGGTTGGTGCTCAGCGTGCTGATCGTCGTCGGCGACCGCGCGCTGCCGTCGAGCCACGCCTCGCCGCCGGCGGTGACGACGACCCTGGCCGGCTCCGTGACGACGACGCCGGGCTCGACGCCGACCACGGTGCCAACATCGGCGCTCGTGGACCACGCCATCGTCAACCCTGGATCGCTGGACCAACGCTCGCGCGGGTGTGGTCTGCACGTGACGGCGTCGTCCGCGACGGGTTCGACGACGACGACCGTGCGCCGCGTCACTGGACTCGGTCACTGCACGATCCTCGAGATCGGTGACTCGCTCGGCAACGACCTCGGATGGGGACTCGCACGCGAGCTGACGGGGACACCGGGTCTGCGCCTCGACCAGCTCGACAAGTCGTCGACCGGTTTGGCCGCGGGGTGGTTCTTCAACTGGCACCACCACCTCGCCGCGGACCTTCGTCGCTACCACCCGAACCTCGTGATCATCTGCCTGGGCGCCAACGACGAGCAGGCCATCGCCGTCAACGGCTCCTCGCGCGCCTTCGGCTCGGCCTCGTGGGCCGCGGCGTACCAGACACGGGTGCGCCAGCTGGTCACGATGGCCACGCGGGCGGGCAGCTACGTCCTGTGGGTGGGGCTACCGATCATGGAGCCCCCGCACTACCGAAGTGGCGTAAATTTCCTGAATTTGCAGTACCGCGAGGTCGTCACCCGGGTCCCCGGGGCGACCTTCCTGCCCACCTGGCACCTGCTGGCGAACCCCCAGGGACAGTTCCGCGCCGGCGCACGAGTGAACGGCGTCGAGGCGGCGATACGTGCCTCCGACGGCATCCACTTCACGGTCTACGGCGAGAACGTGTTCGCCACGTTCATCGCCCACCAGATCTCATCGATCTACCACGTGCCGTTGCGCCTGCGCGCGCCGATGATCATCGACGGGTAGTTCTTCACGCCCCCGCGGTGACGTGGGCGAGCAGGAGCGTCACGACGATCGTCAGCGCCACGCACACCAGCAGGAGCAACACGACCGCCACCGGGTCGCGGTCGAGTCGACGCGAGCGACGGATCGGGTTCTCGACGAAGTGGTACGAGAGCACCGCGCACAGCGTCGCGCCGGCGACCTCGACGACACGCGCCAGAGGTGACGAGTACGGGTGCGACAGTTGCAGCGGCAGCATCAACCACGGGTAGTGCCACAGGTAGAGCGAGTACGAGATGTCCCCGACGTAGCGACACGGCCGCCACGACAGCCACGTCGCCGGCGCTCCGCGCACGCTGGCCTGGCCGGTGTAGAGCAGCGCGGCGGCCGCGGCGCACGGCCACCACGCCAGCACGCCGGGGTAGGCGCTGCGCGCGTTGAGGTGCACCACCGCCAGGCCCAATACCACGAGGGCGACCAGCGCGAGCAATGAGTTGATGGCCGGGGTGCGCCGGGCCCAGGCGGCGGGCGCGACGGCGACGAGTCCGCCCAGGGCCAGTTCCCAGAATCGGGTGAACGGCGAGTAGTAGGCGGTGATCGGCGCGACGTGGGTCAGGTGGCCCGACCACCACGCTGACAGCGCAACCGCCCCGACCAGGAAGGCCCCCAGGACCTTGAGCCGGTCGCGCGCCGGCGTCAGCCACGCGAGCGTGAAGACGACGACCGGATAGCACAGGTAGAACTGCTCTTCGACGCCGAGGGACCAGAAGTGCGTGACCAGCGACGGCGTCAGCCCGGGGATGAAGTAGTTCGCGCTGGTGTAGATGAAGCGAAAGTTCGCGGCGAACAGCGCGGCCCACCGCACGTCGTCGAGCAGGCGGACGTCGAAGTTGGCCCCGAGGAGCACGCGCGCCAGCACGACGGTCACCACGAGGGTCAGCGTCGCGGCGGGCACGATGCGCCGGATGCGGCGCTGATAGAAGTTGGCGAGGTTGTGGCGTACGCCGTGCGCGGGCTGGCGCAACAGGAGACCGGTGATCACGAAGCCGCTGATCACGAAGAAGACGTCGACCCCGACATACCCGCCGGCGAAGCCCGGGACGCCGGCGTGGCTGGCGATCACCAGGATGACGGCGAGCGCGCGAAGGCCCTGGATGTCCGGGCGAAAGGTGCTCGGTGGCGCTAGCGGGCGCGCGAGCGCGAGTTCCTCTTCACCCACGTACACCGGCCCCCGGGGTCCCATGACCACCCCTCTCTCCGGGACCTCGCGCGCCGGCTCCCGTCCACGAATCGTAGAACGCCGGTGCGCGCGAGCACGACTGGTGGCGTTACGCGGACCCGCTCACCAGGGCGTCGAATCGCTTGCGCGAGTGCGCGTAACCGAACATCGCGGTGGCCGTGAGTTCGAAGTAGCGCGCGTCCTCGGGTCGCTCGGTCCAGTCCTCGGGCACGCTCTCGAAGATGCCGCGCCAGATGGGCGCCATCGCGTCGGTCTCGGGTGTCACGCCGTGCAGCACGCGCACGGTGCCGTGCGCGAAGATCCCGATGTCGTCACCGCGCAGGTGCGTGACGCTGCAGGCCGGACGTCGTTCCAGGTGGTGTGCCTTGAGCGACGACGCACTCGACGTGAACCACCACTTGGCGTGCAAGAAGAGACCGTCGGCCCCCGAGGTGCGCGGCTCGCCCCCGGCGGTCACCGTGGCGACGGCCAGGTGACGCACCCCGACCAGGTACGCGACCAAATCGGCCGCACTGAGGCGGCGTTGCGGGCGGATGATGGACGTCAGGTGACTCCCCGCGTGCGCGAAGGATCGCTCGATCAACCGGTCCAGCTCGTCGATCTCGTCGGGCGTCTCGTACATCCTTCGAGACTGGCCCCTGGCGGCGGTCCCGTCAAGGCCCTACAGGTCGCGCGACTCGGCCACGTTGTCGAAGCGCGCGAACTCGCCGCGCCACGTCAAGTGCGCCGTGCGAGTCGGTCCGTTGCGGTTCTTGCCCACGATGATCTCGGCGTCGGCGCGCTTGTCGTTGGAGACCTCGCCGTACTGCTCGGGTCGGAAGAGGAAGAGCACGACGTCGGCGTCCTGCTCCAAGGAGCCGGACTCGCGCAGGTCCGACATGATCGGTCGCTTGTCGGCGCGGTCCTCGAGCTTGCGCGACAACTGGCTGAGCGCGATCACCGGCGTCTGCAGTTCGCGCGCCAGGATCTTGAGCGACCGGCTCATCTCGGCCACCTCGACCTGGCGGTTCTCGGAGCGCCCGCGCGAGCTCATGAGCTGCAGGTAGTCCACGATCACCACGCCCAGGTCACCGTTTTGCTGCTTGATGCGCCGCGCGCGCGAGCGCACGTCCATCACGGTGAGGCTGGGGTTGTCGTCAATGAAGACCTTGGCCGACTGCAGGAATCCGAAGGCCTCGTGGGCCCGATTCCAGTCGGCGTCACTGAGGTCACCGGTGCGCAGCTTGGACGAGTCGATGCGCGCCGTCGACGCCAGGATGCGCTCGGCCAACTCCTGGCGACTCATCTCGAGCGAGAAGTAGAGGGCCGGACGACGCACCACCGCGCCCACGTGCACGAGCATCCCCAACGCCAGCGCCGTCTTGCCGGTGCCCGGACGGGCGCCCACGATGGTCATGGAGCCCGGCTGGAGTCCCTGGACGATCTGGTCGAGCGCGCGATACCCGGTCTCGAGGCCGTTGAGCTGGCCGCGCGTCTCGCCACGGGTCTCGAGGATGTCGGCCTCGTTGAGCAGCAGCGTGTGCAACGGTGAGACCGAATCGACCGACCGGTCGTCGGCGATCTGGTTGATCTTGCGCTCGGCGTCGTCGATCAGTCCCACGACGTCGTCGGTCGCGCGGTAGGCCTCGTCGACGATCTCGCCGGCCACCGAGATGAGCCGGCGCTGCTGGGCCTTGTCGCGCACCAGCTCGGCGTAGTGCGCCGCGTTCGCCGCCGACGGCGTGTTCATCTGCAGCGACGACAGCACCGCCAGCTCGACGGCCATGGCGCCGTGCTCTTGGAGCTTGGCCTGGACGGTGACGTAGTCGACCGGCTCGCTGGCGTTGGCCAGGGCGATGATGGCGCTAAAGATCTGCGAGTGCAGCGGGCGATAGAAGTCCTCGGGCGAGACCGTCTCGTAGGCGACGCTCACCGCCTCGCTCGACAGCAGCATCGCACCGATCAAGGACTCTTCAGCCTCCAACGCGCTCGGCGGGACCCGTCCCCCCGACGTGGCGCCGCGGTCGCGGTCGATGTCGATCTGCGTCATAAGCGGCTCAGCCTTGTCGATGGGCTCTGTGGAGCGTAAGAAGAAGAACGTGGGGATTTCATCGTGATTCCTGTGCGGCGACACCGCAACAACATGGGGAAATCGCTGTGACTAACTCCACCGCTCCAGCATCGACCCACCCTGTGACAACGGTCCGCACGCGAGGACGCCGGGGCCTTCGCCCCGGCGTCGCAACAGCACAACAACGCACTACTGCGCGACGACCTCCACGTTGAGCGTGGCGGTCACGTCGTCGAACAACGTTGCCGTCGCCGTCGCTGGTCCCACCTCTTTGAGGTGCTCGGCCATGTGAATCGCGTGGCGATCCAGCGAGATGCCGGTGGCGGTCCGCAACGCGTTCACCAGATCGGACTCGGTGACCGAACCGAAGAGGCGACCGGTGGCGGACGCTCGCGCGGCGACGCGCACGGTGGCCCGCTCGATCACGGCGCGCTGCGCCTCGGCCGCTTCACGACTCTTGGCGTCACGCAGGTCACGCGACTTGCGCATGGAGGCCGCCTGGGCCGCCATCGAGTCGCTGGCGGCCAGCGCGGCACCGGTGGGGAGGAGGAAGTTGCGGGCGTAGCCGGACTTCACGTCGACGATGTCGCCGCGCCGGCCAATCCCCTTCACGTCACTACGCAGCAGGACCTTCATTCCGCGTCCGCCTCAACCGATTCGAAGACCTCCGCGGCCACCGACGCATCCTCGGTGAGCTCGGGCACGCCGGCCACCTCGGCCAGGGCGTCGACCTCGGGGGCTGCTTCGGCCACGGCCTCGGGGGCGTTGCGGTCCTGACGTGGACCGCGCGCGCCGTCTCGACCGCGACCGCGGCGCTCGGTGACCGTGCGCTGGGTGTAGGGCAGCAGGGCGAGCTCGCGCGCTGTCTTGATCGCGTCGGTCACGTCGCGCTGGTGCTGCTGGCAGTTGCCCGACACCCGGCGGCCGCGGATCTTGCCGCGGTCCGAGATGTACTTGCGCAGCTGGGCGAGGTCCTTGTAGTCGACCGTGCCCACGCCGTGCTGGCAGAAGGCGCACGGCTTCTTCTTCAGTCGCCGGCTGTCGATCTTCGGCGCGCGCTTGGGCGGCTTCGGGTTGTTGATACGCGGCATTAGAAGGGCTCCTCGTCGAAGTTGTAGGTGGCCGCCGGCTCATTGGTGCGCGGCGCGCTCGGGCGCTCCGCGCCGAAGCTCGATCCCTCGGGTCGCGGCGTCTTGGTCACGACGGCGGTGGCGAAACGCAGCGACGGGGCGATCTCGTCGGCGTTGATCTCGACGATCGAGCGCTTCTCGCCGGCGTCGGTCTCCCAGCTGCGCTGCTCCAGGCGTCCGGTCACGATGACCCGGGTGCCCTTGACGATGGAGTTCGCGGCGTTCTCGGCCATCTGGCCGTATCCGGCGATCTCGAAGTACGAGACGCGCTCCTCCCACTCCTGGGTCTGACGGTTCATCCAGCGCCGGTTCACGGCCACCGAGAGGCGCACCGCGGCCTGGCCGCTGTTGAGGAACTTCAGTTCGGGGTCCCGGGTGACGTTCCCGACGACGGTGATGGAATTGTCTGGCATCAGTCCTCCTCGTGCAACCTAAGCCTTGGCCGCCACACGGCGGGAACGGCTCTCGTGACGTCGCAAGATCTTGAAGCGCAACACCTCGTCGGACAGCGTGAGGATGCGGTGCAGCGCGTCGACGGTGGACGTCTCGCCGGCGAACTCCACGAGGACGTAGTAGCCCTCTTTGCGCTTCTTGATCTCGTACGCCAAAGGGCGCTTGCCCCAACGGTCGATGTTGCCGGGAGTTCCGCCACCGGAACGAATCGTGTCCAGGGCCCGGTCGAGCGTGATCTGGATCGACTGGGCGTCGACGGTCGTGTCGAACACGATCATGGTCTCATATGGCCTCATGGCCGATGTCCTTTCCCTCTGGTCCGGCGTGCCGGGCTCTGCGGATCACAGAGCAGGGTTCTGTTGCTCCCACGGTGGTGGGAGGAGAAAGTCTAGCCCACCACGCTCGACTGCTCCCCGGGGCTAGCCCGCCGAGCAACCGTTGGAGCCGGCCCCGCACCCACCCGTCACCTTGAACGTGAACGGGTGGAAGGCAACGACCGGCCTGCCCACGTCGATCTGGATCACCGAGTGGGGAAGAAGCTCCGTGGCGCGCGGGTCACCGGTGAGGCGCCGACCGTTCTGGAAGATGACGACGTGCCCGCGCGCGGGACCCGCGCGACTCGCACTCAGGGGCTGACGCCACACGTCGAAGAACTGACCGAGGGTGAAGGATCCCTTGGCCGGGGCCTCCACGTGGACAATGCCGTCGGGCACGTGGGTGTGCAGCCAGTACAGGCAGTCATAGACGCCCACGTCCAGGAAGGGACCGGCCTTCATGTGCTCGACCAGGTAGGGCTTGGTGATGCCGATCCCCGCCGGCAAGCGCTCTCGCGCCCCGTTCACGAAGATCTCCACCTCAACGTGGACGTGGTAGTGGACCACCTCTTTATCCAGGCGTCGACAGGTGAGCCCGTCGATCGGTGCGCCCGTGGCCGTCGTTGACGCCGGGGCCAGGTCGGGGACGTGGTAGACCACGACCCCTTCGGGTCCGATATTGGTGCGCACCGACGACGCGGCCGATGCCACCGCCGTGAGCGCGCCGGCCACGAGCATCAACCCGGTCAGGGCCAACGGGACGGCCGCGCGTGCTGTGGTTCGCGGCATCTCGCCCCCTTCTCGCCTTGTTGTACGCGCGAAGAACTTACCGGGATGGCGCGACGACGCCAGAGCGGCCCACATTCGACCGCCCTCGCGTCACCGGCGCCAGGCTTATTCGTCGCCCTCGGCCAAGATCCCGTACAGGGCGCGTCGCGCCTCGACCAGGATGGCCGAAGCCCGGCCCACCTGGGACGTCGATCCCGCGATCAGTACCTGGCGCGCCGCCATGGCGACCTGTCGTGCGGTCCCCATGAGCTCGCGAGCGCCATCAGAGAAGGCGATGTCGGCGCTCTCCCACGGCTTTCCCAAGAGCTCACGCTGCTCGGTCACCAGGGTGCGCCCGGCGGCGCTCAAGGCGTAGCTGCGACCAGTTCCGACAGTGCTGCCCTCGACCAGACCCTCGTCCTCGAGCTGCTGGAGTACGGGGTAGATCGATCCCGGACTCGGGCGCCACGCGTCATTCGAGCGCTCGGCCAGCTCCTGGATCAGTTGGTAGCCGTTACGCGGCTGCTCTTCGAGCAGGACCAGGACCGCGGCGCGCACGTCACCGCGGCGCTGTCGGCGTCCGCCGCGGCGACCAGGGCCGCCGCGAAAGTGTCCCCCCGCGCCGTGACCGCCGTGGTCGTGGTTGTGGTCGTGACCCGGACCGCCGCGCCGACGCTGCCCGGTGGAACGTTCGAGCCGTCTGGCCCGATGGTTGTTGCTGTCTTCGTGAAACATGGTGATCCTCCTAGATCGGGTCGCATCTGTTGCGACGTCCTATAACGATATATCGTTAGCGTTCATTTGTCAAGGGCAAATCGCGCACCCGGCGCTAGGGCCTCGACATCCGTCTGGCGACCCCGCATCGGCCGCCGTCAACTCACTCGAGAGGTCCGCAGTCTCTTGGCCCGACGGATCACGTGAACCAGCAAATACACGAGCAGGAGAATCGCCGACAGCGCGTGCCACCGGATCGAACCCAGGAAGGGGAGGTTGAGGAAGACACCGTTCTGGTGGCGCAAGTAGTCCACGATCCCCGACACGATCAGGTTGACGAAGATGAACGTCAGGATCAAGTCCGACCACGCGAGGCGGCCGATCGATCGGCGCCAGCTCGTCCAGCGGGGCAGTTGTTTTAGAAGGCTCGCGACGCGGTGCCGGCGCTGGATGAAGTGCACGACGATCAGCGCCGCAAAGGCGAGACCGATGATGGAGTGCCACCCGATGCTCACGTGACCGAGGAAGTGCGCCGAGGTCATGAGGGCGGCGAAGAAGCCGAGGATGAGCCACAGGTGAACCACCCATCTGCGCCTCTGGGCGGCCGTGCGAGGTGCGTCGGGCATCACGTCGACACTACGAAGCGTGGACGCGCAAGTCCCTAGGGGAAAACCCTCACCGAACCCGGAAGCGCAGTGTGTACGACCCCGTTACCGCTGCAGGTCGTCGGGGTTGGCGTACGCCTCCGACTCCGCGGGGAAGGCGCCCGAGCGCACGTCCGCCGCGAAACGACTCAACGCGTCGACGATGACCGGACCCAGGTCGGCGTACGCGCGCACGAACTTGGCCGGCGTCTTGCCGGTGAGTCCCAGCAGGTCGTGAAAGACCAACACCTGGCCGTCGGTGTCGGGACCCGCGCCGATCCCGATTGTCGGAATCTCCAGGGCCTCAGTGACCAGCGAACCAACGAGGCTCGGCACTCCCTCGACCACCATCGCGAAGACCCCTTCATCCTGGAGGACCGCCGCGTCCTTGATCAGCATCTCGGCCGCTTCGTGGGTCTTGGCCTGGACCTTGAAGCCCCCGAAGGCGAGCACGCTCTGGGGAGTGAGGCCGAGGTGCCCCATCACGGGAATCTCGGCGTCGAGGATCGCGCGTACCGCCTCGCGGCGCACCCGCCCGCCCTCGAGCTTGACGCTCTGGGCTCCCGCGCGAATGAGCGCGCCGGCGTGGCGCACCGCTTCGTACGGTCCCACGTGATAGGTGAGCCACGGCATGTCGGCCACGACGAAGGCCCGCGGCGAGGCGGCGGCGACCGCACGCACGTGATGGCACATCTCCTCGAGCGTCACGTGCAGGGTGTCGGCGTGGCCGAGCACGACGTTGGCCACCGAGTCGCCCACCAGGATCAGGTCGACCTCCGCGGCGTCGGCGAAGCGCGCGCCGGGCTCGTCGTAGGCGGTCACCATGACCAGGGGCGCGCCGCCGTGGCGACGCTTGTGCGCCCGAATCACCGGTGCGCTCAGTTTCACTCCCCCACCCTCGAGCGCTGCGCGGCGATCTTGCGCGAGCGACGCGCGCCCGCCGCCCAGCGTCGCGCCAGATGATGGAAGTGACACTCGGCGCACACTTCGACCGCGTAGCACTGCACGGGTTCCTCGCGGCGCTCGAGCTTGGACAGTTCGGCGCGCGTCGTGGGGCAGGTGCCGCCGGCCGGGAGACGCGCACCGAAGACGTACGTGACCTCGACCAACTCCGCGTCACCGCACACCGGGCAGCGCTCGCCCGTCGCGCGACCGATGTTGCGCGCCGCGCGCAGCAGCTCGGGGTGCGCGTCACAGACGTCTTCGTGGCGCAGCTCGCCGGCGGCGACCTTGGCCAGCAGTGCTCGGCGCACGAGGCCGAACTCGACGACGGCCCCGTCGGCGCTGCTGGATCCCAAGCGGTTCTCCATTAGCGGTGACCTTACCCCTAGGGCAGAATTGGTCACTGTCACCACTAGTCACGCTCGATATATCGAACTGATATGCTGGTTCGCGTGTTGGACATCGCCATCTTGGGTCTGCTCATGGACCGCGATCACCACGGCTACGAGATCCGCTCCCAACTGCGCGATCGACTCGGCGTGTGGGCCAACGTCTCCTTCGGCGCGATCTACCCGGCGCTCGCGCGACTGGAACGTCAGGGCCTCGTCGAGGCGGTGCCTTCGACGGAACCGCGACCGTCCCTCGGCACGCTGTCGACGGGCTCGCTGAGCGGTGAGCGCGCATCGCTGCGCGCACGTCGTGCGTCCACCGGACTGGGGCGCCGCGGCCGCAAGGTCTATCGCATCACCGGTCGCGGCCGCGACGAGTTCATGGCGATGCTGGCCAACCCCGCCACCGTGGACGACTCCAAGAACTTCTCGCTGCGCATGGCTCTGGGGCGCCACCTGACGCCGTCGCTGCGGGTCATCCTGCTCGAGCGCCGCCGCGCCGACCTCCTCGAACGCCTGGCCGAAGTCCGCGCCGGCGCACTGAACGAACAGCTCGACACCTACGCGCGCGACGTGATGGAACACGCCGCCCAGGGCGTCGAGTTGGACCTCGCGTGGATCGACTCAAAGTTGTCCGCCGAACGAAACACCCAGCAAACACTCGCCCGTCAGGCGAAGTAGGAGAGGAAGACAGTGGAGAAGATTCGTGTAGCGATCGCCGGCGTGGGCAACTGCGCCAGTTCGCTCATCCAGGGCGTGACCTACTACCGCGACGCCAAGCCCGGCGACGACGTGCCCGGCCTCATGAACGTGGTGCTCGGTGGCTACCACGTGAGCGACCTCGAGTTCGTGGCCGCCTTCGACGTGGACGCCTCCAAGGTCGGCAACGACCTGGGCAAGGCCATCGACGGAGGCCAGAACAACACCATCAAGTTCGCCACCGTCCCCTCGCTGGGCGTCACCGTCCAGCGCGGTCCCACTCTCGACGGTCTCAACCGCTACTACCGCGAGGTGATCGAGGAGTCGCCGTTCGAGCCGGTCGACGTGGCCCAGGCGCTGCGCGACGTACGCGCCGAGGTGCTGGTCTCGTACCTACCGGTGGGCTCGGAGGAGGCCCAGCGCTACTACGCCCAGGCGGCTCTCGACGCCGGCGTGGCCTTCGTCAACGCCATCCCGGTCTTCATCGCCTCGGACCCGGTGTGGGCCCGCAAGTTCCGCGACGCCGGCGTGCCGATCATCGGTGACGACATCAAGAGCCAGGTGGGCGCCACCATTGTCCACCGCGTGCTGGCGCGACTCTTCGAGGACCGCGGCCTGACGCTCGACCACACCTACCAGCTCAACGTCGGGGGCAACATGGACTTCAAGAACATGCTCGACCGCGAGCGCCTGCTGTCCAAAAAGATCTCCAAGACCCAGGCCGTCACCTCCCAGATCGACGTGCACATGGACCCCGACGACGTGCACATCGGTCCGAGCGACCACGTGCCCTGGCTGCAGGACCGCAAGTGGGCCTACATCCGCATGGAGGGCCGCAACTTCGGCGACGTCCCCCTCAACCTCGAGCTCAAGCTCGAGGTATGGGACTCACCCAACTCGGCCGGGGTCATCATCGACGCGGTGCGCTGCGCCAAGGTGGCCCTCGACCGCGGCATCGGCGGACCGCTCATCGGGCCGTCGGCGTACTTCATGAAGTCGCCACCGATCCAGTTCCGCGACGACGAGGCCCACGACATGGTCGGCGCCTTCGCCAACGACGGCGCCGCCAACGCCACCTGGCCCGAGTTCTGACCTCACCACCGGCCCCTAGTGGGGCTGGTCGGCCCACCACGCGCGCAGACGCGTCGCGGCGTCGGCCGGGTCGATCTCGCCCTCGTCGAGGCGGATCTCCATCAGAAAGTCCAGCGCGTGGCCCACGGCCGGGCTGGGCG
>Ga0307374_10010103_pt1 | contig 13763 bp, 13 predicted proteins | sample OX3MG_FD_202532 | JGI IMG/M metagenome (GOLD analysis project Ga0307374, IMG submission 202532) | Soil microbial communities from Risofladan, Vaasa, Finland - OX-3 | ecosystem: Environmental > Terrestrial > Soil > Coastal area > Acid sulfate soil | place: Finland: Risofladan, Vaasa | collected... | reverse complement strand
GTCCATCGCGTGCTCGGCGTCGATGTACGCGCACACTCCGCCGTTGCGCTGCGCCTCCGCGACGACGTGGAGCGCGAGCGTCGACTTGCCCGAGGACTCGGGTCCGTAGATCTCGACGACCCTGCCTCGCGGGAGCCCCCCGACCCCGAGCGCGAGGTCGAGCGACATCGCTCCGGTCGAGATCGACTCGATGCCCATGGTCAGGCTCTCGCCCATGCGCATGACCGATCCCTTGCCGAACTGCTTCTCGATCTGGCCCAGCGCCGCCTCGAGTGCCTTGTCGCGCTCCATGCCGCTCCCTCTCCTCCGGGCCACCCGGGCCACCGACGTCGCCGGGGTCGACCCGGACGGGCGCACCCTAGAGGTGCGCTGTATCGCCCGGGGCGGCCCGCGGCCACGGGCTGCCCCTCGAGGCCGTCCGTCGACTTGCACGACTGTAGTTCCGAACGCGTGTTCGATGTTGGATGGTCGGGCACCCGCCCGACGCGAGCGGGTCAGCCGGCGGCGAGGAGGCGGCGGCGGAGCTCGTCGAGCGCGGAGATGGTCCCGATCTGGCGGATACGCGCCCGGTCGCCGAAGAGCCGGAGCGCGACCCCCTCCGGCGGCCCGGCGAGGAGCGCGACACCCGCGAAGGCCGTCCCCGGTGCCCGCCCTTCCTGGGGGTCCGGTCCGGCGACGCCCGTCGTCGCGAGGCCCACGTCCGCGCCGAGCAGCCGGCGCACGCCGGCGGCCATCGAAGCGGCCGCATCCGCGGTGACGACGGGCCCGGGCGGCACGCTGAGCACCTCGTGCTTCACCTCGGCCGCGTACGCGACCACACCGCCGCGGAACCACCGGCTCGCGCCGGCGACCGCGACGATGCGGGACGCGATGAGCCCGCCGGTGAAGGATTCGGCGACCGCGAGGGTGAGGCCGCGCCCGAGCAGCAGCCGGCCGACTGCGTGTTCCATCGTCTCGTCGTCGACCGCGAACACCCGCGTGCCGAGCAGGTGCCTGAGCTCCGCCTCCTCGCGCGCGAGCGCGACCTCGGCGGACGCCGCGTCGGGCGCCTTCACGGTCACGCGCAGCTTGATGCCCTCGATGCCGCTCGCGAGGAACGCGATCGTCGGTGCCCCGCCGCCCGCGCGGTCGAGGTGCTCGAGCCGCGGGGCGACGACCTCGGCCAGCGTCGACTCGCTGAGCCCCCAGGTCCTGAGCGTCCGGCTCACGATCACCGACTGCTCGCCCGAGCGCGCGCGAAGGTCGGGGAGGACCGCGCGCCCGACCATCTCCCGCAGCTCGTCCGGCACCCCGGGAAGGCAGTAGACGACCTTCTCCCCGACGGGGCAGACGAGGCCCGGGGCCGTGCCGCGGCGCTGCGGGATGGCCGAGGCGCCCTCGGGGAGGTCCGCCTGCTTCGCGTTGCTCGCGGCCATCTCGCGACCGCGCGCGGCGAAGAACTCCTCGACGACCTCGAGCAGCCCGGGGTCACGGCGCAGCGTCACGCCCATGACCCGGGCGACGGCCTCCCGGGTGATGTCGTCCTGGGTCGGGCCGAGGCCGCCGCAGGTCACGACCGCGTCGGAGCGCGAGAGCGCGATCTCGAGGGCCTCGACGATCCGGTCGAGGTTGTCCCCGACGCGCGTCTGGAACACGCAATCGATGCCCGCGCCCGCGAGCTGCTCGGCGATGAACGTCGAATTCGTGTCGACGATCTGGCCGAGCAGCAGCTCGGTGCCGATCGCGACGATCTCCGCGCGCACCGTGCGCGTCAGCCGGTCTGCGGCCCGGCCGCGCGGAGCATCCTGCGCGAGTCGAGCAGGTACTCGCCTCCCGTGTACAGCGTGAGCGCGACCGCAACCCACAGCGCGACACGCACGGGCCCCTCGTGCGCGACGCCGATCGGCGGGAAGAACGCCATCGCGATCGCGATGCACTGGACGAGCGTCTTCACCTTGGCGAGCGGGCGCGCCGGGACGGACACGCCGCGCCGCCCCGCGTAGACCCGGAAGGCGGTCATCGCCGCCTCCCGCGCGAAGATCAGCACGACGGGCAGCGAGTTGACGACCCCCGAGGCGGCGAGCGCGGCGAGCGCGCCGATGACGAGGAACTTGTCCGCCAGCGGATCGAGGAACGCACCCGAGCGCGTCGACCCCTGCCGGCGCGCGAGGCGCCCGTCGACCCCGTCCGAGCCGGCGAGGACGGTCCAGAGCAGGAACAAGACCCACGACGACGGCCCGATCGTTCCCACGAGCACCGCGAGCACGGGGGCGGCGAGGAGGCGAGCGAGCGTGAGCGCGTTGGCCGGCGTCGCGAGCGCGGACGGGCCGAACAGCTTCTGCGCATCGGTCGACGTCCCGGACCCGGTCACCGGGCGCCTCCACCGCTCGGCGCTCCCGACCGACCGCCGCTTCGCGCCGGCGGTGGCCCCACGAGCGCGTCGAGGGGCTCGCCCACGAGGTCCGGACCTTCGCTCGCGACGACGCGCACGGGCGCGAGGGTCCCCACAGCGATCGACCGGGGCACGCGCACGACCCCGTCGATCTCGGGTGCCTCGCGGTGCGAGCGGGCGACGCCGGGGGCGTCGACGAGCACGTCGATACCCGCGCCGACGAGGTCGGCTCGCCGGCGCGCGGTGACCGCGTCCTGAAGCTCCGTGCACTCGCGCAGCCGCTCGAGCGCGAGCGGTTCGGGCACCGCGCCGTCGAGGGTCGTCGCGTAGGTTCCCGGCTCCTCGGAGAACGTGAAGAACCCCGCCCAGTCGAGCTGCGCGCGCGCGATGAACGCGAGCAGTGCGTCGTGGTCCTCCTCGGTCTCGCCCGGGTACCCGAGGATGAACGACGACCTGAGCGCCGCCTCGGGCGCCTTCGTGCGAATCGCGTCCACCCGGGCGAGGAACCGGTCGGCGCTCCCGACCCGGCGCATCCGGCGGAGCAACGGCCCGGAGACGTGCTGCAGCGACAGGTCGAAGTAGGGGACGCCCGTCGCGCAGATCGCGTCGACGAGCGCGTCGTCGAGGGAGGACGGGTACAGGTAGAGCAGGCGGACCCGCTCGACGGCCCGCGCGACCGCTTCGACGAGCTCCACGATGCCGGCCCGTCCGCCGCGCGCGCCACGCCCGTCACGGTCCCGCCCGAACGACGCGAGGTCCTGGGCGACGAGCACGACCTCGCGCACGCCGCCAGTGCCGAGCGCGTCGACCTCGTCGAGGATCGCCGCGAGCGGCCGCGAGCGCTGCGGGCCGCGAAAGCCGGGGATCGCGCAGAACCCGCAGCGCCGGTCGCACCCCTCGGCGACCTTCACGTACGCCCACGGCGCACCGGTCGGTCGCCTCGGCATCTCGAGCAGGTCGAGCGACGGGAGCCGCCCGGAACCCGCCGGCAGCCAGCGAGTGCCGTCGCGGCGCGAGCTCGTGAGCGCGAGCGCGACGGGCACGCCGACGTCGGAAACGACGTCCACCTCGGGCAGCTCCGCCGCGAGCTCGCTCCCCGCGCGGGCCGCGAGGCAGCCCGTCACGACGACGCGGGCGCCGGGGCGCCGGGCCGCGCTCAACGACAGGATCGCCTCGACCGACTCGGCGCGCGCCGGCTCGATGAACGCGCACGTGTTCACGACGACGACGTCGGCGGAGTCCGCCGTCGCTGCGGGCTCGTAGCCGTCGAGGAGCATCGCGCCGGCGATCTTCTCGGAGTCGACCTGGTTCTTCGGGCAGCCGAGCGTCTCGATCCAGTAGCTGCCGGGCACCGTGCCAGCGTACCAACCCCGCCGCGGACGGCCGGGCGCCGTCGCTCCGGCCTCCCGACGCGCCGGCGAGGCGTGACCGGCGCTACATCCTGCGAAGCAGCTCCGCCTTCTTCGCCTGGAACTCGGCCTCGCTCAGCGCACCGCGCCGGCAGAGCTCGGCGAGCTGCCCGATCTGCTCCGGGATCGACGGCGCCGGCGCGGTGCCGGACGCGGTGCCGCCGCCCGGGCGCGTGCGAGCGGTCGCGGCCGCGCGGTTGACGAGCTCCTGGAAGCGCTCCGGTCGCGGCACGTCGACGAAGGGAAGCGCGCCGCGCTCCCCCGCGGACTCGACGGTCACGCTGCCCGCGCCGCCGAGCCGCTCGAAGAGGCTCTGGCGGAAGCTCACGTCCTGAACGCTCTCGATCGGTATCTCGCGCCCGACGCGCCGCAGCACGCCCGAGCGGTAGACGACGCGGGCGGTCGTGATCGCGAGCGCCGTCGAGCGCCATACGAGCACCCGGACGCCGAGGCGGGTCCCGGCGAGGAGGATCGCGGCGAGCACGACCCAACCGAACCACACTGGCGCGCCCGACCATGCGACGATGCCCGCGAGCGACGCGGCGAGGACCGCGAGGCCGAGCGACGTCGGCCCCGCGAGCGCGGTCCAGCTCGGCCGCGTGTCGAGGAGCACGTCCTCGCCGTCGCGCAGCGCTCCGTCGGGGAGTGCCACCGTCCCGCCCCGCCCGCAGATCCCGCGGTCCGCGCAGGCCGCTCAGGCGAGCTTCGCGGCGATGCTCTCCGCGCCGCGAAGGACGAGACCGTCCGCGCCGGCCGAGGAGAGGTGCGCGGCGGGCCGCTCGACGGCCTCGGCGAGCAGTCCGGACAGGAGCTCGGCGAACGCGAGGGGCGGCTCGACGAACAGGTGGCGCGACAGCGATCCGGGGATCGTGTTCACCTCGTTCACGTACAGCTCGTCGCCGTCGCTCAGGAAGTCGACCCGGGCGACACCGCGAAGGCCCGCGGTCGAAGCGACCTCGCGGGCCGCCGAGCGGATCTGGTCCGCGAGCTTGTCCGAGATGCGTGCGGGCAGCTCACGGGGCGCGCTCGCCATGCCGTCACCGCCCACGTACTTGTCGCGGTAGGCGAGGATCTCCCCGCCGGAGCCCGCGCGAAGTGGGCGCTCGATCGCCGAGAGCTCCACCGAGGGCCAGGTCCGCACGGCGACCTGCAGGTCCGTGAGCTCGGGGCGGTAGGGCTCGACGACGGCCCCCCGGCGCAGGTGCACGTTTGCGGCGACGCGCGCCCGGGCGGTCGCGTGGTCCGCGACCACGTCGATGCCGATCGAGGAGCCGCCGAAGCGGGGCTTCACGATGTACGGCCCAGCGAACGCGGGCGGCGGCCCGCTCTCGTCGAGCGCGACTCGGTCGAGGCACGGCAGGCCGGCCACCCGGGCGAGCGCCCCGAACGCGAGCTTGTCCATCCCGAGCGCCGCGCCCGCCGCGTTCGGCCCGCTGTACGCGAGCCCGGCGAGGTCGAGCGCACCTTGGAGCGATCCGTCCTCGCCGGGACCGCCGTGGCAGCACACGAGCACCGCGTCGAGCTCGAGCCGCTCCACACGCGGCCGCATGCCGCCCCGTCGCACGACGAAGCCACCGGAGGAGCCGAGGACGAGCTCGACGCGCCCCGCACCCTCGGGCGGGCCGTCGACGAAGGCCGAGGCCTCGAGCGCCGCGGCCACCTCGAAGAAGTCGCCCGAGCGCGACCAGTAGATCGGGCGCACCTCGCGCACGGACGCGAGCGGTGCGAGCCCCCGGACCGCTTGGAGACCCGTGAGCACCGAGACGTCGTGCTCCGGCGACGGGCCGCCGAACAGCACGGCGACACGGGACGGGAAGGCGCTCATCGCCTGCTCATGCTAGGCGCGCCGCCGTGCGGGCCCGCGCCATCGCGCGCACGCGCCCTTCGCGGGACCGGCCGTCCCGTGCGTGGGTCGCGCACGGTCACGGGTAGTGATCGGGAAGGTCGTTCTCGTACAGGACGACGTCGTCGGGACCGAGCGCGGAGCGGACGAAGGCGACCGCGTCCTCCCGGCGAGCGACGTAGCGGACCGCGACGTCGTGCCCCGAGGTGCGCGCCTCGGCGATCCCGGCGGCGAGCGAACGGCGGTTGGTCCGCCCGACGATCACGACGTCTGTCGCGACGGTCGCGGCCGCGCGCGCGAGCGCCGCGTTCTCGCTCGCCTGGGCGCTCCCGAGCTCGACCATGCCCGGGGTCACGACGACGCGGCGCGAGCCGGGACGCGCTCGCGCGCCGAGCTCGGCGAGGGCGAGCGCGGCGCCCGCCGGGTTCGAGTTGAACGTGTCGTCGAGCACGAGCGTGCCGGTCGCGCCGCGGGCGGCGGCGAGACGGTTCGCGACCGACGGCAACGTCGCGAGCCGGTCGACGACCTCGGCCGGCGCACATCCGAGCTCGAGCGCGACCGCGGCCGCGACCGCGACGTTCGAGCGGGCCGACGGAGCGCCGCCGGGGCCCGTCACCGCGACACCGACGCGGGCGCCGGACCGGTAGAGCGCCAGCCCGTCGCGTTGCTCGACGACGGCGACCTCGCACGCCTCGTCATGGGCCGAGCACCGCACGACCCGCCGACCCTGCGCGCCGAGGCGGTCGGCCAGGCCCGCGAGCGCGGGATCGTCGGTGTTGAGGACGACGGCGTCCGCTGTTGCCGTGATCTCCGACTTCGCCGCGAGCGTCCGGTCCAGGGTCCCGAAGCGCTCGAGATGGACCGGTCCGATCGCGGTGATGACCGCGATCCGCGGCGGGAGCCACGAGCAGAGCTCGGCGATCTCGCCCGGTCCGTACGCCCCCATCTCGGCGACGAGCACCTCGGTCCCGGGCACGAGGAGCTCGTTCACCGTGCGGGCGAGACCCGCGCGGTTGTTGAAGCTCCTCGGGCTCGCGACGACCGAGAAGCGCGCGCCCGCGAGGTGCGCGACGAAGACCTTCGTGGAGGTCTTGCCGTACGACCCGGTGATCCCGACGATCTCCGGTCGCACCCGCGCGACCCGCGCGGCGGCGTCGCGCACGAAGCGTCGTGACAGCAGGTCTTCGACGGGCGAGAGCACCGCGAGCACCCCGTCGACGACGATCGGGAGCAGGACGACGACTACCGCGGCCGCGACGACCGCGCCCCGGAGCCCGGCGGCCACCGCGCCGAGCGCCACGAGCGCGACGAGCGCGGCCGCGACGGCGACGCCGACCGTCGAGCACCTCCGGGTCCAGCGGAGCCTCGACGTCCGCCCACGCACGGTGAGCCCCGGGGGGCCGGTCGCGGCGAGCGTCGCCGCGACGAGGCCGGCCGCGGGAAGGACCGCGCTCGCCGCCGCCGCAGCCGCCGCGACCGCGAGAAGCGCGGCGTGGCCGGGGCGCGACGTCCACCACCGGCGGGCGAAGCGGGTCGCGGCGCCGGGAAGGTAGTGCTCGCGCTGCGCGACCCGCAGCCAGCGGAGCGCGCCCGGGACCGACGCACCCGCGCAGGCGACGAGCGCGACGAGCTCGGCGGCCAGCGTCACGGCCGGTGCCGCAGCACCGCGTCGCGAAGTGCGGCCGGTGCTTCGGTCGGCGTCAGATGGCCGACTCCGGGCAGCACGACGAGCGTGGCCGCGCCGAGCGCACCGGCGGCGCGCCGGGCGACGGCGACCGGCACCTCACGGTCCTGCTCGCCCCACACGAGCTCGACCGGGCACGCGATCGCGCCGAGCGCGTCGTCGTAGCGCTCGCCGAGCACCCGGACGAGGACGTCCCGCATCACGCCGGAGGCCGCGCGGTAGTCCGCCGACCCGTAACGGCGCCGGGCCCGCTCGAGGCGCTCGCCGCCCACGATGCCCGCCCGGGCGAGCCCTCGCACGACCCGGTACGCCGCGGGGGGGCGGCGCGCGCCGCCGTCCGGACGGTACAGGGGGACGCCCGACAGCACGACGGCCGCGACGCGCTCCGGGTGGGCCGCCGCGAGGTGCACGGCGATCCGCCCGCCGAACGAATGGCCGAGCAGGACGACCCGGGGCGCGGTCTCGGCGAGCAGCGCGCCGACCACGCGCGCGTACTCCGGCGAGCCCCACGGCTCGGGCGGCGGTGGTGTGGCGCCGAACCCGGGCAGGTCGAGCGCGATCGCGTCGATCGCGTCCAGCCGTGCCGGTCGCAGCTCGCCCTCGCCCTCGCCCTCGCCCTCGCCCTCGCCCTCGCCCTCGCCCTCGCCCTCGCCCTCGGGGGCGACGATCGCGCCGTCCGGGCGGCCCGATCCGTCCCCGGCCCCGAGCACGGCCGAGAAGTCCGTGTGGGTCCGAGCCCAGCCGTGCAGCGCGACGACCCACGGCTCGGAGGAGCCGAAGCGCTCGCCGAAGAGCGAGCCCGACGCGAAGGCCCTGAGCACGGCGCAGACGATAACGCGGCCCCGCACGGGCACGGTGGCCCGAGCAGCGCCCGAGTAGGTTCGCCTCGATGACGGTCGACGCGACGCTCCGGCGGCTTCTCGCGGGATGCGACGAATCCCAGCGCGAGGCGATCATGACCGACGCCGCGCCCCTGCTCATCGTCGCCGGCGCGGGCTCGGGCAAGACGCGGGTGCTCACCAGGCGGATCGCACGGCGGGTCGCGGACGGGACCGCGGCCGCAGCCCGCACGCTCGCGCTCACCTTCACGCGCCGGGCCGCCGGCGAGCTGCGCGGCAGGCTCGCGGCGCTCGGCCTGCCCGAGCCCGTGACCGCCGGCACCTTCCACTCGGTCGCGCTCGCGGAGCTGCGCCGGCGCGCGTTCGACCGCGACGAGGCACCGCCGGTCGTGCTCGACTCGAAGCTCAGGCTCATCGCGCGCATCCTGCCCGACCGGTACGCGCTCGCACCGCGAGACGGCCCGCGCTCGCGGCCGGCCGGCCGCGGCGACGTGCTCGGCGCGATCGCCGCCGAGATCGAGTGGGCGAAGGCGCGCCTTGTGACGCCCGCGCAGTACGCCGTCGCCGCCGAAGGGGCCGGCCGGGCGGGCTGCGTCGACACCGAGCTCGTCGTGTCCAGCTACGCCGCGTACGAGCGCGAGAAGCGCCGACGTCGCGTCCTCGACTTCGACGACCTGCTCCAGGTCCTCGCGACGGCCATCGAGCAGGAGCCGGACTTCGCGTCCGCCGAGCGGTGGCGCCACCGCCACCTGTTCGTCGACGAGCTCCAGGACGCGACCGCGTCGCAGCTGCGACTGCTCGACGCCTGGCTCGGCGACCGCGACGACCTCTGCGCCGTCGGCGACCCGAGGCAGGCGATCTACGGCTGGAACGGAGCGGTGTCCGACGTCGTGGAGACCTTCGCCGAGCGCCACCGCGGGGCGCACGTGATCCAGCTCGAGCACAACTACCGGTCGAGCGCCCAGGTCGTCGCCGTCGCGTCGAGCGCGCTCGGCGCCGATCCCGCCCGGGCCCGCACGAACCGAGCGGACGGCTCCGTTCCGACGCTCACCGCGTACGCGAGCGACGACGAGGAGGCCGCGGGCGTCGCGGCCGCGCTGCGCCGCGCCCGCCACCCCGGACGCGGCTGGAGCGCGCTCGCGGTCCTCGCGCGCACGAACGCACAGCTCGTCGCCTTCGAGCTCGCCCTCACCGCCGCCGGGATCCCGTTCCGGACTGGTGGCGGAACCGCGCTCTTGTCGCTCCCCGCGGTGCGCGCGGAGCTCGAGTGCGTCGCGGACGCGACCGACAGCGCGGCGTTCGTCGCCTGTCTGGACGATCTCGAGGTGCGCCTCCACTCGGCGCGCACGGACGACGAGGACACGTCCGGCGGCCGCGGGGACACGGCCGCGCTCGACGCGCTCGCCGAGCTCGCCCGCGAGTACGTGGTCGGCGAGATCCGCCCGACCGCTGCAGGGTTCCAGACGTGGGCGCGCGCCGCGCTGCGAAACGACGCCTTCCCGGGCGCCGCCGACACGGTCACGCTGTCGACGTTCCACCGCGCGAAGGGCCTCGAATGGCCGGTCGTGTTCGTCACCGGCCTCGAGGACGGCTTCGTGCCGATCGCGCAGGCGCGCACACGCGCCGCGCTCGACGAGGAGCGGCGGCTCCTCTACGTCGCGCTGAGCCGCGCGCGCGAAGAGCTCCACTGCTCGTGGGCGGCGTCGCGGACGTTCGGCGCGCGCACCGTCGAGCGATCGCCGTCCCCGCACCTCGAGGCCGTCGACGCCGTACGCCGCGACCTCGAGCGGCTCGCCCTGCCCGACCGCGCGGCCGCGCGCGCCGGGATCGCGACGAGCCGGGCGCTGCTCGGCGCCGACCGCGACCGGTGAGCCCGCCGCCGCGTCACTCCTCGCGGTCGGGGCGCCAGACGGCGCGCGACCGCGCCGGACGCGAGTCCTGCGACGGCCGCTCGACGAGCAGCCGACCGAACAGGCTCACCGCGATGAGGCCCGCGACGAACACCGCGACCATCGCGATGAGCAGCGCCAGCTCGGCAGTGGGGATCCTCGTCTCGTTCCCGAGGATGAACAGGATCTTCCGGATCACTGCGACGAGGCCGACGACGATGAACGGCTGCGGGACGAGCGTGTGCGCGCGCAGCGAGAGCACGACCGTGTGGACGATCTCGACGAGGATGAGCACGAGCAGCACACGATCGAGCAGGATGTTCGCAGCGGTAAGCGCCGAGGCGTGGGCGGCCCTATGGGCGAAGTCGACGATGCCCGCGACGAGCAGCACGGCGCTGAGCGCGACGAGGACGACGCCGACCACGATCGACATCAGGTCCTGCGCGTGCTCGAGCGACCACGTGGACCAGTAGACCGCGCGACTCTCACCGCCGGGCTCGCCCGCCGGTGGCCGCTCCTCGGACCGCCCCGCCTCCTCCGTCATCGCGTCTCCTTCGCGCCATTGCCCGGCGTGCGGCGAGCCGGGCGCGCCGTCGCCGCTGCGCGTGTACGCCGGCAGCGGCCCGAGCGTAGTGGCGTCCCCACAGGCGGGCGCGCCGTCGCGACCCCGAGCGGCAGGCGGTCGTGACTACCATGATCGGACGAGGGACCGCCGCACGCCCGACGCATGGCCCCGTATCGACAGGTGGGAGCACATGTCCGATCTCGACACGGTCATCGCGCCGGCGCACGTCGACCCGATGCTCGACGGCGACCACGAGCGCATGAGCCACATCGTGCTCGAAGGCTTCAAGCCGGACGCCGGCGACTTCGTGTCCGCGGGTCCGTCGGTGGTCGAGGGTCTCGTGAACGGGACCGCCGTGAAGGCCTTGTGCGGCAAGATCTGGGTCCCGTCGCGCGATCCGAAGCGCTACCCGCTCTGCCCGACGTGCAAGGAGATCGCGGCCGCACGCGGCTGGAAGGTTCCTGCCGGATGACGCTCCGCCCGCGCGGCAACTCCCGTGCCGTACCGGCCCACCGCGTCGCGGCCCGAGCGGGGATCGGCGTGCTCGCGAGCGCCGTCGCGCTCGCGGCGAGCGGCGGAGCCGCGCTCGCCCAGACCCGCCACCACGCCGCCGCGAGCATCCGCCTGACCGCGGTCGACCCCCAGTACGCGTACGCGATCCAGGTCGGCGACACGATCGCGTTGCGGGCCGCAGTGCACCCGCGCGGTGGTGGTCGTGCGTCCGGATCGGTGCGCTTCACCACGGACAACCCGTACGACCACGGTTGCCGGAGCGTGCGGGTCACGCGCCGCGACACCGCGACCTGTTACATGGCCTTCTACTCGCCCGGTCGGTTCGCCGTGACCGCGCGCTACCGCGGACCGCACCGCGAGACCGCCTCGGTCACCCTCCGCTTCGCGGTCGTGCCCTCGACCTCCGACTGACGTACGCCATGGGGCCGCGCAAGGTGAAGCCCGTCCCCCGCTCGGAGGAGACCCCGAGCGCGCGGAACGGACGCCGCCCCGCGCACCGCAGGCAGGCCGCGCCCCGCACGAGGCTCGCGACGAGCCTCGCCGTGGTTGTGCTGCTCGGAGCCGCGGTCGGCCTCGTCGTCCGGTTCGCGATCGAAGGGCACCCGTCGGCGAGCAACGCCGCGCATCGGGCCTCCACGCTCCCGACGATCGCGGCGCCGCGGCCGACCGCGGCCACCGCACCGGCGACGACCAGCGCACCGGCGACGACCACTCGCCCGCCGCAGCCGGTGACGTCGAGCGCGGCCCCGACGACGAGCGCCGCGACGACCGTTCCGCCGGCGACGACCGCTCCGGCGACCACCGTCGCGCCCGCGAGCGTCCCGGCGACGACGGCCGTGGCGCCGCTGCCCTCCGGGAACGTCCTCGTCGAGGTGCTGAACGGCTCGGGGGCGACGGGCCTCGCGGCCGAGACCGCGACCGCGCTCCACGCGCGCGGCTTTCGCATCAACGGCACCGGGAACGCACCGACCTACACCTTCGTCGACAACGTCGTTGAGTACTCGACCGGGAGCGCGCCGGCGGCCCGTGCGGTCGCGGCCGAGCTCACCGGCGGCACGGTGCTTCGCGTGGTCGCAGGCCTCGTGGCGAACGAGGTCGATCTCGTCGTGGGCTCGAGCTTCCGCGGCCTCGTCGGCGGCTAGCGGCGCGCGGCTCTCAGCGGTGCGTCTGGAACTCGTGGTGCGCGTGGCCGCCGGGCTCGAGCTGGAAGGTCGAGTGCTCGACGTCGAAATGGCTCGCGACGCAGGCCTGGAGCTCGTCGAGTATCTGGGGCGCGTGGCCGTCCGCGAAGCAGTCGCCGTCCACCACGACGTGCGCGGAAAGCGCCGGAAGTGCGCTCGTCACGGTCCAGACGTGCAGATCGTGCACGTCGCGCACGTGTGCTGCGCCGAGCAGGTGCGCGCGCACGGACTCGAGGTCGACGTCGTCCGGGGCCGCCTCGAGAAGAACACGACCGGCCTCGGTGAGCAGGCTCCACGCCGCGGCGCACATGAGCCCCACCACCACGAGCGACGCGATCGCGTCCGCCCGCTCGAACCTCGTGAGCATGATGACCGCACCTGCGAGCGCGGTCGCGACGAAGCCCCACAGGTCGGTCACCACGTGGCGGTACGCGCCGCGGACGTTGAGCCGGGAGCGGTCGGCTCCCGCGAGGATCCGCGCCGCCGCGACGTTCACCGCGATGCCCGCGAGCGCGACCGCGACGACACCGGCGCCGCCCACCGGGTTGGGCGTCACGAGCCGACGGATCGCCTCGAACGCGACGAGCGCGGAGATGACGAGCAGGGTCACGCCGTTCACCGCCGCCGACAGGATCTCCGCCCGATGAAGGCCGAACGTCCAGCGCCCGTGCGCGGGCCGCGCGGCGAGCCGAGCGGCGACCAGCGCGATCGCGAGCGCGCCGTCGTCCACCACCATGTGCCCCGCGTCGGCGAGCAGCGCGAGCGATGAGGTGAGCAGCGCGACGACGACCTCTGCGACGAGAAACGCCCCGATCAGGAAGAAGGCGGCGGTGAGCTCGCGCGTCCCGGCGCCGGGGGGCACGTGCGTGTGACTGTGCGCGCTCCGCCCGGGTGCGGTGCGGTCGCCGTCCCCGTCGTCCACATCTCGATCGTAGATGGAGCCCGGCCGTCGCCAAGACCACCCCCGGACCGTCGCGGAAGGGCGGCGCCTGCCGGCCGGCGTGGTGGGTGGAGCACACCTAGCACTTCTCTCACAACACGCTCACCGCTCCCGCACCTTCCGCGCATAGGAAGGTCCCCGAAAGGCATGCACGACGCGCCGAGGTCGCGACGACCCGGCAGCGCGCGATGCGGGTTTCAGCGAGGCGTGCATGTTCTCGCTGCCGTCAGCTGCGACACGAGGGAGAGCCACGATGAGCGATCGCAGGACCGACTGCACCGACGCGACGGGTGCTCCCCAGGCTCGGTCGAGGCGCGCCCACCGGGTCCCGCGGGCCGCGGTGCTCCTCGGCGCCGCGCCGCTAGCGACCGGCATGTTCGTGGGCGGCGCGCCCGTGGCCTCCGCCGCGACCGTCGCGTTCTCGCTGACCGGAACCCTCGCGACGCCTCGAGCGGACGCGACGGCGACGTTGCTGAAGAGCGGGCTCGTCCTCGCGGCCGGGGGCGAGACCTCCTCGGGCTCGCCCACG
>Ga0307374_10010102_pt1 | contig 13763 bp, 12 predicted proteins | sample OX3MG_FD_202532 | JGI IMG/M metagenome (GOLD analysis project Ga0307374, IMG submission 202532) | Soil microbial communities from Risofladan, Vaasa, Finland - OX-3 | ecosystem: Environmental > Terrestrial > Soil > Coastal area > Acid sulfate soil | place: Finland: Risofladan, Vaasa | collected... | reverse complement strand
TCGAGGCCGGCAAATACCGGCGCATCGAGCGGACCGCCGCACAGTTTGTCGGTTCCCGCAAGACGCACCGGCCGCGGATTAGTGCCGGTGAAGGCGACCCGCAGATCGGCAAGCGTGTCGCCGTCGCGCCGCAACGCCACGGCGACACCGGTGACCGGATATTCGATCGAGCGGCGGATGCGAATCTTGTCATAGGCCGAGCGCAAGCCGGTGGTGCAGTGCGCCCGTGCCGCGGTGATGAACTCGCCGGGCCGCAGCGACAGAAAGAATTTGCCGTCGCCGCGCGTTTGCGTCACCGGCTCATCCTGCCGCGCATAACCGATATAAAGATCGGCAAGTGGAATGGTGCGCTTGCCGGACGCGCCCGCGATATCGATCTCGGCATCAAGCGTCAGCAGCGCCGGCGCGAGATCGCCGCTGAAGGTGGCAAAGCACACGCCACGGCTTTTCGGCGCGACATGGCATAATTCGCCGGTGGTTTTCAGGCAATGATGATTGGCCTGCCGCCACCATTCGCTCTGATTGTAGAAAATGCAGCGGGTATCGAGGGCGACATTGCCGCCAACCGTGCCCATGTTGCGATGCGTCGGGCCGGCGATGTGACCGGCCGCCTGTGCCACAGCCGGATAATGCTGCACGATGCCGGGATGGGCGGCAACTTCGGACAGCGTCGCGGCGGCGCCGATCTCGAGCGCATGCGCGTCCGCCTTGATGGCGCGCAGTTCATCGACGCCATTGATGTCGATCAAGACCGGCGGCGCGACGATGCCGCGCCGGATATTGACCATCAGGTCGGTGCCGCCGCCGAGAAGCCGGCTTGCCGGATGCGCTGCGCGCGCATCGATCAGTTGCGCAAGCGTGCGCGGACGGATGAGGTCGAACGACGGGAGCGCTTCCATTAGCCGCCGTTGCTGTTGCGCGCGGCGCCACGCGCCCGCTTCTCAAGCGCGGCGAAAACGCGGTCGGGCGTCACCGGCAAATCGTTGAAGCGCAGCCCCGTCGCATCGGCAATTGCGTTGGTGAGCGCCGGCAGAAACGCCGCCAGCGAGCCCTCGCCTGCCTCCTTGGCGCCGAACGGCCCGTGCGGATCGTTGCTTTCGACAATGCCGACCTCGATCGGCGGCGAGTCCTGGATGGTCGGCACCCGGTAATCGAGCATGTTGGCGGTCAGCATGAGGCCGTCGTGATAGGCGACTTCCTCGCTCATCGCCTGGCCCATGCCCATCCACACCGAGCCCTGCACTTGGCCCTCGACCGACAGCCGGTTGAGCGCCTTGCCGCAATCGTGCGCCACCCAGACCTTGTCGACGGTGACGACGCCGGTCTCGTCGTCGACGCTGACTTCGACGACCTGCGCCGAATAGCTGTAGCCCATGGTGCCGCCGATGGCTGAGCCGCGATACTTCTTGCCGCCGTGCGACTCGGGAATGGTCGAATAATTGCCGGTGACGGTGATGGTGCCGCTATCCTTCAATGCCTCGATGACGACTTCGTTGAAGGTCAATCCCTTGTCCTGCGCGCCGGCGCGATAGAGTTCGCCGAGGCACTCGATTTCGCCGGGCTTGGCGTCGAGCCTGCGGGCGGCCGCGGCGATCAGCACCGCTTTCAGGTTATTGGCGGCGTCGATCGCGGCGTTGCCGACCAGGAACGTCACGCGCGAGGAATACGAGCCGTTGTCCTTCGGCACGACATCACTATCGCCGGTGACGATGCGGACACGGGACAAGTCGAGCCCAAGCACCTCGGCGACACTCTGCACCAGGACGGTCGAGGACCCCTGGCCGATTTCGGCGGCCCCGGTCAGGAGCACGATCGAGCCGTCGAAGTCGAGCTTGAGCTTGACAGTCGCATGCGGCTCGCCGGTCCAGTTCACCGGCTTCGATGCGCCGCTGATGTAGTGCGAGCAGGCCATGCCGAAGCCCTTACTGATATGACCGCTGCCGCGATGCTTGTCCTTGCGGTTTTTCCAGCCGCTCTCCCGCTCGACCCAGTCCATACATTCTGGCAGGCCGTAGCTATTCACCATCAGATCGTTGTCGGTGAAGGTCGGCGGCGGCGGCAAGAGATTCGCGCGCCGCACCGCGAATGGATCGAGATCGAGCGCGCGCGCCATGTCGTCGAGCAGGCTTTCGAACGCAAACCGCACATCGACGGTGCCGTGTCCGCGGAAGGCGCCGCAAGGCGGCGTATTCGTCAACACCCGCTTGCCGACGTATTTGACGTTATGCAGGTCGTAGATCGCGTACAGCATCGAGCCGGCATAGAGGATGGTGACAATGCCATAGCCCGAATGCGCGCCGCCGCGCATGATGGCTTCGCACTCGACGCCGGTGATGCGGCCATCCTTATGCATGCCGATTTTCAACCGGACATCGGTTTCCGGCCGGCCGCGGTGGGTGATGAAGGTTTCTTCGCGGGTGACCACGATGCGCACGCAACCTTTGGCCTTGCGCGCAAGCAGCGCGGCGATCAGTTCGACATTAAGCGTCTCGGTGCGGCAACCGAAGCCACCGCCGACATGCGGCTTGATCACGCGAATACGTGACATATCCATGTCGAGGATTTGCGCCAGCATCAGGTGCACGTAATAGGGCACCTGCGTCGAAGCGTGCACGGTGATGCGATCCCGCTCGGCGTCGTAATCGGCGACCGCGGCGTGCATCTCCATCTGGTTCTGACAGACTTCGGGGCAATTATAAGTCGCCTCGCGCACCAGATCGGAGGCGGCAAACGCCGCCTGCGCGTCGCCGAGCTCAAAGAATACGTCACGTTCGATATTTTTCGGGCGCTTCTCGTGAAGCTCGACGGCGTCCGGCGCCAGCGCCGCTTTTGCGGTATGATACGCTGGCAATTCGCGCACCTTCATTTTGATCCGCCGGACCGCTTCGCTCGCGGTCGCATCATCCACCGCGGCGACGGCGGCGACCGGCTCGCCGCAATAACGCACGCGATCCCGCGCCAGCGGATGTTCGCTGCGGGCGATCGGCAGCACGCCGAAACCCTTGTCGCAATCGGCGCCGGTGACGATCGCTTTGACGCCCGGTAACTTGAGCGCCTCGGATACGTCGACGTCCAGGATTTCCGCGTGCGAATAGGGGCTGCGGTAAATTCGGCCCGCCAACATGCCAGGAACGATCAGATCGGCGGTGTATTTGGCGCGGCCGGAAACTTTCTCCGGTCCGTCGACCAGCGGCACGTAGCCCCCGATGTTATGCGTAGGCAGGACTTCGTTCACGGCGGGTCCCCCGCCGCGTGCAACTGCGCCGCGTATTGCACCGCCTCGATGATTTTCACGTAGCCGGTGCAGCGGCAGATGTTGCTGCCGAGCGCTTCACGGATTTCGTCTTCGCTCGGTCGCGGATTGCGCCGCAGCAGCCCGGCCGACGCCATGACGAATCCCGGCGTGCAATAGCCGCATTGCGATCCAAGTTTTTCGTGGAAGCCGCGCTGCACGGCCGAGAGCCGGCCATCGCTGACCAGCGATTCAACCGTGTCGACGCGATGACCGTCAGCGAGCGCCGCAAGCATCAAACATGACAGCCGCGGTTGATCGTCGACGAGCACAGTGCAGGCGCCGCATTCGCCGCCATCGCAGCCCGTTTTCGTGCCGGTCAGGCCGACGATTTCCCGCAAATAGTCCAGCAACAAAACGTTTTCGGTGATCGCATCGCTGCGGGCGCGGCCGTTGAGCGTGAGCTGAAGAATGCGCGCCATACTGGCTTTCAGCGGCTTTTTCTATTTATCCCGTCCTTTTATCAGCAACCGTCATTGCACTCAAATCGCTATGTCTGAAAACGCGAGATGATGTCATCGGGGATCGGCAACGCCTTGATGCCGGAGGGACTGGCGGCGTCGCGTTTCGCCCAGACGCGACTCTCACGGCCTTCAACGGCGAGCTCGCCGGAGATCGTCAGCCGATGCGCCACGTCGAAACTCGAGCGGCGAAATTCGCTGATCTCTGAATTGAGTTCGACGACGTCGCCGAACCGGGCCGGCGCGATGAAGCGGGCACCGACGTCAACCAGCGGAAGAATGATGCCAAGCGCGCCGGACAGATTTTCCGGCTTCACGCCCAGCGCGGTTTCAAAAAGAATCCAGGTGCCCCAATCGAAGTATTCGAAGAACCGGCTGTTGAACACGATGCCCGCAGGGTCGCAATGAGCCCATTCGACGGTGAATTGGCGGCGGCTGACGAGGTTTGGCATGCACATCCCAAGGATCGAACGGGCGTATCGAAGCGCGCCGCCGTGGTCAAACCGGTTGTCCGATACCCATCTGCCTAAAAAGTGAACAGTTATTTTCCAGCCGTTTTTAGCGCAGTGGCTTAAAAATTAGGCGGCGATGTAACCGGAATCGGATTCAAAATGGGCCCGCGGCGCGGCGCAAATCCGGTTCATCGTAATACTGCCGCGAGCCCAAGGGGTTAGCACCGATCGGCGATTGGCACACTCCTTGCGATCTGTATGGTTGCGTGATGGCACCGTGCTGTTCGCGCGCGTCAACAGGGGACATTACGATGCTCAACTCTACTGGCGTGGTCGCCGCTCAGCGACCGCGGAGCCGCCGCTGGCTCGCCGCCGCGGCCGGGCTTGCCTTTGGCGTTACCGCGGCGTCCGCCGCCCACGCCGAGGATACGATCAAGGTCGGTATTCTCCATTCGCTCTCCGGCACGATGGCCATCAGCGAAACGACGCTGAAGGACGTGGTGCTGATGCTTATCGACGAGCAGAACAAGAAGGGCGGCTTGCTCGGCAAGAAGCTCGAGGCCGTGGTCGTCGATCCTGCTTCCAACTGGCCGCTGTTCGCGGAAAAAGCCCGCGAATTAATCAGCAAAGACCACGTCTCGGTCGTGTTCGGCTGCTGGACATCGGTGTCGCGCAAATCCGTGCTGCCGGTGTTCAAGGAGCTCAACAATCTCCTGTTTTATCCGGTGCAGTACGAGGGCGAGGAGAGCGAGCGTAACGTCATCTATACCGGCGCCGCGCCCAACCAGCAGGCGATCCCCGCCGTCAATTATCTGGCGAGCGCGGATGGCGGCGGTGTCAAGCGCTGGGTGCTGGAAGGCACCGACTACGTTTATCCGCGCACCACCAACAAGATCCTCGAAGCTTACCTGAAAGACGTCCTCAAGGTGGCTCCCGAGGATATCATGATCAACTACACGCCGTTCGGCTTCGCCGATTGGCAGACCGAAGTGTCGAAGATCAAGGCGTTCGGCTCGGCCGGCAAGAAGACGGCGGTGGTGTCGACCGTCAATGGCGACGCCAACGTTCCGTTCTACAAGGAGCTCGGCAACCAGGGCGTCAAGGCAACCGACATTCCGGTGGTTGCGTTCTCGGTCGGCGAAGAGGAACTCGCCGGTCTCGACACCAAGCCGCTGGTCGGTCATCTCGCCGCCTGGAATTACTTCGAATCGATCAAGACGCCGGCGAACGAAGCCTTCATCAAGGCGTGGCACGAGTTCATCAAGAACCCGAAGCGCACCACCAACGACCCGATGGAAGCCCATTACATCGGCTTCAACATGTGGGTGAAGGCAGTAGAGAAGATCGGCACTGCCGATCCGAACAAGGTGATCGAAGCCCTTCCCGGAACGAAGCAGGCCAACCTGACCGGCGGCGTCTCGGAGTTGCTGCCGAACCACCACATCACCAAGCCGGTGTTCATCGGCGAGATCCGGTCGGACGGACAGTTCGACGTGGTGTGGAAGACCAAGGATCTTGTCCCCGGCGCCGCATGGTCGCCCTACCTCGCGACCTCCAAAGATCTGGTCGGCGATTGGGTCAAGCTCAAGTGCGGCAATTACAACACGGTGACAAAGAAGTGCGGCGGCGCGTAAGCGTTAGGACGACGCTATAACGACGACGCAGCGGGAAGGCGGCATACGCCTTCCCGCAATGCTTTAATTAACAACAGAAGCTGGTCCTGGCTCGCGAGAGCAGATAAGGCTTGGTTCCGGGAACTTCGGGATGCGTTTCAGCCGAGTTTGCCTCGTCGCCTTGATATTGGCCTCGTGCTTCGCGCTCGGCTGGGGAACCGCGCGTGCGGCAAGCGTTGCCGATGCGATTGCCCTTTTCACCGCCGACGACTTCAGCGAGACGCTGACCGGCATCAAGGAGATCGCCGGCAGCGGCGATCCGCGCGCCGAAACCATCCTTCGCGCCTTGCAGGACGGCCAGCTTCAGTTCAGCGCGCAGCGCAAGACGGTCTACATCAAAGACAGTTCCGGCAAACTGACCGATGCCGCAACCGGGGAGCCGATCGGCGGCGAGACGCCGGCCGACACCGATACTGTTCGTATCAATAATCGGCTACGCGGAGCGCTCGACGCCGCGCTTGGCGGCTTGACGCTGCTCGCCAAAAGCCCGGCGACGCGTTACGACGCCGCGCAAGCCGTCTTCAAGTCGCGGCAGGCGAGCGCCTTGCCGACGCTCGATGCAGCCATCGCCAAAGAACCAGACCCGAGCGTCAAGCGCGCCATGCAGGAGGCGCGCGCGGCAATCATCCTGAGCGGAACGGCCAGCGACGAAGACAAGCTGGCCGCGGTCGAAATCATCCGCCAGCGCGGCGACCAGGATTCGCTTGGACTGCTCGCTAGTCTGCCGACGAATACGTCGCCGGCCGTCATGAAGAACGTCACCGCCGGCATTAGTACCATCAAGAATCGTCTGGCGTTATGGGAAGCGGTTCAGAACGCCTGGTACGGGATTTCGCTCGGCTCTGTGTTGCTGCTCGCCGCCATCGGTCTTGCCATCACCTTCGGCGTGATGGGTGTGATCAACATGGCGCACGGCGAAATGGTCATGCTCGGCGCCTATGTGACCTTTGTCGTGCAGGACATCATTCGCGCCAACGATCCGGCCTTGTTCGACTATTCACTCGCCATCGCCATTCCGGCTTCTTTTGTGGTCGCCGGCGGTATCGGTATCCTGATCGAACGCTGCATCATCCGCTTCCTTTACGGCAGGCCGCTCGAGACGCTGCTGGCGACCTGGGGCTTGTCGTTGATCCTGCAACAGGCGGTACGCACGGCGTTCGGCCCAAACAACCGCGAGGTCGGCAATCCGTCGTGGATGAGCGGCGCCTTCGACGTCGGCGGCATCACCGTCACCTACAACCGCCTGTGGATCGTTTGCTTCGCGATCGCGGTGTTCGTCGCGCTGCTGGCGCTGCTGCGCTTCACGCGCTTCGGCCTCGAGATGCGCGCGGTGACGCAAAATCGTTCGATGGCCGCGTCGATGGGCATCCGTACCAGCCGGGTCGACGCCCTCACCTTCGGGCTCGGCTCCGGCATCGCCGGCATGGCCGGCGTGGCGTTGTCGCAGATCGACAACGTCAGCCCCAATCTCGGCCAGGGCTACATCATCGACAGTTTCATGGTCGTGGTATTTGGCGGCGTCGGCAATCTCTGGGGCACCTTGGTCGGCTCTTTCGTCCTCGGCATCGCCAATAAATTCCTCGAACCTTACGCCGGCGCGGTCCTCGGCAAGATCGCGATTCTCGTGCTCATCATCCTGTTCATTCAGAAGCGGCCGCGCGGCATGTTCGCGCTCAAGGGCAGGGCGATCGAGGCATGACCCCGCACATCCTGATCCGTTCGCTGGACCGCGGCGCGATTGTGTTCCTGGTGACCGTCGCGTGCATTGCGATTCTGGTGCCGGTTCTCAATCTCGCTTTGCCGGCGACATCGGCGTTGTATGTTCCAACCTATCTGGTCGCGCTATTCGGCAAATACGCCTGCTACGCGCTGCTCGCATTGTCGATCGACCTGATCTGGGGTTATTGCGGCATTCTCTCGCTTGGGCACGGCGCCTTCTTTGCGCTCGGCGGCTACGCCATGGGCATGTATCTGATGCGGCAGATCGGCACGCGCGGGGTCTACGCCAACCCGACGCTGCCGGATTTTATGGTGTTCCTGAACTGGAAGCAGTTGCCGGTCTACTGGTACGGCTTCCAATTCTTCCCTTACGCGGCGCTGATGGTGCTCGTGGTGCCGGGCGCGCTGGCTTTCGTCTTCGGGTGGTTCGCGTTTCGCAGCCGCGTGACCGGCGTCTATCTTTCGATCATCACGCAGGCGCTCACATTCGCGCTGATGCTCGGCTTTTTCCGCAATAATTTCGGCTTCGGCGGCAATAACGGGCTGACCGACTTCAAGGATATTCTCGGCTTCAACGTTCAGGCTGAAACCACCCGCAACGCGTTGTTTTCGATTTCCTGCGTCGCGATCATGATCGGCTTTCTGTTCTGCCGCGCAATTATCACCTCGAAATTCGGCAAGGTGCTGATCGCCATCCGCGACGCCGAGGCGCGGACGCGGTTCCTCGGTTACCGGGTCGAATCTTACAAGCTGTTCGTGTTCACGCTGTCGGCCTGCATGGCCGGAGTCGCCGGCGCCCTGTACGTGCCGCAGGTCGGCATCATCAATCCGAGCGAGTTCGCCCCCGGCAATTCCATCGAGGCGGTGATTTGGGTCGCGGTCGGCGGGCGCGGCACGCTCACCGGCGCGGTGATCGGCGCCGTGCTGGTCAATTACGCCAAGACCTATTTCACCTCCGGATTCCTGGCGGCCTACTGGCTGTTCATGCTGGGCGCGCTTTTTATTCTGGTGACGCTATTGTTGCCGCGCGGTGTGGTCGGCACGCTGCGGCACTGGAACGCGCTGCGCCGCGATCGAACATCCGCCGCCGCCGAAGACGGCGTCCGCGAACCGTTGCCGGCGGAGTGAGGACGGGCATGGAAGCGCTGACGACCGCCCTCCTCTATCTCAACGGGGTGACCGTCTCGTTCGACGGCTTCAGGGCGCTCAATAATTTGTCTTTCACCATCGAAACCGGCGAGATGCGCGCCATCATCGGTCCGAACGGCGCCGGCAAGACCACCATGATGGACGTGGTCACCGGCAAGACCCGCCCTGACCTCGGTGACGTCCTGTTCAACGGCTCCTACGATCTCACCCGATTGGACGAAGCCGAGATTGCCGAACTGGGAATCGGCCGCAAGTTTCAAAAGCCGACCGTGTTCCAGAGCCAAACCGTCGCCGACAACCTGGAGCTGGCGCTTAAATCCGACCGCCGCGCACGCGCGACCTTATGGTGGCAGGAAAGCGCCGCCGAACGCAGCCGCATCGACGAATTGCTGACAATCATTCGTCTGACCGCCGTGCGCAACCGTCTGGCCGGCAGCCTGTCGCACGGGCAACGGCAGTGGCTCGAAATCGGCATGCTGCTGGCGCAGGATCCCAAACTCCTTTTGGTCGATGAACCGGTTGCCGGCATGACCGACAAGGAAACCCAGCAAACCGCGGAACTGCTCAAGGAAATCAACCGCGACCGCACCGTCGTGGTGGTCGAGCACGATATGGCCTTCGTCCGCGAGCTCGGCGTCAAGGTCACCTGTCTGCACGAAGGCTCGGTGCTTGCCGAAGGCAGCATCGATCAGGTTTCGTCGAACAAACGCGTCGTCGAAGTTTATTTGGGGCGATAACGCATGATCCCGAAAAGTGGATGCCGGTCTTCGGAAAAGATCATGCGTCAAGGATATGCTGATGCTTGATGTCAACGCCATCGATTTGCATTACGGCGCCGCCCAGACGCTGCGCGCGGTGTCGCTCAAAGCCGAGCCCGGCAAAGTCACCTGCGTGCTCGGTCGCAACGGCGTCGGCAAGACGAGCCTCCTCGATGCGCTCGCCGGCCAGCACGTCGTGACCCGCGGGACCATCACCTGGGAAGGCGAGGACATCACCAAACTGCGGCCGCCCGAACGCGCCCGGCGTGGCATTTCCTATGTGCCGCAGGGCCGCGAGATTTTCCCGCTGCTGACGGTCGAGGAAAATCTGCGCACCGGATTTGCGCCGCTCAAGCGCAGCGACCGCATCATCCCGGATGACGTCTTTTCCCTGTTCCCGGTGCTCAACGACATGCTGCGCCGGCGCGGCGGCGACCTCTCGGGCGGCCAGCAACAGCAGCTCGCCATCGGCCGCGCGCTGGTGATGCGGCCGCGGCTATTGTTGCTCGACGAGCCGACCGAGGGCATTCAGCCCTCGATCATCAAGGACATCGGCCGCGCTATTTCCTATCTGCGCTCGCTCGGCAAGATCGCGATCGTCTTGGTCGAGCAGTATCTCGACTTTGCCCGTGAACTCGGTGACTATTTCGCCGTCATGGAACGCGGCGCCGTTGTCTATGCCTCGAACCGCGCCGATCTCGACGAAGCCACGTTAAAGCAGGCAATGGCAATCTGATTTTGAAAGACGTGATGTGCGTCGGGGGGTGAACGTGCTTGCGACGGCGCCGGTCCACAGCGAAATCTTCGCCGGCAATCGGGCCATCGGCCGGATCGCGCTTTCGGTGCGGGCCGCGGCCGGCCACAGCCGGCGGCTGCGCGTCCACGAACAGGGCGCGTTGCGGGTCCGCTTCCCCAACGGCCCAACCTCGAACACGCTGGACGCCGTAATTCTCAACACCGCCGGCGGCATGACCGGCGGCGATCGCTTCGCCATCGACATCGATGTCGGCCCCGACGCGCGGCTGATGGTGACCACGGCGGCAGCGGAAAAAATCTATCGCTCGCTGGGGCCCGATACCGGCATCGACGTCACGCTCGGTGTCGGCCCGGGCGCGGCGCTCGCCTGGCTGCCGCAGGAAACCATCCTGTTCGATCGGTTACGGTTGCGGCGGAGCATCGCGGTGGAGCTGGCGCGCGACGCCGACCTCACCCTCGCGGAAGCGATTGTATTCGGCCGGTCCGCCATGGGCGAAACCGTGCGGCGCGGAAATATCTTCGACCGTTGGCGTGTGCGCGTCGGCGAGACGCTCGTATTTGCGGAAAGTCTGCGCCTCGACGGCGCCGTCGCCGCGAAACTTGCGCAGCGCGCTGTCACCGGCGGCAGCGTCGCCATTGCCAGTGTGCTCAAATATCCGGCCGACGAAGGTAAAGTCGCCGCCGTGCGCGCGCTTGCGCAAACTTTTGCCGGTGAGGTCGGCGTGTCGGCCTGGAACGGCGTTATGCTCGCGCGCCTGGTTGCGCCCGACGGCGCCGCGCTGCATCGCGATCTGATCGGCGTGCTCACCGCACTCGGCGCGCCGCTGCCGCGGCTGTGGCTCAACTAGAGGACGACGATGAATCTCACGCCACGCGAAAAGGACAAGCTGTTGATCGCCATGGCGGCCATCGTGGCGCGGCGACGCCTCGAACGCGGGGTCAAGCTCAATCATCCGGAGGTGGTCGCGCTGATTTCCGATTTCATCCTGGAAGGCGCCCGCGACGGCTGCTCGGTCGCCGAACTGATGGAAAAAGGCGCGCACGTCGTCTCGCGCGCGCAGGTGATGGACGGCATCGCCGAGATGATTCCGGAAATCCAGGTCGAGGCGACGTTTCCGGACGGCACCAAGCTCGTCACCGTGCACGAGCCGATACGATAGATGCTTTTCTGTGAAAGGCTTTACCCATGATCCCCGGCGAAATGTTCATCAAGGACGGCACGATCGAACTCAACAAGGGCCGCAAGAGCGTGACCCTTTCGGTCGCCAACAGCGGCGACCGGCCGATCCAGGTCGGCTCGCACTATCATTTCTTCGAGACCAACCCGGCGCTGAAATTCGACCGCAAGAAAGCGCGCGGCATGCGGCTGGATATTCCCGCCGGCACGGCGGTCCGGTTCGAGCCCGGCCAGACGCGCGAGGTCAAACTGGTAGCGCTCGCCGGCAAGCGCATTGTGTACGGATTCCGTCAGGATGTGATGGGGAAGCTATGAGAACGAGGATCCTGGAATCATGGCGGGCAGGCCTGCGCAGGCCCACCCGTCACGTTCTCAGCGCTGCTACCGCGGCTGGGACCATGATCCTATCGGCTCTTGGCACGACGCCAGGTAGCGGCTTCAGCGCCACACCGATCTGACCTTGGCGATCTCTCTCGTCTGGCGAACCACACGCTAGTGATCTGAAAGTGAGGATACCGCAGACCTGCGCAGACGCAAGCAAAAGCGTGAAATTCCGTGGTGACGCGCTGCGGTGGGGATAACACTGGGGATTTTTAGAAACTGGAGACAACGATGGCCGTGCAACTAAGCCGTTCAATCTACGCCGATATGTTTGGTCCGACGACCGGGGATCGCGTGCGGCTTGCCGATACCGATCTCATCATCGAGGTCGAAAAAGATTTTTGCATCTACGGCGAGGAAGTGAAGTTCGGCGGCGGCAAAGTGATCCGCGACGGCATGGGCCAGAGTCAGATCACCAACAAACAAGGCGCGGTCGACACCGTCATCACCAACGCGCTCATTCTCGATCATTGGGGCATCGTCAAAGCCGACGTCGGCCTCAAGGACGGGCACATCTTCGCCATCGGCAAAGCCGGCAACCCGGACATCCAGCCGGGCGTCACCATCGTTATCGGCCCAGGCACCGAAGTCATCGCGGGCGAAGGCAAAATTCTCACCGCCGGCGGTTTCGACACCCACATTCATTTCATCTGCCCGCAGCAGGTCGATGAAGCGCTGATGTCGGGCGTCACCTCGATGCTCGGCGGCGGCACCGGACCAGCGCACGGCACTTTCGCGACCACCTGCACGCCCGGCCCGTTCCACATCGCGCGCATGATCCAGGCGGCCGACGATTTTCCGGTCAATCTCGGCTTTGCCGGCAAGGGCAATGCTTCGCGGCCGGCGGCGCTTGAGGAAATGATCAAAGCCGGCGCCTGTGCGCTCAAGCTGCACGAGGACTGGGGCACCACGCCGGCGGCAATCGATTGCTGTCTCTCGGTCGCCGACGATTACGACATTCAGGTGATGATCCATACCGACACGCTCAACGAATCTGGCTTCGTTGAGGACACCATCAAGGCGTTCAAGGGCCGCACCATCCATGCCTTCCACACTGAAGGCGCCGGCGGCGGCCACGCGCCGGACATCATCAAGGTAGCAGGACTGAAAAACGTGCTGCCGTCGTCGACCAATCCGACCCGGCCTTATACAAAGAACACCATCGACGAGCATCTCGACATGCTGATGGTGTGTCACCACCTCGACCCATCGATCGCCGAAGACCTCGCTTTCGCCGAAAGCCGCATCCGCAAAGAGACCATCGCGGCGGAGGATATTCTTCACGACCTCGGCGCGCTGTCGATGATGTCGTCGGATTCCCAAGCCATGGGCCGTCTCGGCGAGGTCATCATCCGCACCTGGCAGACCGCCGACAAAATGAAGAAGCAGCGCGGCCGGCTGCCGCAGGAAAAAGGCGACAACGATAACGTCCGGGTCAAACGCTACGTCGCCAAATACACCATCAATCCGGCCATCGCACACGGCGTGTCGAAACTGATCGGCTCGGTCGAGAAGGGCAAGCTCGCCGATCTTGTGATCTGGTCGCCGGCCTTTTTCGGCGTCAAACCCGATTGCATCATCAAGGGCGGCTCGATTGTCGCCGCCCTGATGGGCGATCCGAACGCCTCGATCCCCACCCCGCAGCCGGTCCACTTCCGGCCGATGTTCGGCGCTTTCGGCCGCGCGCGCACCACGTCCTCGGTGGTTTTTACCTCGAAGGCCGCGGTCAAGGCCGGCCTCGGCAAGAAGCTCGGCATCCAGAAGGCGCTCTACGCGGTGGCAAACACCCGTGGCAAAATCTCGAAGAAGAGCATGATCCACAACGACGCCACGCCGGTGATCGAAGTCGATCCGGAGACTTACGAAGTGCGCGCCGACGGCGAACTCCTGACCTGTGCGCCGGCGGAAACGCTGCCGATGGCGCAGCGGTATTTTTTGTTTTGAT
>Ga0307374_10010101_pt1 | contig 13763 bp, 14 predicted proteins | sample OX3MG_FD_202532 | JGI IMG/M metagenome (GOLD analysis project Ga0307374, IMG submission 202532) | Soil microbial communities from Risofladan, Vaasa, Finland - OX-3 | ecosystem: Environmental > Terrestrial > Soil > Coastal area > Acid sulfate soil | place: Finland: Risofladan, Vaasa | collected... | reverse complement strand
CGCAGAACCGGGCCAGGCACTGTGCCGCCGTAGGTCCATGCGTCGTACTTCAGGCCGGAGCCGATATCGACGACTTTTTCCTCGACCGGGATGGTAAATTTGCGCTGCGCGGAAAGGGCGGGCGATGCGGTAAGAAGAATCGCCAAAAGCGCCGCAAACACGAAGTGTGTCGATCTCCCGACTCGACTAATTGACATCTTACGCATCGCGTAACGCTCCATTCCGTTCTCGGCAATCATAGGCTGCGCGCGGGCATCGCATCGCTCCAAGGTTAGGATTTGCAAATGCCTGCGGCTAGGCATGTGAACACAACCGTGTTGAGAGCGCGATTCAGGAAATCTGGACGTTAAAGTTTTCATGCTCCTCATCGCGGGCTCTTCGGTACGTATAAGGAAGACGCGTTTATTATGCCTCGTTCATCTCGCCTGAAAAAAGACTTGTTGAGCGTCACCCATACGGCTGCAACGCCTCGGCCGCCGTGTCTACCGGTCCTTTCGTTCCACTGACGATGGCTCCTAAAGCACCGATGGTCAACGACAATTGAATCTGGCGGTCATGTTGCCACAGCCAGAAATATTACTTTGCTATAATCGTCGTTATTCCTTCTGGGGGTGGAGCGCGAGCAGGGGCTGGCCCTCCTCGCCGTTCAGCCCGAGGCGGGCGATGGGTTAATCTTGCGTGCAGCGCGCTTCCGTGAGGGCGCTGGGCCAAACAGGCGACGCTCCAGGTGGCTGCGTCGCTCAAGAAGGTCGGCGAGTGTGTAACGGTCGAGGACCATGATGAACGCCTGGAACGCCTCGTTGAGAATGTTGGGCAGATCGCAGGCGTCGGCAATCGCGCACTTGTTGCCGGTTCGAAAGCATTCGACTGGCTTGAATGGACCCTCCATATGCCGCACTACCGCGCCGATAATGATGTCCTTGGGATCTTTTGCCAGTGTCAGTCCTCCGCCCTTGCCGCGATACGTCAGCACGAACCCGCCCTGCGCGAGCCCATGAACCACCTTCATCAGATGGTTCTCGGAAATCCTGTAGTGCTCTGCGATTTCGGATATCAGGCAGAGCTTCTCCTGACACAGTCCTGCGTAAATCAGCACTCGCAACGCGTAATCCGTATAGTAGGTCAGTTCCATGACCCCCTCCGCGACTCATTTCCCTCGTCCGATCCGATGCGCGTCATTCGTCCCAGAATCTCCCGCAGCACTACTGCTTGATTGTGCGCTTCGTCTTTCGCCCCGTAAACGAGGGTAACGGTATCCTCCACCGCGACCTCGGCCAACTCTATAAGCATCCGCCGTGCGCCAGTTTGCCTTCAGTTCCTACCGGCAGCGCTTGCGAAACTCTTCCCAACGCGCCGGTTCGTGGTTAAAGAATTTGCGGAGATCATCGCTCGGCCCCGGCTCCTTCATCCATTGGCTGACTCGCAGCACCTCTTTCATTACCCCGCGTGGCCACACGCGATCGACCAAGACTCGGATTCCATCTAGGCGTGCCGGAGCCGCGTACGCGCGCTTTATTCTGATCATTGTCGGCACCCTTCAGAGAGTCCTCCGCTGGGCCGCTCTCTTGCCCCGGGAGTGGTAGGGGCTCGAAAGGAGCTCCCGGCCGGTCGAGACGAATGAAAGGCTGCGGAGCCTCCGGTGTGCATCGCTGACGGATGACCGCCGCTATCCTTGCGAGATCTGATCGCAATCAAGGCCATGAGCACGATCAGCGCAGCGATGTCTACGCGGGTAAGGAAGGTTCGCATCGAATGAATCTTCTGATCGTTCCCGCGAGGGTTTGATCATGGGCCTCCCTTGACCAGCCTCTAAAGATGCATTTATAATACCTCTCATCGCAACGCAAGCGCGAGTGATGGATATCGTCGATGGCAACATTCGGCGTCTTCGATAGAATATGTTTCCAGTTGGAAGACGGGAATTCGCGGCGCAGCGCGGCGTTATGAGAATTGAACGCAAGACGTTAATTCTTCTCGCTTTGCCGTTTCTGACGGCAGTCTTCGCAGCCTATGTCCAATGGGCGGCCCTGGGGCTGCCGCGATTGGCGCCGCTTAAGACATTCTCGCCGGCGGCATTGGCCGGGCCGAGTGGGTTTCCGATCTGGTTGCGCCTAACTCACTGGGTGAATTTCTTTTTTATCATCTTACTGGTCCGGAGTGGGCTACAGATTTTAGCCGATCATCCGCGGCTGTACTGGAATGTCCACTGCACCCCAGGCTCGGAATGGCTCCGGCTTACGTCGATCATAGTTCCGACGGACCGGGTGTGGACGGCAAAGGATGATTCTCGCTACCTGACGCCCTGGATCGGATTACCCGGATACCGCCATACGGTCGGAATAGCACGGCACTGGCATTTTCTGAGTGTATTGTTCTGGGTAGGTAATGGGCTGGCATTCGTGATTCTGCTGTTTGTCACATCGCAATGGAAGCGATTGGTGCCGGATTCGTGGCATGTCATTCCGGAGGCGTGGGCGGTCTTTGTTCACTACGCCACTCTCCACATGCCGCCTGAGCCTGATGGTTTCTATCAGTACAACGCGCTGCAGCAACTAGCCTATTTCGGAGTGGTATTTGTATTGGCGCCGCTGGCGATCCTTAGTGGACCATCGATGTCGCCCGCCTTCACTTCGCAATTTTCATGGTATCCAAAGCTGCCCGGCAATCGACAGATCGGGCGTTCGCTCCACTTCCTGGTGATGTGCGCTTTTGTCGCTTTTATAGTCATGCACGTAGCGATGGTGGCTGCTACCGGCTTCGTCAGAAACATGAATCATATCATGCTAGGCACTGACGCTCTCACTCCACTGGGAATATACGTCTTTTTCGCCATGCTCGGAGCGATCCTGCTTTTTAATGCTTTCGCTAACTACATGGCATGGCGCCATCCAAGGAGGATACAACACGTCGCCAGGGCAATTGTGACACCGGTGATGCGTCTTCTGCTCGATCGGGTCGCGCCGCGCGCCGAGTTCAGCCGAGCCGATGTTTCGCCGTTTTTCTGGGTAAATGGCAAGATGCCAACCTGCGAGGAGTGGAAGGCATCGGCCGGCGACTCGTTCAAGTCGTACCGCCTGAAGGTCTATGGACTAGTTGATAATCCAGTTGAGCTTTCGCTCGATGACCTCGCCTTGATGGGGAAGAAGTCTCAGATCACACTCCACCATTGCATTCAGGGATGGTCCGGCATCGCCGAGTGGAGTGGGCTACCGCTAAGCGGCTTGATCCAGCTAGTGCGGCCCAAGCCGACGGCGCGTGCCGTAGTTTTCTATTCTTTTGGCGAGGGCGCCGAAGGCGGGGAGTTCTACGATAGTCTGACGTTCAAGGACGCATTGCATCCGCAGACACTGCTTGCCTATGAAATGAACTCCCTCCCGCTTGGCCCTTTGCATGGAGCACCGCTCAGACTCCGGATCGAAAGCCAGCTCGGTTTTAAAATGGTGAAATGGATCCGAGCGATCGAGTTCGTCGACGATGTGCGGCACCTCTACAAGGGCGAGGGCGGTTATAATGAAGATAACGAGTACTTCGGCGAACTCGCCAATATTTGAGGAGTCCGCAGGTCATGGCCAATCCGCTGCGGCCTTGTCATCATCAATGACCGCCGCGGCGTACTGCAAGCCTGTCTCGCGATGCAGTCCGAAAATCGCTTCGGACTAAAACATCTTCGCGAGTATTTCCGGTTCGTCGAGAAGAGCTTTTTTGTTCGCTTCGCAAAGACATGAACCACCAGGTCACCCGCCAGATCCTATGGAATGTGCCAATGGCGTTCATCGTTGTGATGTACGCGCTGCTGTTCGCGCTCTTGTGCGCTTTTGTCTGGCGGGGGGCGTATTGGTGGCGGCGCGTGACTTTGGGGACGGCGGAGGAAAGCCGAGTCGATCAGCCGTTTAGGCGTCTGTGGATCGCTCTAATCGATGGGGTTGGGGAAGGGACGGTCGTAAGAGAGAGCTGGGGGTGGATGCACTACACCTTCTACGTCGCCTTTGTGGGACTGTTCATTGGCACCAGCATCGTCTTCCTCAACAGCGATCTCCGCTACGCGGCGGGTCTGGTGGGGTTCGACCTCTACTTCTACTTCGGAGACTTCTATCTTTTCTTCAAAGCCGCGATGGACACATTCTTCCTGGCGCTGATACTCGGCATTACTGTCGTCGCAGCTCGGCGCTTGATCCTTGTATCACCGGGGGCGATGCGGTCGAGTCTGGCCCGATTTGGCCGGCCTTCGCTACTGAGCTCTCCTCCGCACCAAAAACTACTCGATAATCTCGAAAATTTTCTCGGCTATTGGTACCCGCTCCTGATGCTGGTGCTGGCGGCCGTGACCGGGCTGATGTTGGAGGGCGCACGAATCAACGCAACACATCCGATTTTCACGGAATGGGCGTACGTTGGCCGGCAGGTCGGCCGGATCGAAGGAGCTTTCGGTACCGGAATTATATTCCACCGCTGGCTCTGGCTGACACACGTACTGATTGTGTACCTGCTGCTGTTTGCTTTCCCGTTTTCCAAGCTACGCCATTTTTTGTTCGGTCCGATCAATCTTTTTTTTCGTTACCTCGGGCCAGGTGGCCGACTGAAGCCGATTCTCAATTTTGAAACGGCCGAAGCCTTCGGGGTTTCCAAGATCGAGGAATTCACGTGGAAGCAGCTGCTGGACATGGCTTCGTGCCTCGAATGCGGACGATGCACGATCAATTGCCCGACGGCGACCACTGGAAAGGCGCTCAACCCCAAGTTCCTCGTGATTGAGCAGCGCGAGCATCTGCTCGATAAGACGCCCTACCTGCTGGAGGCAAGGGCGGCTGCGCAAGAAGGCGCCGCTGCGCCTTTTTGGACCGGCCCCGACATGATCAAGGATGTCGCCACTGAGCAGGCGATCTGGGATTGCACAAATTGCGGATGGTGCGAAGAAGGGTGTCCGGTCGGGATCGCGCACATTCAACGCATCGATGACATGCGCCGGCATCTGGTCATGATGGAGAGCCGATTTCCGCAGGAGGCAGTGGCGGCATTCAAGGGAATTGAAAACCAAGGAAATCCCTGGGGCTTGGCGGCTGAAAAACGCGGAGATTGGGCCGAAGGCCTCGGCATTCTAGAAATGTCCGCGCTGGATGACTCTTCTCAGATCGAGGTGCTGTACTGGGTTGGATGCGCCGGTTCGTACGACGAACGCAATCAAAAGGTTTCTCGCGCGCTCACCGGCTTGATGAAACAGGCGGGGGTCAAATTCGCAATCCTTGGCCGAGAGGAGAGATGCAACGGCGACCCCGCGCGAAGACTCGGCAACGAATACCTGTATGCTACCGTCGCCCAGCAGAACATCGAAGTGCTCAATCGTTACAAGCCAAAGCGAATCGTAACGCAATGTCCGCACTGCTATCACAATTTGAAAAAGGAATATCGTGATTTTGGGGGTGCATACGAAGTGGTTCACGAGGGCGAGTTTCTGGCGGAGCTGATCCGCGCCGGCAGACTTCACCCGAATACGCCCGTTGATCAGCGCATCACGTACCACGACCCCTGTTTCATGGCGCGTCACGACCATAAGTGGAGTGACGCGCGCGAAGCCCTCCACGCGATTCCGGGCGCACATGTAACCGACGTCGATCAGTCTAAAAACCGGACTTACTGCTGTGGTGCGGGTGGCGGATGCTTCTGGAAGGAAGAGGTCGGGGGCACGCGTATCAATGAGAAGCGGCTTTCGCAGCTTGCGGCGGCCAAGCCCCAGACGGTAGTGGTCTCATGCCCTTTTTGCATGACGATGATCGAAGATGCGGTCAAGTCGCGCTCCTCGGAGGAGAAGTCGACCGCTACCCTGGACCTCTCCGAAATCATCGCGAAATCGACCGGCATCCGATAATTCAGCGATCCGCGAGAGTCTTTCTGAATCGAGGCGAGTGCGATGCCCAAAACGTTTAAGCGCGGCGATCACGTTGAATGGAACTCAGAAGCCGGACGCGCTCGCAGTGTCATCGTCAAGAAGGTCACCTCCGTGACGCGCTTCAAAGGTTACGTGCATCACGCATCGAAGACTCAACCGCAATATATCATCGAAAGCGACACGACCGACCACGTGGCAGTCCACAAAGGGCGCGCACCGAACACATAGCCGCTCGCATCAGCAGCCGACCACAACCGGCAAAAAAAACAGTAAGACGCGCGCACTTTTGAATAGGATAGAACGGGCTGGCCAAAATGAGGTCATGCGAAGGATGACGTTCTGGCGAACAACGGTCGGCAAGAAGGTGGTCATGGCGGTGACCGGCGTCGTGATGATCGTCTTCCTGTTCGGTCATCTTGCCGGAAACCTGCTCGTCTTTCGCGGCGCGGTTCAGCTCGACGAGTATTCTGCTCTTCTGCACTTCGAGCCTCCGGCGCTATGGGCGGCACGAGCGATCCTGCTCGTTGCGGTCATTCTTCACATCATTGCCGCTTGCCAGCTTGCCTTGAGTGATCGCACGGCGCGGCGTGAGGCCTATATCCGCGTCGATCCGCAAGCAGCAACATTCGCTTCGCGCACGATGCGTATCGGCGGTATCATCATTGCGGCCTTTATCGTCTTTCATCTTCTGCATCTCACCACCGGCACTATCAGGCCAGCGCCCTTCCACGAGTCGCTCGTTTACTCAAACCTGGTGGGGGGATTTCAAATCTGGTGGATCGTGGCCATCTATGTCGTGGCGCTCGCCGCAATTGGCATTCATCTGTATCATGGTGCGTGGAGCTGGGCACGCACCCTGGGTTTGTCGCGGCCGTCGGCCGAACCGCTCCACCGGCCAATCGCCATCGTGATTGCGGTCGTCCTCTGGGCGGGATTCACCGCCATTCCACTCGCCATTTTTTTCGGTCTCGTGAGGTAGCCATGCAGCTCGACGCGCACGTCCCATGCGGCCCCCTCGCGATGAAATGGGACAATCGCCGTTTCGAAGGAAAGCTCGTGAGCCCGGCGAACCGTCGCAAACATCGGATCCTTGTAGTTGGCTCAGGTCTGGCAGGCGGCGCGGCTGCGGCGACCTTGGGCGAGCAGGGCTATGTCGTCGATTGCTTCTGCTTCCAGGATTCTCCCAGGCGCGCCCACAGCATCGCCGCCCAAGGCGGAATCAACGCAGCCAAAAACTACCCCAATGACGGCGACAGCGTGCGCCGCCTCTTCTATGACACGATAAAGGGAGGTGACTTCCGCTCCCGTGAAGCGAATGTTTACCGGCTCGCTCAGCTTAGTGCCGCGATCATTGACCAATGCGTGGCCCAAGGCGTTCCATTTGCGCGCGAATACGGTGGTCTGCTTGCAAACCGCTCGTTCGGGGGCGCGCAAGTCTCGCGGACATTTTACGCGCGCGGTCAGACCGGCCAACAGTTGCTGTTAGGCGCATACCAGGCGCTCGAACGACAGATCAGCCTCGGGCACGTGACGATGCATCCACGGAACGAGATGCTCGATCTCGTGGTGGTGGACGGGCGCGCGCGCGGAATCATCATACGCGACCTTGTCACCGGAGAAGTGTCGTCATTCGCTGGAGGCGCCGTTGTTATCGCCACCGGCGGCTATGGAAACGTCTACTATCTTTCGACCAACGCCAAGGGTAGCAACGCCACCGCGATCTGGCGCGCCTACAAGCGTGGCGCCGCTTTCGCAAATCCCTGCTACACGCAGATCCATCCCACTTGCATACCGGTTACCGGGCATCACCAGTCTAAACTCACCTTGATGAGCGAATCGCTGCGCAATGACGGCCGCGTCTGGGTACCGAAGACGGGGGGCGACACGCGGGCACCGGGTGAGATTCCAGAGTCGGAGCGCGATTACTATCTTGAGCGCAAGTACCCAAGCTTCGGCAATCTCTCGCCGCGCGACATCTCCTCGCGTGCGGCCAAGGAAGTCTGTGACGAAGGCCGCGGCGTTGGTCCCGGTGGACGCGGGGTATATCTCGACTTTGCCGAGGCAATAAGCAGGCTCGGCGTGAACACCATCCGTGAACGGTATGGAAACCTGTTCGAGATGTATGAACGCATCACGGCGGAAGATCCGTACCGGCGCCCGATGCGAATCTACCCGGCCATCCACTATACGATGGGCGGGCTCTGGGTCGATTACGATCTGATGAGCACCATTCCCGGACTCTACGTTCTGGGAGAAGCGAATTTCTCGGATCACGGCGCGAACCGTTTGGGGGCGAGCGCGCTGATGCAGGGTCTCGCCGATGGGTACTTCGTACTGCCCAACACCATCTCCGACTACCTGGCTACCTCCAAGCTCGACAAGGTCGAGGCCGATCATTGCGCCTTCAGGGAGTGCGAAGCCGGGGTTGCTGAGCGCGTGAAGAAACTGCTCAAGATCAATGGCAAACGCACCGTCGACAGCTTTCATCGAGAGTTGGGAGAGCTGCTTTGGAATCACTGCGGGATGGCTCGCAGCGAGGCGGGCCTAAAGCGTGCGATGGAAGCGATTGCGGCGCTGCGCGAACAATTTTGGAAAGGCGTGAAGGTAGCGGCGAACGGCGCCGACCTGAATCAATCGCTCGAGAAGGCCGGACGGGTAGCCGACTTCCTCGAGCTGGCCGACCTCCTTTGTCTCGATTCGCTCGAGCGCCGCGAGTCTTGCGGCGCGCACTTCCGCGTCGAGCACCAGACGGCTGACGGCGAAGGGCGACGCGACGACGCCAACTTCTCCCATGTATCGGCGTGGGAGTTTGCGGGCGAGAATGCTCCGCCCATCCTGCACAAGGAAAAGCTCGAGTTCGAGGAAATCCACCTATCGCAGCGGAGCTACAAGTGAAGATAGCTCTCAACGTGTGGCGCCAGTCGGGCCGGAAAGCGATTGGAAAGTTCGTCCGTTATGAGATCGCCGACGTCAGCCCCGATATGTCGTTCCTCGAAGCGCTCGATGTTCTCAACGAACGACTCATCCTCGCGGGCGACGAACCCATCGCTTTCGACAATGACTGCCGCGAAGGGATCTGCGGCTCCTGCGGCATGATGATCAATGGAATCGCGCACGGACCAGCCCGCGCCACTGCGACTTGCCAGCTCCACATGCGGACTTTCCGCGACAATGCGGAGATCCGTGTCGAACCCTGGCGGGCGGCAGCGTTCCCCGTGGTGAAGGATCTCATCGTTGACCGCAGCGCGCTCGATCGAATCATCGCGGCCGGAGGATTCGTCACCGCTCCTACCGGCGGTGCGCCCGACGGCAATGCCATCCTAGTTTCGAAACAAGATTCGGATTCGGCGATGGACGCTGCCGCCTGCATCGGTTGCGGCGCCTGCGTCGCCGCGTGTCCGAACGCTTCTGCTTCTCTGTTTACCGCGGCAAAGATCGTCCACCTGGGAATGTTGCCGCAAGGACAGCCGGAACGCGCGCGCCGGGTGCTCGCGATGGTGGAGCAAATGGACGAGGAGGGCTTCGGCAACTGCAGTTGGCACGGCGAATGTCAGGCCGCGTGCCCCAAATCAATCAGCATCGACACTATAGCACGTATGAATCGCGACTGGCTTCGGGCCTCGTTTTCAGTTAGGCCGATAGAAGTCGAATCAGATTGACGACTCAATCCTGGATGAGTGCCGGAGAAGTGCCATTAGAAATTGGCTAGGGCCCTGCGGTGCCTGACCCCGCCACAGATTCGACCTCCCGCTTCTTTTCGACGATGATCGGAACATAGGTAACGCCTTCAACATCGAGACTGTCGGGAGTCAGAATCCGCACGCCCCGATGAAAGGTGAAATAGGCCCAAACCCAGGTCGCAACGACTTGGATCCGATTCCACAAGCTCATCAGATATAAAATGTGAATTGTGGACCAGAGTACCCAAGCGGATTTTCCGCTGAACCTCAGCCTGCCGCCAAAGTCCGCGATCGCAAACGCACGCCCGATCGTTGCGAGGCTGCCATTATCCCGATAGCGAAATGGCTCGGGGTCTGTCTTGGCCGATACCCGCCTTGCGATAAGACCTCCCACGTAGTCACCTTGTTGCATGGCGACCGGGGCCAATCCGGGCGAAAATGGCTTGCCATCGCGCTCCATGACCATCAGGTCACCGATCACGAAAATTTCGGGATGATCGGGGATGGACAAATCGGGCAACACCTTGACCCTGCCGACTTGATCCGTTTCGACGCCGAGCGATTGTCCGAGCGCGGTCCCCTTCACTCCCGCAGCCCAGATGACGTTGTGACTCCGAATGCATTCGCTGCCGTTGATGGTCACGCCGTCTTCGTCAATCGCGGTTGCCGCGGCGCCGGTCCGCACCTCTACGCCCTTGCGTTCAAGCTCCTTTGCGGCTTTGCTGGCGAGAAGCGGTGGAAAAGCCGGCAGGATCCGCGGACCCGCTTCCAGCAACACGATCCGAGTTTTGAGTGTATCAATGTGCCGGTACTCGTCGGCGAGGGCCAAGTGGGCTAGCTCTGAGAGAGCACCGCTCATCTCAACACCAGTCGGCCCGGCTCCAATCATCACGAAAGTCAGCAGTGTGCTAATCGTGTCGGGATCGGTTTCCAATTCAGCTTGCTCGAACGCGTGCAGAATCTTGCTGCGGATTCGTATTGCGTCCGCGGCAGTCTTCAGGCTCGGAGCAAAGCGCGGCCAGTCGTCGTGGCCAAAGTAACTATAGTGCGAGCCCGTGGCGACGATCAGACAGTCGTACGACAACGCTCGCGCGCCCATCCACACGATATGCTTCAGCGCGTCTACGGCGGTCACTTGTGCCATCATGACCTCGGTGTTGCTCTGGCGTCGCAGCAGAAAGCGGATCGGTACGGCAACCTCATTAGACGATAGCCCGGCGGTGGCGACCTGGTAGAGCAACGGATGAAAAAGGGAATGATTTGTGCGATCGATAACCGTGACGTGAACCGGGGCGTTGCGCAGCGCATGAGCGGCATGCGTACCGCCAAAACCCGCGCCGACGATTACTACGTGCGGTAGATGCTCGGGCGCGCGACTCTTATTTTCCATCTGCGGGCCTCACAAGATACCGGTCCTGGACGGCGCAGCTTGGTTACAGGCGCAAATTTGGCCGATCGCCTCAGGCTTTCGGAATTTTCAGGATGAAACCTGTCGATGCGCACCCAAGACTTCTCTTATGACGACAGCCTGATTGTGTTCTTCGTCTTTCGCGCTGTAAACGAGCGTCACGGTGCCGCGAGCAGCCGTCTTGGCAATTTCTCTCAACATCTCGCGAGCTTCCGGACGTTTCAACTCGGCTTTGTAGCGCTTGCGAAATTCTTTCCAGTGCTCCGGATCGTGACCGAAAGACTTGCGCAATTCCGTACTCGGCCCAAGTTCTTTCATCCACTTCGCCACGTTCACTTTTTCCTTCTTCAGCCCGCGCGGCCACAAACGATCGACAAGGATACGCGTGCCGTCGCTGCGCAAAGGAGCGTCGTAAGCGCGTTTGATTTGCACCATTTCATTCTTTCCCCTGGAGTGATTGGAATCGTTCTCGTTGATACGGCCTATTTGAGACCAAGACGCCGAGGGCTGCTTCTTTTTCTGGAGCGTGCCCTGCTGGACCGTGCCCGGATCCGCATCGCGGTAGTCTTCGCTCTTGGGTGGTGAAACTCGGCCAGCTTCTTAAGTACACCGCGGGGGAGATCGCGATTCACCGTCATGTTTTGCAGGCCTCTTACCTGGCTGTCGTGCAGCTTACTCCGTTGGCAAAGATCGCATACTCGCTGAAGAAATGCGTCGCCTTGGTGAATTCTCCCTGCCCGCTATCGGCGGCGATCTCACCATTAGGATTCAGTCACCAAGAATGCGATGATTGGTCGTCAGAAGTGGGGGAGCGATATCGATTTCTCCGGCATAGTTTTATTGGTTTTCAGTTATGACTTATTGCCCGATCCGCTGGATAGAAGCTCTCTTCGTTAGTATAGATGCCTTCCACCATCGACGCGGATACATTCGCCGGTGACAAAGTCGGTCTCGACGAGAAAGAGCACCGCCTTGGCGATTTCCTCGGCACCACCCCATCGGCCGAGCGGCGTGGCGGTGATATTTTTAGCATTCTCCTCTGGAGTGATGTTGGGCGGGGCCAGAATGGGTCCAGGCACGATGGCATTGACGAGGATCTCGGGAGCCAGCTCAAGCGCCAGGCTTTCGGTAAGCGCCGCGACCGCAGCTTTGGAGACATAGTAAGGTACGTAGCCCTTATACAGCGGGCGGCCGCTAATCGGGAGCCAATCGGCAAAATTGACGATACGGCCTGGCCTGCACCCCAATTTTCCGCCGTTTATAAGTAGAGTCCGCCGGTTATAGCCCCTCCTGGGGCATGTCCTTTGTGGTTGTGGTCTCATGCTCATCCCAGTTTTTCCGGCCGCCCTTCACTCTCTGAGGGCGGCTGAAAACCTGTCTGGTTTTGGATCCGAGGTCGGCGCGCCTTGCACCGCGCCGGCCAGCTCTGCTGGCCAAGCGGTGCGCGCGCTGGCCGAGCTCCCTTGATTCCTTGCCGCGAACTCCTCCGGCGCCAGGTAGCCGAGACTCGAGTGCGGGCGCAGCTGGTTGTAGTCGTGCCGCCACGCCTCGATGATCGCACGCGCTTCTGCCAGGCTGCTGAACACGTACTCGTTAAGGCACTCGTCGCGCAACTTGCTATTGAATGATTCGATGAAGGCGTTTTGCACTGGTTTGCCCGGTTCGATGTAGTGCCACGCGACCCTTCTGGTGGCCCAGCGCAGCACCGCACCACTGGTGAGTTCCGTCCCATTATCGCTAACCACCGTCTCTGGCAGCGCTCGTTCGATCGTGAGCCGCTCCAGTTCACGCACCACCCGCACCCCGCCCAGTGAGGTGTCGACCACCGTGGCCAGACACTCGCGGCTGAAGTCGTCCACCACGCACAGGATGCGGAAGCGCCGGCCGTCGCTGAGCGCGTCCGAAACGAAGTCGAGCGACCAGCGCTGATTGATCGTGGTCGGCAGCCCCATTGGTGCGCGGGTACCTAGTGCCCGCTTTCGCCCTCTACGCCGGCGCACCATCAGCCGCTCCTCCCGGTACAGCCGATAGAGCTTCTTGTGGTTCAGCGCGTGACCTTCGCGCGCCAGCATCCAGCCTAAGCGCCGGTACCCAAAGCGCCGCCGCTCCGCGGCCAGCTCCCGCAGTCGTTGCTTCAATGCCGAGTCGTCCGGTCGTTTGCACCGGTAGCGCAAAGTCGAACGATCCAGCCCCACCAACTCGCACGCGTGCCGCTGACTCAGCCCGTGACGCTCCATCACCTTCATCACTGCTTCTCGCCGCGCCGCAGGCTTCAGACGTTTTTTCCGAGCAGGTCCTTGAGCGCCGCGTTGTCCAGCAGCGACTCGGCCAGTAGCCGCTTCAGCCGCCGGTTTTCATCCTCCAGCGCCTTGAGCCGCCTGGCGTCCGACACCTCCAGCCCGCCGTACTTCGACTTCCATTTGTAAAATGTCGCGCTCGAGATCCCGTGGCGCCGGCACACTTCTTCGGTCCTCGCCCCGGCCTCCTGCTCGCGCAGCACTCCGATGATCTGCTCCTCGCTGAAGCGGCTTCCCTTCATCGCCCGTATCCTTTTTCAGGCGACGGACTCTACCTCATTTCGGCGGAGTTTTCGGGGGGCAGGCCAGGCCGCGGATCCGGCTATAACCAAAAGACTACAGATGCACAAATCTTTCGCAGCGAGCAAGAATCCACGTTGCCCGCGGATTATCTCTCGACCGACAACTTGCGTGACTTTAGCTTCGGTCACTCCGGCGCCGCTCCTGGAGAAATCAGCAAGGCTTCGTCGTAACCCGCGCGCACCAGCACGCGC
>Ga0307374_10010100_pt1 | contig 13764 bp, 14 predicted proteins | sample OX3MG_FD_202532 | JGI IMG/M metagenome (GOLD analysis project Ga0307374, IMG submission 202532) | Soil microbial communities from Risofladan, Vaasa, Finland - OX-3 | ecosystem: Environmental > Terrestrial > Soil > Coastal area > Acid sulfate soil | place: Finland: Risofladan, Vaasa | collected... | reverse complement strand
TGCGCCAGATGCTCGTACGACTGGAACCGGCAATACACCATATGGCTTGCCGGCAGCGAAACGAACCAGAAGCCGATGCCTGGCCGGCTGGCATATAACGGGGACTTGCGCCATGCGTAAACGTAGTGCACATTTTGGTTCGCTGCCACTGCATGAACGACCACAATAAATGGCTTTGAGCCGTGCCGTTGCAGAGTGTAGGCTGCACTGTCTCGGGAGTCTGTAATGCCCGCACCGTGGAGCGCCATGCCCGTCGTCATAAAGCCCTCGACGCGGCTCTCGCGCAACAGCATTGTTTCAGATGATGGGGTGATTGCCAACAATTTCTTTCGAACCGTCGCGATCGAAATACCGTCGATCGCTAGGACTTGCGCACCGACTGCTCGCGCATTCACCGCGGCAGCGTCGATAACACGGTACTCGCTTCCAAAACGTTCGATATCGATTGGAAGGTTTGCATTATCCGGCGGGAATTCGATATAGGTGTGTGCATCACCAACCGAAGTCGCGATGCGATCGAGACCGAAATATGCTTCATCGCCATCCGCATGCGGCAGCTCGCGATCGATCCGCGCAACTTCGGCGTCAAATGCGGATCGACTGATGAAAGCATACGGCTTCGGATGGAGTAATGGCAGTTCACGCGCGAGGTAAGCGAGATCGTCGTGCCAGGCGGCGGATGAAACGTCGAGCGTTGGGATCGCGGGGGGCGCTTTCCCTCCCGTTCGCCGCAACGCGAATGGGCCGCTGTCGATACCTAGCGAGAACGTGCCGCTAAAACTATCGTTGGAGAGAGTTCCCGTAACTGCGCCGGTCGCGCCTTCGCCGGTAAATTGCAACGTCAACACGGAGCCGTCGAGCGTTCCACCAGTAATTGTGAAGGAACCGCCCGGGAGGGAGGTCACAAACGACCCACCGTACCGCCCGCTCGAACACGTCAGCGTGAGGGTTAGCGCGAACTGCCCGGCCTGTTTACTAGACGCCGAGCCGGTATAAGTCGAGCTCGACGGGCAGGCCGATGTTGGCGAAGGCGATGGCAGCGCAATCGAGCTCGGCGGCGCCGCTAAGGCAACGGTCAACAGTAATATGGCCGAGGCCCAGGGAGCGCTGCTTTTCACGAGCTGTTGGTTATCCTTTACGACGACACGTTAGCGGGTATTCCTCATATGGACTAGCCTTTTTAACCAGAATGCCGGTCGCCCTGCTCGCGGAGCACGGCCCGGCGATGGGATTGCGAGGTTTGCCCCCGTTGGGGACGCGAGAGACGGACTTCTACGCCGCCGAGCGATGAAAAAGCCGATTGGGTGCACCGAAGGGCGCAGCTCTCCCGTCGCTCTCTCGGCGTATACCGTGGCCGGCGTGCTCATGTTGCCGTTACGATTTGTTTCCGTTATTCAGCGCGCTCCACGGCGTCCGCTGGTGACCGGTTAGTTTATTGTAGGTTCTACGGTCTTCGTACCTGTCGTGCGACATCGTCAGAACTGTCGCACGACGCGTCTTTTAGTCAAGTTTTATTTGAGGTTTTTGCGTCTTTCAGCGGGCGATTCGATTAGTCGGCTCGACGCGAGATATCGACCAGATCCCAAGAGTCGAGATCGTACACGCTCGCCCCCCCGTCAGGCAGTAGTGCTGCAACTATGAACTTATCCGAGGCGATGCCTGCCAACAATAACTCAGCGAACGGGAAGCTCTCTTTATTCAGATCCCGATTTATCTTCGGGAGATCAATTGATCTAATATCTGCAAGCGCAACGAGGCAGGCCGCATCGGTTTGAACGTATTTCTTGCTCATGCCATTAAGGTAGGCTATCAAACTGTCTGTGTCGTCTATCTGGCCCTCCATGCCAAATCGTTTCAACTGAAACTCTTGGTGTGCCCCATTTTCTTCAAAGTAGGTCGAGATGACGAAATCAATCTGATGATTTTCATCTATCCCATGGTTTAGGGCCTCGATAAGTAGGTCGTGGCTTGGCTCTCCGGCGTCGCTTAATATTTTGGCGTATTTTGCCGTTAGATAGAACCCGATCATTGTCGGTTGTTTCCATTGCTGTTCATATAAGCGGTGCATTATGAGCGCTGCGATTAACTCGAAGTTTCGCGAGTTCTTTGAGCCTCCATCTCGCGATTTCAGAAAAGCGTGAACCACGTCACGCGAGAACGTGTGTACGATGTTCTTCATGTCTCTACGATTTAGCTAATTCTGCAATGGCCTTTACATGCTCCCAAGAGATTGCCATGAAAATATTTCCTTGCGTGCCGGGCGCGCTGGGACCACTAGAAAGCACTCCTATCAGCTTCGAGCCCTCTTTCAACGCGACCGGAGCGCCGCTGTATCCTCCAGCGACGGCACCTGTAACCTGAATTTCTTTGCGCCAAGGCCCCTCTCGAAGTTGAACAGCGACAACGCCCTCGGCATACGTCGGAGAGTGTATGGAATTCAAGAGCTGCGAACCCATTGGAAATCCAGCATACCCGACAGCCTTGCCGACCTGAGGATAGCTGTCAGTGATCTCGAGCCCGGATTCAGCTTCCGCATCGATGAAAGCTTCGGCCTCTTCTATAATCTGCAGAATGGCTAAGTCGTGACCTAGATCAATAGAACTTATGCTAGCACGAGCGTACTTTCCCAAATTTCCGACAACCAGTAACCCCGTCTGCTCTAAAGGTCCCGTAGACAAATTTTGTATGACATGCGCACATGTCACTAATACTTTGTAGTGTTTGAGCCAGAAGGCGCTCCCGACTACCTGCAGATTGTTTCCAAAACTCTTACCTTGTGGCATGTAAGTGGGCTTCACGACGCCAACGGCTCTGACGGCCTTATAAACTTCAGGTTGATCGACACCAGTGACGGAGGTATTAACGGTTTCTTGGGGGTTCTGATTTGGTATTGCCGGATTACGTGATGCTTGATCCATGTTTTGCTCCCAGATTATAGATTCTCTTGCATTATTTTCCCTGCTCCGTCGATGCTTATTAAATAGGCGGCAGCGTAAGTCATGGTACGTTACGGTTACCCTTGATTTGCCGGACCCGCCACGAGCGCTCGTGAAAAGGGGCCGATGAAGAAACAGCAGACGCCACGCAAAAATCACCCGCGCCGCTCTCTACGCCCTGGTCTGGAGGACTCCCATACACACGCTCGCGCCGGAGTTCGGGATCTTCGACGTAGGTATTCGCTAATTATTTTCTTTTGGAGCGAGTCAAAGTCGGCTTCCGCGAAAACTTGGACCATTTCGAACTTGAGTCGGTCGTTGGCTTCCTTGTCCTCGATGGCAATGGTCTCACGCGTCAGCCACCAGACGGAGTAGTAATCAAGGGTGAGCCGAGCAACACGAATCGCATCGCGAATAGTTTCGCTCAGTTTGCAAATGTGAAAGCCGTTGAGCGTTGCCGAGGCAACATCAAGGGGATTCCCAAGTGATTTAGACATCAGAGAAGATTCAGTTGAATTTAACGTTATATCGGTAAGCCTGATATGCCATACCCCGCCAACCCTCCCCTTCTGCCCCTACGCGAGCATAAAAAAAGACCCGGACCTCGCTACGCGAGCGCAGCGAACGTAGCGAGGTGAACCCGCCTCGTAGGAGGGTCGTGGAATAAATCTACGCAGCGCAGCGACGCGAGTTTATGCCGCGAAAGTTCGCGAGCACGAAAGCGAAGCGGCGGACTCCCCTGGCGTCGCAAATGAATGAAAATCTGGACCGAACGAAGAGCACCACCTAATTCCCTTCCCGCATTCGCGTAGACTTTTTAGCACGAGCGGAGATTCCGCGCAGGCGCGAAGTGCCTCAAAGACGGCAAAACGAGCGTTGGTTTGGCCCTAGAATCGATTTATTGCAGTTCCGAAGCCTTTGCTGTCTCCCAGCCATCAAAATCGAAGGAAGGCACCAAAAATCGCACGGGCGAACCGTCGGCTCATGGCACTCCCTCGGGTTCTACCGGTCCCTGCTCGCGAAATCTGGATAAAGCCGAACGAACTCGTGCGTAAGGTTCACGACCGCATGCCGACGATTCTCGCCCCCTTCGAGCGTAGATCTTTGGCCATCCGCGACGAACCGCCGTGGGAGGTCGTGCGTTCGATCCTCAAGCAGCACGACGCGATGAAGATGCGGGTGCAGAACATCTCGATGCGGTTGAGCAACACGCCGGACGTGCTGCGCTGCGACGATCCCGTGCAACACGCTGGGGCTGTGATGGCAGCGCTAAATGCGTGTGGTCTCATCATCGAAGGCGTCACCGGTGCGGGCAAGACGTCCACGATAAAGGCCCTGCAATCAATCGTCTCGTTCGACCTCATCGATGAGCACGCCACGTTCAACGATTTCATGTCGGAGTTCTTCGCCGATCCGGAACCCGCGTCGCGGAGGGCCCGTGAGCGACTCGACGGCATCCTCGATCGCGTTGAGGCCGACAAATCGCGTCGGCATCTAATGGAGCGATTCCACTTTTCGCAGCTCGCCCTTGGCAGCGACTGGAAGTGGTATCGGGATCTCGATGACCGATGCGCAACCCTCGGTTGCAAGGTCGTCGTGCTCGTGCTTCCTGAAGAGCATCTTGGTTCGCGCTCATTGTATCGAGCGGAATACGAAGGGAAGGATTGGCAGGAATTCATCCAGCGATACGGTTCTGAGGGTGGAGCGTTGGACGCCATCCGCCGGTCACAGAAGGCTCGTCTCGAAGCCGTTAAGGAAAGTCGTCTGGAGAGCAGGCTCATCGATACTAGGGGCAAGGACTGGAGCGCTTACGCCAAACTCATCGCCGAGTGGGCAGGTTGGGTTCCTGATCCGACCGCCAGCATTCCAAAACAACGAAAAACGAAAAACTTCGCACGCTGAACGGACGAGCGAGCGGCATTGGCGCAACGACCTGACTATGCCGTATTACGCTGAGCAAGTCTCTTGCATCGAATCCCAGGTCTTAGGCGAAACGCATCGAACGGCGCCCCGCGTTTCGGTGGAGGCCTCGGCCGTGAAGGGAATCCACAATCACGCGTGCGTATCCACGTCCTCTATCTTCCCTCTATGAGTTATAGCGCGTCGAGACATTCGGGGACCACGACCTCGATTTCATGCGGGGTTGCGCGTCACTTGGTTGCGTTCCGCGACGGTCCGTGACGATAGACAAGGAGTTCGATTCCCGTTGGCGCTACCAGCAACCGTAGTAGACCGACACGATAACCACGCGGAAATTATCGCGAAAAGTCTCCATTATCGACGTTGTGTCTACTACCGCGTCTACTACGGCGCCCAGAACCTGTCCCGAGCGCCTAGTCAATCTTATGAAATTGAACCATGCGTGACGACATTAACGACGGTGCTTCGGGCTTGAGTGACCTGGCGCGCGCAGATTGCCGCTACGCGATCTCTGGACACGACCATCTCTCTCCCGCAGAGACGCTGCGGCGCGTTGGGGAGCGCGCAGTAGGCGCTGACCGAGATTTCTACGGCACCGGTGCGACGCTGAACCGCTTCGAGCGCCACATAGCGGAGTTCCTCGGCAAAGAGGCCGCTGTCTTCATGCCAAGCGGCACGATGGCGCAGCAAATACTGCTTCGCATCGTCGCCGATGGCACGGGCAATCGTGCCTTCGCCGCGCATCCGACGACGCACGTCGTGCTCCACGAGCAGAATGGCTTCGCCGCGCTCCATCAGATGCAGTTTGTTCCCGTCGGGCCCGCTGACGCGCCGCTTACGATTGCACACGTCGAGGCGCTGCCGGATCCAATCGCAACGCTGCTTCTGGAACTCCCGCAGCGCGAAATCGGCTCAACGCTTCCTACGTGGGACGAGCTCGCCGCAATCGTAGGTCTCGCGAAGGAGCGCGGCTGGCATCTCCATCTCGACGGCGCGCGCCTTTGGGAATGCGGTCCGTACTACGCGCGCCCGTACACCGAGATCGCGAGCCTCTTTGATACCGTCTACGTTTCGTTCTACAAGGGGCTCGGCGGAGTTGCCGGCGCCATGCTGTTAGGATCGCGCGCGCTCATCGACGAGGCGAGGATCTGGCAGCGCCGTCAAGGCGGTAACCTCGTGTCACTCTATCCCTACGCGCTCTCGGCGGAGCAGGCGTTCGACGATCGGCTCGATCGCATGGCGGCGTACCGCGATGCCGCGCAACGCGCCGCCGCAACGCTTCGGGGTTATCCGCAAGTCGCGGTTCGGTGGGCGCCGCCACCTACGAACACGTTCCATGCGATGATTCGTGGAGACCGAGATGCGCTGCGCCAGCGCTCGCAGAGGCTTGCGCGCGACCACAGCATCTGGGCGTTCAAGGATCTAGCGCCGACCGTGACAGCCGGCGTTTTCAAGTGGGAAATCTATGCCGGTGACGCAACGCTCGCGCTCGGCGAAAAACGCCTGGCGCTCGCGCTCTCGAGCCTCTTTACGTAGCGGGCGGCGCGAGTGAGAGTGCCGCGTCCTTCCTTTCAGCGCTCACTTTATACGCGGCTCAATCAGTGCGCGCACGGCCTTCTTATTCGAAAGGTCATGCTGCCTCTTTAGAACATACTCAATCCTCGGCGTCTCTATCGCAGATCGAGACCGGAGCACGGCGGGACCCCGGCTTCCGGACGGTGCTCAAGATCGCTCGGGGGACCGGGATCTCGATGGAAGAGTTGGCGCTGCGGCTTGAGGGGCGGGGGACGGCGGCGAGGGGCTCGTCTACGTGAACGAGGTGATCGACTGCGCCGATCGGTCTGTCGCCGGCTACTGCATCAGCAAACACTGCCGAGCGCAGGAAGCGACCTGGGCACTCGAAGATGCGTGCATCAAGCGCCTCGGCGTTCTCCCGCGGCGACGGCGGGGTCATGATCCGCAGCGATAACGGCTTGGTTTTCGCTTCACGGCGCTATCGACGGCTGCTCGCATCGTACGGCCTCAAACAGGAGTTCATTCACCCGCATACGCCCGAGCAGAACGGCGTGGTCGAAGCGTATCACAAGACCTTCAAACGCGAATGCGTCTGGCAGCACCGCTTCGCGACGCTCGACAAGGTCATTCGCGTCGTCAGTCCATGGATCGAGCACTATAACAACCGACGTCCGCATTCGAGTCTCGGCTATCTCTCGCCGGCGGCCTGGCGGGAGCGCGAAGAGGCACGAATAACATCACTCACTGTCTAGTTTTGGCGGGGTCACTCCACCGGGTCCAACGTCGCCGCAGCATGGGGCTGTACGACGAGTTCGGAGAACGCGCGCGATCCCCGCTTACGCCCAATATTGAAACGAACCGTAGTCGACGATACGCGGTCGCGTTGGAGCCGCAAGAAACAGCCTTCAATGCCTACCACAGGAGCGCTACCCCGTAGGACTTGAACCAGCGATCGCAGGTTAGCAACGGCAGGTTTCGCATTTGCGCCTGCGATAGGCCAGAGACCGACGGTGACCTTAACGGCCTTGTAAACCAAGGCCCAAGAACGCCATCGGAGATCGGACGCATTTGGAACTATCTTTGTTATTTGCAGACGCATACTGTACATAGGCCGTGGTAGGTTGTGGTAGGTTAGAGATGCCAGCAGGAAAACGGCGAAAGTCCAGCAGCCACCGGAGAAGCCGATAGGAAAGAGGGTCTAGCCCTTGGCGGAGGCGACGCGAGACTGCGAGAATCGCTCGCGAATGAGCGCGATGCCCATTGACGCAGCCCGACGCCGCATAGGTAAGTTCGTGGCCGATCGTGGCTGGGATCAAGTTCACACGCGGTTCTTGCCCCCATCGTTTGCGCCGTCACGCCTGTTCGTTTTCCATGATGACCTGCGGGGGCAAACATGAACGATCAGCCAAAGTCGGCTCCGATTTCCATTATTACTGTAGCGCTCGCGGCGATTGTGTCGATCGTGATCGCAGTGCTCTCGCTATTCGTCGCTCAACTGGGATTCATTGTAAATCTGGCGATCCTGTCGTGCTGGTCTTTCTTGTTGTTCAACCGAGATACAAAGCCGTGGGACAGGTCTCGCGTTGCGATCGCCCTGCTCATTGCCTGTTTTCTTGACGAAATACTCTTCAATGTTTCCAAAGGTACGTGGCCACGCGCCTATCGCCAAATGGTGCCCAGTTTTGTGGTAATCAGCATATACGCTGGCTACCTGGCATGGAGGGCGACGGCGGAATACAGTGATCGAGAACGAGCGGGTGATTCCAGCATTCTGGACGCCGATCGCCATCCTCCGATCTTCCCGGGCGCCGCGCCGCTTGCGATCTTCGGGGCGCTCTGCCTTGCCATCTTCCTATGGACCAATGTTGAAGCGCCAATCATAAACCACTACGCGCCGTGGTACTTTCCGATGACCCAACAGTCTGTCAACGACGGTGAACCGTGACTATCAAGGCTGGACCGATCAAGGCGCCGGAACAGTCCTCCGTCGACCACCTTGCGCGGATTGTACTTGCGCCCGTGACGTGCGCTGGGAGAAGGTGGCCAGCGGGAGCTGTGAGTTTCCGGGCGTAGAGCCCAGTAAGGAGACTCGCCATGAGGAAAGAGCCGCTTCACGGAAGCGCAGATCGTCGGGATTCTCAAAGAGCTTGATGCGGGATCGCCGGCGACCGAGTTGGCGCGCAAGCACGGCGTTCACGCGAATACGATTCGCATGTGGCGCGATCGCTACGGCGGCCTGGAGACGAGCGATCTGGTACGCTTGAGGCAACTCGAGGCGGAGAACGCGCAAATGCAGCGGGTGATCGCGCGCCTCACGCTAGAGGTCGACGCGATGAAATCGTTGGTGTCAAAAAACGGTTGGGGCCTTCGCAGCGGAAAGCCGCGGTGAAGGCCTTGCAAGAGAAAGGCCTCTCCCAGCGACAAGCATGCGTTCTCGTCGAGTGTCCCCGCAAAACCGCGCAGTATCGATCGCGCAAACCTCCGGAGGATCCGATGCTCGTCGAGCGCATCAAGGCCGTCGCCGAACGATGGCCGCGCTTCGGCTACCGCCGTTTGATGATTATGCTGCGGCGCGACGGCCGCGCGGTCACCTGGTGGCGCTTTCGTCGGCTCTATCGGGTGCTGGGGCTCGAAGTGCGGCCTCGGCGCAAGCGACATGTTCGGTACGTTCGCGGAGCAGCAATCCTTCCGGTGTCGCGGCCGAATCAACGGTGATCGATCGATTTTATCCATGACCGACTCAACCTCGGAAGGCCGATTCGCGCGATGGTCGTCATCGACGATTTCACTCGGGAGTGCCTGGCTCTGGAAGTCGCCTTCTCCTTTGGCAGCCGCGACGTCATTCGCATCCTCGAAGGCATCGGCATGGAGCAGCATTTGGCTGAAACGATGCGCTTCGATCGCGGAAGCGAGTTTACCAGCCGAGCCATGCTGCAATGGAGCGCGGAGCAGCATGTCGCGTTTCAATTCAGCGATCCGGGAAAGCCCACGCAGAACGCACAGGTCGAGTCGCTCAACGGTCGCATCCGCGACGAGCTGCTCAATCTGCACGGCTTTGCGAATATCTTCGACGCTCGCGCGGCTGCAGAGCGTTGGAGAACCGAGTACAACGACATCCGGCCGCACTCAGCCCTCGGCTATCGGACACCGAGGGAGTTCGCCCGGCAGTCCGAACCTAATCAACCCTCACAGGTATTCGCGGCGTAACTTCCCAGCGCACGTCAGTTCCGTTCAATACGCGCGGAAGAACCAATGTTCGGGGGCATCGCAATGCTGATTCGCCTGGAACGTGCGTAGCGTTAGTCGAGCCTCGTCGTCGCGCTCCCATCACCCCGTGCGTTCCCGCGTCAAGCATGGTTCAATCTCGAACTACCCGCGCACCCAGCAATAGCAGTAATTTATTAGCGATGAATCCGTTTCAGGAATAGGTGAGTTCCGCGTCGCAGCGCGTTCATGAATTCCTCAATGAGCGCGGTCTCACGGGATATCATTGGCCTCGTAAAATAATTTCCTAGCGTACGCCTTATCTGAAGCGGATGCCCCTGAAGTTAGAATCCCTCCGGTTATCTGCGCGACCTGAGCCTTCAGCCTATTTGCCATTGAGGTGTTCCCTTCGAAGCCGTACCCGATTGCCTCTGCATAAATGTCAGACGCCCCCCAAAGGGCGTTTCGCGTTTTAGCTTCACCTGTTGAATGTCGAATGCAGTACGTACGCTCTACGACCCCGAGAGTTAGTAGAGTTTCCGCCCTATCATAGTCGTGAGTAGCCAGATCGCGCCGCGCTAACGATTCTACATGCGACGGATAGCTAAGACAAATTGAATTGCCCTGGCTTACAGCAGGAACGGCATTCCCCATGGTGATGACTAGTACGGATAGATAAATTAAGAGGCGCATAAGAGGCCTTTCGTCCTGCTAATGAAGAGGGGTTCACCCGAATTGTACAGGGGATTGGGTGGAGCGCATATCCGCTGCATTGCAATCCCACCGAGGCGGGTAGTTTATGCGCGGCTATGGTCGTCTGCGCTAGGAGTCCCGTTTGACATTCTTTAAGTTCGATTTCGATTAGCCTCCACGAGATATTGCACCGCATTTCGCACACACGTCTGTGAGACCATCCTGGTAAGTCCATTCGTGTGCGTCGCTGGAGCAGCCTACAAGCATTGGAACTTCGACGCTGGCCGGTTCCTCTCTGGAACTCGGGGGAGAATCACGTTGACAATAGCGACACACGGTCGCTGCAGCCGGTATGTACGACCGGCAGTGCGGGCAAAGGCGCTGTTCACCCTCTTCTGCTTCAGTAGGGGCTTGCTGCACAAGAACTGGCGGCGTAGGTCTACTAGACGGCAAGATGAAGGCAATGATGATTCCAAACGGGCCAAGGAGAATGCCCCAAGCGAATGCAGCACTGAAGCTGGCCCGGTTCCGTGGATACTTTCCGCTTGGCAGAGAAAGGTCCACCCATGGCCAGAAAGCATCCCCGGTCCTACCCCTTGGACTTCCGGCTTAAGATCGTCGAGCTTGCACGATCGGGCCGCGGCATAGACGAACTGGCGTCAGAATTCAAAGTCGCTCGACAAACCATTCGTAACTGGGTGAAACGAACCGACCTCGATGCCGGACGTCGCAGCGACGGCTTGACGACCGCCGAGCGCGAGGAGCTTGCAAAGCTTCGTAAGGAGAATCGGCAGCTCAAAATCGAGCGCGAGATCCTGGGAAAAGCCGCGGCCTGGTTCGCACGCGAGACCGATTCGATTCCACCCCGGTCTTCGAATTCGTGAAAGCGCACCAGGCCCTTTGGCCCGTGAGAACGCAGTGCCGTGTTTTGGAAGTCTCGTCCAGCGGCTACTATGCGTGGCTCAAACGGCCGCTCTCGAAGCGCCGTCAATCTGACGTTGTTCTCGGCGATCGCATCGTCGCGTTGCATCAAGCATCGCACGAGACGTACGGCCGTCCGCGCATTCAAGCCGACCTTCGCGACGAAGAGATCCACGTTAGCGACAAGCGCGTCGCGCGTTTGATGCGCGAGCGGAACGTCCAAGGAGCCAGCCGCCGTAAGGGTTGCAAGACTACGGTCCGTGACGCGGATGCGCGCCCGGCTCCCGATCTGGTCAATCGCCAGTTCACGGCAAGCGCTCGCGACCAGCTCTGGGTCGCTGATATAACCTATGTGCCGACGTGGTCCGGCTTCTTGTTCCTCGTGGTCGTGCTCGACGTCTTTAGCCGTCGCGTCGTCGGCTGGGCAATGGCGACGCACATGCGCGCCGAACTCGTCGTCGACGCGCTGGACATGGCGATTCACAACCGGAAGCCGAAGAACGTGATCCATCACTCGGATCAGGGCTCGCAGTACACGTCGACTGCCTTTAGCAAGCGATGCGAGAAAGCTGGGGTGCAGCCGTCGATGGGCTCCGTTGGGGATTGCTACGACAACGCCATGTGCGAGAGCTTCAACGCCATCCTCGAATGCGAGCTGCTTGTCAAGCGTCGCTTCAAGACGCAACGTGAAGCGGCGCTCGCGGTCTTCGCCTTCATCGAAGGCTTCTACAACCCGCACCGTCGCCACACGTCGATCGGTAACATCTCACCCGCAGAGTTCGAGCGGCGGAATCAAGCCGCTTGACGTCCAATCAAATACTCTCCACGAAAGTGGGCCAGCTTCAGCACAGCCGTTTGCTCCACGCGAGCTTGCAATGGCTAATGACACGAAGCCGCAGATAAGCCAAAAGGCGACTATCTCCAAGGTTCAGCGACGCACACGAACGGGCCAAGGGTGTCTACTAGCTCGGGCACTCGCTTTCATCGTTCGACTCGCCACTTTCTAACTCTGCCACTATTGCCTCGGGTAAATATGTTAGCAGCCCCCTCGCCCCCCGCCGGATACCCCCCGGGAAGCGGGAGCAACGAAACCGGACGTTTGAACCCCACTATGTAGTATCCCTCGGCAAAGCCCATGGTCGCCATGAAGCATTGGTCGGCGACGACGCTCCATCAAAGCCCACGTTCGGACCCCGATGGGGTACGTTGGGCGCGCAACCGCCAGAGGGAAGAGCCGCACCAGCTGCACCGGCAGATTCGCGCGTCCTTATGTCAATGGCTTACGTGTCGGCACGCGGTTTGCGAAATTCGATGGATCCGCGCTCAACTTGCATCAGCGCCAGCACCCTCCTGGCAAAGATATTCGGAGACTTTTCAAAGCCGATTGCCCTACGATCGAGGCCAAGCGCGACTCTTGCCGTCGTTCCGCCACCGAGAAAGAAATCGACGACGAGGTCTCCCGGCTTACTCGAATACTGAATCATCTTCATGACGAGCGCGTCGGGCAATTCGTTTTGGTTCTTCTCTTTCCCGCGCTTGTATTGGCGATTGATGAGCCAAACGTCTTCGCGATCGCGTTTGTTCTCTTCGAGTTGCTTGCGCCCGTAGCGGCACCACGTGTTGTACGTCACCTTGCCGCCGGCCTTGGTGTAGCAAGGGATGTGATAGTGCGATGTGACGGGTCTCTTGGTCGTCCAGACGCCAAAGTTGTATTTCCACGCGATGAGATCGCGTTGGAGCAGCCCGCAGTCCTCAAGAGCGCCAAGGACCTCTCCCAAGTGCGTGCGGCCGGAGACCACGTAGATCGTGCCGCCCGGCCTTAACACTCTTGCCGCCTCGGCAATCCATCGTTTGCTGAACTCGGCATACTTATCGCCTGGCACTTCGATGTAGCCGGGGACCACGAACTTCTTATTCCGGTTGTAGTGCCGGTCGAGTTTGTCGCCGTGGATGCCGAAGGGGGGATCGCAGATCATCAGGTCGACGGAGTTGTCCGCCAGATACTTTCGCGACGCGATAACGCAGTCGGCGTTGACGAACAGCCGATCCTTGGCTCGAAAAGTCCTACGTGTCCTTGCCATTTCGTCTTGTGAGTCGTCTTGCGTTTTGACGTCTTCTTCTTTCTCGCGCTTGAACCCCGTGGTGCCTTTGAGAAGTTGGTCTTTGAACGTAATGTCTACGAAGGGGCCGTTCGGGAACACAGCGTCAATTTCGTCGCCGGAGCAGCACATCAGTGCTGGCGCAGGCGGCCTCCCCGGGAGTCGTCACATATTGAAACCAAATCAGCGGCCCGCAGCACATCGCGCCATAACTCCTCACTCACTACACCCTTCCCTTCTGCCTATACGCGAGCATAAACAAACTCAGACCTCGCATTACGGCGAAGCCCGAGTTATCGGATCGTTACTAGCCGACAAAGTTACACGTCTGCTCGAAGAATGAAAACCAAACCCGAACGAAGAGAACCCCACAACCCCCTCCGCATTCGCGTAGGCTTTTTAGCGCGAGCGGCGAGCGGGATCGCGAGCGGAGCCGGAGTGTGTCTTGATGCCGACTTTGCACGCAAAGTGCGGTA
>Ga0307374_10010098_pt1 | contig 13765 bp, 6 predicted proteins | sample OX3MG_FD_202532 | JGI IMG/M metagenome (GOLD analysis project Ga0307374, IMG submission 202532) | Soil microbial communities from Risofladan, Vaasa, Finland - OX-3 | ecosystem: Environmental > Terrestrial > Soil > Coastal area > Acid sulfate soil | place: Finland: Risofladan, Vaasa | collected... | reverse complement strand
CTCGTCACTCCCCGTAGTGGTCCTTGCGCCGGCTGGCCGGTACCACCAGGACGGGCGCTGACGGGCTCGTCAGTACCGCAGGTAGGCGCAGCGACGTGGTGCGGCTGGGGATCCTGGCGCACAACTCAACGAAGATCGCAAGGATGATGAGCGACCAGCGCGCCACCGGACCACCCAGGCCACGGAACCTTCAGCCGACAACAGGCTTGTAATTCGCCGCTCCGGGCCGCCCCTCGCGCCTTCGCAGGTCCCCCGAACGGGGGTCGACGAAGAAAAGCGAGGCAGAGCGGGCCGGATCGGGACTCAACGGCCCGGTCGTGCTGCCTTCCGAGCCGAGGGAACGACTACGTCACGGGCTTTTCGCGAGCAAGTAGTCAGGTGGTCACTTGGAATTGGTCGATGTAGTCAGCATGAGATCCCAGACTGATGTTGTAGAGACCAGGGGCTAACGGCTGGTCCGTGCCGTTCTGCTGAAAGCAGGCGCCGCTGTGCGGAACAGTGAAGGAGCCCGTCAGATGCCCTTCTGGAGACACAGTGATCGAAGGGTTGTCGCTCTGCGGTCCGGGCCGATCTCCTTCGCTTATTAGCTCGCAGTTCTTCACCACGCTGTCACTGATGAGCGCGAAGTAATAGGCATGGTTTCTGGCGCTCTGGCCAGCCTGTCCGACGAACCCAGATCCTGTCACAGACACCTCGGTGCCTGGCGAACCACCGCCCGGATCCACAGTGACGGAGACGGTTTGATCCTCATAGGTCTCTGTCACCGTCCTAGGCGCGATCGACCCGAGTATCGACGTTGATGCACTGGTCCCTGGTGGCACAGAGGCCGTGGTCGTTGATGACGCACTTGACGCAGAGGTCGCTGTTGTATGGGCGATCGTGGACGAGGGCTTGAGAGGTGCCGTTGGCGACTCTTTGGCCGACGAGGACGCGCCACAGGATGTAAGCGCGACGGCGGAGGCGCCAATGATCCACGTCGACCAACCAGACCGAGGGGTCAGACGCCGTCTCCTCTCATGGCTGCACGATGAGCGCATTCCGTCATCGAGAGTTGTCACGCGTCGTCCCACTGATGCGGTTCCCTTGGGACCGCCGCGGCACGTCTTTGACCGCCCGGGGCGAGCTGTTGGGACGACGTCAACTGATCTCGGGGCTGAGGGTCAGGGGAGCACCTCCTGGCCCTCGTTCTTCGCATCGCCGTATGCGTAGACAGTGCCATCAATCCCATCGATCCAGTATCCCCTGCCGGATGGGCTCGAGCCGACACTCACGATCGCGCCTCGCAGAGCTCCGCCGGAGGCATCACCATATGACGGAGCGCCGCATGCGTAGATCTTTCCGTTCGAGTCAACACCCCAATACGCCTGCTGGGTCCCAGCTCGAGCCATGCCCACGATTGGGGCCGAGGGTGAGAAGGAGCAGGGCAATGTGGCGGCGTCGCCAAACGAGTAGACGTGACCCTGCTGCGTCATCTCCCAGTATCCCCTGCCGTCGGGGCTCGCTGCCATCCCGACCACGGGACTCGAGGGCGAGTACTGAGCAGCTGAGCCGTAGAACCCGGCATCGCCGAATGTGAAGATGCCCCCATCCGATGCCACAAGCCAATATCCAGAGCTCGAGGGAGTTGGTGCGATGCCGACGATGGGCGCGTTCAGATGGATCCCGCCAGTACTTCCGTGGAATTGGGCGTTGCCAAAGCTGAATACACCTCCGTCCGAGGCAACAAGCCAGTACCCGTGGCCGACAGGTGGTGAGGTCATCCCCACCATCGGCAGGTTCAACTCCAAATTGCCGGTGCTTCCGTAGAACCCAGCGTTGCCCCATGCGAACACGCCACCATCACTCTGGTCTTGCCAGTAGCCCGCCCCGCCCCCGTTTGGCGCGGCCTGAATGCCCGCGTCGTAGGCGGTAACAGTTACGTTTCGATTGTCGTTCGACGATGGGCCGAAATAGATACCGAGGATCTGCTGCCATTTGTAGCCTGCCTTTGCGCAAGCGAGAGTTCCCCATTGGTCCATGTAGCCCGTCAAGGTCTGTTGGCCGCAGGAGTCGGCGCTACTCAGCCCCGAGTTGTAATTCGCGTCTCCGATGCCGCCCCTTAGCTTCATGCTCCACTTGTACGTGTAGTCGACCGCGGCATCGGATTGCGAATATGTGGGCGCGTTCGGCACAAAGTCCTGCTGGCCGTGGGCGACCTGCGTGGCAGAGTTGCAATTGCTCAGCACGTTCCACCATCCGACTTCCCGAACCGCTGCCGCGCCGGCACGCAAAGCCTCATTCACGCCGGGACCGCTCTGGGGCCACTCGAACGAAAGCACGTGTTTTACGTAGAACTCAAAGTTGTACTCGTTGGTCGGGCCGCCATCGGAATCCTGCGCCCAAACGACGCTGGGTTCCGTGTACTGGGTGGCGCCAGACCGAGGACAAGTACCTGATTGCGCTGTATTCGGGGCTGCCGGCGCCGTCACAGCAGAGTTAAAGGTGGTCGCACTCGGACGCGTGACGTTGGTTTCCTGCGGCGTGTCATTGACCACTTGAGCGGTCGAATGTAGCTCGATGTAGGAATTCGCCGTCTGAAGTGGCCGGATGGGAAGGCCGTTGATCGTGTAGGTCCCATAGCCGGGAGCCGTCACGACCACCGTATACTGGCTGTACGGATACGCAGCGCTGAGGCCGCTGACATTGAAGTTACCATTGGCATCCGACGTTGTCGAAAGTTGCGTCGGACCCTCGATTTGGACGGTCGCACCCGAGACGGGGGTCAATCCAGATGGGATGACGATGTTGGAATTCGTCTCGAGCGGGATGCCGTCGTACACGGTCCCACTAATCGCGCCTGTCGAGAGGCTGGTGACGAGAGGCACAGTCACTGATCCTGAATAGACAGTGGGACTGGACCCATAGTCGTTGACGGCATTCATACCGAAGTGGTACGTGCTGCCATCAGACAGATTGTCGAATTCAGCGGACGCGCACTGGCCGCAGACCTCCTCGGTACCCACGACATTGTTGGAGGAGCCGAAGGCAGTCACCGAATAGCTTCTGATCGGCGATCCACCGTCGAAGCCGGACAGCGTCCAATTTACAGTGGCAGTCCCGTTGGGCTCGGGGGCCGATGCCGTGACATTGGTCGGAGGGTCGGGCGGGCCTGGATTCGTGGTTGCGGGACCCGACGTGGCTGTGGGTCCGTTGCCAATGCCATTAGTCGCGTAGACGGACACGGTGTAAGTCGTGCCGTATTTGAGCCCCGACACGGTCACCGAGGTGCAGTTGCCACAGGCAGTGGCAGTACCTGCAGCCGTGGAGCTCCCACTCGGATATGCGGTCGCCGAGTACGAGATGATAGGCGAACCATTGGCGGATGCCGCTGTCCAGGTCACCGTCACTGCTTGGTTGCCCCCGGTAGCGCTGGTGATCGTGGGCGCCGACGGCGCAGTGCCTGTCGCAGTGGCCGGGGATAGCGCCGTCGGACTGTTGCCCGCCTGGTTCGTCGCGTATACGCCGAATTGATAGATCGTGCCCGGTGACAGACCGCTGACGGTGCAAGGACTTGTGCAGCTCTGTCCACTGGCCGAGGCTGAGCCTCCTACATAGGGAATCACGGTGTAAGAGGAGATGCTGCCGCCGCCAGCGTTAGCAGGAGATGACCACGTGACGGTCGCCTCCGTCCCGTCCACGGTCGCCTGGACATTCTGGGGAGCACTTGATGGGACGATCGGAGTTGTAACGGCAGTGTCCGACGCTACGGGCCCTGGACCGGCCTGATTAGTCGCGTAGACAGTGACGTAATACGAAGTGTTGTCCTGCAGACCTGAGAAGTCTGCGGTGTAGCAAGTTCCGCACGTCGGAGTCGAAGCAATCAAAGCGCCGTTTGATTGGTAGAGGCTTACGTAGTACGACGAGATCGTCCCGCCTCCACTGTCGGAGGGTGCATTCCATGACGCATGAACCGTCTCTGGCGATGTCCAAGCCGATAGCGACGTCGGAGCGGTCGGCGGCACGATGTATGAGACCGACAGTTCAGGCGCATATTGATATCCGTTCTCACTCGAGAGGTACTGCCGGAAGGCGTTGTAGTCGTACTCGTTGTCCGCCTGAAGCTCCATGCCGTACGAGGGCTCGCTGCCGTTGAACCACTTCTGTACAAGTCCGGTGACGTTCCAAGTCACCCAACCGTTGCCATTGGCGAAGTACTTGGTGTCGTAGTACCCGCTACCATCGGAAGCCGGCTGGTTTGACCAGTCGGTGGACGAGGTAACGGGCCCCCCTAGACCATACGCGTCGGTGTACGCGTAGTTTCCCGACGGGTCGGTGTAGTTGTACACCGACGCATATGCCGAGGTCACCGGATACTGGTATGGCGCGTACCCGTAGCTATCGGTAGGCCATTGGATCAGCGTCCGTGTTCGGTTCGGGGTGCAGTTCGTGCCCTGTTCGCACAATCCCGGACTGCCGCTTCGAAGCTGAGTCTGTGTGCTGTATTGGCCACCGTAATTGTCGCTATTCACATAGGTGTCACATGCGTCGTATGAGCTGAAGCCGGAGCTTGAACAGTTGCCGGATGAGACCTCCGTTGAATAGACGGGGTCGATGACGACTGGGAAGGTCCGCGATGGGTCTGAAAGCCAGGTCGAATCGATCGACACTTGAATGGTGGCCGCGTTGCCGGAGAGGCCAACCAGACCCACAGTCGCTGGAGTCTCGTATCCATCTCCTGTGTGGAGGTTCGCAGTCGAGTCATGGGCCGTTCCATTGCCGAAGGTGCCGATTACATTGCCGTTGCTATCTGAGAATGTCACACCGCCAGAGTCGGCGTTGGCCGTCACACCGCTCGGAAGAGTGACGGTGTCGGTATAGCTATCGCCGTGGCCGGCATCCGGGAGGGTGACGCTCTCCTCGAATCCATCCGCGGTCAGCGCCTCTGTCAAGGTTCGCCCGCCTGACAGCCCGGAGCTGTAGGTAACCGTCCGGAAGCTGTCCGGCACCCCGGTAGCACCAATCGCATCAGGATGGGCGACGCTGACCAGGGTGCTACCTGAGCCGACGGTGGCGACTGCGCCCGCGCTCGTCAGGCCAAGGGTAGCCACATTGCTGTCGACACTCGTGCCCACGAATCCGGAGGCGGTCTGCGACAAGTGGAGATCGATGGTGTGCCAGAGGCCGTCGGTGCCCTGGAAGTACGACCTTCCCGAGGTGAAGTTGACCGCCTTTGAGCCGTCGAGGTTGGTCCAGCGGTGGCTCGTAGGTGTCCAGGCCTCGTACGTGTCGTAGTCCCGGGCCACGGAGGCGACCTGAGAGTCCGACGCGAGGGCGGCCAGATTCGGATAGGGGATCCAAGCCGCGTAAGAGTTGGGCGCGCCTGGATAGTTGTAGCCATGGCGCAACTCGACGCCATACTGGCCAGCCTGTTGCGCAGCGGTCCCGGCGACATCGGTGACGAAGCCTTTCAGGTTGACTATGTACCTGAACAGTGCCGGATCGGGCGAGCAGGGAACCGGTCCGGTCGATGCGCTCGGGTCGCTGCAGGCACTCGACGAGGCCGTTGTCGCCGTCGAGGGCATAGAGAGGGTAGCCGTGCCGCTCCACGTCGGCGGGACCTGTGTATCGAGGGTCCCGATGTTGGCGTCAAGAGCCGCTAGCGGGTAGGTCTGGTCCGAGTACGAGGCAGACGGGACGGTGAAGCGTAGCGATCTCGTCTTCGGTGCCCAGGACGGGTCACTGCTCTGGTAGGCGGACACCGAGACCGGCAGCCCGGCCACCGTCTGGGTGACGACCGCGCTGTTGAGCGGTACGGTGTGTTCGATGTAGCCGACCTCTTGGCCGTGGTATGAGCCATTGGTCAGCTCCACGGACTTGGCGTCGTAATTGACCATGATGTTCGGGCAGGTGGCGTTCTTCATCCCCGATGAGTTGATCTGGCTCGAGATCTGACAGGTCACGCCTCCGATACTGGCGGTACTTGCGGGCGTCTTAAGGGTGGTGGCGAGGAACCCACCGCCGCTGGCGACCGGGATCTGGGCGATCTGGCTGAAGTTGCCGGCATTGTCGACCGCCGACACAGCGAGGTCGTAGAGGTGACCAGCCGTTAGGGCTACAGGTGTGGTCTTGGCCCAGTGGGTAGTCGGGTTGTAGGTGACGGCGGATCCTGAGTAGGTAGTGGTGCTACCAGTGGTCGAGTCGGTGAGTGTGAAGGTGATACCCTGAGCCGCCACTCCGGAGCCGGCGTCGCTGATCTGTGTCTCTAGGGGCTGGCCTGAAGGAAACGCCGTGTTCCCATGATCTGGCGGAACCAGGCTGTTGGGATCGATGACCGCGGGCGTGTTGTCGACCTGGTAGGGCGTCGTCGTCGATATCGTCAGTGCGGTACCCGAGGAGCAGTCAGTGGCGGCGGTGTTAAGCGTGTAAGGCCCCTCGGCGGTGTTTGAGCCTAAGGCCGCGGTATAGGCCCAGGTGGATGAGCCGTCGCTGTTCTGTGTGGTTAGCGTCGCCGCGCCTGCGATACCCGTCCGCGAGTCAGTCACCGATACGCAGCTGTTCGCTGCCGGTGCCCAGTTCGTAATCACAACGGGGCTCGTCGGTCGCGCCATCGTCGACAGAAAGGGCGTGACCATGGTTGTGGAGATCAGATAGGGAAGCTGGAAGTTGACGGTGGTGTTGAGCGGACCGCCGGAGACCCGCTGTGTCTGGGCCGCGTGGTGCGCTGCCTGAGCAGTGAGGGTGTAGGTGCCGGGAGTGTTCTCGCCGAGCGAATACGTGCCGTCGGCGGCAGTGGTGGCACTCTGTGAGCCGTCACTGACCGTCGCGCCTGCTATTGGACTTCCGAGCGGATCGGTCACCTTGCCCACGAAGCTCCAAAGCGATATGGCTTGCGCCGTCGTGGGCAGGATCAGCGTGGCGGCCAGGGCCACGATTAGGCCGCTCAGGGCACGCGCCATCCGGCGGTGACCACCATGTCTCAACATTTCCAGTTTCCTTCTCGAGTGATTATAGGGCTGGGAGTGAAGGATCCGCCGACACCGTGAAGCTCCAGGTTAGCGAGGCGACGTTGCCGGCTGCGTCGGCGACGCTCACCTCTGCCACGTAGGTGCCGGGCGGCAGGGGGGCCTCGCCAGGACACGGACCGGCGGGCGCGGATGGGACCTGGTAAGTGATCTCACCCGTGGCGGGGTCGAGGCTGGCGGGCAGGGCGCAGGCGGAGGACCCGCTCAGGGGATAGGGCGCTATCTCAATGGTCGCAGTGCTCGGCGCCAAGGCGGTGTCGTCGAAGGCCTGCACCGAGATCAGGGGGGTCGGCGTGGCCACGCTGCCCGTGGGGCTGGGATTGGTGAAGGTGGGCGGGCTGCGGTCAACCGTGAAGCTCCAGGAGAGCGTGGTTGTGTTGCCGGCCCAGTCGCTGGCGGTGAGCTGGACCTGGTGGGCGCCCGGGCCGAGCGCGCCGGCCGGGGCCGAGAGGACGTCGCTCGCTTGGTCGTAGCTGTAGGGGTGCGCCAGGACCTGGCCGTCCACCGAGAACGTGGACAGCTCGGGGCTCGGCCCGCTCAAGGTGTCGGTCACCACCGCCCCGACGGTGATCGACTGGGTCGACACGGAGCCCGTGGGGGTGGGTTGGCTCACCTGCGGAGGGGTGTTGTCGATTGTGTAGTAGGTGGTCCCCGGATCGGTCTGGGCCAGGCCGTCGGAGCAGCGGGTCGCCGACATGGTCAGGCTGTAATCGCCCTCGGCGCTGCCCTGGGGCGCAGACAGGGTCCACGACCACGTCGAGGAGCCGTCGGGGTTGGTCCCCGACAGGGCCGCAGGGGAGGCCTGGTCGGTCCGGGAGTCGGTCACCGTGATGCAGCTCCCGGAGGCGGGGGCCCAGTCGGTGATCGTCAGCGCCTCGCTGGCCGGGCCGCCGGCGGTCGAGATGTCGGGATCGGCGAGGCTTCCGCCAATGAGGTAGGGAAGGTCGAAATCGACGGTGGTGTCCGTCGGGCCGCCGCTGACCCGCTTGGTCCGGGCGGCGTGGTGGGCGGCCTGGGCGGTGAGCGTGTAGATGCTCGGGGTGTTCTCGGCGAGGACGTAGTGACCCTGGGCGTCCGTGGTGGCCTGCTGGGACCCGTCGCCGACCACCGCCCCGGCGATGGGGGTGCCGAAGGGGTCCGTCACCGTCCCCACGAAGCTCCACAAGCCCACCGCCGACGCCGGCAAAGCTGAGGTGACGAGACCGGCGCCGACCGCCAGGACGGCGATGGCCGCGGCACGGGCCAGCCGGGACCGGATCATCTCAGAACCCCCCCGTGCAGCCGTAGGTGAGGGTGAAGTTGACGGGCATGGTCGCCTGCAGGGCGTAGCCGGAGGCGGCGGGGTTGGTGAACTCCGTGCCGGTCACGAGCTGGATCCGCCCCGCCACCGGCGAGGAGGCATGCCAGACGTTCGAAGTCGAGGTGGCGGCGGCCTGGGCAGCGGTGTTGGTGATATTGCCCTGGGCGTCGACCAGGTCAAAGGCGATGCTGAAGTCACCGGCCTGGATGGGCTGGATCCCGTAGCCGGTCCCGGCGGTAACCAGATAGCCGCGGCTGGCGCTCTGGGAGAGAGGGCCCGTGGTGTCGGTGCTGAAGGCGTCCGCCTTGTTGCTGGCCCCCAGCTCGACCTGGATGGTCTGGTAGTTGGGGCCCCGGATCGTCCCGCCTACCAAGGCATTGCTGGCCCCGTCGAGGGCCTGGGCCTCGGCCCCGACCAGGGCGGTGGCGCTGGTGACGCTCCCGGAGGCACCGTCGGGACAGATGTCCCCGTCGGTGGCGACGTGGTCCTGCTGCCAGAGCGGATACCCACCGCCGGCGTCGGGGGCGACGAAGGCGTTGAGGTAGGCGCCGTAGTAGCCGTGGGTCGAGGGGGCCCGGGTGGACAGGTCGCAGAGGTTCTGGCCCGATACGAGGGTCCCACAGCCGAAGGCCACGTCGTCGCTCAGCTCGGTGAAGGCCGACGAGCAGCCCCCTCCTCCGTTAGCGGCGCTGCAGACGGGAAGAACCGAGGCGTCGGTGTCGGGGTCCCCGTTGTCAGAGACGGGGACCCCCACGGCGGGGCCGGGGTTGCCGGCGATGCTCGAGGTGAGATGGGCGTTGCGCCCGGTCGAGCAGGCCACGGAGCTCGACCCCCCGGTGGTGCAGACCGAGATGGCGCCGCTTATCTGGACCTGCGTCCCGTCCAGGCTCGAGGTCAGGATGGGGCCGGCGTCACCGGCGCGGTCCTGGGGGGCGCCGAGAGGGGTAGTGGCTGAACCCAGGGTGGCGGTGCCATTCAGCAAGCCGCAGGTGGTAGGAACGGTGACGGTGACCGACGGAATCACCGCCGACGACCCAGGCACCTGGGCGGCGAGGGAGGACTCCGCGGGCCCCAGCACCATGGTCTGGTGGGACGCGAGGACGGTGGGGGCCGAGGCCGTGGTGTTGCAGGGCCCCGCGGTCGTCGAGATGGTGACGGGGATCGCTCCGAAGCTCACGGGGCGATCCAGCTCTCCATAGCCGGCGCGGGCCGAAGAGACGAGGGTCTCGCTGAACCCGTCGACCGAGAAAGGAACGTTCGTGAACGTGACGCTCGCCCCGACGCCGCCTTTATAGGTGGCCTGGCAGGCGGGTGGTGGGTTCGGCCCTCCGCAGCCCACGGCGGCCTGAGCCGGCGAGTCGGACACCGTCGTCACCGCGAAGTCGAAGGTGTAGCTGGCCTGATTGGGTGGTGACGAGTTGTCCTGAGCTGTCACGGTGACGACGTGGACCCCTGCCGAGAGTCCGGCCGAAGGTGCATAGGTCTCCGTCCCGCCTGAGACGGACGGTGCAACCACAGAACCGTCGACGGTGAGGGTCAAGGAGGATGGGTTGACCCCGGAAAGCGCGTCCGTCCAGGCCACGATGACCGATGGAGCGGAGAGCATGTCCGCAAACGGTGTCGGCGCCGACGAGCCGACAGCCGGGGGTGTGCTGTCGATGCCATATGGATAGGCCACACCGGGCGACGTCGTGACTATCGTTGGCGCCGAGCCAGCCTGGTCACAGTTGCCGTTGAACTGGATGTCCACGGCACACAGCTTGATCGTAGGGGGCGTGGCGCTATCGGCAGATCCGGCCGGCACTGAGTACGTTCCTGTCCAGGACGTGTAGCCAGAACCGTCTGTCGCACCTTGAATGAGCGCCATGACAGATGAGTCCGGGAGCTCAGCGATCACCTTCGTTTGGGGGATACAAGGCGCTGAACGAACAGCGAGGCTGTGGAAGGCGCCACTTGCAACGGCGGTGACGTCGCCAATCGAACCCAGGCCGAGCACGCCGACCACCGGCACCGGAGCGGACTCTTGAGCTGTCGTGCCGCTACCTAACTGGCCGTAGGCATTTGAACCCCAGCTGACGATGCTCCCATCCGATCGTGCGGCAGTGGTGTGGACGTAGCCAGTATCGAGGTGAGTGACGTTGGTGAGGTTCCCAGCCCCGTTGATGCCCCATACTGATACCGGCGTGGCGGTGCTCTTGGTTGCCGTCCCATCGCCGAGTTCTCCGTAGGTGTTGTCACCCCAATCCACAACCGCGCCGCCAGCGAGCAGAGCGGTGCTGAAGTTGTTGCCAGCCGCTACCGCCGTCGCCCCGGCCAGACTTCCGCTGCCTCCTACGCCTGCCACGACCACCGGGGTCGTGCTGCCGGTCGTGTTGCCATCACCGAGCTCACCGTCAGGGTTATCCCCCCAGCCCACGACTCCGCCCCCGGTGGTCAGGACAACCGAATGCCGTCCCCTTGCGGCCACTGCGCTGACACCTTGGAGCAGACCCGCCCCCCCGACCCCCACGACTTGAACCGGTGTCGTTCGGGTCGTAGTCGTGCCATCACCGAGTTCTCCGTGGTCGTTGAAGCCCCAGGCAGCCACCGCGCCGTTCGACAGCAGGGCAAGGCTGAAATATGTCCCCTCGGCGAGGGCAGTTACGCCGGAGAGGCTGCCCTGGCCACCGATGCCAGCGACGACAACCGGAGTCGTGCTGTTCGCGGTCGAGGCGTTGCCCAACTCACCATCGTTGTTGTACCCCCAGGCGACGACCGTGCCGTCCGACCGCAAGGCCATGCTGTGGTCGCCTCGAGCAGCCACGGCCACGACCCCGGTGAGAATGCCGTTGCCACCCACCCCAGACACGAGCACTGGTGTGGTGCGGTCGGTGGTAGTCCCATCGCCCAGCTCGCCATAGGGGTTGTGGCCCCACGCGGCGACCGTGCCGTTGGATAGCACGGCCAAGGTGAAGTCACCGCCACCGGCGATCGCGATAACACCGTTCAGGAAGCCAGTCGCCCCGACGCCAGACACGGCCACCGGGTAGAGGCTGTTCGACGCGGTGTTACCCGTGCCCAGTTCGCCGTTGTCGTTGTCCCCCCAGCTGCAGACGTAACCTGAGCTGCTGAGTGGCGCCGGCGCGCTAGTTCGAGCCGACAGGCTCAATGATGAGCCAGTCCGCACCCACGAGACGGTGCTCGGTGCCTGCAGGTCGTAGGCGAGCGTGTAGTTGGTGGTCGAGACTCCGGCTGCCACAGATTCGGTCTTGGTGACATAGCCGGGGTCGGACACCGTCACTGGTGCATTTCCTGCCTCTGTTGCCGGCGTCCCGACCGTGAAGGTGCCGTTGGCTGCGGTCGTCACCTGGTCCCCAGGGCTCCCATTGCATGCATCCGCTGCCACAGTTGCGCCGGCCAATGGCCGTCCGTATGCGTCGAAGACCGCTCCAGATGCGGACACGCAGGCAGGGGGAAGGATAACAGGAGCAGCACTGGCCAGCGGCGGGGCCGCCTGGACAGCGACAACCATGGCCGCCAGCGCTACCACCATCCGCCCGAGCGAAAGCCGACGCACGCGCCTCCGCTCGGCCTCTTGCACCCAGCCCCCAGTAACCGCCAACACCCCCCAGCTGCCGCCGCCACTTTCTATCGAAGTGACAGCTGAAGAGTACTGCACCAGACCGAATTGCGTCAAGTTTTCCTAATCGTCCGCCCACGGATCAGGTCGGCAATCCGAACCGCGCCGTGACCGTCGATGGCGCGCGTAAGCCGAACATGATCAGCTCACCACCATCGGCGTTGTGCCGCTTACGTCCTGGCTGAGGGGCCGGTTCCGACCTTCCCCCAAGGTGGTTCCACCTACGTGAACGCGGCTGTCCGGGCCATTGGGATGCGCGCTCCAACCTCGACACGGCATTGGCTACCAGGCGCGTACCGCTCGGTGCTGACAGTCACCGCATTTCGGCGAGTCTCCGGATGTACTGCCAGCGTGACGACAAGCCCGGATCGATGAGGGCGTCTACCGGCGCCACCGCAGACAGGAGGTCGCTCAACGATGGCCAGTGCTACGTCGAGGCTGAGATCACGAAGAGGCCGTTGCTAACCAGGGGTGAAACCGCCATCCGAAGACCGTCTCGTAGAAACTGGCGGGACCGGTTCACATTGTCAGCGTTGGTGGCAAAGTTCGCCAGCCGGGCCCGCAAGACCGCCCTCCAGTCTCCAGTCGTGACGGCCAGGATCGCGCCTGCGGCCCTCGATGGGCAGTAGAGGTAGCGACAAGGATTGTCGAGAATGCGACAGACCGGTCCTGAAGCCCAACTCTGGCCGCGAGACCAGCACGGGGTCGGCGCCAAGCGACGATGACCTGGCGGTTCGGGGCTTGGCGATCACCTACCCCGCCGGAAGCGTCCTCTTGCCCACGGAGGCCGGCTGGGACCACCTGGTCTACGCCTCAGCCGGAGTCATGACTGTCGAGACCGCCTCGGACACCTGGGTCCTGCCGTCACACCGGGCCCTGTTGTTGAGCGACACTCCGGCACTCCCTTCCGGATACTCATGCACGGGCCGGTCTCGGTCCGCCCCCTACTTCCAGCGCTGGCTGGCCGTCCTCGCCGCCGAGCTCCAGGTCCTCAACGTCCCCCCGCTGGTCCGGGAGCTGATCCTGGCGGCCGTGGCCGAGGCGCCGCTGAACTGGCGGTTGCCGGAACATCGCCGGCTGGTGGAGGTCATTGCCGATCGGCTCAAGACCCTCCCCCAAGCGCCCCTCCAGCTTCCGATGCCGTCCGACCCCCGCGCCTTGGCCCTGGCGGCGCCCCTGAGGGAAGTTGGTGACCTCCGGGAGAGCCTCGATCAAGGAGCCATGGTCTGGGGGCCAGCCGCACCTTGGAGAGGCTCTTCGCCGCCGAGACCGCCATGAGCATCGGTGGCTGGCGGCGCATGCTGGTGATCGAGGCTCTGCGCCAGCTGGTCTACGGGGAGCCGGTGACCCCCGTGGCCGGCGCGCTGGGCTACCCGACTCTGAGCGCCTTCAGTACGCCTTCCGTCGGGAGCTGGGCGAGCCACCCGGGCGCTACTTCCGCCAGGCTTGACCGAGGCGTTCCCAACGGCCGCCTTGGCCCCTATCGATCAAGGCCTGGCCGTGGCATCGTTGAGGCGCCCGTAAGGCGCAAGACGGCCATGGACAATCGGTAGGACCTCCCCGTACGACGCTGACCGCGGTAAACGGCTTGCATCGGCCTTGACGAAGTGGGTAGCACGGCAGCACACCCTAGGCACTGGGGTGCAGGTAAAACCATCCCTTCCCCGCCGGTGGCCATGGGGCGAGGCGGCAAGCACCACGAGCATCGACTCGGCGTTCGGCGTGGGTAAGCCTCACCAGGAAGCGTCCGCAAACGCGCGCTCAAGAATCCGAGATGGCCGACCAGCGATACCAGAGGGGCCGTGAGCCCCAACGGGCCCGGCCAGACACCGTCCCTCTCGGATG
>Ga0307374_10010097_pt1 | contig 13765 bp, 12 predicted proteins | sample OX3MG_FD_202532 | JGI IMG/M metagenome (GOLD analysis project Ga0307374, IMG submission 202532) | Soil microbial communities from Risofladan, Vaasa, Finland - OX-3 | ecosystem: Environmental > Terrestrial > Soil > Coastal area > Acid sulfate soil | place: Finland: Risofladan, Vaasa | collected... | reverse complement strand
AGACGCCGGACGGATCGGGCGCAAGCTTGCCGCCGTCGCAGTGATCGAACTCGACAGAGAAGAGTCCGCCCTCTTGGCGTCCTCGGTCGCCCAATCGATCAGCGTTCTGGCTGGCGAACAACGGACTCCGAGCGGACTCTTGGTGGCAGCAAGCTAGGGCTTCGGCTCGGCTTATTGGCGCGCGCTCTAAGGCGGATGACCTGGACTTTCTGTCCGCAGCCGTCCGAATCCGTCCGGCCGTTGAACGCCTAATACGCATTCGGGACGCAGAGGTCCCCGGTTCAAATCCGGGCAGCCCGACCACATTTTCCCTGGTCACGAGTGCCACTCACGAGCGCGGGCATCCGCGCTACCTCGGCCACAGTGACGAGGCCCCGGTACCTGAGTAACGTGCCGACCGGCGGCACATCGCCACACGAATCAGGAGGGAATCCATGGCCGACGTCGTCGTGATCGAGTTCTCAGCGCCGGATGCGGTCCACATCTACAACGAGGTCAACCACATCCTGGGTTGGGACGGCACTCCCGACTCGGAGCATTGGCCGGCTGGCATGCTCAGCCACGTGGCCGGATCATCGGGCGACAAGTTGGTCGTCGTCGAGGTGTGGGAGTCGCAAGCGGCCCAAGAGGAGTTCATGCACTCCCAGCTCGGCCCGGCCTTCGCGCAGGCGAAGGTGCCCAACCCCACTCGGGTCGAGTGGTTCAGCAACGTCGCAGACGTGCATCACCACTGAGCTGCTGCAGCCACTGAGCTGCTGCAGCCAATGAGCTGCACCGTCGCAGAGGCCCGCTCGCTCCCTTTCGGAGTTGTGGCCGTCTCGCGGACGCGCGCCCACTCGGCGATCTCCTCAGCCAGCGTCTCCGTGAACCGCGAGCCATCCGCCACACGCCCTGCCCTGCCCCGGCTCGAATCCGGGCAGCCCGACCCGGATAGGCCCACTTCGCGGTCTCGGCCGCCCGCCGCGCTCCACGTCCGCGTCGACGCACGCGCACGGGTTCACCCAGTTCACCTTCGGTCCCCAGAGTTCACCTTTCGGACACCTTCATGTTCCGGTCAGGTCACGGTCGATCGGTATAAACGGCGTAGCGGGATCGCGCGACGAACGACCGAGTTTCGACCACGAGGGAGAGGTCTGTGAGCACCCTGGACGCCGCACTGGACGACGCACCGCTCAGCCGTTTCCATACCCGGGCGATCGTCACGGCGGGCATGGGGTTCTTCACCGACGCCTACGACCTCTTCATCATCGGCACGGCGACCACGATGATCGCCAGGCAGTGGAACCTGTCCTCGTCCGAGACGGGCCTCGTCAACTCGATCACCCTCATCTCCGCCTTCGTCGGGGCATTCGTGTTCGGCCGGATCGCCGACGTCCTCGGGCGCAAGAAGGTCTACGGGCTCGAGGCCGCCCTCATGGTGGGGGGTGCCGTGGCATCCGCCTTCGCGCCCGACCTTGTCGCCCTCCTCATCTTCCGCTTCGTCCTCGGACTCGGGGTGGGCGGCGACTACCCGATGTCGGCTGTCCTGATGAGCGAGTTCTCGAACCGCAACAACCGCGGGAAGCTCGTGGGTCTCGTGTTCTCGATGCAGGCGCTCGGCACCGTGACCGGCTATGTGGCAGGGCTGGCGCTCCTCGGGGCAGGAGTCCCCAGCGGCATCGCGTGGCGTCTTCTGCTCGGGTTGGGAGCCATCCCCGCGGCGGCGGTCATCGTCCTGCGGCGGCGAATGCCCGAGTCGCCCCGCTATCTCGCCCATGTCCAAGGCCGAGGCAGCGACGCGGCGGCGGCGGCCAGCTCATTCTCCGACGGCACCATCACCGCCGTCGCCGGCCCCGACGGCAAGGGTCGGCGCCTGTCGCTGTGGGAGTTCCTCTCGGACCGTCGTTACCTGACCATCCTTCTCGGGACGGCGGGAAGCTGGTTCCTCTTCGACTACGCCTACTACGGCAACTCCGTCTCGGCACCGCTCATCGTGAGCGGCGTGCTCGGGGCAAAGGCGTCGACAGACCTGATCCACGTGCTCGCGCTGCAGCTCATCGTGTTCACCGTGGCGGCGGTCCCGGGCTACTTCCTCGCCGCCTTCACGATGGACCGCATCGGCCACCGGAGGCTGCAGCTGATCGGGTTCCCCCTGATGGGGCTGGCGTTCCTCCTGATCGGGGTCGTGCCGGGGATCACGACGGCGATCGTGCCCTTCCTGATCCTCTTCGGCGCCAGCTACTTCTTCTCCGAATTCGGGCCGAACACCACCACCTTCGTCCTGCCCTGCGAGGTGTTCCCGACGAGCGCCCGCACGACCGGTCACGGCATCTCGGCCGGGTTCGCCAAGGTCGGGGCGTTCCTCGGCGTCTACCTCCTGCCGATCATCAAAGCCCACTTCAGCACCGCCGGTGCGATGCGGCTCTTCGCCCTCTTCGCACTGGCCGGCACGTTCCTCACCCTCCTCGTTCCTGAAGGCGCCCGGCGCAGCCTGGACGACCTCTCGCCGGAAGACGTGGTGGCCAGCGCAGAGGAGATCGTGGCGACGAGCGGACCCGAGGTGCCGGCCGATGCGGACGGCTCGCGCCCGACCGACGACGTCGAGGGCCTCGAGGAGCGGGAACCACTGCCGGCAACTTGAGCGGTTGTGGTGGGCGTGCCCCCGGCGCAGCCCGCGGGTACGCGGTGGACGCTCCGGCACCAAGGGTCGGTAATGTTGCCGGGGCCGATGGCCTCCGCGCGCTTCTCCGTGACGACGTGGCGTGCCCCCTCCCCTGCGTGGCCCCCTGACGTGACGACGGAACTGCTCTACCTGCGCGACGCCTACCTGCGGGAGGTCAGAGCTCTCGTCACGGGAGCGGACGGGAGCCGGGTGACGCTCGATCGGACCGTCTTCTACCCGACGGGCGGGGGTCAGCCGCACGACACCGGCTCGCTCGGCGCGGCGCGTGCGGCGCGGCCCATCGAGGTGCGGTTCGTCGACCGCGGCACGGCGCTCGCGGACGAGGACCTGATCAGGACGAAGGTGAACCTCGTTCCCGAGTCGGTGACCGAATTGCGAGTGGTGGACATCGTCGGCCTCGACAAGCAGGCGGACGGCGGTACGCACGTGCGACGCACCGACGAGGTCGGACGCGTCCGGGTCGTCAAGACCGAGTCGAAGGGGAAAGCGAACAAGCGCATCCGCATCGAGGTGCTGGACTGATGGCGCAGGGCGCTCCCGGCACCACGGCGGGCACCACGCCGCCGTCTCGTGTCGTGGTCACCGCCGGTCACGTCGACCACGGCAAGTCGACGCTCGTCGAGGCGCTGACCGGCGTCCACCCCGACCGTCTCGAGGAGGAGCGCCGCCGCGGTCTCACCATCGACCTCGGGTTCGCGTCGACGCTCCTCCCCTCTGGGATCGAGGTGGGGATCGTCGACGTCCCGGGCCACGTCCGCTTCTTGAAGAACATGGTCGCCGGCGTGGGCGCGGTGGACGCGACGCTGTTCGTCGTCGCCGCGTCCGAGGGGTGGAAGCCGCAGACCGAGGACCACCTCCGCATCCTCGACGTCGTCGGCATCCGCCACGGCGTGATCGCGCTGACCCATGCAGCGACCGTCGATGCGGCGCGCCTCGAGCGGGCCCGCAACGAGATCGACACCCGCGTGGCGGGCACGTTCCTCGAGGGCGCCCCGATCGTGGCCGTGGACGTGCCCGCGAGTGCGGGGATCGAGGGTCCCGCCGGGCTCCGTGCGGTGCTCGACGCGATGGTCGGCGCGCTGCCCCCGGCGCCGGACCGGGGACGCCCCCGGCTGTGGATCGACCGGTCGTTCGCGATCCGGGGGGCCGGAGCCGTCGTGACGGGCACCCTGGCGGGGGGACGTGTGTCCGTCGGAGACCACCTCGACATCGTCTCGTCGGCGACCACCGAACCCCTGCCGGTGCGCGTGCGCGGCCTCGAGAGCTACGGACGGCACCTTACGTCCGCCGAGCCCGGGCGCCGTCTCGCCGTGAACCTCGCGGGCGTGGACCGTCGCGCCGTGGCGCGCGGCGCCGCGCTCGTACACGCGCGCCAGTGGCACCGCTGCAGTGTCGCCGACGCCGAGCTCACGACCCATCCGAAGCTCGGACATCCCGTCTCGGCGCGCGGCGCCTACCTCGCGCATCTCGGCACGGGTGAGCAGGCGGTGCGTGTCCGGATCCTCGGGCGCGCTGGGGAGCTCCCCGCGGGGTCGCGTGGGAAGGTGCGGTTGTGGCTCACCGCACCCCTGCCCCTGGTGCCCGGCGACCGGTTCGTCCTCCGCGACGCCGGGCGCAAGGAGGTGGTCGGCGGCGGGACGCTGCTCGACGTCGCCCCCGTCCTCCCGGTCTCGAGGGCCGATCCGACCGTGTCGGTCGCACGCGTCGTGGCAGAGCGTGGCTGGGTTCCGGCGGACGAGCTCGAGCGGCTCACCGGAACCACCGCGACCCCGACGGTCGGCAGTTGGGTGGTCGACCCCGCGGCCGTCGAGCGCGCGCAGGCCTCTGTCGCGGCACGGGTCCGGGACGCCGGCGCGTCGGGGCTCGACCTCTCCTTGCTCGACGAACGCGACCGCGCCATCGCGAGGACCCTTTCCGACCTCACCGTGACGCACGGCATCGCCCGTGTCGCACGAGCATCCGGTACCGGCGCGACCGCGACGGCCGTCATCGCCGAAGAGCCGCTCGGCGCCGCGACGGACGCGTCGGCGCCCACCCGCCCGGGCGCCGCTTGTGCGACCAGTGCCGGCGGCGCCGGCGACGACGCGGACCTGCTCGACCACCCGTACCTCGCGGCGCTCCGTGCCGCACCGTTCGACCCGCCTCCCCCGACGGATGTCGCGCGCAACGACCTGCGGCGGCTGGTCCGCAGCGGTCTCGTCGTCGAGACGAACGGGCTCTGGTTCGCCGCGAGCGTCGTCGAGGACGCCGCCGCGCGCATCGCGGCGCTGCTCGTCCAGCAGCCGCAGGGCGTTCGGGTGTCGGACGTGCGAGACCTGCTCGGCGCGTCCCGGCGGACGGTTCTCCCGCTGCTCTCGCACCTCGACGGGGCAGGTCTCACCCGGCGCGACGGGGACCTCCGGACGGCCGGCCCGAAGCTCGGGCCACTCCCCACCGGGTCCGCCGGAGAGGGGCAGGAGAGGAGTGCACGGTGACCGAAACCGAACCAGCGAGCGGAGTCCCCACGGACGCGTCGAGTCGCGCCGCGCCGGTCGACTTGACGGAGTGGACGAGCTGCGGCGGCTGCGCGGCGAAGTGGGGGGCGGGGCCGCTCGACTCGCTGCTCGCGACGCTCGCGTCGCAGATCGCAGACCCAGCGCTCCTCGTCGGGCTCGCCAGCTTCGACGACGCGGCCGTGCTGGCGCTCACCGACGGGCTCGCCCTCGTGTCGACGACGGACTTCTTCCCGCCGATGGTTGCAGATCCTTCGGACTACGGGGCGATCGCGGCCGCCAACGCCTGCAGCGATGTGTTCGCTATGGGCGGGCGCGTCGTCCTGGCGCTGAACATCGCCGCGTTTCCCGAGCACCTGCCGCACCACGTGATCGACGCGATCGTGTCGTCGGCGGCAGCCGTCGTCGCCGAGGCGGGAGGTGTCGTGGCCGGCGGCCACACGATCCGCTCCGCCGAGCCGATCTTCGGCCTCGCGGTCCAGGGGCTCGTGCACCCGGATCGCATCCTCACCAAAGGTGCGGCGCAGGCCGGCCAAATCGTTGTCCTCTCCAAGCGCCTCGGGACCGGCATCGTCCTCCAGGACGGTGCGGAGGACGAGCGACGGGCGACGGTGGCCGGCATGCGGAGACTCAACAAAGAGGCGTCGCACGCCCTGCAGGAGCTCGGCGACGCCGTCGGTGCGGTGACCGACGTGACCGGGTTCGGCCTCCTTGGCCACGGCTGGGAAGTCGCGGACCGGTCCGGCGTCCGCCTGGTGCTCGATGCCGACGCGCTCCCGCTCTACCCCGGTGCAATCGAGGCCGCCGCACGTGGCGTGCGTACGGGCGGCGATCGGCGAAACCGCGAGCACCTCGTCGGGCGCGTGGAGTCGTCGGCGACAGCCGCGCGGGAGGCGCTCGCCTACGACCCGCAGACCTCGGGCGGACTGCTCGCGACGGTCGACCCCGACGCCGTCCGCGCCCTCGCTGACGACGGGTTCGTCGTGATCGGCCGCGTCGAGGACGGTCCCGCGGGGGTGCTCCTCGCGTGACGGAGACCGCAGCTGGCACCGGCGCGACGGGCGCACCGCTTCCTCGACCTCCCTCGGTGGACGCGCTGGCGCGCTCGCTCGCGTCGACCGGCCTGCCTCACCCCGTCCTCGTCGACGCGGCACGCGACGCCATTGCCACGGGTGACCCGACGACCGCCACGACACGCGCCGAGCGGTTCGCGACGACGCTCCTGCGACCGGTGATCAACGCGACGGGAGTGCTGCTCCACACCAACCTGGGCCGGGCGCCGGTCGCCGTCGCACGCCGGGCCGAGCCCGCCCGCTACGCCAACGTCGAGCTCGATCTCGGCACGGGACGCCGGGGGTCGAGGAGCGACCACGCCGCCCGTCTGCTGGCGCTGGCCGCAGGAGCCGAGGCCGCCCTTGTGGTGAACAACGGCGCTTCGGCGGTGCTCCTCGCGCTCAGCGCGCTCGCCACGGGCACCCGTGTCCCGGTGAGCCGGGGTGAGCTGGTCGAGATCGGCGGCGGCTTCCGAATCCCCGAGGTCCTCGCGGCATCCGGAGCGACGCTCGTCGAGGTCGGGACGACGAACCGGACCCGCCTCTCCGACTACCGCAGGGTGCTCGACCGCGAGGCGGCAGCGGTCGGGGTCTTTTTGAAGGTGCACCGCTCCAACTACCAGATGGTGGGGTTCACCGAAGAGGTGACGGTGCGCGAGCTCGCCACGCTCGGACGCCCTGTGCTCTTCGACATCGGATCGGGCCTCCTGGACGAAACCACGCCGTGGCTCCGCGGGGGCGCGCCGGTGTGGCTCCGCGGTGAGCCCGCGGCGCGTCAGGCACTCGAAGATGGCGCGGACCTGGTCACGTTCTCCGGGGACAAGCTGCTCGGCGGCCCGCAGGCCGGTGTGATCGCCGGGCGACGCGACCTCGTGCAGGCATGTGCACGCCACCCCCTCGCCCGGGCGCTCCGCCCGGGCGGCCTCGTCCTCGAGGTGCTCCAGGACACGGCGCTCGCCTACCTGCGCCGCGACGGCGACGCGATCGCGTTCTGGCGCATGGCCCAAGTCCCCGTCGACGAGCTCAGCCGGCGTGCGGCGGCGCTCGGTGTCGGCGAGGTGGTGCGGTGCCGATCGGTCCCCGGTGGCGGCACGCTCCCGGGGCTCGAGATCGACTCCGCGGGGATCGTGCTCCCCGGTGACCACACCGCGGCGCTGCGGCGGGGCCGGCTCCCGGTGGTCGCCAGGGTCCACGAGGGGCGCACGATCTGCGACCTGCGGACGGTGGACCCCGAAGACGACCGTGTCGTTGCGAACGCTGCGCGCGCCGCGCTGGGCGCGGACACGCCCTGATCCCGAGCCGACGGGGCGCGGACCGGCGACGCCGTGCGAAGGACCTCTGCCGCCGTCAGCGCGACCGCCGCCGCGCCGCACGGCGCAGGACGTCGCTGTAGACCTCGATCCCCTCGCGGCTGAGCCGCGCCTCCGGGCCGGACGCGATCGCGACCCGCTCCGGCACCACGCCCCAGATGGGGATGTGCTCGGACTCCCACCAGGCAACGGTCTGGTCGAGGTCGTGGGTGCCGAGACGGGCCGCGCAGACGACGACCCCGAAGGGGGTCTTGGACGGCACCATCTCGACGGTCGCGACCACTCGGGAGAACTCGACGCCACCGGCGCGGGTGGGGATCACGACCGCGTCGGCGCGTTCGATGGCGGCACGCACGATCCGCTCGTCGCCGGGCGGGGTGTCGACCACCGCGAGCCCGTCGTGCCCGGCCATCGCCCGCGCCACGGTCCGTTCCGAGGGCGCCTCTGCCAACTCCACGCCGTCAACCGGACGAGCCTCGAGCCACTCCGCGGACGACGCCTGCCGGTCCGAGTCGACCAGCACGACCGGATCGAACCCTCGCTCGACGGCGGAGGCGGCGAGGTACACGGCGGTGGTGGTCTTGCCCACCCCGCCCTTCACGTTGCTCACGACGATGTTCATGTGACGACCTCATCCGCCCAGCTTCGGCGAGGCGAGCAGGGGCGAGTGTGGCGCGCGTGGCCCGGCCGTGTCCAGCCGACCCGTGGACGGTGCTCTCGCCGTTTCCTGGAACACCGTTTCCTGGAACACCGTTTCCTCAAGCCCCGGTTCCTGAACCCCCCGTTTTCTGAACCGTCCCGGCGGGTAGCCACATGGCGGCGGCGGAGTCCTGGAAACTGCAACGGAGGTGCATATGATCGGCGGATTCGTAGCAAGCCTGGTCGTCTTCGCGGTCGGCGCCATCCTCGACTTCGCGGTGACCGTCAGCCCATATCAGCACGGGTTCGACATCCGCACGGTCGGGTTGATCCTCATGATCGTCGGCGCGATCGCCGGAATCATCTGCCTGGCGGCCCTGGCCGTGGGCGGAGGCGGGTGGCGGCGCCACCGGTCGGTCGTCGACGACGGCCGGGGCAACGTCGTCCGTCGGGAGGACACCTACATCTGACGAGTTCCTCGGCGGTGGTACCGCGGACGACTTGGTTGACAGGGGCCGTCCGCGGTACCATCTTGCCAACGGCGTGCGGGAACCGGAGGGGCAGCACCGGATGAGCGGTGGCCGGGCCGGCGGACGCGCCCGGCACCCTCTTCCCATCCTGGATCCGCGCGGGAGCGGCCGCGTCGGTTGCAGCCCCGGGTAGCGTCAGCGAGGTGCGCTTCAGCCCCTGGCCGTCGACGTCCCAATCATGGAGCGACTTCCGTGCGGCCGCGGTCCACGCGGCCGAGACCGGATGGGACGGGCTGTGGGCGGCGGACCACTTCATGCCGGCGGCATCCCCCGACAACCGGCCGATGCTCGAGTGCTTCACGGTGCTGGCGGGCATCGCGGCGAGCGTGCCCCGGTTGCGGATCGGTTCGCTCGTCGCGGGCAACACCTACCGTCACCCGGCGGTGCTCGCCAACATGGTGGCCACGCTCGACCAAGTGAGTGGAGGCCGTGTGGTCCTCGGCCTCGGCGCGGGATGGCAGGAGAACGAGCACGCCGCCTACGGCATCGAGTACTTCGACGTCCCCGGCCGCCTCGCCCGCCTCGAGGAGGCCTGCGCGGTGGTGCGGCACCTTCTCGACGTCCCGAGGAGCGACGTCCACGGGCGGTTCTACTCGCTGACGGACGCACCGGCCGAGCCGAAGCCGGTGCAGGCACACCTGCCGCTTCTCATCGGCGGCGGCGGCGAGAAGGTGACGCTGCGCATCGCGGCGCGTTGGGCGGACGAGTGGAACACGTGGGGTCTGCCCGATGTGCTCGCGACGAAGGGCACGGTGCTCGACCGACACTGCGATGCGATCGGTCGAGATCCCCGAACGATCGTCCACTCCGCGCAAGTGCTCGTCGCCGTCGAGGGCGGCGCACCACCGCGCGAGATGCCGCACCGTCGGGCATACCCGACGGCGTCGGGCAACGTGGGAGAGCTGCAGGACATGCTCCGCGCCTACGAGGAGGCGAACGTCGGTGAGTTCATCATGCCGGACTGGAACCTCGGCGTGGGTGCCTCCCGCGACGACGCCATGGACCGTTTCATGGAGGAGGTCGCGGCGCCCTTCCGCGACCACTGACGAAGATGGAACGTGCAGATCCGTCGTGTCGTACCCGGTGACGGCCCCGGGAGCCGGGCACCTTCGAGCTCGTCTCCATGTGGGTCGCCCCGCAGGTCCGCGGCAAGGGCATCGGGAATCAGCTCATCGAGGCGCCGGTGGCGTAGGCGCGCGCTACGAGCGCTCCGGGTTCTTCGTGACCGATCCGCCGGACCTGCCCGGCACGACTGTGCCAGGCGGAGATCGGGATGACGCGCCCGGTCGCGGTGTGAGCCTCGCCGCTCGACGGGGACGGCGGCTCTGGTGCGAGCGGCGGCCCGCTCAGCGAGCGAGCGCCCCCATGGGATCCCACGCGGGCAGGACGATCGGCTCCCCCCCGAGCGCCGCCCGCTGGGCGTCGGTGAGCAGGCTCTGGCGGGCGGAGATCTCGAAGACGTACTCGTCGAACCACGAGTCGTTCATCGTGTAGAAGCCGTCCTTGCCACGGTCCTTCCCCCAGCTGTTCTCCACGCGCCAGCGCCTCGGCCTGCCGTCGACGAGGTCGACGCCGGTGAACAACATGGCGTGCGTCATCTGGGTCTCGTGGTAGGCGAGCCGCTCCGCCTTGTCCAGCCCGAAGCTCGTGTCGTAGACGCCCGAGAGGTCGAAGAGGTCGGCGTCCCAGATGCCGTACTCGTTGCTCATCATCTTCCCCACGTCGCAACCGAACCACACTGGCTCGCCAGACTCGAGCACGCGGGCGGTGAGCTCCTTCATGTCAGGCATCTCGACGTTGAGGTAGGTGACCGGCGGCGCGCCCACGACGTTCCCGAGGTAGTCCACGGTGAAGGTTCGTCCGATCGGGCTCGTCGACCGCGGGTCGTGCACCAAGCAGACGTACTCGTCGAGCGGGAGGTCCACGTAGCGGCCCGCGAATTCCTGTGGCGTGATTGCCCCGTCCCGGTGGAAGGCATGCTCTGAGTCGATCCACTGCCATTCGAACTGGTCAGGCGGCGTGCCGAGGTGCATGCACAGCACGCGGTACACGACGGCGAGGATCTCACCCTTCGTCGCACGCGTGTCGTCGGCCGACCTAGCGGCCGACGCCCGCAGTGCCTTCGCTCCCTGGCGAAGCACGTACCGCAGCACCGAGTTCATCCTCGCGGTGTTCGATGAGCTCTGGGTCTCCGGCATGAAGGCCTTCGGGACGAGCCCGTGCTTCGCGACGATCGCGACGAACATGTTCCACTGGCCGCCGTCGCCGGCGACCGACTCGAGCAGGAACGCGACCGTGCGGTCGTCGACATCCCGGTCGGCCGTCTCGATCACCGCTTCGCAGAAGTAGTTCGCCCGCTCGAGCTTGTCCCAGAACATCGCGTAGTTCTGGGAGAATTCGAACTCCTTCAGGCCCATCTTCTTCATCGCGCCCACGCGGAGCAAGTTGAGCCCGGCGAACAGCCAGCACCGGCCGCTGCGCTCCTGGTTGGTGACCTTCCAGTCGTCGAGGGACACCGAAAGCGCGTGGTCGGTGGCGTTGACGATCTCGCGGTTGACCGCTACCTCGTCGAGCCCGACCTTGGTGATGGCGTTCTGCGCCAACCGGTACATCGGGTTCGCAGAGAATTCCTTGCGGAGCAGTTCGAGGTCTTCGCTGCCGAGTGTCTTGCGCATGTCGTGTCCTTTGAGCCGAGCCTCGCCTCCACCACCAAACTACCAAGCACCCGCGCGGACGAGAACCGGGCCCTGGGCTGGCGCGCCGACGCAGTGGACCACAGACCGCCCGGGGCGTCGTCCCGACGGCAGTGCGAGAGGCGGTCGGCGCGACGTCAGTGCGAGAGGCGGTGCACGACGGCCTGCCCCTCCCTTGGGCTAGCCGAACGCAGGGTGCAGTGCAGCATCTGGGACGTCACGCGACGCGAGGACGCCACGGAGAGCCGGTTCACGGTGCGCAACCGGTCCCACGTCGGCCAGGCCGTGGCGATGTCGAGCGCGGCAAGAAGCTCCCTGTGCCGCATGCCCGCGTCCCGGACCTCCGGCGCGAACGTCGACTCGAGGGAGCGGATCATCATCTCCTGCGTCGAGGCGAGCCTCGCCGCCATCCCGGGGTTGTGGGGCGCGAGCACCGTCACGTTGCGCCCGAGGTTCCCGATCGACTCGTAGAGCTTGGCGCGGAGCTTTACGGTGCGCTCGACCCGTGCGTCGAGTGGAAGGTGATCCGGCACGTGCAACGTGAACTTCCCGAAGAGGTCCGCGTAGAGCGTGCCCACGGTGTCGTGGAGGGCGTCGAGGTCCTCGAAGTGGTGGAAGATCAACCGGAGCGAGACTCCGGCGCGCTCGGCGATGTCCCGGGAAGTCGGAGGAGCGGGGCTCTCTTCCAGAAGGGACAGCGTGGCCTCGGCGATTCGGCGTCGCGTGCGCTCTCCCCGGAGGCTCGCCGACGACTTCGTGACCGGCTCGGTGAAGAGCAGGCCCGACTGACTAGGCATCGAGGCCAAGACGATCCTTCCAAAACGGGTGGCGGGCAGAGCGGCAGTGCCCGTCCACGCCAGATGACGCCCTGCCGGGCGACGTTCTGCTGCGGGTGCTCGCGCTCAGCAGCACCAGATCTCGAACGGTTGTGCCCCCGTTGCCTGGCTTGCGCCATGGGCGCTCGCGACCGGAATGGCGGCGAGCGAGAGGCCAGCGACGACCGACAACAGGGCGACGAGGCGAGCGACGACTCTCATGGCATCTCCTAGAGCGGGTTGACAGGGACTGGCAAGTGTCGTCAATGTACTTAGTCAACCAACACGGGTCAAGCGGCCCGGCCGTCGGGATGGCGCGCGCGATCTCGCCTTCGGGGCGCCCCGTGGCTCCGGGGGGATGCCTCAGGCGCCGGGAGCGGTGGCCTCGATCGCGGCCGGTCCGAACACGCGAGACGGCGACATTCCGAGGCACGCGGTGGCTGCCCGATATGCGTCGCGGGCATGGGCGGTGTCTCCGGCCTCGTCGAAGAGGGCGGCGATCTCGGTCCACAGGTGAGCGGCACGCCGGCCGGCACCCGCTCCCGTGAGGACCGCGACGGCCTGGCGGTAGCGGTCGATCGCGCCGCCCGGTTCCCCGTTGAGCGCGGCGACCCGGCCGTGGACCACGTAGGCGGCAGCGCCGTGCAAGCTCGGCTCTTCGCCGAAGAGCTCGAGGGCGCGATCCGCGTAGCAGACCGCCTGCTCGAGGTCGCCACGCAGCAGGTGTGCGCGAGCCCGCTCCACGGCGAGGTACCCGAGGTCGAACCTGCTGCCCGCGCCGGCCTCCAGTGCCTGCGCGGCGCGGTCCTGCAGCGATAGGGCGGCCGAGACGTCCGGGGCGTCCTGGCGGAGCAGCACGTTGGCATACGCGAGGCGGGCACGCGCAAGGAGGCGCTCACTCTCGCCCTCGCCTTGGAGCGCCACTGCGCGCTCGGCGTAGTTGAGCGCGCCGCCCACGTCCCCGCGGTCAGCGATCAGCTGGCTCGCGTTCCAGTACGCCGCAGCGAGCGACTGCGGGCTACCGGCCCGCTCCGCCCGGGCGACCGAGTCCTCGGCCAGGTAGACCGCCCGCGCCTCGTCCCCCCGCTCGTAGTACGCGGATAAGAGAGTCACCGCCACCCGGATCCCGTCGTCGCTGTCACGCAGCCCGAGGTCGGACAGGACGCGGAGCGCCGCTTCACCGAGGTCCACGGCGCGGCCCAGGTCCCCGACCTCCCGATAGCAGCGGATCAGCCCGATCACTGCCTGCATCCACCGCGGCCCGCCAGCCTCGACTTGCTCCCGGAGCGGTTCCAGGATCCCGATGGCCTGCTGCAACCGACCGGTCGCCTCCAGCGCGGCGGCTCTGCCGGCAAGCGCCTGCGTCAGAAGCTCGACGTCGCCAGCGTCCCGCGCGGCCCCCACGAGCTCGGCGAACTCGGCCTCCGCCCGCTCCGGCTCGCCTGCGCCCAACCGGTACTCGGCCTGCCGCAATGCCAGCCGCACGCGCTGCGCGCGCCGCTCGTCCACCCCGGTCACCAGGAAGTCGGTCGTGCACCCCACCGCGTGCGCCAAGGCGGCCAACAGCGGCGG
>Ga0307374_10010096_pt1 | contig 13765 bp, 16 predicted proteins | sample OX3MG_FD_202532 | JGI IMG/M metagenome (GOLD analysis project Ga0307374, IMG submission 202532) | Soil microbial communities from Risofladan, Vaasa, Finland - OX-3 | ecosystem: Environmental > Terrestrial > Soil > Coastal area > Acid sulfate soil | place: Finland: Risofladan, Vaasa | collected... | reverse complement strand
TCAAATAATAAAAATTATTGAGGGCAATTAAAATGGTATTATCAGATAAAGAAATAATAAGGGAGTTATTAAATGGAAATCTCATTATCAGCCCTATAACAAATGGAAAATTACAAATTGGTAATTCTTCAGTAGATATTCGACTAGGTTCAATATTTAGGCATCTCAAAGTAGTCAATCAAACTCATTTTGATATTTCAAATATTACTAAATTAAAAAGGGAAATTGAAGAATATTCTGAGGAAATTGTTTTACAACCATTAGATCCATTCATTTTACATCCAAAAGATTTTGTACTAGCTTCAACCTTAGAATATTTAAAATTACCATTGAATTTGGCAGCAAGGTTAGAAGGTCGAAGTACTTGGGGAAGAGTAGGTCTACAGGTTCATTCAACTGCGGGGTTAATTGACCCAGGTTTTGAAGGATGTCTTACATATGAATTACATAATCTTGGAAAATTACCTTTACCATTATTTCCCGGGACCAGAATTGGCCAACTTGTATTTTACAAAATGGATAATTCGGTTTCTTCATATAAAGAAAAAGATGGTTCAAAATTTTATGGTCATCTTGGACCTACAAACTCATCCTTTTATCAGGATTATGATTATAAAAATATTATAAATGCTAAAAATCATGGAAAAAATAAATAAAGAAACTGTTGATCTTATACTTTCAAAAAGGTTAAATGAAGATTTTTGGTTATTTGAATTAGGAAGAGCAGAAATTATAGATTCTCCTACTTTACCATTTGAAAATCATTTTTTGTATTCATTTTTGAGTAGGGGTGAATTAATATGGAATGAACAAAAAAATAAATTAATAACTATTTTGTGTGATAAAAAGAATAAAACACTTAAAAAAATTTTAAAAAATGTGACAAGTGAAGGATATTATGAATTAATTAGTACCATCATTTCACAATTAATCAAAACTAATAAAGTATCTATGGCTATTGCCATCCCTTTGTGTGGATTAGCGATTAAGAAAGGGTTAAATTCTTTGTGTAAATAAATAGACATACTTTCAAATTTTGCTTTGATTGCTTTTAAATTTGAACTGGGCTTTAATACAATAATAGTGTTGCGAAGAAAATTCATCCAATAATTATCGTCTTTCTGTGATTAAGTAAACTCCATTGGTATCAGCATCTTAATCTGGATAGTAGAATTTTGTGGTGATTTATTTGTGACTGCAGATGCCACAAATGGCTCAAAATTTTCACCGGTATTTAATTCATGAATTTATCCAGTCGCAGTTTTGTTGACAAAATTATTTTAGCAACATCTCCTGAAAACATGACTGAATATATATTGGTTAGTGCGGTTTTTGGATTGCCTGCTATCAGAGGAAAAGAAAAAAAAGAGAATAAATTTGAATCATATATAATGCCTCCTGATTTTACCGGAAGGGTGTTCCTACAAAAAAAACAGGATGCTTGGGTGATTCATCCATACAGACTACAGGAAAATAAACATATATGGCCTTTTGTAAATATCAAGTACGCCTTCCATATTCGCAACAAATTCACTACTGCTCTCCGGAGGAATCACCCAACCTTTTACTTTCCAAGGTCTAAGTTCGTTTTTTTTAGAACGTTTCTGACTGTAACATTTGAAATACTTTCTAAATACTTTAATTCTACCATTTTATCTGCCAATAGACGGTATCCCTCCGGCTAAGTACGTATTGTTTGATGGCATGAGGTGGTTGTAATTTTGCTGTATGCGAAACAACGACCAAAACAGAATTGAACGCCTAGCCATGCTGGAAGCCTGGCGGCAGAGCAGCCTCTCCAAACGGGCCTACAGCCAACAGATGCATATCAGCTACCCTACGTTGCAGTACTGGTGCAAAAAACAAAGAGGGCTTCCGGCACTTCCCATCCCCTTCCTGGCGGAAAAGCTTTCCTGCCCCTGAAGATAAAGCCGTCATGCTGCCCTTCTTCCCCTAACTTCTGCGAACTGGTAACCTCCGGTGGGAAACGACTCCTGTTCCCCCCGGCGTGGATGCCCATTTCCTTAAATCCCTGCTGGACTGATCTGTTATGCTTCATATATCCCAAACCCAGTTATATTATCTGTACCGGTAGGTGACCGATATGCGTAAGGGCTTTGACTCCCTGGCGGGCATTATAGTGAACTAAGGTACCAGCTGGGCAAGAGCCCCACCTGTGGTGGAGGTATTCCTCTTCCTGAACCGCCGCCATAACCAGATCAAGCTATTGCTTTGGGAGGGCGATGGCTTTGCTATCTATTATAAGCACCTGGAAAAGGTATTTATGAAATACCTTCCTCGGGACCCGATCCCACTTCTTTGTATATCACCAACGCTCAGCTCCGCTGGATGCTAGATAAAATCCTCTGAAATAAGCTGTTCCCGTCGTTCCATCCCTATTACAGGAACTTCTTAGCTACTATGAAACAGTCCGACTCATCCCGGAGCTTTCCTACTTTCGGCCTTACAGGTATTTCCTGCTTGTACCTTTCGGTTTTCATCTCCCGGGATGTCTCTCCAGTTCCATGTCAATGCCCAAGCTAAAGATCATGCCTCCTATATACTGGATACCAAACAGCCAGTAAACAGGTTCCCGCTGTTTACTTCCCGGAGCCCTCACGCTAACCCCGGTTTTGATACCATAAGCATTGTCCCGTACCCTGATTTCAATGCCACTATTTGATTTACGAGTTATTATGGATAACTGCGGGGAATACGTGTCCCCAAGGCGTTTTTTCTGTTCTGACAGGGCATAAAAAGCATCGTTGAACAGGTTTAGGAGAGCCCTTCCAATATCCTGGGGGACGATATTGATTTGTCCAGCTGAAGGATCATATTCTGTATGTAGAGCGGCATTAAAGGTTTTATCCTTAGCCCGGAACCCATGGTAGCTTAAGCGCAGGTACTCATCGGTAAGGGCATTAATATCCGTAGGTTCCTTCTGGCCGGTACTGATCCCGGAATGCTGCAGCATGCTTTTAACTATGGTATCTGCCCGCTTACCACGGCAGGTATAAACAAATATATTTGAATATTTCAGGGGTAATGACAACAAGATTCCACAGGAAATGACCCCAGGATTCCATGACAAATGACCACAATGACCCCTACAAGAGATTTCCTAATTACCGATTATATCAATATACCGGATCCAAAATTGGGGACTGGAAAGCATACGCTATTAGGGCAGGTTCCACACCGGTTCTTTTGAATAAAAGACACTGGCCCAGGTGAATCATTTTCATTAATGATTCATGACTGATCCGCTTTCCGCCAGGCTAGCACCACAAAATGTAACCTAAGTTCAAGTAATAACTGCAATTTTTTCTGAGAAGATTTGGTTAGATGATTTATAATTAAATTTTCTGACCGGCCTATCGTTGATTTTCTCCTGAACTGCCTTTACCTCTTTATTTGTGACCATTGTAAGATCGGTTTTTTTGGGATAAAATCTTCTGATCACCCCAATCCTATTTTCCACCGTTCCCTTATCCTGGCTAGTATAAGGCCTGGTAAAATAGGTTTCCACCCCTAAGTCCCGGGCCAATCCTTCATGTAAAGCAAAGGCCTGATCATTGTCAAAGGTAAGGGTCTGTAGTACCTCCTTATATGGTGCCAGAGCTATTTTGATCGCCCTGCTAACCACTTTGGTCCTTTTGGATTTGACTTTTACCAGTTCGGTCTTCAGAGTGGCCCGGTCCGTCATAACTACTAATGCCCCCTGATGGTCTTTGCCCATCATCAGATCAACTTCAAAATCCCCTAACCGTTCCCTCTGTTCCACTATGGCCGGCCTGTCCTGAATGAAAACCCTATTACTGATCTGTCCCCGGCAATCCTTCCTGCGTCCTCGTTTGCGATGCCTATGACCGTGCCTTAAAAGGGTATACAATTTGAAATCGCCCCTGGAGTCCTGTCGATTGCTCAGCTTACGGTGCCAGATCCATTTATACAAGGACTCATGGCTGACAAAATCGCCCATTTCTTCCTTCCTTTTTACACTGATAATTTCCGGACTCCATTTGTCTTGCTTCAGGCGCTTGCGGGTATACTCCTTCATGGCATCAGTAAAATGCAACACCTTGGTTTTCAGATGATGACGCACTTTTGTCTTTTCCTGGGCTCGCTTTGCATTGTGAACTTCCCTGCGCCAAGAGCGCAGGGCGTCCCTTTCCCAGCATCAGAACTCAAACAATCTCAGTTGCTTTGCATTACAATATGATACGAATTCCAAAAGTTCAAAGTTTCCTCGATTTCCACATTTCAAATCTAAAATATTTTGATGACCTTAGGATGGCGTTTCATCCCTGCGCCAAGAGCGCAGGGTTTTCACGCCAGGTTTATAAACCCCAGCTCCTGGGCCCCGGCGATTCATATTACGCTGTAATTCCCTGCATATGGTCGAAGGGGAGTGCCCAATCGTTTCGGCAATTTCTTTCTGCGAGAACCCCTTACCAAAAAGAACTTCCATTTGGTATCTTTGCTCAAGGCTGAGCTGCGTATAATTTTTAGACATGGTAATCCAAAGATTATACTTCTCAGCCGATTTTGGAAAAGGGCTCTAAAAGGCCCTTTTTCAATTCCATCAAATTGCACTAATTCGTTGAACACAGCTAATTTAGTCATGGTTTCGAATGTATATCAAACCATTTCCCCTTTCTTTTTATTGATTTTGACTTGAGGTTCTTTTCCCAAACTTTGTATCTCTATTGTTCCTCAATAAAACATAATTCATTTAATAGCAAGCAGTTAAAGGCTAATAATAATTTCAGTCCTGAACAACGGTTCCGGCGAACCCGCAGCCATTTAATACACAGCATCAAAGGACTTACCAAAAAAGTACTCAGTTCGTGTCACACTCCTTGGCCTGAGGTAAACAGCTTTCTGGCTACCTACTTTTAACGTTTTGGTGTGTTTAGTATATCATTGTGATATTAATTACAGATTATTAGTGTTTTTTGATACTTATGGAAATGCATTGATGTGTATTGATTCGCAGTGTTAATGTTTTCATTGAGTTTTTATATGATAATGATCAAAAAATACATTTATTTTGACAGAGTCTACCGTTGAAGATCTATTGGAAATGGCTCAATTTGGTCCTCTTTTTTATTTTTTTCCTGTTTTTTTGTTATTACTGAATAAACTATTAAACCTATTACAAATGCACCTACAACTAATGATCCGACAATGAGGAGCGTTTTATTTATTTTGAATACGAAATCTGTATTAGATTCTGAATTAATTGAAGGAACAGGACTTGTTATTGAATTGCTTGTAATTCCCTGTTTTTTAAGTGGAAGGGCGGGCGGGATACTCCCGCCAGTTTCTAAAACCATAGGGTGATTTAGTGCATGAAATAATTCATTAATCTCAAATGGAGATGTTTTCGGATTGAGCATATCTAAAATTTTGAACGTTTATGTATAAGAAAGGTTTTCCTTTCAGTATCTTTAATTTCCAATCCATAGGAGTAATACCATCTAATGGCCTGTTTGGTAAGATCATTTTGGACGGTCCTAACGCACAGATTGGGATCAATCCCTTCATTCTTTAGGACTTCAAGGGAAACATATGTTTGGTTTATCATTACATTTTTTTCATATATTTTTCCCAATTTTTTATCCATTTCTCTCAGAACACCTTCATCTTTATACTTTGTTTGATTTTCTTCATGCCGACGATCATTAAAAAAATTATTACGGCACTGGGGCGAACAGTATTTCTGACGTCGGTCATGTGGAATGAATAATATTTTGCATCCAGGATTGATGCACGGCTTTTTAGGATATTTTCGATTAGAACGAGCCATAATAATTATTTTGAGGTATTATTAAAGATTGTCCTGGGAATTCTAAATTGAATATAGAAAATAACAACTGCATATTTATTTTATTATCAATAATATGTTCCAAAATAAAAGATCAATACCGGTGGAATACTTATAATACCCATGAATGAAATTCTGAGATTAATTATGGAATGGAAGTTTAGGTTAGACTTTAAAAGTTTTTATTTTTCTTTTAACCTGTTGATTCTTGAGATTGTCCTTATTTCTTTTATATAACTAATATTTCTGTATTGAATATCAATTTATTACAAATATTTATAAAGTTATTAAAGGCGAAACATTGATGGTTCGATATAGGGGCTACTATATAACTTTTAAGCCACTTGATTTTTAAGCTGTTGTAATTCCCTATCCAGATAGGCGATTTTTGCATGTTTATAATTTTGCTGGTACAGCTTCAGATCAACAGGTGTGAACTCTTGCTTGTTTCGAACCATTTTGTAATAGATAGTTGCCATTTTATTTGCGGTAGCCACAATGGCATATTTATTCCCGCCCATGGATTTCGTTCTATGGAAGTAACCTCCTAACCAGTGATCACTTCTTTGGATAACATTGGCCGCTGACCGCAAGGCCTGACTGGCCAGATTGGGTATTTTCTTCATAAACATACTGTTGACCAGTTTGCCTCCTTTTATCTTATTGTTGAGACATAATCTTTTTCATACTGGGTAAATTCCAGCTGCCGTAGAAATGACATACCCGTTCTATTTGCTTGGCATTCACCTCCACCCCTGTCAAGCGCTTTAACAATTGGGAGGCATCCTTGAATACTCAATCCTGCCCTACTTAGCATATAAGCGCCTCCATAAAAGCAGTTATGCCGAACCCTCCATTGGTATGGGCTATGGGGTGATCATTATCCACCACCATGTAGCCTATACTGCTAAGGAGTTTTTTTTAGATTTTTACACTTGGGGGCTTTGCCAACGGATAATTGAAATATTTCCTATTCAGCCATCCCCATCATAGCAATGAACTTCTCCTCATAATCAAATCATTTTATGTCTTTATTCTCACTTGATTCCAAGAACTTACCCAGGTAGTAACTCATGCAGTCCAGCATGAGCTCTTTCTTCTCTTGCTTTCTTAATAACTTGATGGCCTTTTTAAGTCAAATTATTAATTTTATCCAAAATAGGAAATTTGACGTGTAACTATTCATTATAGGTTTTCCAGTAAGCCATATTTACTGATTACATCAATTCTTCCAAGATTAGTGCAAATAGAATACATTTGAATTTTCATCTTACAGTTAAAGCTTACTCGGCGCTTATATTTCATTAAATATTCGTCAGATATCGAGAAGGTAGTAAATATTAGATTCCTCCATTTATCATCTTCTTTCTCTTTTTAAATAATTATCAGCTTCTCTTCCAGTTTCTATCAATGATTTTTTTCTTCCATCTTTAACCCATTGTAATAATTCATGTTTTAAAAAATACAATCGCTTCCCCCTTTTACAAACTGGTATTTGGGACCGATGAACATATCCGTAAAGTGTTGGAACTGATAAATTTAAAATTTCGCTTGTTTGTTTTATTGATAAAAGTTCCTCGGGTGCAGGTAATAAAATCGTATTCCTTTCAAGTAATAGCCTTTCGATATTATTCAGCTTTTCAAAAACCTGAGCGACGGCGTTAGGTAATTCATTAAAAGATAATTCCATTGTAAACATTATTTTACCAATAATGTTGCAAGGATATGATATTAATAAGAGGATATTACGTTCTGGACAAAATGGACAAAAAAAAGGACAAAATGGACAAAATAATCTACCATTTCCCTTTAGTTTTATTCGGTTTAAAGAACATCTTTATAGATATCCGTTCCCAGTTATCAAAACAATTCATAAATAATTCAATAAACCCTTCCTTTTTTCCTGGATAACCGTATTTAGATGCCGCTAGATCAAATAATTGATAAAATCTTGCTATTATAAATCCTTTTTCTCCCTTAGAGCAATTTATTCTTTGTTTTGGTTGGTTTGTCTCATTCAAAAAACCCATTTTTAAAAAATGAATAAATTGTTCCGTTGTTAAAAATAAATTCCCATTTTTGCTTTTCCTTTTTGTGAATACTTCAAAGTGGGTAACTACTATCTCCATAGGCAGGGCCTTCCAAAATCTATTCTCTGCGATTTTAATTTCAGAAATCATTTGTTGTAAATCAGGATTTTCCCCTTCTGTTTCAATTGAATCAAGTTTTGGTAAATTCTTTTTTTTCGATTCGAATAATTTCCTTAGGTATTTTAAATAATTCCATAAAGCATTCGCATAAATTTCGGGACCAATTTCATTTTCCCTTTGAAAAGGAAATTTGGGGCTTTGAATAAAATCATATGTTTTCACCTTCCCTTGTATGATTACATTATTAATATATTCTCTTATCTTAAACAAAACTTCCGGTAAAAAGGTGATTGTTGTATGATTCTTTAGATTCAAACTTTCAAATGATACATATCTCTGAATTGTTTCATTACCACCCAGCAATATTAATTGAAAATCATATATTTCATTTTCTAAATACTTATCTTTAAATTCAGACCTTTTATAGTTGGTTGAAAATATATTTTTCCATTTTTTCAACAACATTTTACATTTCCTATTAAATATTTCCCTTTGTTTCGTTTTAATTTTTAATATATCCTCTGATACAATATCCTCCCATTTGCAAATTATTGGTTTTTTCCCACCTTGAAAATATATTGTACTATAGGACAATCCAAAATCACCGTTGAACCATTCATTATAGGTATATTCTTTCATAGTAATAAATAAAGAAGTTAGAATTCAAGTTTAATTTTATCAGCCGCATCCCTTTTTGTCTTATCAATGATTTTAGCATAAATCTGTGTTGTTTTTAGTTCCCGGTGTCCGAGCATTTTTGAAACAGTATAAATATCCGTTCCCTTACTTAATTGTAAGGTAGCAAACGTATGTCTGAAACAGTGAAAGGTTATATCTTTTGAAATTCCTGCTAATCCAATCCAGTTGGCTAAATGCTTGTTTAAATAGGCCGAATAAATAAGTCCCTCAAATACTTTGTCTGTTTGCCCATTTCGTTCCCCTAGCAAACCGTAAGCCTGTTCAGAAATAGGCATCATTTCAACCCCTTTTGTTTTTTGTTGTTTGAATTTGATAAAATATCCCTGCCCATCAATGTATTCCAGTTCACTCCAAACTAGCTTTTCAATATCTGAAAACCTTAATCCTGTTAAAGCTGAAAATAGGGCTGCTCTCTTTAATAACGGGTTTTTGCAATCAATTTTTGCAAGTCTGTTCAGTTCATCAAAGGTCAAATAATTCCTATGCGTTTCAGCTTGTTTAATGGGTCCAATCCTAGTGTTAAGGTCAGTTTGTAAATATCCATCTTTGTATGCCTGTTTTAAAGTTGCCTTTAGTTTGTTAAAATATGATAAAGCCGAATTTTGGGATAGGCTTGTTTTACTGCTCTTTTTGCTTTTGACGGTTAATAGGTATTCTCGAAAATTATTGCAAAATGTTTCGTTCAGGTCTGTAAATTTCAAATTCCCTTTTGTAAATGTTTCAAGGTAATGATAAGCTGAAATCCAGTTATCATGGTTTGAGGCTTTTTGTTTATCCATTAACTTCTTAAAATACTCCACAAAGTTTTGTTCACCTCGTTCCTTAATTTTTAATTGTTCCTTTTCAAACCCAGTATAAATTTCAGGCTTGTTAATATGAATATCCCGTTTTTGTCTTATCTGTCCAGCGATTTGCAGTGTTTCTTTATTATGTTGTTTGTCAATAGATGTTTTAGGTTTATCATAAAGGTAAAGTCCTAAAAATTCCCTCCTAGTAGGTACACCTCCCTCTGCATGTAGTATTGGTGGGTAAAAGTCTAAGTATAGGCTTTGCCTATTGCCTGAAATTACCTTTTGCCTTAATTTAACTTTTGTTGCCATTTGTTCTTTAAGCTTTGGCGTTAGACAAATAATTTATCAATATCTGAACGCTTAACTCTTGTAGCTCTTTGTGCAAGATTTACAGCCCTGATATTTCCGTTTCCGATAAAGTAATAAACTGAACGGACTGAACAATTTAATAAGGTAGCTACGTCACGGACGGTTAAAAATTCCTTAGCCTTTAAATCCTCAATCCGTTTTTGTTTTATCCGCTGGGTTTCGGCTTCCGTTGTTTCAACCTTTAGAGCTCTTTGTTTTGTCTTGTAAAGCATTTTAGCACAGCTATCCGAGCAGGTTTTCGTAACTGTGGTTCGTGCTTCAAATTCCTTTCTGCAATTCTGGCAAATCTTATTTACTCTAATATTTGAACTCATTGATTGTCTTTAATGGTTTTTAGTACATTTAAATATATTTAAATGAAATTAAGTGCAATTTACTTCATTTAAAAATTGAAAATTTGTACCTTAATGGATTAAGGTACAAATAAGGTACAAATAATTACTTAATAATCTAGAACATTAGCAAACTATTTAATTATAGTTTACTTATTAAGTAATTAAATTATAATGATTTATAGCTGTTTCCTATTCGTTTACTAGCTGATTATTTTGTGTAGTTACTTTCCGATACAAAACTTTGAAAAAATAAAATCCAATTGTTCTTCATTGGTAATTTCACCGGTTATCTCCCCAATATGCATTAATACTCTCCGTATATCCACCGCCAGTAAATCCCCTGAAATATTCTTATCAATATCTTCTACCAATTCCTGAAGTATTTTAAAAACTTCCTCCAGGGAAGTTAAATGCCTTGTGCTTGAAATTACCGTATGTTCAAACTGTAAATCTCCTTTAAATATGTTATTTATCATTTCCTTCTTTAACTCCGATAAGTTGTACACAGATTTTGCTGAAACAAAAATTAAGCTGTGGATTCCTGAATATTTCTCCCGGTTAGTTTCTTCTCGCGCCAAATCAATTTTATTACCGACCATAATAAAATTAATATCATCGTGGCTGAATTGTTCTACCTGTGATCTGTATTCTTCTGGTGAAAATGTGGTTACATCAAAAACATAAATAACCAATTCTGCACTTTTAATTTTTTCCCGGGCTTTTATCATTCCCAATTCTTCAAGTTGATCACCGCTCTGATCCCTTAAACCAGCGGTATCAATCAGGCGGAATAATATTCCACCGATGTTGATTACTTCCTCTATCGTATCCCTGGTAGTCCCCGGAATTTCAGAAACTATCGCCCTGTCCTCATTTAACAAACTATTGAGCAGCGTGGACTTACCCGCATTAGGGAGTCCGGAAATAACCGCGTTTACCCCGTTTTTTATCACATTTCCCAGACGAAATGATCCGATCAATTCCTTTATTTTAATCCCAACCTTTCGGATAATATCCCGTAAAGAACCTCTATCTGCAAAACTGATATCTTCCTGGCTAAAATCCAGTTCCAGCTCAATCAAAGCCGAAAACCTAATTAGTTCTTCTCTCAATTCCATGAGTTCGTGGGAGAATCCGCCACGTATTTGTTGCATGGCTGTGTGATGGGATGCCCGTGTATTACTGGCAATAAGGTCTGCAACAGCTTCTGCCTGAGCAAGATCCATTTTTCCGTTTAAAAAAGCCCTTAAAGTGAATTCCCCTGGTCTGGCAAGCCTGGCCCCTCCCCTAATACAAAGTTGTATGATCTGCTCTGTTACGAAAGGCGAGCCATGACAGGAAATCTCCACCACATCTTCACCGGTATAGGAACGCGGTGCCCGAAACAGTCCAACAACTACTTCATCAATAACATTCTCATTATCAAATATTTGGCCCACATGCAATGTATTTGGTAATTGGATATTCAGGTCCTTCATAGGGAAAATACCATTGCATATATTCAACGCACTTTTACCACTGAGCCTAATCACTCCGATTGCACCCACTCCTGGCGGGGTCGCCAGCGCTACAATAGTATCTTCATGATTCCAGTCCATTTCTCGATTAATTTCCCTGTGATCATTAAATGTAACCTTCCCAGTCCAAAATTAAGATTTGGATACCAACAGTTGAATATGCAAATTGAATGGATTCCCGTTAAACCCAATCACACTAGGCTAACTATGGATCTAATTTTATATCATGGACTCTTGATTAGCCGGGATATTGGCTTCAAAAATTGGCTTAGCGCTGTAAATCAACCTAATGGCATTTCCAGAAAGCCTTGTCCAGTAATTAATTTGAAATCCACTTTCATTCGATAGAAAGGATTAAATACAATTTCATTACTGGTAGAAAAAAGTTTCTGCTGCCATTCCCAAGCTATTCAAGCCTGAAACGCACCGGAAGATGGAAAAACACCCGCACAACCTGGCCATTCTGACGTCCAGGTCTCCATCTCGGCATGCTCTTCACCACCCTCATCGCTTCATCCTCACATCCTCCGCCAATCGGATTACTGATCACTTTAACATTCTGGATTGAGCCATCTGCATTCACCACGAATTCCAGGAAAACTGTTCCCTGAATACCGTTCTCCTGAGCAACAGCCGGGTAGTGGGTATGATCAGATAGATATCGTAAAAGGAGGGCATCTTCCCCTCCCGGAAATTCTGGCATTTGTTCTACAGAACGGAAGATATGTGCGGAAAGAGAAGAAATCAAAATTGCTTTCCCCTTTACTTCCAGTCCGGGGTGATCATTATTCCAATTATTTCCAGTGTGGGTAAGGATACCAGGGTTCCTGATCAGGTTCATATCAGGGGCTTGTTCTCCGGGTTTCAATGCTTCCCTAAATATTTTTATCATGGAAACATATTGATTAGAAGATACCAATTTTGGCAGTTCTGGTTTGGGAGGAAGGGGCAATTTGGGAATAAGTGCAGTTCTGGGTTCCACTCTTTCAAGATTGATACCCGTGATTAATTTACCGGATGGCAGCCATACTTTTTTATCCAGTCTGGTATTCAGGACAATTCCCACAGATAGCAGGATTAATGCGATCAACATGATCATTCCGGCATTCCGCAACCGGTTGCCATATCCCCTCCTAAGGTTGTAAGCCCCGTATTCTTTATTTCTGCCGTCAAAAAGTAAATCCAGGAAATCGGCTGTTAATATTTTACATGGTTCCATAAAATTAAATGACATCCGGCTTTATTCCCCCTGAAATTCCAAAGGTCACCGCGAGGAAAATACCAAACAATGCTTTCCATGCTTTCATCTGAAGATGCCCAGCACAAAGAATTCCACAACTTGCCGAGTAAATAAGTAGGTAGGTAAGGGTTATATGGCTGGATTTAGGCAAATCAGGAAAAATCGGATGTATCATTTATGGTTTCCCCTATTCCCGAACTTCCTAATTCCCCTTTATTTGGATGGAAATCAAGGGACTGGCACAAATAAAAATTCCCTCGATGGAGAGGGAATTTTTATTTGATTATAAATATTGTCTATTCTATTCGAGCCTGAAGCGCACCGGAAGGTGGAAAAACACCCGCACAGCCTGGCCATTCTGTCGTCCAGGTCTCCATCTCGGCATGCCCTTCACCACCCTCATTGCTTCATCCTCACATCCTCCGCCAATCGGATTACTGATCACTTTCACATTCTGGATTGAGCCATCTGCATTCACCACGAATTCCAGGAAAACCGTTCCCTGAATGCCGTTTTCCCGGGCAACGGCCGGATAACGGATATGATCGGATAAATACCGTAACAGGGCATCGTCTCCTCCCGGAAATTCCGGCATCTGTTCCACGGACCGGAAGACATGATTGGCAGGTTCGGATGCAACTACTCCAGTACCCTGGTCAACCAGGTTTGGGTCAATGCCATTCGCACTGCCTGCAATATTTTTGGTGCTGATAGCCAGGTTCTTGATTTGGTCCATATTAGGCGGCTGCTCTTCCGGCTTCACCTCATTTTTTACTACAACCGGTGTGGTATACTTAATAGCCGACATCAGTTTCGGGGGTTGGGGGGGAGGCG
>Ga0307374_10010092_pt1 | contig 13770 bp, 11 predicted proteins | sample OX3MG_FD_202532 | JGI IMG/M metagenome (GOLD analysis project Ga0307374, IMG submission 202532) | Soil microbial communities from Risofladan, Vaasa, Finland - OX-3 | ecosystem: Environmental > Terrestrial > Soil > Coastal area > Acid sulfate soil | place: Finland: Risofladan, Vaasa | collected... | reverse complement strand
ACAGCTTTATGCCGCCCAGGAGGCCGGCGTCGTTATCGACGATGGTGATGTCCGGGTCGAGTTTGAACTTGACCCGCCCGGAGTTTCCCCCGCCGATATAGAGGTGGTCGTAGTTGATCAGGGCATCCAGGGTTCGGATGGCCCGCTTGACCCGCCGGTTCCAGCGCCGCTTGCCGATCTGGCGCCGGGCCGCTTCCCCGATGGCCTCGTTATAGGTCCGTCCCTTCTCGAAGGGATGGTGGGCGATCTCCAGGTGAGGTGCCAGATGCCCGTTGTAGAACAGGCCCGTTCCTACCCCGGTGCCCAGTGTCACCACCAGCTCCAGGCCCTTGCCGCTAATGACGTCCGATCCCTGCAGGTCGGCATCGTTGGCCACCCGCACCGGTACCGCCAGGGACTCGGCCAGGGCGCCGGCCAGGTCGAAGCCGTCCCACTGGGCGACCAGGGCGGGCACCTCCTCGGTGCCGGGCCCGGACTTGGTTACGAAGTGGGGGGCGGTGAGGACGCGGCCCTCTCGGACCACGCCTGGGAAGCCGGCCGAGGCCCGGTCGAAGGTCGGCAGCTTGGCGGCCAGGCCGGAGATGACCTTGATCAGCTTCTCCGGAGGCATGGGGTAGGTCGTGGCCACCCGTTGGCGCTCACCGTCCATGGTGCCGTCGGCCTTGAGGACAGCCGCCTTGATCCCGGTGCCGCCGATATCGATGGCCATGGTCCGCTGGTTGGTGGTGGTCATCGGCCCATCATTCCCCGTCACAGGCCACCGGCGCCGGCCGAAGGTCCGGAGGTCCGGCAACGTCTAACTTTTCCAGGGCCATGGTGACGGAGGCGACCAACGGGAGGGAACCGGGCCCGGCTCCCAGTCAGCCGCCTCCCGGCTCGGGGATCGACCGCCCCCTGCTCCTCCTGGCCGGTGTGGTCGTGCTGGGCACGATCATGTCGATCCTCGACACGACCATCGTCAACGTGGCTCTCGACACTCTCGGCCGGGATCTGCACGCCAACCTGTCCTCGGTCCAGTGGGTGTCAACGGGCTACCTGCTCTCGCTGTCCATGGTCATCCCCATGACCGGCTGGGCCATCGAGCGCTTCGGCCCCCGGCGGCTGTGGATGGCCAGCCTGGTCCTTTTCCTCATCGGCTCCGCTCTCTGTGGGCTGTCCTGGAACATCGACAGCCTGATCTTCTTCCGCATTCTGCAGGGCTTCGGCGGGGGCATGATCATGCCGGTCGGCCAGACCATCCTGGCCCAGTCCGCCGGGCCGTCCCGAATGGGCCGGGTCATGAGCATCATCGGGGTTCCCATGATGCTGGGGCCTGTGCTCGGCCCCGTCCTGGGCGGCGTGCTCGTCCAGGACGCCAGCTGGCGCTGGATCTTCTATGTCAACGTGCCCATCGGGATCCTCGCCCTGGTCATGGCGGCCCGCATCCTGCCCCGCATGGAGGTGAGCGGGCACCACCGTCTCGACGTCCGCGGCCTGTTGCTGCTCTCACCCGGGCTGGCCCTTCTGGCCTACGGGTTGTCCGAAGCCGGCTCGGGGGGCGGCTTCGGCGGCCCCCGCACCCTCGTCGGCGTCGGAGTTGGCCTCGTTCTCATGGTGGCCTTCGTCTTCCACGCCTACCAGCGGGCCGGCCAGGCCCTACTGGATGTCCGTCTGTTCGCCAACCGGGCCTACTCGGCCGGGGCGGGCACCTCGTTCCTGTTCGGCATGGCCCTCTTCGGGGCCATGATCCTCCTGCCCCTCTACTACCAGATCGTCCGCCAGCAGGGAGCCCTGGCTGCCGGCCTGCTCGTCTGCCCCCAGGGGATAGGCACCGCACTCGTCATGCCCATATCCGGCCGTCTCACGGACCAGATCGGCGCGGGTAAAGTCGTCCTGTTCGGCCTCGCCGTCACCTGCCTCGGGACCTTTCCCTTCACCCAGGTCGGGGCCCACACCTCCTACGCCTACCTGTTGGGTGCGCTGTTCGTGCGCGGCATCGGCTTCGGCTTCACCATGATGCCGGCCATGGCCGCCAGCTACGCCGACCTGGCCCACGACGACGTGCCGCGGGCTACCACCTCCCTCAACATCGTGCAACGGGTGGGGGGATCCATCGGAACCGCCTTCATGGCTGTCATGCTCCAACGCCAGATGGTCCATCACCTCGCCTCCTTTGGAGCCCACTCCGGCTCGGCCAACCTGAGCACCATCTCCACGCTGCCTCCGTCGCTGTTGGCTCGCATCGGCTCCCCATTGGCCCACGCCTTCGGCTCCACCTTCTGGTACTCACTCGTCCTGGTGGCGGTGGCGTTCATCCCCGCCTCCTTCCTGCCCCGCCGGGTGGGAGCCAGGGTGACTCCGGGACGGGCGGTGCCCGGCGGCCACCCGGATTCCGATCTCGTCCGCGTCCTAGGTCCCGAATGAATCCCGTGGGCCCAGTGGGGGAGCGGTGAAAGAGCTCGTCTATCCGCGTCTGTTCTTCCCGGCCGCCGATCGGTTCGCTTCCCGGCCGGCCGTGGTGGACGGGGACTTTCGGGCCACTTATGCCGAGCACGCCGAGCGGGTTCTCAAACTGGCGGGTGGGCTGGTGGAGTTGGGGGTGGGCCGCCGGGACCGCTTCGCGGTCATGTCGGCCAACAGCCACCAGTTCCTGGAGCTGTACCACGCCGCCTACATCGGCGCCGGCGTGGTCAACCCGCTCAACCTGCGTCTGGCCGGAGCCGAGCTTCGCTTCATCCTCGAGGACTCGGGTACCGAGGTCGTGTTCGTGGACGAACTGTTTTCCGGACACCTGCTCAACAGCCTGACCGGAGCCTTGCCCGATCTGAAGATCGTCTACGTTGGCGCGCCTGGACGAGCAGCCGCACTGAGCGCGGAGGGCCAACCCGGCCAGGGCCGTCACCTGCTGGACTACGAGGATCTGCTCGGTCGCTCCGTCCCGGTGACGCCGGAGGAGCCGGAGGAGGACGACCCTGTCATCCTCATGTACACCGGTGGCACCACCGGTCGGCCCAAGGGTGTCGTACTCGACCAGCGGGCCGAGATGCTCAACCTGTACCACATCGCCTATACGTTCGGACTGGGCGATCAACGCGTCTACCTGCACCAGACGCCGATGTTCCACGCCGCTTCCATCGGGGGGGTGATGGGCATGCCGGCCTGCGGCGGGGTGTCGGTGTGCATCCCCATGTTCGATCCTGAGGCCGTGCTCAAGGCCAGCGAAAACAACGCCGTCAACTGGACGGTCATGGTCCCCACCATGATCTCCATGGTCCTGGATCATCCGGAGTTCCGGCCCGAGCGGCTGGCCAGTATGCGCGACCTGGTCTACGGCGCATCACCGATGCCGGCCGCCCTAGTCGATCGTCTCATCTCCACCTTCCCCGAGCTCAACATCTGGCAGGGATACGGAATGACCGAATCGGCATCGGTCCTCACTGTGCTGGACGCCGAGGACCACCGTCGCGGCGGTGACCGCCTGCGCTCGGCCGGCCGTCCGGCCATGGGAGTGGTCGTCTCCATCCGGGACGAGAACGGTGAGGAGCTTCCCGCCGGTGTCGAAGGCGAGGTCTGCGCCCGGGCCGGGAACCTGATGACCGAGTACTGGCACCGTCCCGAGGAGACGGCCGAAGCCTTCCGGAGCGGCTGGTACCACACCGGAGACGCCGGCCGGCTCGACCAAGAGGGCTACCTCTTCCTGGTCGATCGGGTAAAGGACATGATCGTGACGGGCGGGGAGAACGTGTATTCAGTGGAAGTGGAGAACGCCATCTCCACCTACCCGGGCGTATCCCAGGTGGCGGTCATCGGCATACCGGACCAGAAGTGGGGCGAAGCCGTTCACGCCATCATCGTGATGGACAAGGGGGCCTCGGCCACGGTCGAGCAGCTGCAGGACCACGCCCGTAAGTCCATAGCCGGCTACAAGGTGCCCAAGTCGATCGAGTTCCGTGATCAACCCCTGCCGTTGTCCGGCGCCATGAAGGTCCTGAAGCGGGAGCTGCGGGCGCCCTACTGGTCCGACTCCGCCACCCGGTGAGGCCCCTTGATAGTCGTTGGGCCCGAGACTGGGGCCGCCGGGATCGACGCGGTCCCTCAGCCCGTTCCGTTCTGGCCGTCCTGTCTGTCATCGTCGTCATCGCCCTGATCCTGGGGGCGGCGCAGCTCTTCATTCGCCCCGTACCACCCGTGCGCTACGTCAGCACCGTCTCGTCCTCATTCCGCGTGCCCGGCCCGGCACCGGTCCTTCCCTTCCCCGCCCGGGGCGAGGCGACGGTCGGTCTGCTCGGAGTGGGGACGATGGGATCCTCAGGCGGAGACGCGCCGATCCCGATCGCCAGCCTGACCAAGGTGATGACCGCCTACCTGGTTCTCAAGGATCACCCGCTGGCCGAGGGCGATGAGGGCCCCTCCATCCGGATCAGGCCGTCCGACGCGGCCGCTGAGGCGGTCGAGGCCGCCGGCGGCCAGTCGGTGGTCAGGATCCAGGCCGGTGAGCAGCTCACCGAGCGTCAGGCCCTGGAGGCCCTGTTGGTGGGCTCGGCCAACGACATCGGGACCCTCCTGGCCGACTGGGACGCCGGGTCCCAGGCCGCCTTCGTGACCCGCATGAACTCCGAGGCGGTCTCCCTCGGCATGACCGCCACCCACTACGCCGATCCCACCGGCCTCGACTCCGCCTCCGTGTCCAGCGCCGGCGATCAGGTCAGTCTGGCCGAGAAGGCCATGACCAATCCCGTCTTTGCCGGCATCGTTGATCTGCCCCAGATCAGCCTGCCCGTGGCCGGAACCGTCTACAACTATGACTACCTGGTCGGCCACGACGGCATCATCGGCATCAAGACCGGCTCGACCGTCCAGGCCGGAGGCTGCTTCGTCTTCGCCGCCATCCGCTCGGTGGGACCCGTCCCGATCGTGGTCATCGGTGCCGTCCTCGGCCAGCAGGGACCCTCCATCCTCCAGGCCGCCCTGAACGTCAGCCTGGCCCTCATCAACGCCGCCGGCGCCGCCGTGCACCCCGTCACCCTGTCGCTCCCCAACAACGGCGAAGTCGCCCGCCTCACCGCACCCTGGACCTCCCCCGTACCCGTGATGGCCCCCGGTACGTGGCCGACCATCGGCTGGGGCGGGCTTACCGTCGGGGTCCAGGTGACCCACCGGGCACCCACCGGCAGCCTCAGCGCGGGCACCCAACTCGGATCGGTCACCCTCACCCTGGCCGGGCAGCGCCACTCCTTCCCGGCCACGCTCCAGGCCGCCATGCCCGGCGCCTCCACCCGCTGGCGCTTGGAACGGCTCTAACAGCTCACCACCGCTTCTCGCCCGGCGGCTCCGATACATGCGTCTCAGACGCCCACCAGTTTTTGATTACGAATGTATTGTGAAACGAACGCTTTTTCTCCACTAAGAGACCAAGTTCAAGATCTCGGGGTGTGTCTTCAAGTTGCATGTCCCAGCCGGCAGCACCGTCCGTGGGCGCTGGGCACCCTCGGTGTGCGAGCACGGGCCGCGAGGGCCGGCTAGGCCGAGGCCAGGGTTCGGACGGCGGCGGCTATATGCTCGGCGTCGATGCCGGCCAGGCCCAGCAACTCATCGGGTGTGCCCGAGGTGGGCATGCCTTCTACTGCCAGTCGAGTCACTCGGAGGGCGATGTCGGATCCGGCTAGGGCGCCCACGACGGCCTCCCCGAGGCCGCCCTCGGGCCAGTGGTCCTCTACCGTGACCAGCTTGCCGGCGGTGGCCCGGGCCGCTTCGATCAGGCCGGCGGCATCGATCGGCTTGAGCGAGTACAGGTCAACCAGGCGCACCGAGATTCCTTCTGAGGCCAGCACGTCGGCCGCCTTGACCGTCTCGTGAAGGGTGATGCCGGCGGCCACCACCGTGACGGAGTCATCGGGAGATGAGCGCAGGACCCGGCTGCCACCGATAGGGAAGTCCTCGTCCGGGCCGTAGAGCACCGGGGTGTCCCCTCGAGTGGTGCGCATGTAGGTGACGCCGCGCCGATCGGCCATGGCGGCGACCAACTTTGCCGTCTGGTTGGGATCGGAGGGATACAGAACGGTGCTGCCGTGGATGGCCCGGAAGGCAGCCAGGTCCTCCAGGCCCATCTGGGACGGACCGTCCTGGCCGATGGATACCCCGGCGTGGGACCCGACCAGGCGGATGTCGGCCCGGCTGACGGCGGCCATGCGGGCGAAGTCGTAGGCCCGGGTGAAGAAGGCGGCAAAGGTCGACGCATACGGCCGCCAGCCCCGGACCTGCATGCCCACGGCGGCGGCCACCATCTGCTGTTCGGCGATGAACATCTCGAAGAAGCGGTCGGGGTGGGCCTTCTTGAAGATGTCGGCGTAGGTGGAGTTGCTCACCTCGGCATCCAGGGCGACCACGTCGGGATGGGCGGCGCCGACCGCCGCCAGGGCTTCTCCGTACGCCTTCCGGGTGGACATCTTGGAGCCGACCTCGTAGCGGGGGAGGGCGGCGTCGGCCGGGGTCACCTCGAAGCGGTGGGCCACGGCGTCGGCCGGAGGGGCGCCGACCTTGACCCGGAGGTTGCGCTCCCCGCCCAGCTCGGCAATGGCCTCCTCGGGGTGGTCGAGGGGCTTTCCGTGGGCGCCTTCCTGGTCATCGACGGCCTTGACCCCTTTGCCCTTGTGGGTGCGGGCCACCACCACTGTGGGCCGGCCCTTGGTGTCGGCCGCCTCGGTGAGGGCCCGGTCGACCTCATCGACGTCGTGGCCGTCGATCTCGATGGCCCGCCAGCCGAAGGCCTCGGCCCGGGCGGAGTAGGAGGTGAGGTCCCAGCCGTGCATGGTCTCACCCCGCTGACCTAGGCGGTTGACGTCGATCATGACGGTGAGGTTGTCCAGGCCCTCGTTGGCGGCGTGGTCGAAGGATTCCCAGATGGAGCCTTCGGCCATTTCGCTGTCCCCGCAGAGGACCCAGACGCGGTAGTCGATGCGGTCGAGGTTCTTGCCGGCCAGGGCCACGCCGACGCCGACGGGCAGGCCGAAGCCCAGCGAGCCGGTGGCCACGTCCACCCACGGGAGCATCGGGGTGGGGTGTCCCTCGATGCGGGAGCCCAGCTTCCGGAAGGTCAGCATCTCCTCATCGGTGATGGCGCCGGCCGCCTTATACAGCGAATACAGCAGTGGGGAGGCGTGGCCCTTGGAGAAGATGAGGTGGTCGTTTCCGGGGTGGTCGGGCTGGTCGAAGTCGTAGCGGAGGTGGCCGGCAAAGAGAACGGCCATCAGTTCCGCGGCCGACATGGAAGAGGTGGGGTGACCCGACCCCGCCGCGGAGCTGGAACGGATGGAGTCCACCCTCAGCTGCTGGGCCAACTCCTTGCAGAAATCCTGGTCGATCACGCTCGGCTTTCCTTCCGGTTGCTCCGGAGGGACAGTACCCATTGAGGGGACTGGTCACCGCCGGTCCCCCGGCGGGTGCAAAGGGCCATTACCTTCACCGACATGGACATCGAGGGGTTCTATTCCCAGGACGAGCGCCGCAGGGCGTCGGAGGAGATCGAATACGGTCGGAACTGGAAGGACGAGCACGGTAACCGCTACGAGATCTCCTACATCGTCGATACGGGGGAGCTCTACGCCATGCGGGATCCGGCCGGCGGCCTGGTCCCCGTCACCTGGTTCGGGGAGCTGTTCTCCACGCCGGTGCAAATGAGTGATCTGGCCGTAGCCGTACTGGCCCAGGTCGATGATCCCGATGCCCTGGCCGATGCCCTGGAGGGCTGGGACGGGGCGATGGAGGGCCCGGACAGCATCGCCTGGCTGGTGGACCGGCTCCATCGCTCGGGCATCCGACCCGATCCGGGCGGCCCCCGCTAGCGGGGCCGGCGGGCTGGTGGGGTCGGCAGGCTGGGGGGGCCGGCGGGCCGGCGGGGCCGGGCGGCTCAGACGATCTGGCGGTACTGGAGGTAGCGGAATACGCCCAGGCCGGGGAGGATGGGCAGCCAGAAGGTGAGGAGGCGGAAGGTGAGCACGGCCGCCACCGCAAATTCGGCATGGACCCCTATCCCGGTCAGGCCGGCCACCAGGGCGGCTTCCAGGGCGCCCAGGTTGCCCGGGGTGGGGGCGGCCGAGGCCAGGGCGGCCCCGCCCACGTAGACGGCCAGTACGGAGAGAACCGAGAAGTGCGGGTCGAAGGCGGCCAGGCTGGCCACCAGGGCCAGGCCGTTCCCCAGAGTCACCCCGGCCGAGCCCCCGAACAGGGCCAGGGCCCGGGCCGGGTGAGCAAGGGTCGTCACCAGCTCCCGGCCCACCCGCAGACCCGGGACCAGGACCCGCCTGCGCCCGAGGGGCGATCCGATCAGGACTCCGGCCACTATCAGGGCACCGGCCACCCCGGCCAGCACCGGCCAGCCCGACGGCAGGGGGGTCTTGCCCACCAGCCCGCTGGTGCCGAGGATGGCGGCGGCCAGGAAGAAGCCGGTGGCATGCACTACCACCCCGGCGGCCTGGTTAAGGGCGATGGAGCCCACCGCATCGGCCCGGGATGATCCGGACCGTTCGAGATATATGAGGTTGAGACCCATGCCGCCGACCCCGCCGGGGGTGAGGCGGCTGGTGAAGGCGGAGGCGATCTGGGTCAGGGTGGTCCGGGCCAGGGAGAGTCGGCGCCGGACGGCCCCCAGGTAGGAGGCCGCCGCCATGGGGAAGGTCAGGGCCCCGGCGCCGAAGGCGGCTATGAGCCACCAGTAGTTGGCCTGGCGCATGGCGGCCAGGAGGCGGGGCACCGTGCCGATCTGGGGGAGCAGGAGGTAGACGGCTCCGCCGCCGACCACCAGAGACAGAACCGTGGTGGCCCGGATGCGGGGCCGGAAGGAGGGACGGGGGGCGCCCAGGCTCTCGGCCAGCCGGGAGGAGATCTCCCCGAGGGCCAGGCGCTGGCGGGCCGGCTGTGGAGCCAGCTGCCGGCGGATGAGGACCGGGAGGGCCAGGGGCTGCATGAAGCCCAGGGCCGGGAGCAGATCCTCCCGGTCGGCCCAGTGAAGGGCCGAGTCCACGGCCCGTTCGACGCCGACCACCGAGGCCAGTGACACCAGCATCTCGGCCCGGTCCTGGGCCAGGCGGGTGTCGTTGGCGCCGGCCTTGGCGAAGGTGAAATCCAATAGCCACGGCGAGCCGGAGGGATCGATCAGGACGTTGTTAGCGGTCAGCTCGTGGTGGGCGATCCGGGCCGTGCCCAGCGCCCGCACCTGGCTCCAGACCTGTTCTAGCAAGCAGTCGTCCACCGCCTCGGGTTCCAGGCTGGAGAGCCGACAGCCCTCGACTTTGCGCCGGACCAGCAGGGCGGGTCCGTGGCCCATCTCCACTCCGAACACGACCTCGGGCGTCCGCACCCCGGCCCGCTCGGCCAGCAGGGTCACGAAGGCCTCGTGGTCAACCTCGTGACTGGGCGAGGACAGGCCCGGCTCATCCTCCACCTCGAGAGAGGCCAGCAACCGGCGAGCCTTGTAGGTCCAGCCGGCTCGGCGTTGTCCACGCCTGACCACCTCGACCACGAAGCACTCGCCCCCGCCGGTCGTAGCCTCGAAGTGACGGGGCCCGAATCCGGCCCGGCCGACGGGCTCGACCCGCATCACCTCCAGGCCCGACTTCCTCAAAACGGCCGTCACAGCATCGGACGACGTGGCCCGCCCCGGCGCTCCCCAGACCAGATGCAGGCCGCTGCCGATGGCGAAGCCGATGAAGGCACCGGCGGCCAACTCGAGGGCCAGATGCCCGCCGGTGAAGTCCTGGGCCGCCGCCACCAGGGCCACCCCGATCAGGGGGACCAGGCGCATGGAACGGGGCAGATATGGCGTGATGACCGTGGCCAGGGCCGCGGCCACGGCCGTGTGGTCGGAGGGAAAGATGCTGTGGAGCGTCACCGAGTGGGTGGCCCCGTTCCCGATGGGCACCCCGCTGACCCTCACCACTCGGCGGGGGGCGAAGACGGTCAGGAGGTGCCCGGCCAGCCAGCCGGCGGTGCCGGCCACGATCAGCTTGAGGGCCGCGCGGACCCGGCGGACGAGCAGGGCGATGCCGGCAGCGCCGGCTATGCCCACCACCGAACCGGCCAGGGAGATGGCCCGGGAGGTTCCATCCAGCCAGGACGGCAGCAGGGCGAGATCCCGGTAGATGCCCGCTTCCAGCGGATCGACCCGGTGGGATCGGGCAATGAAGAACCCAGCCGTCACCAGCAGGGCCGATGCGACTATCCGGGCCACGTCCCTCGGATGGCGGCCCATGGCCACCTCGGCCGGGCCTCGGGTGACAGCCACCCGACCTACCGGTAAAGGGGGAGGCAGCTCGGTGAAGCGAGATAGGCCGCGGGGCCGCGCTCGGCGGGGCCGGAGTTCATTGGCGCCGGCGGCCGGAGCGCCGCTCCTTGCGGTGGGCCTCCATCCGGCGCTCGATGATGGCCCGACGCTCGTTCAGCTGGCGGGCGGTGACCGGGGTGGTGTCATCCACGATGCCGAAGGAGGCCCGGATGCCGGACAGATCGATGGCCTCCACGTCAATGCTCATTCCCACGTCGGCGCTGATCCGATCCCCGTGGTGTTCGGCCATGTACAGGGCTATGTCCCCGATGAGGGAGATGATGTCTACGTCTGGGGCCAGCGTCTGGATGGCGTTGGAGCAGAAGAGCATGTCCTTGACGAAGAGCATGAGCTCCTTGGGCATGCTGGCCCCGTAGCCGAGAAGCGCCTTGGTCACGTTGCGGATCTCGTTGGTGATTTCCTCGGCCGTCATCTGGGTCGGATCCAGGGGCGGCTGGTCGAGGTTGAGATCCCGGATGACGCCGTCGATGTCGACGTCGGCGGGCAGGGCCCCGAGATCCCGCAGAGCGGCTATCTGCGCCCTGACGTCATTGCCCGTGGCTCCCATCAGCAGGCGCAGGAAGGCGAGGCGGCGGGGCTCATCCAGCCGGCCGGTAATCCCGTAGTCCAGCAGGGCGACCCGGCCCCCCTCCTGCACGAAGAGGTTCCCTCCGTGCAGATCACCGTGGAAGACGCCGAAGAGCATGGCCCCTTCCAGGAAGGAGACCAGGCTGGCCCGGACCACCTCGCTGGTGTCGATGCCGGCGGCCTTCATGCCGGCCACGTCATCGAAGCCGAAGCCGCTGAGGCGTTCCATGACCAGCACCCGGCGGGTGACCAACTCGGGATGGGGACGGGGCACGACCAGGGAGCGCTGGTCGGTGGCGGCCAGGATCTGGGCCACGTCCAGCATGTTCTGGGCTTCCAGGCGGAAGTCGAGCTCTTCCACGATGGTCTCGGCGAAGAGATCGACCAGAGCGGGTGGGTTGGCCAGGGCCGAGATGGGGATGCGCCCGATGAGGGCGGGGGCGATCCAGCTCATGGCGGCCAGATCTCGACGGACCATGGTCGCCACCGTGGGCCGCTGCACCTTGACCACCACGTCCCGGCCGGCGCCGACGCCGGAGCGGAGGGTGGCGGCGTGGACCTGGGCGATGGAGGCGGCGGCTATCGGGGTCTCCTCGAAGGAGGAGAACACCTCCTCCAGGGGCCGGCCCAGGTCGGCCTCCACGATGCGCCGGACCGTGCTGAACGGCTCGGCCGGCACCCGGTCGCGGAGGAACTTGAACTGGGTGACCAGCTCATCGGGGAAGATGCCCTCGCCCGAGGAGAGGATCTGGCCCAGTTTGATGTAGGTCGGGCCAAGCTTTTCGAATGCCTTGCGCAGCCGGAGTGAGACCCCGGCCCGTGACTCGGTCTGGGTCAGGCGCTTCTCGCGCAGGTACCAGTTGCCCAGGGCCCAGCCCAGCCTGGCTCCGACTATGACGACCCTCGCCCCCGGGGGCACCCGCCGGCGCCGCACCATCCGGGGCACGTCGTGACGGGTACGGGACCTCAGCGAGTCGATGCCCCGGCGCCAGCGCATCTCATCGGGCACCACCAACCAAGGCGGATCCTCGGTGAAAGCTCCAAGATTCAGGTCCGCGGGCGCGTCCGCCGGCGCCGTCGGGTTGTCCGGCGCCGTCGGGTTGTCCGGCGCCGCCTCCACTCCCATCGGGCGAACCTACCGCGCCCGGCGCGTGGCGCCCAAGCCGGGTGGCCTAAACCGACCCCTTGGCCACGACCCACTCGTGGGCGGCGCCGCCCACGTCGGCTATCCGTTCGAAGTCCCCGTCGTAGTGCAGCACGACCAGACCGGCGTGCTTGGCTGCAGCCGAGATCATGAGGTCGGGAATGGGAACCCGGTGCTGGCCGCGTCGGGCCAACTCGTGCTGGAGGCCGACCGCTGTCGCCATGACTTCAGGTGTGATCGGGGCCGAGTCCAGCGCCCGGCGCTCTTCCAGCACATCCTCGTAGTCGGACAGAGCGCGGGCGCTGAAGAGGACCTCCAGATCGACGATGGCGCAGGTGGCGATCAGACCTTCGTCCAGCAGTGGTTGTAACCGAGCCGCCACGGCGGGAACGGGGAAGCGGGCCAGCGCGCTCTTGTCGGCCAGGAAGGTGGCTGTCAGCGCCAGGCTCCTGCCATGACTGCCGAGTCGCCCAGGTCCAATCCGGTCATGGCCCGGAGACGGTCGGAGTGGCGCCGCCGCCGGTCGGCCAACACCACCGACTCCAAAGCCCGGTTGACGGCCTCCTTCATGGTCGGAGCACCGAGGACGGCGGTGGCCTCCTGGAGCAGTTCGTCATCGATGTCAACCAGTCGTTTGCTCACCGGGGCAGTATATCCGACGGGTCTCACTGGGGATATACCCACTCCGGCTGAGGGCTCACGGGCTGGGTTCGCGCCCGCAGGCGACTCACCCCTACGATCGGGTCATGGCACAGCTCAACCCCGGAGACAAGGCGCCGGACTTCAAGCTGCTCGACCAGGCGGGTGACCCGGTCTCGCTTTCCTCGTTCAAGGGCCGCCCCGTGCTCATCTACTTCTATCCGAGGGCGGATACGCCCGGTTGCACTACCCAGGCCTGCGGGCTGCGGGACGTGGCCGGGGATGTGGGCGACGCCGCCATTGTGGGCATCAGCCCCGACGCTGCGGACAAGCAGGCCAAGTTCGACCAGAAGTACCACTTGGGCTTCCCGCTTCTCTCCGACGCCGACCACGCCGTGGCCGACGCCTACGGCGTCTGGGGCGAGCGCAGCATGTACGGACGCAAGTACATGGGGATCGTCCGCTCCGCCTTCCTGGTTGATGCCAAGGGCAAGGTGGCCGAGGCCTGGTACAAGATTTCGCCCAAGGACACTCCGGGCCGGCTGACCGAGTGGGTCAGGAAGAACTCGTGACCACCGAGATGCCCCGGCCGGCAGAGGTGTTGCCCCACCGGCCGCCCTTCCTGTTCTTGGATGAGGTCACGGCCGTGCTGCCCGGCCAGTCGGCTGCCGGTCTCTGGCGACTCAGCGGGGACGAATGGTTCTTTCCCGGGCATTTTCCGGGACGGCCGACTTTGCCGGGAGTGCTGATGGTGGAGGCGGTGGCCCAACTCGGGGCCGTGGCCGTTCTGCTCGACGAGCGCTTCAGGGGGAAGTTGCCGCTGTTCGGGGGGGTCGATTCGGCTCGCTTTCGCCGGCAGGTGGTTCCGGGGGAAACCCTGGACCTGGAGGTGGAGCTGGGCCGGATGTCGGCCCGGGCCGGCAAGGGCCACGGCCGGGCCTCGGTCGGGGGTCAGACCGCCTGCGAGGTGGACCTGCTTTTCGTTATCGCCGACTCTGTGTAATTGCAGCGGGCACCCGGGTCCGTCGGACCACGCCCGCTGCAATGCCCAGGGGCCCAACCCCGGGCGGCGTGTGGTTACGGGGTCGTTGCGCCCCGGCCG
>Ga0307374_10010088_pt1 | contig 13775 bp, 17 predicted proteins | sample OX3MG_FD_202532 | JGI IMG/M metagenome (GOLD analysis project Ga0307374, IMG submission 202532) | Soil microbial communities from Risofladan, Vaasa, Finland - OX-3 | ecosystem: Environmental > Terrestrial > Soil > Coastal area > Acid sulfate soil | place: Finland: Risofladan, Vaasa | collected... | reverse complement strand
TGGCCATTATTGACGAGCAGGCTTGGAAGGTCTGTTCCATAGGTGGCCACCGTCAGGTAGCCGGGGTTTGCGAGTCCCAGAGGATTGCTCTTTGTCTTTGCACTAACGGCCATCGAGCCGACGGAGCACACGACGAGCACTGCCGCGGCGGCAACAAGTGTCGCACCCCTTCCTCCAGCTACATCGCCACGATGACGGTAGCCGCCGACTTCGGCCCCGTTCTCGACGCAGAGGCACAGCACCGCGGCTGCGACCGGGCCCAGCGACTGATCGTGCTGGGGGATGGCGCTCCCTGGATCTGGAACCTCGCCGGCGAGCACTTCCCCCGCGCCATCCAAGTTGTGGATCTCTATCACACCCGGGAACATCTGTACGACCTGGCGAAGGTGGATCTCCGGGCAGTCTGACCGGGCGCCGGTCTTGAGGCTTTAGGCGGGGGCCATCCTGGCGGGGCAGTGCCGCTGGCCCGGACTCGGCGACGCTGACGGGCTAGCGGCACTGCCCCGGCCGACCGTGGCCCTAGCCGCTGGCGGGCACTAACGCGACTGTAGCGTGGTACAACCCCGCCAGCCGGTTATAACTCCGTGCGCGGAGCACCCGGCCCCGGACCGTCAAAGCCGACCATCACGATAGCCGATCGCCTCGTTCGCACCCGCAGTCATTCCCCGGCGATGCACGAGTGTGCGCCCACAAAGAGGACCGACCACCACAGGGCTTGTGATACGCGTCCGCTGTCTGCGAATCCGGGGGACTCGCGCTTCAAAGTACCGTCGACGGAACGACATTGGCGGCGTCTCTCATCTCATAGTCGGCCAACAGCCCCCACCTACGCTGTGAGTTGATCTCAGCAGACCTCAACGGGCGGCTTCACGGGTGGAGTAACTCCGCTAACCTTAGTCGCTTTGAAAATGGCCTTCCACCTCGCGGTCTTAGCGAGCTTTAACTCGTACTTGTCGTAGACGGCAGCCAACCCCTTGTTGCTGCAGGCCACGAAGTTGTAAAAGGTATTGAGCACGGCTGCCCTGGGCATCCCAAATTGACCGACCTTGATCAGGTGGACGGCGACCTCGCTCCGATGCTGGCTCAGGGGAGGTGCCGTATCGTACAGGGCGCCGTCAACAAAGGCCTGAACCTGGCCGTTGAGCAGCGCGGCAGCAGCGTCGACATCGGTCGAGTACAGGAGAACGTTTGAGCCGTATAGTTTCTGCAAATATGGGGCCCAAAGTTCCCCGGTAACCGCTGCAATCTTCATGGTCGAGAGGCTCGATATCCCCTTGTAGGGAGTCGCCTTAAGAGTAAAGATGCCGGCGGTGCTTTGGAAGTACGGGTCCGTGTAATAGACTTCCTGAGCACGAGCGGTCGAGTAGTAGTAGCCCATCCCTATGTCGGCCTTCTTTTCCTCTACATCCAAAATGACCGAAGCGAAAGTGGTCTCGATGAACTTCAGCTTGAGGTGCTCTGCCTTTGCAAAGCTCGTCATGATGTCACCGCCCGGGTCGCCTATCTTGATGCCGGACTTGGTGACGGATACGCTCATGGCGGGCGGATCTGTGCCATATGTAGATATTGTTAGTGTCCCTGGTGTGATGAGCTTGAGACTACCGGTGCCCTTCGGAACCTTCGTCGAGTTGGTTTTCGAAGTGGGGGCTACAGACCCGCAACCCGCCGCAAGAAGCGCTGTGGCGACTAAGACATATATGATTCGCCGTTGGAGTTTCATAGCTGCTGTGTCCTCCTATAGTCGGTGCTGCGGGGCCGCTCGCCACGGAAGGAGCCGACCTCCATTTGCCAGGGCGGCTCCGGCGGCGGCTACCTTAAGAAGCCTAGAGCAGGTGGCCCTGATCTTCACCCTAAACCTCTCCTCGTCTCTCAGGTTTCCGACCTCGCCGAATTCCGCCGCCCCAGCCAGCGCTCTCACTGATCCAGCTTTGTGGAGGTCAAGGCAAGCCCCAAGACACCGCATCGCACCGATCCGAAGGTTTGCAGTGCACACACGTGTATACATGACCCACATTGCTTTTGTCAACCACCCGCATTGCCTCTTGATCATAGCTCAGCGCTCAGCGAGAATCGCACCCTGGGGCGATCGTTCCCTCACCAAGGAATGACACCGAGGGCCGGCCGCCGGAAAGCGGCAGTGCAGTGAGGGGGCGGGGGCCCATGCGCATCCGGGAGCGGTACGAGCTGGCGGAGGAGTTGAGATCCAGGTATCGTGTAACGGGGCGGGTGGAGCGGGGGCAACTGCTGGACTCCTTCTGCCTGGCCACTGGGTACGGGCGCAAGTACGCCATCAAGGTGCTGAAGGGGGTGGCGACGCCTGCCACCGCGCAGGAGAGTCCCCAGAACCAGGCGGTACGGACCGGGGTTCCGGTCCGCGCTGAAGGTCTACTGGGAAGCCTCCGACTACCGGGCCAAGACCATCGACACCGTCGTTGGCCCAGTCCGCCTCCGCCGTGCCTACTACTACTGCACCGAGTGTGGTCATGGGCGGCTTCCCCAGGGACGAGGAACTGGGAGTGGCCGGTGGCTCGCTCAGCCCGGGGTTGCGGCGGATGGTAGACCGAGTCGGCAGCCAGGAGCCCTTCGGGCAGGGAAGCCGAGACCTGGCTGAACTGGCCGGACTCCATCTGACCGGCAAGCGGGTGCAGCGCAGCGCTGAAGCCGACGGGGAGAGAATCCGGACGGCCATCGAAGCTCAAGCCGCGGCTGTGCTCTCAGGCAAGGTGGTGCCCCTGGTCAGCTCCGATCCGGTCGCCAATCTGTACGTCGCCATTGACGGCACCGGGGTACCCACCGTTCCCGCCGACACCGAAGGTCGCCAGGGTAAATCGCCTGACGGCCGGGCGCACACTCGAGAGGCCAAGCTCGGCTGTGTGTTCACACAGACCACCGTGGACGACAGGGGACGTCCAATCCGGGATCCCCACTCCTCCAGCTACATCGCCACGATGACGGTAGCCGCCGACTTCGGCCCCGTTCTCGACGCAGAGGCACAGCACCGCGGCTGCGACCGGGCCCAGCGACTGATCGTGCTGGGGGATGGCGCTCCCTGGATCTGGAACCTCGCCAGCGAGCACTTCCCCCGCGCCATCCAAGTTGTGGATCTCTATCACACCCGGGAACATCTGTACGACCTGGCCCACTTGGCCTTTCCTGTGGCTACCGACGAGTCGCGCAGATGGCTTGCAACTCGCCTCGCCGAGCTGGACTGCGGCGAGGTCGAGAAGCTGCTGGCCGCGGCTCGCCGTCTGCAAGTCTCGGACACTCAGATGGAGGAAGTCGACAAGGCGTTGGGCTACTTCCAGACCAACCTGCTGCGGATGCGCTTCGCCCGCTTCCGGGAGAGGGGTCTCTTCGTTGGGTCGGGAGCAGTGGAGGCCGGCTGTCGGGCCGTGGTGGCTCAGCGCATGAAGCTCTCCGGCATGCGCTGGAGCGTTCGCGGCGCCGCCGCCATCGTCAGCTTGCGCTGCCAGGAGGCCAGCAACCGCTGGGAAGAGATCTGGCAGTGGCTCCCCTGCCAGACCGAAGTGGCCTGACTCTACTTACCGACAAATTTGTCGCGCACCCATTCCCTCTCTTGTAGTTCAGCGATTCTGACCGCCCCCTAAGAGTTCAGGGATTCTGTCCGGTCATGAAGGAGAAGATCGTTTTGGACTCAGCTGGGGAGTGACGAGAGGCGGTGGTTGGTACTCAACCAGGTGGAGGTAGGGGTGCTGGGCACAGCCCAGGCGGGTAACTGCTGGGACTGGCCGAACGCCCTGTGGGGTGGCTGACGCACTCGAGTCCCATCAGTGGTGTCAATTCCGGCGGGCCTCAGGGATAGATTCATCAGGCCGCTAAGCTGGTAGTGAGCGGCTTCGTGCGCTGGCCCTGGTTGTCGGGGTCCAGCCGGGCGCGTGCCAGCTGGCACCCGAAGTGGTCCGCCGGCTGAGCCAAGCCCCGGCGTTTGGCTGGTGACCCTCACGTCCACCTCGCTCCGGGACGTTCGCGCAGGTGATCCCGCGATTCGGTACGATCGTGCTCGACGCGGTCGAAAAGTCCGGCCGCCAAGTACTTCACAGAGCCTGGAGTGGGTCCGATGCAGGGGCCGGCGTGGGCGGCTCCTAGCCCGATGCCGCAGCTCTCTGCTCAGCATCGAAAATGCTGAGCCGTATGTCCATTGCCTCGCGAGCGTGTCGCTCGGCGAGCTGACTCGCTTCGTCGGACCTGCGCTCCGCGATCAGTCGGACCAGCTCGGCGTGCTCGTCTGTCGACTGGCGTTGTCGGAGAAGTACCGCCAGGGTCGTTGTCTGACTGCGGGCAATAATGGACCGCAGGATGTCCAACTGCTCCATTAAGTATTGGTTTCCGGCCATCTGGTGAATTCGCTCGTGGAACGTATCGTTCAAAGGCACAAGTGGCGTGGGATCTTTTGCTTTAGAAGCGGCCCGATACTCCGACGCCACCCTCTCTAAGCCGAGTAGTCCTAACTCGGATCGCGACTCGGCCGCAAGCCGAGCCGCCATGCCTTCCAATACCTCCCTGACCACGCACGCGTCAGTCAGGTCCGCCCTGGTAATCCCTCCCACAATCATCCCGTAACTGGTCCGCCTCACCAGTCCACTGACATCGAGCTTGCGAAGAGCCTCGCGTACTGGCGTCCGACTGATTGAGGCCGTGGCAGCAATCGCGGACTCGACCAGGCGCTCGTTCGGCTTGAGGACACCGCTGTTAATCTGGTCCCGAAGAACCCGGAAGATCTCCTCAGCACGAGAGTGCGTCCCGCTGAGGGCAACCTTCCCTTCTAACGGCACGCCTGCTCTGTGTCGGCCTTGGTCGGACGCGCGGCCGGAGATGGTGGTGCCATAAGGAGATACACGGTGGCATAAGGCTACCGTATTGAGGTCTCCAGATGATGTCGCGTCCGGCCGGTGCTCCAGCCTGACCGGGCACTCCGCCCCGGGGGAGGTTCCGCCCCCTGGGCTAGCACCGATAGCAGCCGATTCCCAGCGCCAGCGAAGCAGCTGCCGGCGGGGCCCTGGGAGTTGGGACGCCAGCTGTCGGAGGAGAACTGAGAGGAGTTAGAAGACCCCAGCGCCGCGGAGGAGCTGGCAAGGGTGAGCCGGTGAACCGGTTTGCGGTGACCCGAACCCACCCCGAAGCCGGGCCGTGACCAGACGTCGGGCTGGGCCGCGATGCGCCTAGAAGGGCCACTTCTCTGTGGATGGCGGAGCGGCCCGGATTGTGTCTTTGGTGAAGGCCACGCCGGGGTACCGTGCGCACCGGCACGAGCGGGGCCTATTGCTGGAGGCTTGTGCCCGCCAGCTGGGACGGGTGCCGCAGTGGGCGTCCGCCGAAGTCAAGTTCAGCCAGCCCCGTCCGCCGCCAGCCCTTGAGGTCCCTGGGGCGAGGGCGGCGCCGGTACCACTGCCCGAGCAGTTGGGAGCCTACGGAGCTGATAGGGAAGTTCGAGCGCCGGGAAGACCGGAGTTCGGGACGGGTCCTTGAGGCGGGCAGCGACGAGCCACCACGCCCCTCCACCGGGAGGCAGATCGCCGAGTTGTCTGCCTTCGGCAGCGGTGGTCGAGAGAGTGGCGATCGCAGGCGAGGCGGCCGGGACGGGTGGTGAGCCTAGGCTTTCTCCGGACCGCCAGCTCTCGAGATTGGAGGTTTCGACGGACGACTAGTACCAACCTTGGTAAGTTAGCCTTACTAGGCGATGACCACCCGTCACGAGTTGGACCGAGCATCTCGTAGGAGTTGGGGGACCCATGCCGCTAGCGAAAATTAGTCTCGTCGGCACGCACTCCCGAGCCGAGGAGATCTACCGCCTGCTGCGGGATCAGATTTTGGAAGGAACTCTGAGGCCGGACGAGCGCCTGGTCGAGTCTGAGCTAGCCGCTATGGCATCGATCAGCCGGACTCCGGTACGCGAGGCAATTCGGAAGTTGGAGGTGGGCGGCCTCGTTCGTAACACTGGTCATGGGATGGTCGTTGGGGGAATCTCCAGGGAAGAACTCACTGACGTCTGCGCAGTCCGGGAAACTCTCGAAGGCATGGCTGCTGGAATGGCCGCCTCGTCGCGCTCAGAGTTAGGCTTGCTCTCCCTAGAGAGCGTGGCTGCGGAGTACACCGCGGCCGCCGCCAACGACGACCTTGGGCATCAGGTCGCGGTCAACCACACCTTTCACGAGAGGATCTGGCAGATGGCAGGGAATGGCTATTTGGAAGCGCAGCTGAGAGCCCTCCGATCGATCATCGAACGTAGCCAGGCGACAACGCTGACCGTTCCTACGAGGCGACAACAGTCCGTGGGGGAACACGAGCAGTTAGTGAGGCTCCTCGCGGAGCGCAAGGTGGACGAAGCAACCGACTTGGCCCGGCTGCACTTTCGACAGGCCATGGTGGTCCGACTGGAGATGCTGGGGGAAGCGGACTAGTGGCCGGAGCAGGTCCGGAGATCTGCGCGCCGAGGCTACGTCCCTTCCGTTAGCGGTATCACTTCGGGGCTTCCGTTCCTTTCCACAACATCGAGAAGAATGGCCGCGAACCGGTAGACGAAATGCACAAACTTGCCGTAGGGCGCCGTCACATACAAGGCGAAAAGACAGGCGATGTGCACGTATAGGCTAGCGTTCAGAAGGGCAGAGTTCCGCAGAATGAGGGTGAGCATGCCCGAGACAGCGACGGCGTCTAGGGTCACCAGGAAGGCGAAGTCCATGGACCGCATCGTCGCTACAGGCCGGTCCCTGGTCGCGTTGAGCTTCAAGTTGATTAGCCCGGACGTGCCCACGATCAGTCCCACACCTCCGGCGATCCCGAACAAGACCGGGGCGCTCCAGACCGGAAACGGCGGCGTCTGGTGGAGGATGTCCTGCCAGATGGCGGCCAGCGTAGTGGAGATGAGAGTTCCGACAAATCCCCAAACGACCATGGAGTGCAGCACTCGGCGGGCGTTACTTGTCTGCAGGCGGTCTGGGTAGTAGCAGCCGTCACCGCCACCGCGCATGTGAGTCAGGCGCAGCGCCGAGCTGGTCGCCTCCGTCCACGCCCTCCAGTCGGCGAGGTCCCGGAAGGATGCTCCCGAGGTGCGCCAGAAGTTCAAGAAGCCGCCCCAAAGCACGGCGACGATGAACGCGCCCCCCGCCAGGGCAGGAATCAGCATGGCAAAGAAAGGGATGACCTTATAGAAGGAGCCTGGTCCAGCGTCCGATCGGAAGAAGTGGGCCCACCCTCCGGTGAAGGTCAGGCTGGCAGCGAAAACGACGAGCGCAAATCCCCCCAAACCCAGGGCGCTCCAGTTCTCATGCTGGAACCAGCGGGCGACACGGCTGGGCCAAGCGAAGCGAGCATATGACTCCTGCCGTACAGCGGTCAGCGCGGTCGGCAGGTCCACTGCGAATTCGTGGGGTGGGACATACATACAAGCTTGGTAGCACGCTTGGCAGTCATGGCATAGATTGGCCAGCGCGATTACAGTCGTGTCTGTCAGGACCGACTTGCGCTCAAGGGCAGGAAAGACGGGACAATACGACTCGCAGTATCGGCACGCGTTGCAGATGGTGAGTTGGCGGTTAGCCTCCTCGACCCAACTGATCACGGGCGGAAGACGCTGAGCGAGCCGTCCCGCCGGGTCTTCCCTAGTTGCCATGCGGTATGCCATTGTATACGTAGCTTGGGCTCGACCAGCGGGACGAGCCGCGAACTGGAGGTGTCGCGTGAGCGTGATCGTTGTGGGCGGAGGGAACGCCGGGATCTGCGCCGCTCTGAGCGCCCGAGAGGCGGGAGCCGACGTCCTCCTGCTCGAGCGCGGGCCGTTCCATATGCGCGGGGGCAATAGCCGCCACACGCGGGACATCCGCCTTGCTCACGATGGGCCCGACCGCGATCTCAGCGGAGCCTACTACAGCCAGGAGTTCTTCGACGACCTGCAGGCCGTCGGAGGCGGCATCGCCAACCCAGCTCTCGCCCGCCTCCTGATCGAGGAGTCCAAGACGCTCTCGGAGTGGATGGCTAGCCACGGTGCCCGTTGGCAACCTCCAATGCGAGGCACACTCCAGTTGGCGAGGACCAACCGTTTCCTGATGGGCGGGGGCAAAGCCCTGCTCAACGCGTACTATCGGCGGGCCGCCCAGCTGGGCATCGACGTGCGCTACCAGGCCCCGGTCAGTCGAATCTTGATTGAGAACGGCGCTTTCAAGGGACTCCGGGTGGCTTCGCCGGGAGGTGACGAGGAGATCTCGGCTGATGCCGTGATCGTAGCCGCTGGAGGCTTCGAGGCGAACCTTGAGTGGCTGTCCCGCTACTGGGGTGAGGCCGCCTTCAACTACCACGTGCGAGGCACCCCGTACAATGATGGCGCCATCCTGGCTTCACTGGTAGCGCAAGGTGCGCGGGCGGTCGGCGACCCGCGGAGCTTCCACGCCGTTGCCGTCGACGCGCGCAGCCCCCGTTTCGATGGTGGAATCACGACGCGCTTGGACAGCCTCCCCTTCGGGATTGTTGTCAACCGTGAGGGCGAGCGATTCCGGGACGAAGGTGAGGACCTATGGCCCAAGAGATACGCGGCCTGGGGAGGGTATATCGCGGGCCAGCCGGGGCAAGTTGCTTACTCGATCTTCGACTCACTGGCCGTCGGGCGATTCATGCCGTCCGTCTATCCTCCGTTCAGGTCGGAGACCATTCCTTCACTGGCGGTACAACTAGCGCTCGATCCGGACCACTTAGAGGAGGCGGTTAAGAATTTTAACAGCAGCTGTCGCCAGGACAGTTCTGTCAATCTGAGCGCCCTCGACGGAAACGGTACCCGGGGTATCACGCCCCCCAAGACCCATTGGGCGGTCCCGATCAGTCATCCGCCTTTCTACGCCTTTCCGCTGCACGTTGGGGTCACATTCACCTACTGGGGCCTCGAGGTGGACGAGCAGGCGCGGGTGATAGGTGAGGGCGGCGTCCCAATGGGGAATGTCTATGCCGCGGGGGAGATCATGGCCGGGAACGTTCTTCAAAGTGGGTACTTGGCCGGGATAGGGTTGACGGTTGGGACCGTCTTTGGCAGGATCGCGGGCTCCGAAGCCGCCCGACCGCGAAGCTCAGCGCCGACCGGAAGTGTCTCAGACCTCGTCGCCGACCATCGAGCGAAGGCGGCCTTGCCCTGAGCGGCGGGATTGCTCCGGGTCAGTCGGGCGGTGTCCATCCGGCTTGGCGCCTACTCGAGCGGGGGAGGTCTGCCGCCAAGGTGGCGCCGACGCGTCCCAGCCGAATGTCATCCGGGAGCGGTGGGACAGTTGGTGGTATAAGCTGGCATACTGTCCGTCGAGAACAAACTGGACTCTCTCGGCGGGAGTCTGGGCTCTGACCAGTTCTAAGTCAGAGGGCATTCTCTTGGTGGCGCCTGGCTACGACTTGAGGGTGCGGGACGGGCGTGACGAGAAGACCGCTAGTGCTGCGCGGCCTCATCTGGTTGAGCGGCGGGCTCTGCGCTGTCGGCGCTGGTAGCTAGTGTCCCGTTACCGAAATAGGTTTCCCATTCGCGTTCGCCTCTGGCGGAGCTCAGCCGGGCCAGCAGCGTGACCCGGTGGCGATAGCCGCTCCTCGAGCAACATGAAGGTCTTTTCTGTAACGGGACAATCGGCCATGGCCTATGAGGGGATCGTCCCGGTGCAGCCCGAAGTCGCCACCCGGCACCAGCTGGAGTACCAGGCCAACTACCTGACCTTCAGTCGCAGTTACACGGTCGACGTCATCTATCGCTGCTTCCGGCGCTGCGGCTACTGGCGAGTACCGCCAGGATGAGGGTCGGTTGATCAGCCTAGCCGATGGGGAACACCACCTGGCCGAGGCCAGCCGGCTGCGGTGCCCGGAGATCGTGATCATGGCCGGGGAGCAGCCCCGGCGGCTCCCCGATCTGGGACTTGCGGACGAGAGCGCCTTCGTCGACCTAGTCGAGGAGATCTGCCGGCGGGCGATGGGGCGGGGGCTGCTGCCCCACACCAAGGTGGGGCTGCTCTCCCGGGACAGCCTAGCCCGGCTGAAGCCCTGGAACGCGTCCAGGGACTGATGCTGGAGACCGGGACCGACCAGATCCGAGCCTACGCCATGGGTACGGGGGAAACGGTACCAGGAGCGACTCGCCCATCTGGAGGCGGCCGGCGAACTGAGCATCCCGTTTACCACCGGGATCCTGTTCGGGATCGGCGAGACCGAGCATGACCGCCGTCGGGCCCTGGAGTTGATCCGGGACTGCCACGGGCGACACCATCAAATCCAGGAGGTCATCATCCAGAACTTCATTCCCAAGCCGAACACGCCCATAGCCGCCCAGCCGGGCCCGGACCCAGCGACGGCGGCTGTGGAGCTGGCCCGGGCCATCCTCCCCAGCGATGCCGCGGTTCAGGTCCCGCCCAACCTGAACTTCGAGAGCTGGCCCGCCTTGGTCCAGGCGGGGGTCGCCGACCTGGGGGGATCTCCTCGGACGGGGAATCCGGTCAGCCCGGCATTCGAGTGGCCCAGCGAGGGGGGCTGGCAGCCAAGGCCCGGTCCCTCGGCTACCACCGGCAGGAGCTGGTCGGCGACACCGTCACGTTTGTCGTCAATCGCAACGTCTGCGTGGGAAGCTGCTCCTTCTGCAGTTTTAGGCGGAGCTTGCTCAACGCCAAGGGCGCCTACTCCCATGACCAAGGCACGGTAATCGCCAAGCTCGAAGACGCGGTCCGGCGCGGCGCCACCGAGATCTGCATGCATTCGGGGCTCACCCCAGAGCTGCACCTAGCCTTTTACGACAGCCTTTTCCGCGAGATCAAGGAGCGGTGGCCCACGCTGTACCTGCACGCGCTCTTGCCGGAGGAGATCCGTTACATCGCCGAGGAGTCGGGGAGGTCAGTGGAGGACGTCCGGCGCATCCTCTGCCCGGAGAAGCTCACCAGCGGCGAGTGGGTAGAGATCGTCAAGAGCGCTCACACAGTGGGGATCCCGACCACCTCCGCCATCATGTACAACCACATCGAGACGTCCTGGCACCGGCTCCAGCATCCGGAGGTGATCCGCAACCTGCAACGGGAGAGTGGGGGGATCAGCGAGTTCGTGCTGCTGCCGTTCCAAGTCCAGCACAACATGTTGGGCAAGTACTTCGGCATCCGCTAACCGCTGACCCTGGAGGACTCCCTCCGCTTCACCGCGTACTGCCGCCTCTATTTCGGCAGCGACATCCCCAACATCCAGACCAGCTGGGTCAAGCTGGGAGCCGACGGGGTGGCCGAGTCGCGGCGCTGGGGTGCCAACGACTTCGGGGGGACTCTGATGGAGGAGTCGATCACCCGGATGAGCGGGGCTGACCACGGCCAGAACCTGGAGCGCGAGGAGATCGAGGCCGCCATCCGGGGCGCTGGCTGCGTCCCCCCGGAGCGGGACACCTTCTACCCCCCGGTCACGGCGCGGCCACGCGACCTCGAGCCGGCCGGCGCCGCCACGGCTGGCTGAGGCCGATCTCCAGCGCAATTCCCGGCACCAGGCAGACCGCCTCATTAACCTCTGGTTAGCAGCTCGTTAGACCCCTGGGCGGGGATTACCACCAAGGCCTTCATGGCACACCCAAAGCCTGCCCACCACTCGGCGACTGTCGATGAGCGGTCCTTATTTCCGTCGCGTCCCCGCACCAAGCACTGCGGGACCGGAGTTGAAGTGCCTGACCCCTTTGGGCCTTGCCGCCGGGAAGCGGCGGTGAGCTGCAGTCACAAGCCCAGCCTCGACGTGCACCGGGTCAGGCCTTGGGGGCAGGTCCCCCAGATCGTCTTGACGCAGATTGTATGCCATGGTATGCTTATGACCGGTGGTGCGAAGCGCCCATGCTGCGTACCTCCGGATTGGCATTCCGAGCTGACACGTCTGCACAGGGGGTACCCTATGACCAAATCCCTGCACATCCGCGTAGGGGATGTCGTCGGTGAGTTGCATCTGTGGAGCGAGATGGCGCCCAAGACAATTGAGCGACTAGAGAGCTCTCTCCCATTGGACGGCTCCTTGGTCCATTGCCGCTGGTCGGGTGATGCGTGCTTCACAGAGCTGGACCCGGAACTCTTTAAAGGTGTCGGGCTGGAGTCGGCTGTGAGGTCCCTTTATCCACTCACTGTGGCGATCCGTCCGCCGAGTGGCCTGCTCAACTCGGCCGAGCTCCTGATTTCCTATGGAGTGGCGGAATACAGACTTCCGACTGGTCAAGCCCAAGTCACACCGATAGGCGAGTTTATCGGAGATCTCAGCAAATTCCGCGACACGCTTGCGGGTACCGCGCTCCGGGGCGCGACGACAATTGGGTTGCGCGCATCCGCGTCGGGTCCCTCGTGAACACACGCATTAGCGTGCAACTCGGAGATGTAGGCGCGACTCTCACGCTCTTCGATGAACTCGCACCACTTGCTGCTCACAAGCTACTGGGCGTTCTCCCCATCGATGCTGAGTTGCGTCACGTACGGTGGTCGGGTGAAACTGGCTACTTTCTCCTTGCGTCGCTGGCGGAGCCGGGCGCCCAACTTGAGAATGCCGTTACGTTCTACCCTCGAGGCTCATTGATCTACCGCCCAGAACATGGAGAGTTCGCGTTTACCTACGGACAAGCTCAAGCCCGTGACAATGTAAAGCTAGCTGATCATGCATGCCTTCTCGGTGCTCTCGAAGAGAATGCCGAGCCATTCTTGGAGTTGGTAAGGAAAACACGGACCGAAGGTCGGCAGCCACTTCGTTTGAGCGGGAGTTGAGTAAAGCGCGATGAGGCATCTGGAAATCACCGTCGGAAAGGCTACGGGCGAAGCCGAATTCATATCCGAAGTCGATAGCAAAGTAATCGACGCAATCTGCAGTGTCCTGCCCTGTGAGGGCACGCTCATCCCGGCAATTTGGTCGGGCTCTCTGGGCGCGCTGCAACTTCCCCCGGGATTACCCCTGGACGAGCTGCAGGCGAGCGTCTGCTCCCTGTATCCGGGAACGTTGGCGATCTCTCCGAGAACCGGAGAGCTGCTTCTGAGCTACGGTGCCGCGGAAACGAGGACCGAGCTGGGTGTCGAATACGTGTGTAGAATCGCAACTGTAACGACGGGCAGAGGAAGTCTGATCACGGAGTGCGCGACGATGCACGATAGAGGAGCGCTGGGGGCTACAATTGCAATTGGCAACTGAGGTGCACGTTACAGCACAGCGAACAGACGATATCTGGATAGGAGGCGCATCTTGAAGTTCCTTGACATAGATCTGGACGGTTTGGTATGCCGGGCACTGCTCAATGAGGCTAAGGCACCACATACCACCGAGGCTGTTTGGAAAGCGCTTCCATTCGGCGGTAGGGCGGTGCATGCTCAAATCTCTGGCGACATGTTCCGACTTCTAGACCCTGTCCCAGTTGGCGACCTTGAGCTTGAAGGGACGGAGCTCTTTCAGCATCCAGGCTCAGTCGTCTACTATCCTCCAATTCGGGAGATCGCATTCTGTGTGTGGGAGGCGCAGTTCTCAGGTCCCCACGGATCCTATCAGCTAACACCTTTAGCCGAGATCGAAGGTGACTTGGGCGAGTGGGGTCGCCGCGGTAATGACCTAATAGTTTCGGGGGCGCGTCCGATTGAGTTCCGGCGCGCGCAAGACCAAGAGACGCCGTTTCGGTACCCGAGCGACAGCGGCAAGAGGATCGAGCTCACGATCGGAGAGGTCACGGTACAGGCAGCTCTCCTCGAGGGGGGCTCGCCGCTAGCGGTGGCGTCAGTCGTGTCGAGACTGCCGCTCGAGGGCAGAGCCGTAAACTCGGATTGGGG
>Ga0307374_10010087_pt1 | contig 13776 bp, 11 predicted proteins | sample OX3MG_FD_202532 | JGI IMG/M metagenome (GOLD analysis project Ga0307374, IMG submission 202532) | Soil microbial communities from Risofladan, Vaasa, Finland - OX-3 | ecosystem: Environmental > Terrestrial > Soil > Coastal area > Acid sulfate soil | place: Finland: Risofladan, Vaasa | collected... | reverse complement strand
CCCGAGACCGAGGCCCAGGCGGCCTGGGCCGACTTCGCCGAGCAGACGGGCACGCACGTCGTCCCGCCGACCACTGACGCCGACGGCAACGAGGTCCCCGCGGCCGAGGCTGCTTCGGCTGAGGTCGAGGTCGCTGCCGCGCCGGAAGCGCCTGCCGCGGACGCGCCTGCCGCCGAAGCGCCTGCTGCACCCGCCGAGGGCGCCTAGTCCATCAGCGGGCTCTCGGAATCACGCTGACGCTCCGCTTGCGAGGAGCGGGAGGCACGGAGCACCCGGGCGAGCTCGCCCGCCAGGGCTTCGGCCGCCGCTGCCCCGTCGGGGTGGTGGGTGAAGAAGAACACCGGGTCGAGCAGCTCGAGTTCGAGCAGGTAGTGCTTGTCGATGCTCCAGCGCAGCGTGGCCGGCGTGTTGCGCACCGGCACTCCGAGCGCTGCGACGCCGTCGGCCCAGGACAAGAACTCATCGACATGGTGGATGTTGCCCCACGCGCGCTGGCCAGCACGAGGTCGAACGCCGTCCAGTCGACATCCGGGTCGCTCCAGACGGCCGTGACGGCGTCAATGCCGTTCTCGGCCAGTGCGCGGCGGCGCAACAGCGGCCAGTCGTCGTGCAGGTCCAGGAACAGGGTGCCGGGCGCGGCGGCTAGGAGCAGGCGGCCCTCCCCGCCGGGGTGCGGGCCGCCGGCACCCCGGCGGCGCTGCTGGTCAAGTGCCGATGGGGAAGTGGCAGGCCACCTGGTGACCGGGGCCGATCTCCCGCATTTCGGGGACCTCTTCGGTGCAGCGGGCCTCAGCCCGTGGGCAGCGGGTGCGGAAGCGACAGCCCGACGGCGGGTTGATGGGGCTCGGCGGCTCGCCCGTGAGGGCCGCCACGGTGCGTGGTGCCTCGGGGTCGGGCTCCACGGCCGACGCCAGGAGGGCCGCCGTGTAGTGGTGCGCCGGCGTCTCGTAGAGCAGGTCGGAGGGCGCGATCTCGCACAGGCGCCCGAGGTACATGACGGCGACCCGGTCGCTCACGTTCTTGACCACCGCCAGATCGTGCGCAATGAAGAGCACGGTCAGGTCGTACTCCCGCTTCAGGTCCTGCAGCAGGTTGAGGATCTGGGCCTGGACCGACACGTCGAGGGCGGAGACGATTTCGTCGCACACCAGCAGCTTCGGCTTCAGCACGAGGGCGCGGGCGATGCTGATGCGCTGGCACTGGCCGCCGGAGAACTCGCGGGGCCGCCGCGAACCGTTGACGTAGGGGTCGATGCCGACCTGGTCCAGCATGGCCCTGGACGTCTCGACCCGCTCCTCCTTGCTGCCGATCTTCCAGATCGTCAGCGGCTCGGACACGATGTCGATCACCCGGCGGCGCGGGTTGAGCGAAGAGATCGGGTCCTGGAAGATCATCTGCACCTGCGTGCGCAGCGTGCGCAGGTCGCCGCGGCTCAGCGACGTCAGCTCGGTCTCGCCGAAGGTGATCCGGCCCGAGGTGGCCTTTTCGACCTGGACGATGGCGCGCCCGGTCGTCGACTTGCCGCAGCCCGACTCACCGACCAATCCGAGCGTCTCGCCCTGCTGCATGGAGAAGGTGATGCCGGCGACGGCCTGCACGGTCGCGTTGCCGCGGCCGAACGAGACGTGGAGGTCCTCGACCGACAGCAGCGGATCGGTCGCCACCGTCGGCGTGTCCACGGTGGTGTCGGTCATACCTGCACCGGGTCGGGCCGGGGCGACGGCCGGGAGGCCGGATCGCTGGCCGTCAGCGGGTACCAGCAGGCATAGCTGTGACCCGGGGCCGCCTCCACCAACGGCGGCTTCTCCAGGTGGCACTTCTCCTGCGCGTACGGGCAGCGCGGCGAGAACGGGCATCCCGACGGCGGGTTCAGCAGGTCCGGCGGCCGGCCCTCGATGGCGGTCAGCCGGGTGTGGCTCGGCTCGGCGATGCGTGGAGTCGACTTGAGGAGTGCCTCGGTGTAGGGCATGGCCATGCTCTTGAAGAGCACGTTGGTCGGCGCCCGCTCGACCACGTTGCCGGCGTACATCACGATGATCTCGTCGGTGCGCGTGGCCACGACGCCCAGGTCGTGCGTGACCAGGATCATGGCCATGTCGCGCTCGTGCTGGAGCTGGCTGAGCAGGTCGAGGATCTGCGCCTGCACCGTGACGTCGAGGCCGGTGGTCGGCTCGTCCGCCATGAGCAGACGCGGCGCGCAGGCCAGCGCGATGGCGATCATGACGCGCTGGCGCATGCCGCCCGAGAGCTCGAACGGGTAGGCCTCGTAGCGCTCGACGGGGGAGGGGATGCCCACCTGCATCAGCAGGGACAGCGCTGTCTCCTTCGCCTCGCCCTTGGAGAGATTGAGATGGATCTTGAGCGGCTCGGTGATCTGGTTGCCGATGCGCTGCACCGGGTTGAGCGACGTCATGGGGTCCTGGAACACCATGGCGATGTGCGTGCTCCACAACTTGCGCAGGTCGTCGTTCGGCGCATTGAGGATCTCGGTGCCGTCGTAGCGGACCGAGCCGGTCTGGGTGGTCGACGCCCGGTGCAGCAATCCCATGATGGCCCGGGACAGCACGGTCTTGCCCGAGCCGGACTCCCCGACGATGCCGAGCGTCTTGCCCTGGTCGAGGGTGAGTGAGACGCCCTGGACGGCCCGGAGCGGGCCACGGCTGGTGGCGAAGGACACGTGGAGGTCCTCCACGTCGAGCAGGCGCCGTCCGCTCACAGCTTGATCTCCGTGACGTCGAAGTAGGCCCGCAATTTGTCGGCCACGACGTTGAGACTGATCAGCAGCAGGAACATGGCGGACGCCGGGAAGATGACCAACCACGGGTTCGTCTGTCCCTTCGCCCCGGTCAGCAGGCTGGACCCCTCGTTGAGCATGTTGCCCCAGCTGGGGGTGGGGGGCGGCACCGAGAGCCCGAGGAAAGCCAACGAGCCCTCCAGGACGACGATGGTGGCCACGGCGATCAGCCCGAAGGACACGATGGTCGGCATGATGTTAGGCAGGATCTCGCGCGAGAGGATGCGCGTGTCGCTGGCGCCGAGCGCCTTGGCGGCCAGGACGAAGTCCCGGGTGGCGTACGACAGCGTCGACGCCCGCACCACGCGGAAGATCAGCGGCGCCGCGAAGAGGCCGATGATGAGAGTGATCTTGAACAGCGACTTACCCCAGAACGACACGATCGCGATGACGGCGACGATGGCGGGGAAGGCCAGCACCACGTAGGAACCGGTGTTGAGTGCCGTGTCGATCCGACCCCGGCGGTAGGCCGAGATCATGGCGGGGATGCCGCCGACGATGAGGCCGATGAGGGCGCCCCCGAAGCCGACGACCAGCGAGACCCGTGCCCCGTAGATCAGGCGGCTGAAGATGTCCCGGTACAGGTCGTCGGTGCCGAGGAGATGGCCCCAGCTGGGTCCTGCGTTCTGCACGCTGTTGTAGTTGCCCAGGTTGGGATTGGGCAGCGGCAGCAGGCTGGCGAAAGTGGCCGCGAAGGCGACGAGGACGATCCAGCCGACGCAGATCCAGAAGAGAACGCCAAGTTTGCGCTTGGTCGGATCGGCCGCCTCTTCGGCGGTGATCTCCTCCTTGATGTCGGCGAAGGCCTCGTTGGTGGGGTTCGTCAGGCTGACGCTACTCACGGGCAATCCTCGGGTCGACGATAGTGAACAGGAAGTCGAAGATGAAGTTGATCAGCACGATGGCCACAGCCACGAACAGGGTGATGCCCTGGACGACCGTGTAGTCGTCCTGGTTGACGGCCGAGATGAGCTGATACCCCAATCCCGGCATCTGCAACAGCAGCTCCACGATGAACGTGCCGGCGATGAGGCTCCCGATGGTGACACCGGCCGAGGCCAGCAACGAAATGGAGGACGGCCGCAGGGCGTGGCGCCACATGATGCGCCGGTCGGACAGGCCCTTCGAACGGGCCATGGTGATGAAGTCCTCCTGCAGCGTGGAGATGAGGTCGTTCCGAAGCAGGCGGAAATAGACGACGATGCCCCCGAGGGCGAGGACGATGGACGGCAACAACATGGTGTGGATGTTCGACCAGAAGTTCTGACCGAGTGGCACGTAGGACGCCGGCCCGGGGAACACGTGCCAGTGCACCGCGAACAACAGGACGAGCACCGGGGCGATCACGAAGGGCGGCAGCGCCAGCATGGCGAACGTGCCGCTGTTCGACGCCTGGTCGAAGAGACCGTTCGGCTTCCGGGCCGAGCGCATGGCCATGGGGAAGGCGATGGCGAAAGCGAGGATCTGGGAGAAGATGATCAGTTCGAGGTCGATGGGGAAGGACTGCGAAATTATGGTCGTTGTCGACTGGTGCGTCGTGTAGGACTGCCCCAGGTTGCCCTGGAACACGTGGCCGATCCAGATGAAGTACTGCTGCCAAAGCGGCTTGTCCAAGCCCAGCTGATGGTTGAGCGTCGCCACGTTCTGCGCCGTGGCGTTGGGGCCCAGGATCGTGTCGGTGGGGTTGCCCGGGAGGAGGTGGACCAGGAAGAAGGTCGCGATTGACACGAAGATGATGATGATGATGAGCAGCACCAACCGCTTGATGATGTAACGGGTCACGGCGCCCCTTTCCCCCCTTTGCTGTGTCGATTCCGTTCGCCTGCGCCGGCCTCCCCCGGCGGCCGATGATCCTAGACCTGAGCCCCCTTGTCCTACCATGCGCCCCATGTCTGAGGAGGTTCCCGCTCTCACCGGCCGTCTGCGCATCGCTGTCGGGGTCGCAGTGGGACTGGCGATCGCCGCCGGACTGCTCCTTCGATTCTGGACCCGCTCGGGGCTCTGGCTCGACGAGGCCCTCACGGTCAACATCGCCCGGCTCCCGCTGCATGGCATCCCAGATGCACTGAAGCACGACGGGGCACCGCCGCTCTACTACTACCTGCTGCACTTCTGGATGGTCGTCTTCGGCCAGTCCAACAGCGCTGTGCGCGCCCTCTCCGGTCTCTTCGCCGTGCTCACCATTCCTGTCGGCTGGTTCTGCGGGCGCCGCCTCGGCGGCCGAGCCGTGGCCTGGACGATGGTCGTGCTGCTGGCCAGCGCGCCCTTTGCGGTGTACTACGCCACCGAGTCCCGCATGTACGCCTTGGTCATCCTCTTGACCGGCTGCGGCTTCCTGGCCCTGGGCCGTGCCGTCGACAAGCCCCGTCCCGGCAACCTCATCGCCGTTGCGGTCGTGACGGCAGCACTCCTCTACACGCAGTACTGGTCCGTCTACCTCGTCGCCCTGGTCGGGCTCTGGCTGGTCGTCGCCGTGTGGCACAGCCGGCGGCGTGGACAGCCCGGTGACGCTCCATGGGCCGCAGTGCTCGCCGTGGCGACGGGTGTGCTGCTCTTCGTCCCCTGGGCACCCACGTTCGTGTACCAAGCCAAGCACACGGGCACGCCCTGGGCGGCGCCACCCAACTTCTCCGCCGTGATCAACGCCCTCACCGGCTTCACGGATAACCAGGGTTCCACCCTCCAGACGGGCACCAACCAGGGCCGGCTCCTGGCGGTGATCTACTTCGCCATGCTGGCGCTGGCCATCTTCGGGATCGGCAAGTCGGGGCGCATCATCGAGCTCGACCTGCGCACCCGCCCGAGGGCGCGCAGCCTCGTCTTCGTGGTGCTCGGCACGCTGTTCGCCGCCATCGGTGGCGGGATCCTCACGTCCAGTGCCTTTTCCTCGCGCTATGCCGCGGTCGTCTTCCTGCCGTTCGTCCTGCTCGTGGCCCTGGGGACAGTGACGCTGCTCAACCGGTGGGTCCGCGTGATCGTCGTCGGCTTGGCCGTCGTGGCGGGGCTGATCTCCTCGGCCCAGAACGTCACCACGCAGCGGACGCAGGCCAACAACGTGGCGGCCGCCATCAACGCCCAAGCGAAACCCGGCGACATCATCGCCTTCTGCCCGGACCAGCTGGGTCCCGCCGTGTACCGCCAGATCGACGATCCGGGGCAGTACAACATGCTGACCTTCCCCCGCCGCACCGGGCCCGCCATCGTCGACTGGGTCGACTACGCCAACGCCGTGCACCGGGCCGATCCCAACGCCTTTGCCGCCGCCGTGGCCCAGCGGGCCGGCGCGACGCACCACGTCTGGTTCGTCTGGCAGCCGATGTACCAGACCTACAGCATCAAGTGCGAGACCATCGCCACGGATCTGGCCCAAATCGCCGGCAAGAACGGCGGCGGGGCCCGCAACGTCGTGACCAGCCACCCCGCCCTGTACTACGAGCCGATGAACCTCACTGAGTTCACGACCGGTGGCTCCTGACTCCGGCGGGACCCCGCAAGAGGGCGAATTCAGACGGGGGACCCTCCCTCGGGGCTCCTGAGGGGTCCACTAACCTGCCTACCTCGTGACCGCCCCTGCCGAAGCGCCCGTCGTCATTGCCGGCGCGGGCCCGGGGGGGCTCACGGCGGCCTATCTCCTGACCCAACGGGGGTCGCAGCCGTTGGTGCTCGAGGTGGACGACGTCGTGGGCGGCATCAGCCGCACCGTGCTCAAGGACGGGTGGCGCTTCGACCTCGGGGGGCACCGCTTCTTCACCAAGGTCCCGGAGGTCGAGGCCTTCTGGCACGAGATCCTCCCCGAGGGCGACTTCATGCTGCGGCCCCGCATGAGCAGGATCTTCTACAAGGGCAAGTTCTACGACTACCCGCTCAAGGCCATGAACGCGCTCAAGAACCTGGGCCTGTGGGAGGCCATCCTGTGCGGCTTCTCCTACCTCTGGGCCCGCATCCGCCCGCCCAAGGACGAGTCGAACTACGAGAACTGGCTGGTGGCCCGCTTCGGCTGGCGGCTCTACCGCACCTTCTTCAAGACGTACACCGAGAAGGTGTGGGGCGTGCCGGTCGCCGACATGCCGGCCGACTGGGCCGCGCAACGGATCAAGAACCTGGACCTGCGCAAGGCGGTGATGAACGCCATTCTGCCCAAGCGGAACCAGACGGAGATCACGACCCTCATTGAGGAGTTCCAGTACCCCAAGTACGGCCCCGGCATGATGTGGGAGGTCTGCGCGGGCAAGGTGCAGGCCGCCGGGGGGAGGCTGGAGATGTCGGCGCGGCTGACCGGCATCACGGTCGAAGGCGGACGGGCGACAGCCGTCACGTACACGCAGGACGGTGTTAGCCACACCGAGCCGGCGAGCCATGTGATCTCGACCATGCCGATGCGCGAGCTGGTGCACACCATCACCCCGCCGCCGCCCGAGGAAGTGGTGGCCGCCGCGGACGATCTGCACTACCGCGATTACCTGACGGTGGCGCTCATCGTGCCGGAGTCCCGGAGCTTCCCCGACAACTGGATCTACATCCACGCCACCGACGTCGAGGTGGGGCGCATCCAGAATTACGGTTCGTGGTCGCCCTACCTCGTCAAGGACGGCCGTACCTGTCTCGGGCTCGAGTACTTCGTCTTCGAGGGCGACGCCATGTGGAACATGCCCGACGACGAGCTGATCGCCTTGGGTACCCGTGAGCTCGTCCACCTCGGACTAGCGGCGGAGGGCGACGTGGAGCACGGCTACGTCGTCCGCGTGCCAAAGGCGTACCCGTACTACGACTTCGCCTACAAGGACAACGTCGAGACCATCCGCAAATGGCTCGAGGCCGAGGCGCCCAACATCCACCCGGTTGGGCGCAACGGGATGCACAAGTACAACAATCAGGACCACTCCATGTACACGGCCATGATGACCGTGGAGAACATCTTCGGCGCCGACCACGACGTCTGGTCGGTCAACGTCGAAGAGGAGTACCACGAGGCGGGGTCGACCGGACGGGACGCCCCGGTGCTGCCGCGGCGGACGCCGGCAGCGGCTGCCGGCTCAGGTGCCTTCGATCCTGGCTGAGGAGGCGCCTGGTCGGGCGTCCGCAGAGCGTCCGAGACGGGCGCGCCACCAGCTGCGGAACGAGGCGGACCGGAAGGGCGAGCGGACCGGCTGGTGGCGCCGGTGGATGACCCTGCCCACGGTCGGCCTGCTCTACCTCGGCCTCGGCTTCCTCATCTGGATGCACGCCTGGACCGAGGGCGGCACCAGCCACACGCTGTGCGGCTGCGGCGACCCTGCGCTGTTCCTATGGTTCTTCCAGTGGCCCGCCACCGCCATCGCCCACGGGCAGAATCCCTTCTTCTCCACCGCCCTCTTCCACCCCACAGGCGTGAACCTGTTGACGCAGACATCGGTCACCGGCATGAGCCTGCCCCTGGTCCCGGTCACCTGGATCTGGGGCCCCGTCGCCTCGCTCAACGTCGCCGCGACCGTGGCGCCCGCCCTCAGCGCCTTCACGGCGTTCATCGCCATCCGCCGGTGGGCGCCGTGGACCCCGGCGGCCTACGCGGGCGGCCTCCTCTACGGCTTCTCGCCCTTCGTGCTGACCAGCCTCGAGGGGGCGCACATCATGACGGCCGCACTCATGGTGCTGCCGCTCATCCTCATAGCGCTGGACGAGATCCTCGTCCGCCAGCGCCACAGTGCGCTGTGGGCAGGCGTGCTCCTCGGAGCCCTGGTCTTCCTGCAGTTCTTCCTCTCTACAGAGATCCTCGTCATCGCGGCGATGGTCGTCGCGATCAGCATCGTCGTACTGGTCGTCGTTGCGCGGCTCACCGACCGGGAGGAGGTACGCCGGCGCGCCGGCCACGCCGTGACCGGACTCGGTGTCGGGTTCGGTGTCGGGTGCGTGCTGCTGGCTTGGCCGACCTGGTTCGCTCTGGCGGGCCCGGCTCACCTGTCCGGCAGCATCTGGCCGAACATTGCCACCCTCGGCGGCTTCGTCCCCGCCAGCTACGTCTCGCCGCACTACGTCCAGGGTTCCAACGTGTTCCTGCTCCTCGGGGGGTACTCCGGTCCGCAGCTGGGGTCCGCGGCGTACCTCGGCTGGGGGTTGCTGGCCGTGCTCGTCGCGGGCCTTGTCGCGTTCTGGCGGGACCGACGTCTCTGGTTCTTCGGCTTCGTGCTCGCGCTGTGCGCCCTCTGCGCGCTCGGAGAGCGCAGGGGACAGTGGTGGGAGGTGGCGCGGCTGTTCGCCCGCATTCCGGTCGTGGAGAACGTGATCGTGCAGCGCTTCATGGCGATCGGCTTCCTGGCCGCCGCCGTGATGTTCGCAATCATCCTGAACCGTGTCCACGCCTGGGCGCCCAACTGGCGCGGCATCGCGAGCGCGTTCGCCGTGGCGGCCGTAGCGCTCGTGCCCATCGGCGTGACGTTCGGCGACCGCATGCCGTTCGTGATGACCCAGGTGATCCTGCCCCGCTGGTACGCCGAGGTCGCTCCCACGCTGCCGCCGGGCCAGGTGCTGTTGTCGTATCCGGCGCCGTTCACCGGGATTCAGGCGGCCATGGCCTGGCAAGCGGTCGACCGCATGCACTACAGCCAGGCCGGCGGGGGAGGGCCGCAGGGAGTGGTGGCGCGCGCCGGGGCGGCCAAGGGCGGCTTCCGCGTCATTACGCAGCTGACGTTCAACTACGACCTCCCGAGCCCCACCGGGACGCCCGCCCAGTACGCCGCCGTCCGGCGCGCCCTCCGCGTCTGGCGGGTCACAACGGTCGTCGTCTCGACCAACCTCGGGGCACCCCAGCTCCAGCGGGGCCAAGACCCGGTCTACGCGGCCGCCTTCATGACGGCGACACTCGGCCGGCTGCCCCAGCTCCAGGCAGGCGCCTGGGTGTGGCACGACGTCCAGACCGACTCCACGCCACCGCTGCGCACCGGCAGTGACACGCTCAATGACTGCACCCGCAAGGCTGAAGGGAGCGGACAACGGGTAACAGTCACCATGAAGGCCCCGGCTTGCGTAGGCCTTCAGGCCCTGGCGCAGCCCTGAACCCAGGCAGAAAATGGTCAACCAGGGGCGCCTTCGGGCCGACACAAGCCGGGAGGACGCCCGACCTGCCTCTGGGGCCGCCACCCGTCCCGGAGACCAGTCGGCGAGGAGGACAGTGGGGATCTTCATGCGTTCGGCTGAGCGGGCCCTGCTGGGCGCCGCCCTCCTGCTGGGCACTGTCAGCCTGCTCACCCTGAGCGCCGCAGGGGCTGCTTCTGCCTCCGCCCCCGGCGCCTCGCGGCAACCGGCATCGGCGATCGGCGCCGGGGACGGGGCCAGAATGCAGCAGTCGCTGCCTCTCGGTCTGAGCGCCGCGGAGCGGTCCGCCCTGGGTCGGGCCGGCGCCTTCGGTGCGCATCCCGTCCGCCTCCTCATCCTGGGGGACTCCGTCGCCATGACGCTCGGCATGGGCCTGTCCGTGGGGGCGCGTTCGACCTACGGCGTTGCCGTGGCCGACGACGCCACCATCGGTTGCGATCTCGACCCCCAAATGGAGGTCGTCACCTCCGGTGCCGTCGGCCCCGCGACCCAGGGCTGTGTGGGCTGGCGGACCAGCTGGCCACTCCTCATGGCCGGCCAGCGTCCCCAGGTGGTGGCCCTCGGCCTCGGCCGCTGGGAGGTCGCCGACCACCTCTTCGACGGGCGTTGGGTCCATGTGGGCGAGCCGGCCTGGGACGCCCACCTCAGTGCCGACCTGAAGAGCGCAATCGCCATCTTCCGCACGTTTGGTGCCAAAGTGGTGCTCTTCACAATGCCTTACGTCGACCCCAGTTCTCGGCAGCCGGACGGCCTTCCCTGGTCGGAGGACTCCCCGGCCCGTGCCCGCGCCTACAACGCACTCGTCTCGCACGTGGCCGGTGCGGAACAGCCCGGCGAGGTGACGGTCGTCGACCTCAACAAGATGCTGAGCCCGAGCGGCACCTACACGCCCACGGTCGACGGGGTCCGGGTGCGCTACACCGACGGCATCCACGTCAGCTTGGCCGGCGGCGTTCTCCTGCAGCGCGAGATCCTGCCTGAGATAGGCAGGATCGGCATGAATGGCGAAGCGGCGGCGAAGGCCGGCGTGTGATCGAGCCCGAGGTCGCAGCGGTGTCCGAGGCCGGCACCCCTGCCGAGGTCGTGGTCGAGGCGGTGCCGGCCGCCATGGCCCTGGCGCCGAACGCTGTCGGGCCCACTCTCGGCGCCGAGCTGCTTCTCGATCCGGAGGCACGGCCCGGCGTCGAGTCGATGCGGGCAGGCCTCCTGCAGGCCGGCCCCCTGGCCGCGGCGGGGGTCATCGCCAACGGGGCCAGCGTGGTCCTGACCGTGGCCCTGGCCCGCCTGTTGACGCCGCACAGCTACGGCGTCCTGAACCAGTTGACGGGCCTCTACCTCATCCTCTCCATGCCCGGCTCGGCCGTGGTGGTCGCCGTGGTGCGGCGGGTCACCGTGTGGCATGAGGACGGGACCGGCCATCTGGTGCGCCGGTGGGCGGGTCGGGTGCACCGCCAATGCACGCTGATCGTCCTGGTGTGGGCGGCCGTGGTCTTCACCAGTCGGCACGCCGTGGCCGTGCTGCTCAACCAACAGAGCGGCATCGGCATTGCGGCCATCCTCACGGCCGCGGCCTTCTTCGTCCTCCTGTCGCTCGACCGCGGCCTCCTGCAGGCCCATCGGTCCTACAAGCCGCTGGCGGTCAACCTGCTGGTCGAGATGGGGGTCCGGGTGGCCGCCGTCGTGGCGTTGGTCGCAGCCGGGTTCGGTCCCTCCGGGGCGGCGGTCGGCGTGCTGATCGGCGAGGTGGTCGCCACCACCCACGCCCGTTGGGCCTCGGTGCGCGCCTGGGCCGGCGGGACGGCGGTCCGCCTGCTCGATGCCGGCAGCTGGGTGGCGTCGCTCCGCCCCGACGGGCTGCTGGTGGGCAAACGATCCGTGCGCCGCACGGTCGTCGTCGACCTGGTCGTGGCGTCGGTGTGCCTCTCCATGGTGGCGGTGCTCCAGAACATCGATGTGTTGGTGGTCGGTCGCGACAACCCGTCGCACAGTGGCGCCTATGCCGCCGTGTCCGTCACCAGTAAGGCCATCGTGTTCGGCGCCGTCGTCCTCGGTGGCTACCTGCTCCCGGAGGCCGCCATCCGCTGGCGCCAGGGTGGCCATGCGCTGCGGCAGCTGGCCGTGGTCCTCGTGCTGCTGGCCGTCCCCTCGGCGCTCCTGCTGGCGGTGGCCGTCGTGGCGCCCGAGCAATTCCTCCAGATCTTCTTCCACCACGCCTATACGTCGGCCGCCGACGCCTTGGCACCCCTGGTGTTGGCCATGATCATGCTGAGCGTCTCGGTGGTCTTGACCATGTACCTGCTCGCCGTGGGCCGGCGCTGGGTGGCCCTCGTGCTGGTGGGTGGTGCCACGGCCCTCACCGTGGCCGTGCTGGCCGCGCATGGGGCGCCGTTGGCGACCGCCTGGGTGGACGTGGTGGTCCAGGCGGTGGTGCTGCTGGTGATCCTGTGCGGATTCGTCATTGTGCACAGGGTCCGCCAATTGGAGCAGGTCAGGCCGCTATCGTGACCCCGATGGGTGACGACCTGGGGCCGGTACCGGCCGCGCCCCGAGAGCCGCACCACGAGGCGGCGGGCTCGGAGTCCGACGGGCTGGCGGCCATCGCGTCCCAGGCGGGCCTGCGCCGGATCCACTTCGTCGCCTGGCGCGACCTCGACGACCCGGAGGCCGGGGGCTCCGAGTTGCACGCCCACAAGATCGCCTCCCGCTGGGCCGGCGCCGGCCTCGACGTCACCTTCCGCACCTCGGCCGTGCCCGGGGGCCCGACGGCGCTCACCCGGGACGGCTACCGGGTCGTGCGCCAGGCCGGCCGCTACGCAGTCTTCCCGAGCGCGGCATGGGAAGGCATCCGTATGGGGCACCGGCCGGGCGATGCGCTGGTGGAGATCTGGAACGGCATGCCCTTCATGTCGCCCTTCTGGTACCGGGGCCCACGCATTGTGCTCCTCCACCATGTCCACGCCGAGATGTGGGGAATGGTCCTGCCCCCGATGCTGGCTCGCCTCGGCAATCTGGCCGAGCAGCGGTTCGCCCCCCGTTTCTACCGCTCGAGCCGCATTGTGACGCTGTCCGACTCCTCCCGTGACGAGATCGTGGACCTCTTGGGGATCGGAGCCGGGCAGGTGACGGTGGCGCCCCCCGGGGTGGATGGGCGCTTCACACCCGGAGGCCCGCGGGAGGCCACGCCGCTGGTCGTCGCCGTCGGCCGGCTGGTGCCGGTGAAGCGGTTCGACGTCCTGTTGCGCTCCCTGGCGGAGGCCAAGAAGGACCACCCCGACATGCGGGCGGTCATCATCGGCGAAGGCTACGAGCGTCCCGCTCTGGAGGCGCTGCGGGAGGAACTGGGCGCCACCGACTGGGTCAGCCTGCCCGGGCGCGTGGACGACGACGAGCTCGTGGCCTGGTACCGACGGTCCTGGGTCGTGGCCAGCAGCTCACAGCGCGAGGGATGGGGCATGACCCTGACCGAGGCCGCGGCCTGTGGCATCCCGGCCGTGGCCACGGCGATCCCCGGCCACGTCGATGCGGTGCTCGACGGCGAGTCGGGGCTCCTCGTCGAGGACACGGACGATCTGGCGGGCGCCATCGGACGGATTTTGGGGGACGACGTCCTGCGAAGCCGCCTGGCCCGGGGTGCGCTCAGCCGTGCCCGCTGGTTCACCTGGGACGCCACCGCGCGGCGGGCGCTCGAGGCATTGGCGGAGGAAGCGACCCGGACGCCCGAAGGCTGAGGGTCTGCAGGATGGGTGGGGACCGTCCGCCCCGCAGCGCACCGCCCCCGCATCGCGGCGGCTCAGAGGCTGGGTGACGGGCTCAGGCTCTGTGTGACCGGCTCGGGGACCCGGTCCCCGGGCGCCTCGTCCGGCGTCTCTGTATCGGTTGTGTCGGTTGTGTCGGTTGTGTCGGTTGTGTCGGTT
>Ga0307374_10010086_pt1 | contig 13776 bp, 13 predicted proteins | sample OX3MG_FD_202532 | JGI IMG/M metagenome (GOLD analysis project Ga0307374, IMG submission 202532) | Soil microbial communities from Risofladan, Vaasa, Finland - OX-3 | ecosystem: Environmental > Terrestrial > Soil > Coastal area > Acid sulfate soil | place: Finland: Risofladan, Vaasa | collected... | reverse complement strand
TCCGCCTGGTCACCTCGGCCCGGGCGGTCCCGCGCGCCTGCAGGGCGATGGCCACGTTTTCGGCGGCAGTCAGGACGGAGACGAGGCCATGGTTCTGCAGCACCACCCCGATGCGGCGGCGCAGGTCTTCACTGCTGGCCAGCGGCTCACCGTCGAGCAGCACTTGGCCGCGGTCGGGCTGCTGCAATCCCGCCATGACCAGCAGCAGGGTCGTTTTTCCGGAACCTGATGGTCCGGTGACAACCACCATTTCGCCAGCCGCGACCTTGAGCTCGGCGCCATCGAGAATCTTGCGGATTCCAACGTCGACCCCGAGTTGTTGGGCCCAGAGTTCTCTAGCCATCCGACCCCGACTCTGGCGTCCGCAGATCGACCCCGTCGCTATGCCGGGTGACCCGTAGCAATGTCCCTGCAGGGATCCATTCCAGCACGTCGGGAGGCAACTGCACACTCCCATCGCGACCGACGACCGCGTACTCCTGACCCATTCTTCCTTCGGCTCCGATGCGCCCGTCGCGGATGGTCACGCTGCGGGGCATGGCAGCGGCTACCGCCGGGTCATGAGTGACCACGATCAGGGTCGTGCCCAATTCTTTGTGAACGCTCAGGACCAGCTCTATGACCCGGTCCCGGCTGACCGTGTCCAGGTCACTGGTCGGCTCGTCCAGCAGCAGGAGCTGAGGAGCCTTGGCGGCGGCGGCGGCGATCCCGACCCGCTGCTGTTCCCCTCCCGACAAGTTGGCGACCGTCTGGTTGGCTAGCGAGGCCATGCCGAGCAGGTCGAGCAGCTCCAGGGGAGTCCATGGCGGGAGGCGCTGCCGGCGCCGCCTCACCTCGCGCTGGGCGAATTCGATGTTCTGCTCGGCGGTGCCGAACCCGAGCAGATTGCGCATGGGGTCCTGGAGCATCAGGCTGATGGCGCTTGAGCGGAGCTCGAGCAACTTGCGATTGCTGCTGCGCCCGAGGTCGTTGGCACCGACCAAAACGTGGCCCGAAGAAGCCCGGAGAAGACCGGCCAGCAGGGCCATCAAGGTGGACTTTCCTGATCCCGACGGCCCCAGAAGGGCGATCACTCCGCCCGGTTCCACGTCGAGGTCGACGCCTCGGAGAGCCACCACATCGCCACCGGGGCTGGAGTAGAGGTGGACGACCGAGTCGCAGTGCACGGCGATCCCGCCCGATACAGGCGGGGCGGAGCCAACGCTCACCGGGTTGGCGCTCACAGGGTGTCTGCCCGCAAAGCCCGGTAGCGGGCTCTCCGCAGGGCAATCGCAGAGGTGACGATCGCCGTGCCTACCAGGAAGAGCAGCATCACCAGCACCATGACCACTATCGGCAGCAGGGGTAGGTAGGTGGCTGGGACCGGAGCACCGGCGTTGGAGCCGAACTGGGGCACCGACGAGAGGGACAAAACCGAACCGAGCAACCCGGCTAGGAGTCCCAGGCCCACTCCGGGGATGACCACCAGCAGCTGCTCCTCAAACAAGGAGAGCAGCAGGGTCCGCCGGGCCACCCCCACCGAGCGTAGGACGGCAAGCTCGAAGATGCGGCCCCGAGCGCTCATCAGAGCGGTGGCGACTCCGGACCCTGCCGCCAAGAAGAGGGCCGCTCCGGCGGCGAAGAGAAAGAAGAGGTAGCCATAGGCAAGCCCACCGTGGTTGAACCTGTAGAGCAGCGGCCCCGGGGTCTGCTGCGAGGTAATCCGGATGCCATCCCGGCGCAACGCCTCGATGATCCGCGCCGGGGCATGGGGAGCCAGCCACACCTGGAGGGTTGTGGCCACTGGAGTGCCGGTCTCGGCACGTAGGGCCAGGGGAAGGTCCATCAGGAACCCGTACTCACCAAGCCGGGGGAGGGCAACCGATTCCCGGCTCAGATTGAGGGTGAGCTCGGTCCCGTCGAAGTCTTCGGCAGAGGCGTACACGGGGTTGCTTTCCTGGGCGGCGTTGGTGCTGAGGCCGGGGATGGTGATCGGCAAGGCGCCCGGGACGATGCCCGGAACCAGCAGCTCGGTTTGGGAGTCGGTGAAGTGCGCCAAGAGCTTGCCTGAGGGACTCGGCACAGCCGAAGCTCCGGCGAACTCCGGCTGCCAGTACCCCGCCTTGGAGAACCCGGCAAACGTGGCGCGCCAGGCTGCCTGGCGACGCAACCGGCTCTGGAGATGGGAGACGGTTAGCGAATAGCGCACCGTTTGCGGCCCCCCGGGAAGAGCGGTCCAGTTGGGGATCAGTTCGGTGACTCGGCACCCCCCGACGCAGGTGGGAGGCAGGGGCGCGGTGTAGGTGTGGGTACCGGGAAAGAGCTGGCCAAAGTCGACCACGGTGGGATTACTGCCGGGATCCAACAGGTTGAACTGGAGATCTGGATCCGGACTTACCGGGGCGGACAGGGTGACAGTGACCCGGGCCTGGCGCCCCGTCAGCACCATCGCCGGCGCTACCCGGGGCCGGAGCCACTCTGAGATCTCCGCAAGACTTCGGTTGCTCACCGACCGCTGCCAGTATCCAACCCGACCAAGCCGGGTGACGTCGACGGCCAGCAGCTCCTCACTGGGAGTGATCGACTCTTCAGCAGCCATCGCGTACTTGCCCGAGGGGTCGGCGGCGCGGACGGCGCTGACCAAGTTCACCGAGGCCGGTACGTGGACAAAGAGCACGCGAGCGGCCCCGGTCTCGAAGTCGGCCCGGGTGACGCGATTGTTGGCGGCGACCGCCCACCCGACGACCGCGAACGATGCCAGCCCAGTCGCCAGCGCGATGACCAGGATCTGGCGCAGGTTGGCGGGACGACGAACCGCCTGGCGCACCGCCAGATGTCCGGCGATATGCCGGGAGTCCTTGGTCCTGGCGGCCAACGCGGAACAGAGGATCGGTACTACGCGCACCCCGATAATCCCCACCGCCACCGCGATCAACCCGGGCGCAAATAGCGCGAGTGGATTGGGCTGACCACCGCTCAGCACACCGGAAACGCGCAACTCCACCATGGCCCCGATGGCCAGGACCACGGTCATTCCTTCGAACAAGGCGCGGGCCACATCGGAGGGCTCCGCCTCCGAGCCGGTCAACTCTTCCGAGAGCCGGCGGCGGAGGATCTTGCGCGCTCCGAGTACCGTCGCCAAGAGGCCCCCGGCGAAGGCCGCCAGTGCTGCAGAGACAACCAGTGGCGAGAAGGAGAGGGGGGCGTGACTGAGAAAGATTGCCGAGGCCAACTCGATTACGAGCCAGGCCAAGAGCACGCCCAGAGGAATCGCCACCACCAGAAGAACGATCGGTTCGGAGAGCCCGACCGAGAGCACGGCTCGAGTCCGGAAGCCGTGAAGTTTGCTGAGTGCAATCTCCCGTTGCCGAGCCTCGACAGTGCGCGCCACCAGACCGAAGAGGACGAAGAGCGTGAGCAGCACCAGCTCCAGTGCCACCACCACCACGATGGCTAGCATCAGATTGTCCTGCCGAGTTACTGCATTTACCTCGCCCACGAAGGAGGTGGTAGCGGGAGCGATGTATTGGGTGTTGGCGGCGTAGGCAAAGGCCTTGTAGGTGCGCACCACCTGGTTGACGTTGTTTATGCCCACCGTGTCGGGACGGAGCCGGAACTGTACCAATGCCGAGAGCGGCAGTGGGGTTACGGTAGCGGGCACGGTGAAGAATGCATCCAAAGTGGGCAACTGGAAGCCCACCGCCGGCGCATGCTGGTGCAGGAACCCGGCAATCCCGGCGGAGGATGTGGGCAGGCCGGAGTAGTCGAAGTAGTTGTCGCTCATCCAGTAGGGGGCGACCGCCGTGCCCACCTTGACGACGCCCACAACAGTGACGGTGATCGGAACTGGGTAGTTACGGGAGTGCACCACCACCTGACTTCCCACCGCGGCACTCAGCACCTGCGACGTGCGTTTGGTGATCGCCACCTGGTCAACCGATTTGGGACAGGTGCCGCTGAGGAAGTTGAGGTGGGCGCATACATTGCTGCGTGAGACCAGGTCGGTGTTGAACGAATAGCCGTTGGAAATTGGGGCCACGCTGACGCCGGCGTCCAGCGTCTGGATGGCGGGTCGGTACCAACGACTGAGCCGGTAGTGCTGTGCCAAGGGCACGATGTCGCGATTCCGAGCCGGCACGCCGCCCAAGGCCGGACTGGGCACGGTGGTGATCCCATTTTCATTGGCGCTGGCGTCAATCAGCGTTGTATGGAGGACGTTGCTGGAGACCGCGCTGTAGAAGAAGGGTCCGGCACTGGCCGCTACCACCGCGGCGGTGGCTACCGCCAGGAGTGCGACGCTGGCGCTCGCCCGCCACTTGAATGCCCTGAGTAGCAGCTCGATCTGATGCACTGCAGGGACTTCCCGACCTAACTAGGTGGGGCGGAATTCCGCAACGACGCGAGCCCCCTTCCCTTGACGGGGGGGACTGACCCAACCCTGACGCCGGAACCCAGCACGGTGAGATTTGCCTTCGTACTTCTCAAGATGTCGGGCTTAACAGGTACGAAGGCTTCGCCCGGCACCAGGATCGAATGCATCCAGCGACGGCTGACACCTCTCCATCGCACACAGCCCGAGTGGGCGATACGTGATCGCGTGCTGACCCTGGGCGCGATCCTAGCATCGCCCTGCCATGGTGAACATCCCTCGGTAGGGTGATGCGACGCTGGTTTCCCGGCAAGGGTGACATCCAGATGGAACCGGGATGAAGCGCTCGATCCAGCCTTCGGCCATTTTCCTGGTGCTCGCGGGCAGCGTCGCTTCTCAGCTGCAACTCATGAACCAGCCCACCGCGAAGTAGTCTGATCAGGAGATGGCGAAGCCGACCCCTCCCCAGCCGTGCCCGCCGAGCTGAAGGAGCGGCCCCCGGGGCCACCCCGGGTCCTGGTGGTGGATGACGAGCCGGCCATTACCGACTTCATCAAACTGGGACTGAGCCGGGAGGGTTTTGAGGTCGAAACTGCCCCGGACGGTCGCGCCGCTCTAGCCGCGGTGGACCGTTTCGCCCCGGATGTGGTGGTGCTCGACGTCATGATGCCGCGCCTGGATGGGATCGCTCTGACCAAGGAGTTGGCCGGCGATCCTCGGCGCGGGTTGGTGATCCTCAGTGCCCGCGACGATACCGAGGACCGTATCCGCGGTCTTGACCTGGGGGCGGACGACTACCTGGGCAAGCCCTTCGAATTCGGCGAGCTGTTGGCTCGAGTCCGTTCCGTGCTGCGTCGGCGCCAGCCAGAGCAGGCCGCCCTCATCCGCGTGGGTCAACTGGAGCTTGACCGGAGCACGCGGAAGGTCTGCCGAGAGAGCCGCCAGGTTGACCTCTCTGCGCGAGAATTCGATCTCCTTTCATACCTGATGGAGCACCGCGGCGAGGTGTTGAGCAGAGATCGCCTGCTCAACGCCGTCTGGGGGGTCTCCTTCTATGGCGATGAGAACAACCTTGAGGTCTACGTCCGCTACCTGCGGCTCAAGCTCGACGACACCGACCGCCGCCTGATCCAGACCGTCCGGGGGGTGGGCTATCGCCTCGCCGCCGACTGAGAGCGCCGTCCCCTGGTTTCGCAGCCTGCGCTGGCGGCTGACCCTAACCTTCGTGGGGCTGCTCGCGGTGCTCTTGGTGGTCGCCGGCGGAATCGAGTTCAGCCTTCTCCGGGGAGCGGTCCTGAGCAGCCGGTCGGACAGCCTGCAGTCAACCTTTGATGACGCCCGGACCGTCTTGCTCACCGAGCAACGCGCTCGCGTCGACGTAGGACGCCGACCCCTGAGCGCGACCCCACTGGCCCAAGCTCTGGTCCGGGTCCTGGCCCAGGCCGGGGTCACCAGCGCGGTCTACTCCCCGGCCTTGATTTCAGTCGCGTCCGCCCGTCCCGCCCCCGGGTCGGCGACGGGGTTGCAGACAGGAGTCAGCGTGCCCCCCGTGTCGCAGGCGGATCTCACGGCTGCCGCCCAGTACGACACCGTGATCGGCGCCTACCTTCAAGGCAGCGGCAGCGGTAGTCGGCTGGTCATGCTCCTGCCGCTGACCGGTCGGCTGGGCAACCGCCTGGGCGCGATCGAACTGGCCGAGGCGGCCGTGCCGATAGAGAGTGAACTCAGCTCCGCTGAGACGGTGCTGGCCACGGGAAGCGCCGCCGTGCTCTTGGTAGCACTTCTGATCGGCCTGATTCTGACCACCCGTGGCCTAGGCCCGCTCAGCCGCCTGACGGCCACCGCCCAGGCGCTGGGTCGAGGTGAACTCTCCAGGAGAAGTGGTCTTCCGCCGCGGGGCGACGAGGTTGGCGAACTGTCCCGGGTCTTCGACGACATGGCCGACAGCGTCGAGCACACGGTCAGGGACCGTGAGGATGCCGAGCGCCGCATGCGGCAGTTCATCGGGGACGCCTCCCACGAGTTGCGCACTCCGCTGACAGCGATCAAGGGCTACCTCGACGTGCTCCAGCGCGGCGCCGCGGCTAGTCCCGAGGCGGTACAGACGGCCTTGCCGGTCATGTCCCGAGAGGCCGAGCGCATGCGGGTCCTGGTCATGGATCTGCTCACCCTGGCCCGGGCCGACTCCAACCGCTCGGTGGAGTTGCGCCCGTTGGAGCTGGCGTCCTTCCTGCAGAGCTTCCTCGAGTCCCGCGAGCCCAAGACCGCCGTCAAGCTCGAGCTTGAGGCCGGGTTGGTTGCCCTCGCCGATCCCGACGCGCTGGCGACGATCGCCGGCAACCTCCAGGCCAATGCCGAGCGGCACGGCGAAGGCAAGGACATCATCTGGTCCACGGTCCAGGATGACGGCCTGGTGGGACTGCGTTGTGCTGACCACGGTCCGGGGATTGCGCCCCAAGACCTAGATCACGTCTTTGAGCGCTTCTTCAGAGCCAGTGGCTCACGGTCTCGCCAAGACGGAGGCAGCGGGCTGGGTCTGGCCATAGTGCAGTCCTTGGCCGAAGCCCAAGGGGGACGTGTGGAAGTCCAGTCAGGGTCCGGGCTGGGAGCAACGTTCACCGTGCTGCTGCGTCCCAGCAGAGGCTCGGGCTGGCTGCCTGTCCAGAACGCTTCGGACCTCACGCCTGAGCCATCGCCGCCAGCTTGAGCACGGTGTTCCAATTGCGGGCGGTGCCGCGGGTGTGCAGCTTGGCCTCGATCACCGACATGGTCAGCCGCGAGCGGCCGATTCCGTCCGGGTAGGTGACATAAAGGTGCCGGCCCCAGGCCTGGGCACGCTCCGGTCCGGCCAGGCAATCGACGGCATGGACTGACTCGGCGCTAGGGGCGTCCTTGAGGAAGACCACCAGCAGGTGACTGGGATCACCCGCCGCCTCGGCGGAGAAGGGGTTGTTTTCCAGCAGGGATGACCATTCGGCGATGCCACGAACAAAGAACTGGGTGCGCAGGCCGAGGCCGCTGGCGGTCGCTGTCTCGAGCGCACTCTCAACGGCGGACTCCGCGCCGGTTGGACTTTCAAAGACCAGATTGCCGCTCTGCAGTAGGGACCGCGGATTGGCCATCCCCATTTTCTCTAACAGTTGGCGGAGATCGGCCATCCGCACCGTGCTTTGGCCGCCCAGATTTACCGCCCGCAGCAGGGCGATCCGGGTTGTCATCGCGGGCTCGTCAATGCCCAACGCCCTTTCTGGTCACCAGCAGCCGCACCACCCCGGACTCGCTCCAGGGGGACACTTGCAAAACCTCATCCCCATCCTCGGTGCAGCTGCGTGGAACCGACTCTGCAGGCTCCCCTTCATCGAGCAATACCTCGAGGGGTTCGCCCGGAGCAAGTCGGTCGAGGGCGAGGCGGGTGCGCACGAAGGTGAGGGGACAGGCAACCCCCCGCAAGTCAAGCCGGGTCGGATCCTGTGTCGACGGGGCCGCCGTCACAGGCGGTCGAAGCTGCCGGTGCGCCGCCCCTCCCGCTCGAAGTAGATGAAGAGCAAGAAGGCCAGCACCGCCCAGGCCACCCCGATCGCCAGCTCTTCCCAGATGTCGGGCCAGGCGGCGGCCAGGTGATGACCACTGGCGAGCAGGCGCCCCGCCGCGATCCCGTGGGTCAGGGGCAGTGCATGAGCCACCACCTGGAGGACCCCGGGGAGCTGGTGGAGAGGAACCTCGACGCCGCAGAGCAGCAGCATGGCGAAATAGGCAATGTTGGCGACCAGCCAGACGTCCCGGGCGCGCAGGCCAAATGAGCCCAGCGCCATCCCAAACCCGGTGCAGGAAGCGGTGCTAACCAGCACCGTGAGCGCCAGTTCAGGAAGCACCCCGGGCGCCGGCCGGAAGTCGAGAATCAGCGCGGAAACAAGAAACCCAAAGGCAGTCGTCTGCAGACCCGACACCAACACGGGTAGGCCCCGCCCCAGAAAGAGCGCCATCCGGTTGGCCGGGGTGGCCAGAATCGGGCTCAAGGTCTGGAACTGGCGCTCATTGGCGAGCGCCATGGTCATGCCGTAAATCCCCGACATGCTGCAGATCTGGATGGAATTCCCGACCACGAAGAAGGTGGTCGAACCGACTCCAGTTGCGCGCCCCAGATAGACGAAGAAGAGGATCTGGAACAACGGCGCCGCCAGCATGGTGGGGATGTACTGCCAGGGGGTTATCCAGTAGAAGAGGGCGCGGTAGGAGATCAAGCCTCCGACGAAGAAAACCCGCCAGAAATTACCCGTTCTCCTAGTCCGCTGCAGCGGTAGCGCGCTCACTGGAAGGTCAAGGTCGCGTGCCTCCGCGCCAGCCGCTCGACGTTGCTCACCAGGATCACGCCCAGCCCTAGGTAGGCGACCGATGACACGGCGCACCAAAGAATGGCTGGCCAAGGGTCACCGCCCAAGGCAGCAGTCCGCATCGCCTTGATCCCCCATGTGGGAGCCAGGATGTAGGCCAGGTAGTGGGTCCACCCAGGCAGCAGGGAGAGGGGGACAACGAGGCCGCAGACCAGCCAGACCGGGTACTCCAGGGCGTTGGAGAGAGAGTTGGCATTGCGATAGAGGACAAAACTCGACCCCAGCACCAAACCCAAGAGTCCCAGCGCCACGATCATGACCACGGCCGCCAGCCCAAAGGCCAGCGGGTCGACGAGGTGAATGTGGGCACCGAAAATGAGCCAGCCCCAGAGCAGGGTGGCTCCCATCGAGTAGAGGCCCACGCTGGCCGTGCCCAAGGTGATCCCCAGGAGCACCACGATCAAGGGGGCAGGCACCATCACCAGCGGTTCGAGCATGCCCTGGTGGCGCTGCCAGGAGAGGGCGCCACCACAGCCGAAGACGACCGTCGACCAGATGCCCATGATCCCAGCGCCGAGCGCGTAATAGAGCAGCGGCAGGGTGCGATTCCCGGCCTGCTGGTCGGCCATGGCGATGCTCGCGAAGATGAGCGGCTGGATCAGCGAGACCAACACCACAAATCCAGACTGGGCCTGCATTTTCAGCTGATACCACCAGCCCGCCCCCACTTGCCGCGGCCAGCTCAGCGCCGCCGGTCCCGAGCGGTAGAGGGCGCGGTTGGACGGGAGCGCACTCATCAGGCGGTCACCAGGGCCACGTAGGCGTCCTCCAGCGTCGGTTCGCGAGCGGCGATTCGCTCCACCCGCACCCCCTCCAGTAGCTGCAGCAGCCGGCCGGTGAGCTGGCTCCCTTCCCGGGCTTGAACGGTGAGCAACTGGACCTGTTCGTGGATCTCGGCGGTGACCGCCTCGACCTCGGGCAGTTCGCGGATCCGGGCGACCGTGTGCTCGGGTACGCCATACGCCTCGATCTCCACGATGGTGCGGGCGGTAACCCCGGCCTTGAGCTGCTGGGGCGTTCCCTCGGCCACGATCTTGCCCTTGGAGATTACGGCGATCCGACCGCAGAGGCTGTCCGCCTCGAACATGTAGTGGGTGGTGAGCAAGATGGTCTTGCCAGCTCGGGCAAGTTCAGCGACAACCTGGCGCACCTCCCTGGCCCCGACCGGATCTACTCCGATGGTGGGCTCGTCGAAGAAGAGGACCGGGGGATCGTGGAGCAGACCGCGAGCGAGGTGGAGGCGCTGTCGCATACCTCGGGAGAAGCCCTCGACACGCTCGCTGCCCCGGCCCTGGAGACCAACTAGGTCGAGTACCTCGTTGATCCGCCGCCGCTGCAGGCTGGGCTCCAGAGCATAGAGATCGGCAAAGTAGCGCAGGTTGTCGAGGGCACTGAGCCGGTCATAGAGTCCCCGGTCGCCGCCGAAGACGTAGCCAATCTGGCGGCGCACATCGCGGGGGTGCTCGACTACGTCCATGCCCAGCACCCGAACCTGGCCCGAGGTGGGTAGGAGCAGAGTGCAGAGGACCCGGATGGTGGTGGTCTTGCCGGCCCCGTTGGGCCCCAGGAGCCCAAACAACTCGCCCGGTTCCACCCGCAGGGAAATACCCCGCACAGCCTCGATCTCGAGACGACGGCGGCGAACGGTGCCGGTCGTGGTGCGGTAAGTCCGTCGAAGATCGATCGCTTCGATGGCGGGCTCGCCGCTTTGGGCTGCGGCTGGAGGCACGGGCGGCCAAGTGTACCGTTAGGTGGCCCAGCGAATGCGAGCCGAACCGACTCACAGGTTTACGCGGGCCAGCCTGAGCCAGAGCAAGGAGCTACCGGCCGAGCCCCATTGCCTGTGGCGGGACTTTCCTACTGGCTAGTCCGCAGACATGACGGCCGCGGTGATCCTCGCCACCCGCTCGCGGTCGGCGATCGAGTCAATCTCGGCGATCTTGCCCTCCGTTACCGTGAAGCCCAGCACAGCGAGGGGCCTCCCGGCCACGGTGACGACCACCCCAGCGGCACCGTTAACCAGCGCTGGTCGCATCTGCGCAACTGAAAGTACCGAACTCAGCCCCTTCAGAGCCTGCCGGGCGACGGCTTCCGCGCCGTGGATCTCCATGGTGGCGGAGGGGTGCCGGGCACCGGCATCAACTCGAAGCACCACGTCGGGGTCCAGGGCAGCTACCAGGGCATCGAAGCTGCCTCTCCGGGTCGCTAGGAAGAAGGCATCAACCACCTGGCGTTGACGCTTGAGGTCGGCGTCGGGGGCCGGAATCTCGGCGCCTTTGACCCTGCGCCGTGCCCGGCTGGCGAGCTGGCGCGCGGCGGCAGGTGTTCGCCCGACCAGCCGGGCGATCTCCTCAAAGGGCAACTGGAACATGTCGTGGAGTACGAACGCCAGCCGCTCGGCGGGCGCCAGGGTATCGAGCACGATGAGCAGGGCGAAGCCGACCGAGTCGGCCAGCAGCGCCTCCTCCTCGGGCTGGAGCGGCCCTACCGAACTGATCACGGGGTCAGGGACATGCACTCCGAAAGGCTCTTCCCGCCGAACGTTGCGCGAGCGCAGCATGTTCAGGCAGACGCGCGCCACGATTGTGGTCAGCCACGCCTTGAGGTTCTCCACCTCGCTCGCCCCCGACCGGCTGACGCGCAGCCAGCTGTCCTGAACCGCGTCGTCAGCCTCGGAGAGCGAGCCCAGCATTCGGAAGGCCACCGCCCGGAGGTGGCCACGGTGCTCCTCGAAGCGATCCGCCAACCAGTCCTGCTCATCCATCGGTCACATTCCTCCGACGGTTGGGGTCATAGGAGTAGACCCGCGACGTCCCCCGAGTGTGACGGGGCAGCCGGTCCACTCGGACCTGATGAGCAGGCCAGAGGCGAGTCTCGGTCGCGGCGACGACCGGAGAATTTGGAGGAGCCATGAGATCACCGATTTTGGTCACCGGCGGAACCGGGACGCTCGGCCGTTCGGTTGTCCGGCGGCTGCACGACGCCGGTCAGGAAGTGCGGGTGCTCAGCCGGAAAGCCCACCCGGCCACAGTCGGGGTCGAGTACGTGACTGGTGATCTGCTCCGGGACGTGGGCATTCAGGCGGCGGTGGATGGTGTTGGGATCATCGTCAACTGCGCCGGCAGCGCCAAGCACGATCAGGAGCAGGCCCAGAACCTGGTTCGAGCGGCGGCGCTAGCCGGGACGCCGCACCTGGTCTACGTCTCGGTCGTGGGCGTCGACCGAGTTCCGATCACCAGCTCCATCGACCGGGCGATCTTCGGATACTTCCGGGCCAAGCTGGCAGCGGAGCAGCTGGTCGCGGAGTCCGGGCTGCCCTGGACGACCTTGCGCGCCTCCCAGTTCTATCAGTCGCTGGTACTGGTGGCGAAGTCGATGACCCGGCTGCCAGTTATCCCGGTCCCGGCGGGGGTCCGCTTCCAGCCGATCGACAGCGAAGATGTGGCGGCTAGACTGGTGGAATTGGCCCTCGGGCCGCCGGCGGGCCTCGTCCCGGAAATGGCTGGACCCCGGGCGTATGGGATGGCAGAGCTGTTCCGGAGCTACCTACGGGCCAGCAAACGGCACCGCCTGGTCGTGTCCCTCGGAATTCCCGGCAGGGCGGCTCGCGCGGTCCGGGCCGGCGCCAACCTGGCCCCGAGTCACGCCGTGGGGAGCCGCACCTGGGAGGAATTCCTGGCCCAGGCGGTCGGCGAAGACGCCTGAAAGCTGACTACTCGGCCGGGACGGGGCGTCAGGGATTTGGGTTGGACCACTCCTTATTCCTTCAATGAGGCGCGTCCTTCGTTCGCCCCGCTTCGACCGGCCCTGCTAGCGGCACTGCAGCCGCACCTCCAGGGCATCGCGGAGTGCGTCACCGACAAAGTTGAAGGCGACCACGGTGACCACGATGGCGATCCCCGGCGGGTAGATCAACCACCAGTAGCCATCTGCGATGAGGCTGAGCCCGATGCCAGCTCACCACCCCAGCAGGTCGGCGGCGGGGACACCCCGATAGCCAGGTAGCAGAGCGTCTCTGGGGCTGTGACATCGGGGAGGTGTTCCGATCGCCTACGGCAGCGACCTGTTGGCCGAGATGCACCGGGAGCAGAGCCTGGAGTTCACCCTCCGCTCGGAAGTCCAGCCGGCCGCCAACATCGTCCGCGCCGCCACCAGCACCGGTGCCCGGTTGCTCGGACTGCAGGGTCACGTTGGTGAAGCTGTGGAAGGCGCCACGCCGACCTATTGGTGGTCGACGCCAACCCGCTCGAGGACATCCCCATCCTCAGCCGGCCCGAACGACACCTCAAGCTCATCATGCAGGCGGGGCGGCTGATCAAGAACGAGCTGGGGAGCTAAGCACCCGTAAGGGTGCCGGGAGAAGCCGGACCTCAACGCCTGGCGGTCAGCTGCAGCTCCACGCAAGCGCCGCGGGGTAGCTCGGCCACCCCCACCGCCACCCGGGCGTGCCGACCCTGGTCCCCCAACACTGCAGTCAGCAGCAGAGAGGCCCCGTCTATGATCTCCGATTGCCTGGCGAACTCGGGAGCCGAGCGAACGTAACCGGTGAGCAGCAGGAGCCCGGTGACCCGTTCCAGCCGGCCCACCGCCGCCCCGAGCAGGGCCAGCAGCGAGAGCGCGGCCGTCTGCGCCGCCCCGATCCCATCCTCGACGCTGATGTCCTCGCCCAGGCGGCCCTGGATCACCTTGCGATCCCGAATGGGGACCACCCCTGAGGTGAAGATGAGGTCCCCGGCGTAGGTGAATGGAACGTAGTTGGCCAGCGGCATCGGCGGTGGCGGCAGCTCAAGCCCCATCTGGGCCAGACGCTCTTCGGGAGTAGCGCCGGGTTCCTCCATCACGGCGGCGCCTCCGCATCCAACCGCTGGCGGCGGTGGCGACGGTAGACGGTCAAGAGGACGAGCAGCACGACGACGACCACGATAGCCAGCACCAGGAGCGGCAGGGGGATGAACGGCCCGGTTGAGTTCTTGCGATGGTGGCGATGGGGTGTCGGCGTGGGGGCCGCCGTGGGTGAGACGGCAACCGAGATCGGGG
>Ga0307374_10010085_pt1 | contig 13776 bp, 14 predicted proteins | sample OX3MG_FD_202532 | JGI IMG/M metagenome (GOLD analysis project Ga0307374, IMG submission 202532) | Soil microbial communities from Risofladan, Vaasa, Finland - OX-3 | ecosystem: Environmental > Terrestrial > Soil > Coastal area > Acid sulfate soil | place: Finland: Risofladan, Vaasa | collected... | reverse complement strand
AAAAACAACGCTCAGCGTGAGGTAGGACGCCTCTTTTCTCCAAGACCAATTTCAGCCCCTACAGGAACTGAACGACGTTTTTGTCCGAAAGCCGAGCGAATTCACCGTATTTCGCTTGGAATGGCGCAATTGCACCCTCGCCAGCGGCCTGACTCTCGCCGAGCAAGCGTTCGACGTGCTCGCCCGCGTGGCCCGCTCTGACATTTGGATCGACTCACACCTTGCCGCCCGGCAATCGGTCGAAATTTGCCATTGCTGGGGCGACGTCTGCGACTACCTGCGCCGGCAGCGAGTTTTTCTGCACATCGCCTGCGATTCCTGTGGGCTGCCCTTCGGCCGTTCGCTGGCCCGCTGGCAATTCCTGTCGATCGCTCAGACGGCTGGCGTCCGCGGCTGCCGCCGCTTCACCGGCACCGCCTTCGCCCGCTATCGCGGTCCGCGCGGCGAGCAAAAGCTGTTTTTGGCCCGCCGCGAGCTATCGGTCAAGGATGCCGACGACGACGCGCTCGACGCCGACCCCATCGAACTGGCCTATCAGTTCGCCTTCGCCAAAATCCGCAACGCCGAGTATCGGCAGCGGACGGCGAGCCGGCTGGCGGCCACGTTCAAAGAGTTGGGCATCCGCCAGCTTCGCGACCTGCAACCGGGCAAGTTGTTGGCCTACTTCGAGCGAGAGGTACGGCTGGAGAACATGTTCTCCAGCACCGCCAACGCCTACCGTACCGCCGTATGGAAGTTCTGCCGCTGGCTGGTTGTCGATCGCAAGTGCTACGCCTTCGCCCGCACGTTGGCCGAACTGGACGCGCAAGGCGTCAATCAAACCGCGCTGATCCGCGGCAAGCGGCAGCAAACCTTTCGACGTCGGGCCATCCAGGAAGGCGGTGAGGCCAATGGCTGAGCGCATCGACCCGTCGACGATCAAACTGGCCGATCGGATTCGGCCCTATGTGGCGGCCCGTTCGCTCGGCAAGAGCGAGGCTGACCAATACCGCTACGCCCTCAACAAGCTGGAAACGTTCCTGAAGCGGGCGCCGACGCTGGCCGATTTGAACGCGGCCACGCTCAACGAATGGCTGCTGTCGCTTCAGGAAGCCGGCCTATCGCCCAAGACCGTCAAGAACAACCGCGGGCGAGTGCTCGCCCTGTGGAACGACGCGCTCGATGAAGGCGTCATCGACAACGAGCCGCGGCGGCTGCGGAAAGTCAAGATACCGCGATTTATTCCTACCGCCTGGAGTCCCGCGGAAGTCGCCCGGCTGTTGGAAGTCGCACGGAAAGTTCCCGGCCGCTTCATCCAGTCCCGCGTCGTCAAGGCGAAGTTTTGGGAGGCGTTCATTCTCTTTCTGTGGGATACCGCCTTGCGTCTCGGCGACGTGCGGCGCGTCGAAACCGCAACCGTGCGCGGGCAGAGCGTGTTTCGTCTGGTGCAAAGCAAAACCAACGATATCGTGGTCTGCCAATTGCGCCCCGAGACGCTGGCGGCAATCGAAGCGACCTACCCGCCCGACCGCAAGCGAGCCTTCGGCAGCGCGCTTTCACGCGGCCGAATGGAAAAGGGCTTCCGCCTGTTGATCGAAGCGGCCGGCTTGAGTCGCGAGACAGGCACCACGCGGATGCTGCGCAAGTCGTCGGCCACGGCGGTTGAGGCGTTGCACCCCGGCGCCGCGATGCGTCATCGCACGCCGGGGCTGGCGTACAAGCACTATGTCGACCCCCGCTTCATCAGCGAGGCCAAGCCGATCGCTCCCGCGTTGCCGGGCATGGCGACAACGGCCGAAGCGGATGAGGTCTACGATTGCCTTTTCGACGACGGGCAGCAAGGTGGGCCCTCCCTATGACGCGACGTTTTTGGAACGCCTCGCTCGATTCGCGCATCCTTGAGGCATCGAGCATGCTGAAGCTGACGGTCTACCGCGACAATGACGGCGACCTGTCGGGCTCGTTCAGCCTGGAGGGCGACTTCGGCGCGCTCTGCGGTGACGACGAAGGCACCCCCAGTGCTGCCGACGGGCTGCAACTGGTGAACGACCTGCTGCGGGAGTTCAAACGCGGCAAGCCGCCTGGGGCCTGCTGCTGATTGGTGATCGATCTACCCGCCGGCCCGGCGTCGCGACGGAAGCGGCGTCGGGCTTTTTCATGCGCCGGCTTGAACTATCGGCGACTTGCTCCCCCAGAGTAGCACCGGGGTAGCACGGCGGTTTTTTGCTCGATTCAGGGTCTCGATTTTGTCGTCGTAAGTCTTTTTATTTCAACCACTTACAAAGCTGGGGAACTAGGATTTGAACTTACATGCAGCAGTTTGCGAGTTTCTCGCAAAACACGCTCAAATCCTTGCTATTTCAGCACTTAGACGCGATTTTATAACCCTCGCTAAACCTCCTAAACCCCCGATTTTCACCCTCATTTAGCATCCTTTTACGGAGAAATGACGGAGATTTTCGGCGGGTTTGGCCCTCCAATCGTCGCCATTCCTCCCGCCGTCGCCCCACCTCGAAAAATCTCTGATCGTAGCCGCGCTTTTCCTTGGCGCCGGGGCATGGCGACGCATGTTTGAGTGTCGGGGCAAACACTCATCAATGAGAGGCACCAATGAACGTCCAAGCCGCCCTTCTCCGCCACTGTCTAAACGCTTACCGCCAGGCTAAACACCCCTACGCCGTCGATCGCCGATCGCTCGGTGACGAAATACAGTGGGCCACGTCCCCGAGCCGTCTGGCTCAAACGCTCAAGGCTCGTCTGTTGTGCGTATCGACGCTCGGCGTCAATTGGCTGGGGCTGGCCGTGGCCGTGCTGACGGAGATTGCCGATGCTTGACTTTGACGCGGCTTACGCCGAGCACCATGCCGATTTGCTCCGCCTGACCACGGCCCGTTGTGGAGACGTGCAGACCGCGGCCGATATCGTCGCCGAGACTTGGGCCAAGGCATGGCGGCGCCGGGCGTCCTACGATCCCGCCCGCGGTACAGCCGGGGCTTGGCTGTACCGTATTTGCACGAGAACTTCGCAGAACTACTTTCGGGGGAAACGAGTGAAACTAGTGAGCCTGTATTGGAGCGATGAGCCGGCGGCACCGGCTGATGATTTGACGGACGATCAATCTGACGTGACAAACGCGCTCAATAAGCTGCCCGAACCTTGGGCGGACGCTATACGGGCTCTATATCTGGAGGATCGCACGCTCCCCCAGGCGGCCGAGGTGTTGGGGTGCTCACCGGGGACGGTCTATAATCGGGCAAAGCAAGGCTTACAACGGCTGCGAAAGATTCTCGCGGCCTAGTATTTGGGCTTTTTGCGGCGAGGCCGCTCGCGTCATTGGCGCGGGCGGCCTTTTTCATTTTCCCGCGTACTAGGTTCGGCCGCGACACTCTCGCCACAGATAAGGGCCGCGAGCGGCATACCAAAGCCCGGCCGTTGCCTTGGACGGATTTGACCCGCCCTCCCTTGGCCAAGGCCGGCGGCCGGGCGTCGCGGCAAACGTCATCAGGCTGGCGTCTCATGTGATCGGCATCATCATTCGGTCTGGCAGCCGGGCAGCCGGGCAGCCGGGCACGGGGCAGCCAGACGCGAATGCGTCTAGCGGCTGGCGACGATGGGAGGGCCTGCATCGCTGGTGCGATGTTAGCACTTTCGTAACGCATAATGTAACATTGTCCCTTTCACTGAATGTAACGATTGTATATCGTTACATATTTCATTACATTTCATTTGGTTGCAACTCGCCCACCGCTTGCCACAAGTCATTGAGCAGCAATGCATTGCACGGCGAGTGCTAGCATGAAAAGAAGCGACCTCCGCAGTAGGATGAGAGGTAGTGAAAAATCACCCATCCATCCACGGACGGCGATAGTAATGTAACATTGAGTAGAAAGAGAGGAACGCCATGAAAGTCACGCTCAAGATCATCGCCTACTATCGAGTCAGCACCGCGAAGCAAGGGCAATCGGGCTTGGGGCTAGAAGGCCAGCAAGCGGCCGTGGAGGCTTACTGCCGACAGCACGGGGCTACGATCCTCAAGAGCTACACCGAGGTAGAGAGTGGCAAGCGAGCCGACAGACCAGAGCTTGCCAAAGCGTTGGGCCATGCTCGCTTGGCTGGGGCAACGCTCGTTGTGGCCAAGCTCGATAGGTTGGCCCGCAACGTGGCTTTCTTGTCGGCTCTAATGGACACGGACGTGCAGTTCGTGGCTTGCGATAACGAGCACGCGAACAGGTTGACGTTGCACATCTTGGCAGCCGTGGCAGAGGCGGAGGCGAAAGCAATCAGTGATCGCACAAAGGCTGCCCTGGCGGCATACAAGGCTCGCGGCGGCTTGCTTGGGTCGGCCCGTCTTGGGCATTGGGACGGCCGCGAGCGAGGTTGGCGCCAAGCGGTCAAAGCCGCGGCCGTCGCAAACGCCAAGGCTGCGGCGGATTCCTATGCGTTTTTGATGCCGTCGATCCGCGAGCTACGCGACGCCGGCGCCTCGCTGGCGGCCATCGCCGAGCGGCTGAACGATGAGGGTCATACGACGCGACGGGGTGGGGCATGGTCGGCCACCGCCGTGCATCGGCTGCTGGCGAGGTAGACGCTGGCAGACCGCTCATTGATGACGGCCGCCCGGCCCCCAGGGCGTCGGCGAGCCGCCTGGCACTACGGGGACGCCAGTCCCTGGCATCGCGTCAGCGGCCCTCCTAGAAGGCGTAGGGGTGGGATGGCGCCCCCGCTGAGGGCGAAAAATGAAAAACATTGAACGCTGGGGTATCCCCGCGTGAATTACCTATATGGGGTGGCCGAGGCTGACGCTCGTTAGCGAGCCTCTGGTAGACCGTGCGCTACCAGCCATTTCAGACGCTGGAATCCCGCGTGCTATTGACCATTCGCCACCAGAGGCCGCCAGAGGCCACCAGAGGCCGCCAGAGGCCGGCTGTGGCGTTGGGCACCGGGGTGGGTGTGGGAGGAGTGGCCGGCGGGCGAGGCGCTCGTTAGCGAGGCTGCTAGAGCCCCTGGCGGCCATAGCTGGTCTGTGGGGCGGTGTCAATACCCCACATGGATAGTGTACCACCCGATAGAGTGGTTATTGGTGATTAACCCGATAGAGGGGTGTCCAAAGAGTGCAGGTGGCTGCCATTATGGCAGTCAACCGCGTGGATGGCGGTGAGGCGTAGAAATTAACGCGGGGTGGGGTGTATTCCCCGTAGTATTGATGGTTCGCCCGGCTGCCTCTGACGGGTGGTTCTATGTCGGTTGGATCTTGCCACCCGATAGTAGGGCAGCCGGGGCAGCCGGGGCAGCCGGGGCAGCCGGGGGCATAGGCACGGGCGAAGCGTAATAATTCCCGGATTGGCTGAACGCTGGCCGCTTCCGGCGTGTATTACTTGTATCGTAGCGCGCCCAAGCGCCCGCGCTTGGGTTGCTATCTCAGTTTTGTAAATGGCACTCTCGTAAGCCATTGACAGGATTGAACTTAACTGCTCGCGCTACGATTGCTTGGGTTTTTTTCTAATCTAACCATAAGAGATATTATTAAACAGTGAAAATGATGAAAATGACCACCTGCAAAACCATCAAAAACATCGTTTTGCGCCTATATATAGGCAATGGATAGGATTTTTGGCCCAAACCGTAGCGCGGTATCCCTATATCCCTGTGGCGGCACAGTTTACACCCCAGAGCAAAATCCTGTGGACCTCGATCTAGCCAAAGCCGATGCCTTGCGGGCCACCCGCTTCCTTCACCCAAACCACCCGGTAGAGCTACGTGCCTTCACCGGCCCCAAAAGCAAGCTCTGCGGCTACTATACCGACCCCCACAAGCTCGCCTACGACGCCGCAGAGGTGGCCGCACAGGGCGTCTACTGGACGGTCAACGAGTTCGCCAACCGGCCAACGACAAACGAGCTACAGCCCGCGGGGCTGGGCGAATGCACGGGCAAGGCCCATATCGTCCGCCTGCGCAACCTGTTCGTCGATCTTGACCCACACCGCCCCAAAGGCGCGGCATCGACTGAAGAGGCTCACCAAGCTGCCATCGACCTGGCCCACAAGATCAAGACCGATATGCTGGCGACTGGCTGGCCCGACGCGATTCTCCAAGACAGCGGTAACGGCGCCTATCTGTTTTGGGCCATCGACCTGGCGCCCGATCAGCAACCGCTGGTCAAGGCCGTTATCTTGGCTCTACACACGCGATACGCCACGCCCCAACTTATAGTCGACGTATCGTCGGCCACACTTGCCCGGATCGCTCGCGTGCCGGGCACGGAGAACACCAAAGGCGACACGCCTCGCTACGCCCGCGTATTGTATATCCCAGAACACCGCGTAGAAGTGACACAAGCCCAACTTGAAGCATTTATCTGGGCGAATCTCCCATCGTCACCAAGCGAGCCAACCATCGACTACGCCGCGACGGTCGAGCGCGAAAAAGCCTATCTCGATTCCCGCAACGTCGCCTACGACGTCGAAGATTATGGTGAGTACACAATCCTCCGCCTGCACGATTGCGTCTGGCGCCCCGGTCATGGCGACGGGCGCCCTTGGCTGCAAATACACGCCGAGCGCGGCGTTAGCGCCGGCTGTTGGGATGGCAAATGTTCGGGGAAGAATCTCAAGTCGCTACGTCAGAAGCTCGGCGCCATCGATCAAGTGACCACGCCCGGCGGCCTACAGACCGACGTTGACGACCCTCATTACTTGGCACAGAAGCATATCGGGCGGTTCGCTGTCGGCAGCCACCAAACGAGTGTCGTAATGGCCGGCAAAATGACCCTCTGGAAAGAGGGTGTCTGGCAGCCAGCCGTTGAGCGGGACATTGCCGACAACGTAACCGCCACGATCAAAGCTGAGTTCGATCGGGCAGCCGGGCAGAGTGGCAGCACGCCGCGAAAGGTCAAGCAGAGCATTGTGAGGGACACGATTGGCGCCTTGCGATCCCTCTCGCTACTCCCCTATCAGGTTCCGCCATTCTGGGCGGGACCGCCGATGATAACGGTTGATGGCACCTGCCTTGACGCCCGCGACATTGTACCGTTTGAGAATTGCCTTTTACACCTACAGTCATGGCTCAAGGGGGGTAATTTTTACTGGTCGAACCCTACGCCTCGCTACTACGCTGAACATAAGCTCGCCTTCCATTTTTGGCCCGAGGCGCCCGAACCTACGCGATGGTTGCAATTCCTCAACGAGCTATGGGACGATCCCGCCTGCCACGATCTTACCCACGAGTGGCTCGGCTACTGCATGACGACATACACTCACCTGCAAAAGATGATGATGATGATCGGCAAGCCGCGCGCCGGCAAGGGCACGATCTTTTGGGTGATGGAACAAATGGTCGGCGGCAACGTGGCATCGCCCACATTTGAAAGTCTGCTTGAGCCGCACGGCCTGGCGCCGTTGCTCGGGAAGCAACTCGCTTTGCTGCCCGATGCAAAAACACTCTCGCCGAAGATACTAGCCAAAGTCTGCGCTCGGCTCAAGGCAATCGTCGGCGAAGACCTTATAACAATCAACCCGAAGAATCTGCCACAAGTCACGGTTCGATTGCCAGTCAAGATTACGGCGCAATCGAACGAGAAGCTGGCAATACCTGACTTTTCGGACGCTTTGCAATCGCGGCAACTCTTCCTCTATTTTGATCGCAGTTTTGTTGGCAAGGAAGACCGCGGGCTGAAAGACAAGCTCCTGCCCGAGCTTCCTGGCATCGCGAACCTAGCTTTAGCCGGCTTACGCCGGCTGCTAAAGCGTGGCCAATTCACGGAACCGGCGGCGAGCGCGGAACTTGCCAAGCAGATACGGCAGATTGGCAACCCGATACTTGGCTTCGTTGAAGCGCGATGCGTTGTCGACGACAATCTCGCCACGCCGACGACGACACTCTTTGAAGACTGGCAGAAGTGGGCGGACGATGCTGACGTTACCCCTATGTCGCCTCGCAAGTTCGGCGAGCACCTGTTGGTGACGTATCACACCATTAGCAAGACCCAAAACATCGGCGGCCGAAAAGTCGCCGGCAAAGCCAAGCGGCCAAATTGCTACGTCGGCATCGGGCTGAAATAGGGGCGAATGGCCAAGCGCCCTGATACTTGGCCGAACTTTTTTGGACCCTTTTAGACAGAGACGCAATGATCGACATGAACGAGCTATTAGCGAAGATGAAAGTCTGGGGCTTTGCCCCGCTCTCCCCGCCAAACCTCCTAGGGGGCCTCTACACTCGCCGCTCGCCCAAACTGGCCCCCAGAGCCAGCCGGCGGCCAGCGCTCATCTACGGGCCTCCTAGGAGGCCACACGGGGTATCTCGCCGGCTGGCGAGTTAGTTAGAGTTAGCAATATATCGGACACTTACACCCTCAGTAATCGCAATACGCGGCATTCCGTTAATTTTTCGGCACCCCCGGCCCCTGGCTGTCATACTGATGGTGGGCAGTACGCGACCACACCGCGAACTTTTTCCCCGCGTACACGGATTTTTTTTGAACGTTTCCCGCGTTTTTGGGTGCTACTGTACTCGGGCAAATAAACGCGAACACAAGGGGCAGACTATGACGGATATGCTGAATGTACCAATCACGCCGGGAGTGACGCTCGCGTACCCCGGCCGCAAGGGGGCTCACCTCTGGCAATCGATTATGCGGGTTTTACACGTCGGACCTGTCGGGGTCAGCGGCTTAAATCCGAATGGTCGGGCTGTAACGATCCGCCGCCTCGATCAGGCTGTAGTCACCGCGGTGGGTGTGCTGTGAGCGACCGTCTCGATAGCGACCTAATACCGCGAGCCAAGCACGACAAAGCCACGCAAGCGCTGACTCAGCGTGCCGAGGCGGCTGAAGCACGCGCCAACGCGGCCGAAAAGTATATCTGCCGTACCGCAATTGAGCACACCGCCAAAAAGCTCGGCTGCCAGCATCCGCACGTCATGGTCCCCGTGCTGGCCGGGCAGGTGAAGATGGTCGATGGGGAGCCGCGCTACATCCTGACGACGACCACCGACGACGGCGAGTCCGTTGAAGTCCCCCGGCCAATCGAGGAAGGTATCCAGCCCCACGCGGATAACCCCGCCAACGCCTTGCTGTTTGGCCGCGATGCATCGCAAGCGTATGCGATGGACGCGAGGGGGCGGATCGACGTGCGCGGCCTTTCCGGTGCCGACTACGACACGATTCGCAAGACCGCCGAAGGGCGCCGGGCGCTCGGCCTGGAATAGCACACGCCAGCACACGCCAGCCCGGCCAACCGCCGCTCTAGGATTCTGCGGCGGTTGGCCCCGATCATTTCGAGGTAGCCATGCTACATACTGACCATTTCGGTGCTGAGCTATCCGAAGGTGACGCCATCGCCTATCCCATTGGACCGACGCTCGGCTACCTCCGTGTCTTCCAGATGACGGATGCCGAGCTACGCGGCGTCGACCTGGCAGGCGAGCCGGCATTCATACCAGCAGACACCCCCTACGCAATCGTGCGCGGCTTGGATGAGCCGCGTCGCAAAACAGTACACTACCGATAGAGGGCAGCAATGTCAGACTTAACCCAAACGCTCGGGCTGGACGCGAGTTCCGCGCTAGCCTCGCTCACCTCGCTCAACGGCGCCTTTGCCTCGTTCGAGTCGGCGATGAACCGCACGGCGGCGACAATGCGAGAATTCAACAGCGCGGGCAGCAAAACAAGTACGCTACTCAACCGACTGGCCGCGTCTGCCACGAAGGTCAATACCAGCCTCAGTAGTCTTAGCGCCGGCCCCGCAACCACGGCCTTTACCAAGCTCGGGACGGCGAGTACGACAGCCGGCGCCAAGGTAGCCACCGGCTCGCAGTCCATCGTTGCTAGTAATGTCGCAAGCGTGGCAAGCATCAATAAGCTGACGACAAGCGCACAGTTACTCAGCCGTGTGGTATTCACACAAGCAATCGTTCGCGGCCTCAACACGCTTCGCCGCGGCTTTCAAGAGACCGCACAGGCTGCTATTGATTTCCAGCGGCAAATTTCAAGGAACCTCACGATAGCCGGCCCTGGGGCCACGACCGACCAACTCAAAACGTCGGTCCAAAATCTCAGCACCGAATTCAATATCCCCTTGCTGGAAGCCGCCCAAGGGCAATATCGCGCACTGAGCGATCAGGTTGCCGCAGCCGGGGCAGAGCTTGATTTCTTCAACGCCGAAGCCGCCAAATTTTCAAAGTCTACGGGGGCATCGCTCAGCGAAGCTATCGACCTGGGTTCCGCAGCCATGAAATCTTACGGCTTGGCTGCCACAGACGCCGACAAGATTCTCGGCGACTTTTTCAAGACACTTGAACTCGGCCGCGCTAAGGCAAGCTCGCTCGCCAACAGCTTCGGACAAGTCGGACCCGTTGGCGCCGCGCTCGGTTTGTCGCTTCAAGAGGTGCTTGGCGCCCAAGCAGCAATTTCGATTCAAGGCACGAATACTGAGCAGAGTTTGACCGCGCTGCGCGGCATTATGATCGCCTTGCTGAAGCCGACGCGCGACATGAAAACCGCGCTCGCCAACAACGGCTTTTCGACGGGTGAAATGGCCGTTCGCACGCTTGGACTTGCTGGCACGCTTCGCGTGCTGGACGCCGCGGCGGATGGCAATGTTGAAACCCTCGGCAAGATGTTCAATCGAATTCGGGGTCTGACCGGCGCCACGGCCTTGACCGGCGACGATTTGCGAACACTGGCCGACGATGTCGACAAGGTATCGAACGCGGAACGGACACTAAACGACTCTAACTACCTCAAGACCCAGGCGACGGACGCGGAAAAAGTCACAAAGGAATTCAACAAGATGAAAGTGGCCCTAACGACTGGGTTGGGGCAAGATTTGCTCAAAGGTACGGAAGCCTTGCTTCAGTACGCCGGCGGGGCGGACGCAATAACGGGTGCTACCAAGGCCGCCACACCGGCCATTGAGGGGCTGGCCGGCGCGCTCTTGTTGTTGCAAGGCCGGATGTTCGCCGTAAACGCTGGGGCTACCGGGCTGGCCCGCGCGCTGGGGCCACTGGCGGGTGTCGTGTTGGCATATCAGGGCGGCAAGACACTCGGCGGCTTTTTATCCAACAAGCAGACGGAGGCGACCCTAGCGCCAATCAAACAACTCGAAAAGGCCAATGCGGACAGCTTGGCTGCCTATAAGCAACAGTTGACCGCAGCGAAAGACGCTGGCGACAAGAGCAACGCCGAACGGTTGAAGTCGGCGCTTAGCTTCACCCAAGGGCTGAACAAGAACTACCTCAAACAGGAGGCCGACCTTAAAGCCACGAACAAAGTCTTTGACTCGCTGTCAAAAAAATCCAAACTGACACCATCGCAAAGCTACCAACTCGCCCTAGCCCGCCAGACAACCCTCAACCAGCCCAACCCGCTGGCGGGCGTGCAGGGAATCACTCAGCTAGAGGCCGCTCTAGGGCGTGCGATCAAGACGCCCGATCAGCTATCCAAGGCGCTCGTTGATGCCGACAAGCGAGCGATCAAGCTCCGTCAAGACCTAGTTCAAGCCATGTCGGTGCAACCCCAGGCGGATGCGTTGCAAAAAGAGATTAGCAAGGTTTTCGATCAGATTGACAAAAAATCGAATGCCCGTAACAGCTTTGGTGGCCAGTTCTCCGATGCGCTGCGGTCACAGTTCGCGCAAGTCGACACGATGTTCAAGCAAGCGACAGCGGACGGCAAAGTCACGCAAGAGGAATTCAATCAACTGGTCGAGGCACGAAACAAATTCGGCACAAATGCCCTGGCCGGCGAAAACCCGTTTGTCGGCCGGCTACAATTCGGATCGACGATTGAGTTGTTGGATCAGGCGCTCGCCAAGATGCAGGCATTGTCAAAGCTCCCGGTGGCTAACATAGCACCCATTGCGGCGGAGCTTCAGACGCTAAATAGTGCGATGGGGAACTTCGCCGCGCAGCTCCAAGCGGGGGTGGGATCATCCGCCGCGATTGCAAGTAACCTTGAGCGGGCTGCGGAGGCAGCACAGAAGAGCAGCGGGGCTGGCGCCGTCGAAGGCCACGCCAAGGGCGGTTTAATCAGTTACTACGCCGGTGGCGGCTTCACGCCGCGGGGCACCGACACGATTCCGGCCATGCTTTCGCCGGGTGAGTTCGTAGTCAACGCGGCGGCCACCCGGCAATTCTACAGCCAGCTTACGGCCATCAACTCGGGGCGGCAGCCGATCTATCGGGCCGAAGGCGGCCCAACGAACAATGTCAGTTTCAGCGGTGACATCAACGTCATCGAGAATGGTAGCGGCAAAGACACGGCGAGGCAACTTATGGATCAAGTTCGCCGCGAGCTTCGACGAACAACGGGGAGGATCTAATGAGAGAACAATACGCAAACAGCGCAAGCGACACCTTAAGCGCGTCGATCACCAACACCGATACTTCGCTGACGCTGACCAGCGCGGCTAAGTTTCCAGCGAGCGGCCAGTTTCGCATTTTGATCGACAGCGAGATTCTGTTGGTCACGGCTGTGGTGACGAACACTTTCACGGTCAAGCGAGCCCAAGAGGGGACCACGGCCGCCAGCCATAGCACGCCGGCTGTCGTCACACAGATACTTACGCTCGGCGGCCTGACACAATGGGGGCGTGATAACGTGCCATTGTTCGGCGGCAGCCGGCCCCCGTACCGCTTGCTGGATAGTACAGGTGGTGTGCTGACGAGTGCCAGCTTCACGGGCATCAACACAGCATCGCACGTCACGACTACCGATGAGTCGGACGGCTCGATCACCATGCTGACGTCACCCGCAGCATCGGCCTACGCAATCTGTTATGCGCGTTCGATACCAGCCACGCCGACGCTGGTAGCAGCACTGCGGCCGATCTTGCAGACGGGGGCGACAGCCGGCTACATGCGATGCTTTGTAGGTTTTCGTGAGAGTGGCACCGGCAAAATGGAAGTCGTCGGCCCCAGCAACTACAACGGCAGCTTCCATACCATCGTCACTAAGTATGCCTCTCCGACTTCAATGAGCGGAACGGCGTTCGATCAAGGCTTGTGGCTGCCGGGGCAGGATGCCGCATGGCTGAAGGTCAGCAACGATGGCACGAATTTGAACCTCTCAGTTGGCGACGGCAGCAACTGGATTGTCGTCTACAGCGAAGCAATCGCCAGCTTTTTCACCGTGGCGCCGGATCAATTCGTGTTTGGGACGAACGCCAGTGGCTCACTGAACATCATCAATCGCCTTGTCGCGTGGCAGGAGGGCTAACGTAATGATCTTAGGTAAATCTTCATCCGGCCCGCTCGCCGAACCGCTCACCCGGCTTGACGTCCCCGCTCCCGCAGTGATTGGCTTCCGTCGCGACGGCCGGCTGATCGTCTTGCACGCGACGCCGTGCATGTGCGAACTGCGGAGCTACGGCCATATCGGCCGGCTGACCGTCTTGGGCACGTTCGCGGGCGCTCGGCAAATTTCGTGCGAGCTTGGCGAGCGGCTAAGGTTTTGGATCGACGGCGACGAAGTCGCATCCCTGCCAGGCGGGGCGGGCTGGACGCTGTACCGCGCATGAAAAAGCCCCGGCAAGGCGGGGCAGGTACCTTGCCGGGGCGTTTGTTCGTCGGGCAACCGGGGAGGCGTACCCGACGACGTTCAAGCTAGCAGTTTGGTTTCGAGTGTCAAGCAAAAGGGGCAAAGATGACCATCGACGACACCTTGAAATTGCACCATGAGTTCCTGATATGGTTGGACCAGTCAAGGGTGATTGTTTCGCCTTGCGGCGGGTGCTTCATGGCGGATGTTTCACGGTGTTTAGGGAATGGCCAGGAGACGGAACGCGGCGATGAGTCGGCGACGGT
>Ga0307374_10010084_pt1 | contig 13777 bp, 16 predicted proteins | sample OX3MG_FD_202532 | JGI IMG/M metagenome (GOLD analysis project Ga0307374, IMG submission 202532) | Soil microbial communities from Risofladan, Vaasa, Finland - OX-3 | ecosystem: Environmental > Terrestrial > Soil > Coastal area > Acid sulfate soil | place: Finland: Risofladan, Vaasa | collected... | reverse complement strand
GCGCGCACGACGGTATTGGCTTTCATAGGGCTTTTCTCCACAATTGGGCTACATTGTAGCCCAATTGTTCGAGATGCGTAAACCCCTATACTGACCATCATGACCACCAAAAAACTCACTGCCGAAGCGCTGTGGCGCATGAAATCGGTCACGCCGATCCCCATGCTCACGGCCTATACCACGCCCGTGGCCCGCTGCCTGGAGAATGCCGGCGTGGCGGTGATCCTGGTGGGCGATACGGTCGGCATGGTGGAGATGGGTTTCGACAGCACACGTCACGTGACGATCGAGCACATGCAGTATCACATCGGCGCGGTGCGCCGGGGCGCGCCCAATACCCACATCATCGGGGATTATCCTTATAAAGCTGATCGCGATGCGGCTACCGCCTTGAAGAACGCCAAGTTCATGCTGGAAGCGGGCGCGGACAGCGTCAAGCTGGAAGGACCGAAGTACGACGTCATCAAGCATCTGGTCAAGAACGGCATCAATGTGGTGGGCCATACGGGGCTCACGCCTCAGACTTCCACCAACTTCAAGCAAGTAGGCCGCGAAGCAGCGGATGCCGAGCGCATCGTGAATGAAGCTATCGGCATCGAAAAAGCGGGGGCATATATGCTGGTGCTGGAGCACATCCCCGAGAGGCTGGCGGAAAAGATCACCCACACCGTCAAGATACCGACCATCGGCATCGGCGCAGGCAAAGAATGCGACGGCCAGGTGCTGGTCATCAACGACGCCATCGGCATGGGCGATAAATGGCCGCCGTTCTCACGCCAGTATGCGCATGTCAGCAAGACCATCACCGAAGCGGCGGAGACTTTTGTTAGTCAGGTGAAAGGGGGCTCATACTAGGCGATAATGATCGTGGTAAAAGCGGCGTGTAAGAAAAACAATCGAATTGAATTAGGGTGATGTGTAGAGATGTCATAATTTTATACATGTATTTAATAAATTAAGTTTTCTAATGATCAAGGAGTTTGTACATGGGCTTACTTGACAATATAGAGAAGCTTATAAACGAACATGGGTCCGCCAATATTCTTAAAGAAAGAATCGGGTTGGCTAATGATAAATACTCTGCCCTCGAAGCTAAATATGCCGCAGCTGAGAAACGCATAAAAGTCCTTGAATCTGAAAATCAAGCACTTGAGCAAAATAACAATAACCTCAATGCTGAAATAGATAATTTCAAAACGCAACAGGTTAAACAGGACGGCGATCAATTAGATAAACAAAAGGAAGCAGTTCTACTATTCATTGCTAATAATCCTGATAGCACAGACCAGCAGATTGCTACCAACACCGGCATGGGGTCAGAAGTTGCGGCGTTTCATATTCAGGAGATGGAAGATAATAATCTAATTTATGGCTCTTACGCGTTTAACTCCGATCCGAGATACTCTCTTGATCAAGGTGGCCGTGGTTATCTAATAAAACGTGGACTTATTAAGTAAGGCTTTGTAAAGATTAAAGCATATCGACATAATCGTTCACCTTGAGATAGCTTATCAAAAACATAGAAGAATGAAGTGTCGAAACTCCATGTTCCAAGTTTCGCGGTTTCTATCGACTGCTAAGATGCGAGCTAAATTCAAACAGTTGCCACATGGATAAAGACTCGCTCGTTGCAGTAGCGGAAGACCTTCGGTACTTAGCTGGTTGGGGCGGTCAAATCACTGATGCAGAAGTGCGGCGAGGAACCGCTGTCCTTCGTCGTTTACTAGTCGAAGATGCTTATGGTCACGCTTGGCGTACCATTGGCCAGCAAAAGGAACCAACTCTTCTTGCTGTTGATTTAGATCAACTCGTCAGGCCAATCACGATACCAATCCATCTCGCACTTGCAGGAGGTGCAAATTTTCGTGGTATGCAATACGCAGCATTATTAGTACATCGGGGTGCCTCGCCACTTGGCGGTAATCCGCCAAAGCCAATAAGGGAAGGGGGTTATCCATTCGAGCGTGCCTACACGATATCAGAGTATCTAGCATCGGCTTCAGGTATCGTGGATGGTTGCAAGTTCAATCGTCGGGAGGTAATAAAATATATCGCGAATGTAAAGGGCGGTGTACACCTTAGCCCCAAGCAACGAAAGACGGAGGCTAAACTTGTTGCTCGTCTTGGCAAAGCAGAAAAGAAACTAATGATTCAGATGTCTGATGGCCTTCTAATTGAGGCCGTAGCAATTGGACAAGCCCTTGGCACCTCTGATGACGCCAGGAAGTATATTTCATTGATATTGGATAAATGAAATTGAATAAGTGTAATGATATTCAATATTGATAACGTCTATCTCGACTCTGCTAGGCTGTTAGCATGGTAACTCAGTTCTTGAAAGCTTCGTTTCTCACCCTATTGATTCTGTGGAATGCGTCGGGGTTAGCCCAGGACGTATGTAGCTCGTTAGATGGCGCATCAATCATTGCACAAGACTCGGATAACACTTTTCTCGGCAAGATCACCAATAGTTTTGATAGCGACTCTATATTCAACGAGTTTGGAACTTACGGCAACGATTTCAGCAGCGATTCCATATGGAATGATTATTCAACATTTGGTAACGAGTTCAATAGCGAATCGCCGTTCAATGAATTCTCCAGCGATCCACCGATGATTATCAAAGATGGTCAAATAATTGCTTATCTTTCAACTAATAAAAGCATTCAGGGCGCGATATCACCTAATCTTCTCAAGGCGCTTTGCAAAGATGTGTTATAGACCAAAGTCATTTGTATAACACCGTTCACAATGAAACCCGTAATACGTAAAACTGTAGAGGTATGAAGTGTCAAAACTCTGTGTTCTAAGTTTCGCGGTTTCTATCGACGGCTTTGGAGCCGGGCCGAACCAGGATCTGCAGAATCCCCTCGGCGTGCGCGGCCCGGAGTTGATGGATTGGTTCTTCCATACCCGCGCATGGAACAAGATGCAGGGCCGCGAAGGCGGCGAGACCGGCGTCGATAACGGCATCGCGGAGAAAGGCTTCGAGAACATCGGTGCCTGGATTCTCGGGCGCAATATGTTCGGCCCCATCCGCGGCAAGTGGCCAGACGAAAGCTGGAAGGGCTGGTGGGGTGAAGAGCCGCCGTATCACACACCTGTCTATGTTCTCACGCATCATGCGCGCGCCCCCATCCAGATGAAGGGCGGCACGGATTTCTTCTTCGTCACCGACGGCATCGAGTCCGCCTTGAAGCAGGCGAAAGCGGCCGCCGGTAGCCGCGACGTCCGCATCGGCGGCGGCGTGGCCACCATCCGTCAGTATCTGCGCGCCGGCCTCATCGACGAGCTGCATCTGGTCATCTCGCCCGTGTTAATGGGCTCCGGCGAACATCTCTGGAACGGCATCGATATGCACGCCCTGGGCTATGAATGCACCAAACACGTGGCCGGCGAACGCGCCATGCATGTGTATCTGCGCAAGCGCATCGACTAGACGAGGAAGTAGAAGCAATCTCAAAAATGTCGTTCGCCCTGAGCGTAGCGCCAAAGGCGCGAAGTCGAAGGGTAGATTCTTCTAACTCGGCAGGGATGTTTCGACTTCGCTTCGCTACGCTCAACATGAGCGGGTTCTTATTTTTGAGACCTCTTCTAGTAAATTGCGGATAAACTTATAGTTACTAACAAAAACTTTAATTCCCCCTCACCCCAGCCCTCTACCGCGAGGGGAGAGGGGAATATGAAGGTGAACACATATGCGCATCGGTAATGGTTTACGCGTAATCCTGTCGCTGGCGATTATCGCCGCTGCCGCTGTCTTTGCCTATGTCACCTTTACTCCTCGCGGTTTCCCGGTAACTGCCCAACTGATCGACAACTACACGGTCGTGCTGCATCCCCGTCCCGGTATGGCGATGCCAACCGGCGGTCAGGACGGCGACCAGATCGATTTCCGAAAAGTGGACTTTTTCACACGCGTCGACACCATGGTCGCGAATCTCCCGATAGGTTACGAGATCCATGTTCCGGTGGAGCGGGGTGATAAAACCCAGATGATGTCGGCGAAGGTCGTGCCTCTACCTAATCTGGGAGCACCCGGGCAGCCCTATCTCGACTGGTTCCAGTGGCCCGGGCTGGCCGTTAACCTGCTGCTCGGCGCGATCGCGTTGTTGTTGCTGTGGCGCGGCCGCGACCGTGCGGCTTTCGGTATGGCGCTTTGGGCTATCACCTTCCTATTATCGGTTGGTTTCACAAGCCTACCCGTGACGGGATGGGCTGCATTGGCGGCTCTGTACCTGGCGCCGATTTGCTTCCTCATTGCCCGCATCGGTTTTTACATCATGATCGAGGCCCGATTGGGGACGGCTTTGAACACCTCCCAGCGCACCGCGTTCCGTGCGGCCTTCGTCATCCTCCTGGCGCTTGGCGCAATGCAGGCTCTGGGTGCGCTGGTCGTGCGCATGGCAACTGGTTCGAATGAATTCCAGACGTCGGAGTTCGGGCTGATCCTGACTGCAAGCTATTTGGTGCCGATCGTCATGTTGTTCGTCGGTTATCGTCCAGCCACCTCCTCTGAGCGGCAGCGGTTGCGCTGGATGCTCGCGAGTGGTTTGGCCTGGACGTTGAATATTTTCCTTCAGAACTCGCAAGTGTTTGGGGGCTTCGCATCCGGCCTGCTAAGCACATTCTTTCAGGCCATGGCGCTGCTTGGCTTCTTGTACGCGGTACTGCGCCTGCGGGTGGTGGATATCTCTGTGGTCATCGACCGTGCGCTGGTCTATGGCGTAGTAACAACGCTCGTTGTGGGCATCATCGCGGCAGTCAACAGCCTGGCGTTGCACGCAACCTTGACGCCGGGTGCCGGGCTGGCGATCCAGGTGCTGGTGCCGCTGGCGCTTGGCATCGTGCTGGGGCGCGTGCGCAGCTTCGTCGATAAGGTGGTGGAGCAGGTGTTCTTCCGCAAACGATATCTGGATGAGAAGGCACTCAAGACCTTCGCCCGCCACGCCGGGCACATCGAGAGCATGGATAAATTGCTGAACACCACAGTCCAGATGATCAAGCGGCACGTCCGTGCACCTGCGGTCGTCATCTATACGGCTGAGGCAGGCGGCGTTTATCGGTGTATCAACCAGAGCGGTGACGTCTTCCCGAATACGCTCGATATAGACGACCCGGTGCTGGTGGCGCTTAAGGCCGATGACGAAGCAGCCGATCTTGCGGATTTTCCGGGCCAGCTGGGCGAAGACGGTTGTGCTTTTCCCATGACAGTACTTGGCAATCTGCGCGGCGTCATCGTCTGCAGGAATCGCCCCGGCGAGCACTACGCCGCCTATGAGAAGCAGCTGCTCACCGAAGTGGCCCACTCGGTCGGTGCCACCTGGCGCATCCTGCGCGCACGCGACAACGAGGCGCTGGTGGCGGCGATGGCGGAGGGCAAAGTCCCGGCCGAGGCCTTGCGCGAAAAAGCCCGCGCCCTGACCCTCGCATCGGGCGGTGCGCAATCATAGCCAGGTGGGCCCAATAGCCACTCACTTGACGGTTTGTCTGTATTTACCGAATAGCTGTTCCAATCCGCAACACGCTAATAAGCTCAGCAACGCCGCGACCCCCACAATCCAATTCCAGCCATGCTGGCCTAATGGCAACATGCCCAAACCGTAAAGCAGCGAGGTAAGCGCTGCCAAGAGATAAAGCGGGCCCGTATAGAAACAATGCAAACGGCCACACCGACGGGCATTTACCAGGCATGCGACGCCGTCAACTGCAAATGCAGATGTCCAAATGATCGTGTGAATGAAGTTGCTTGTACTACTGGTGGCGATGATAAGCACCCATGGTCCTATCCATAGCAAGCATAATGCCCAGCGCGAGCGGAGCAGATCTTTATCTTTACAGTTATCGTCTTGATTCATTGAATGTATCGAGTGGCTATCTGCCGAATGAGAGTGTGATTTTAATCCTTTATGCGGCACATGACCGAATAGCTGCGTCAGGTCGTTAGCACTGGCTCACACAAATCACGCTTGCAGAAGGCCAGGGATGCCGGTGGCAAGCTGCTGGGTGTGCCCATGGAACTCCCGGTATTGGGAGGCATATCTCTATCGTGGATACCGAAGGCAACCATGTGATCCTGTTACAGCCGCTGCCACACAACTGGCATGCCCAGAAACAGAAATGAATGAAATGTATAGCGCGGATCACGCCCGACGGCGGCCCTGCTAGTGTTTATGCATGCGTGGAAGCAGGCGCTCGTATTCGCGTTTGACCACGGCGTAACATTCGCAAACCCGCGCTTCCAGTTTAGGCCGATCGAGTTCGGTGATCTTGGTGTGACTGCATTCGGTCAATCCCACCGCTTGCAGGTGCCCGGCGACTGCAGCCAAGCCCTCATGGCGTACCCCCAGCATATTGGCGATCTGTTCCTGTGTCAGGGTCAGTTCGCTCATGGGCAGCCGGTCCAGACTCAGCAATAGCCAGCGGCATAGCTGCTGATCGATCGAATGGTACTGGTTGCACGCCACGGTCTGCGAAATCTGTACGATCAGCGCCTGGGTATACAGCAGCAGCTGCTGATGCAGAGCGCCGCCCCGTTCGAATTCAGTTTTCAGCACATCTGCCCTGAGCTTGTAGGCATACCCCGCGCTCAGCACCACCGCACGGTGTGTGGCGCTCTCGCCGCCGGTGAACAGGACGTAGCCAACCACACCACAACTGCCTACGATCGCGAGCTCTTGCGAGAGTGTGTCACCCAGAGGATAAACCTTGGACACGATGCTGGTGGTTAGAAAATATGCATAGTGCTGTTGATCGCCGGATTCGTAGAGAACCTGGCCGAGTACCAAGGGCACAAGTTCCAGATGGGGAAACAGGCGCTCGTAGTCCGCTGGCGGCAGCGCAGCGAGCAAGTGGTTCTGATGCGGTGTGTTTTGTACTGACATAAGCGGATTGAGAGTCATCTCCCAGCACCGTAAATATTCGGAATTTCCTATTCCTGTCCAACTATAAAATAATAGGTATAAATTCTCGCCGCTTCTGTGCGGTATCACACATACTGGATCCAACCGTGAATTTCGCGCATCACGATTTTGCAGGCCCCACAGCCGCAACCAGGCGTGATCAAGTCGTGGGACAAGGGCGCGGGGGGTGTCCGCCAATTACAGTCGGACCTGGATTCCGGCTTGCGCCGGAATGACGGAATAATATTAACGGGCTGTTAAAATCCCTGAATGTATTTCGGGGAGACACCGCTATGCATCACATGGCTCCTTCGCAACCACTTTCGACAACCCTGATCGGCACCTGGGAATTACTGTCGCGTGAGGATTTCACCCGTAATGGCGAGCGCCGTATCGATCCCTCCCTGGGCGCGGACCCCATCGCCATCCTGACCTATGATCGCGGCGGTTATTTCGCCGCCCAGTTCATGAAGCGCAAACGTGGTCCCGAACCTGAAACGGTCACAACCAGCGCCGCACCCAACAACAGCCGCGCCCGTGGCGGCTATGACGCGTACTTTGGCACCTACACGGTCAACGATACCGATGGCACGGTAACCCAGCGCCTGACCGGGGCTCTTTCCCCCGAGAACGTGGGGCAAGTGCTGACCCGCGGCATGTCTGTCACCGGCGACGAACTCCTCATTCGTGTGGATACCGCCAGCGCCGATGGCGAACCCATCGTGCGCACATTGCGCTGGAAGCGTGTGGCTTGAATTGGTCAGCTTGAGAGGATGAAGGTCAGGCCACGCTAATCAATTAATAGGGTCGGCTGCCGGCAAAAGCGGATAGTACACGGTTCGCCGTGGCACAATCTTGTTCCGTTTCAAAACCATCATTTACAAACTGCGATCAAGATGGATAGCGCAAACGCTAATACCAGAAAGTTCAGTTGGCCCGAATTGCTTTTATTCGTTTTGTTCATATGTTCTTATTTCTTTATAGTGCCCTTGATTTCTGACGTTGACTTTGGCCCATTTCAAGCAATCAATCTCCACGATATCGCGAGACTGTTGGTTGCGATACTCATGGTGTCACTTGCCGGGCGCCTGTCGGTAAACGCTTTTGGCGGCCACAGTGGTTTGCTGATGACGGGATTCTTTGGAGGCTTTGCATCCAGTACCGCCACCATCGCTGCCATGGGGGCTTTAGCCCGACGCGAACCGACCGCGATGTGGGGCGCATCGATCGCCGCCATCTTGTCCACCGTGGCGACCTATATACAGCTGGCGTTTATCCTCTGGCTCACCAACGGCGTGGTCTTGACCAAGATAGCCCTGCCCCTGTTATGCGGAGGAGGTGCAGCGGCTGCATTTACACTGGTCTCGCTCAAAACCCGAGAGAGTCAGACTCTGGCTCACATAAAAGAGAGCCGACTGCTCACCACCTTGGGAAATGCTCTGCTGGTCGGCCTCCTGTTGACCATAGTGCTGGTGCTCGGCGCCGCGGTGCAATCGAAGCTCGGTGTCAAAGGACTTGCTTTAATATCATTTGTTTCAGGATTCCTGGATGGGCATGCTGCAGCCTTTGCCGTATCCGAGCTGGTTAGCCTGCAGAAAGTCAGCGTCGACGCTGCCGTGATCCCGATCTTGCTGGGGCTGACCAGTAACACGGTCACCAAGGCGGTCTTTGCGATCGCTGCAGGTGGGCGCGGCTATGCGGGCCGGGTAATCGCGGGCTTGGCTATCTCGATCGCGCTGACGTGGGCGCCTTTGATATTTTTGGTGTGACCTGATTATTGGAGTCAAGCTCATGAATTACAGAGCCGTTAATTTCGAACAGAAACTCGGTCTCTTCAACGACCATTGGGCGCCCAGGGTGATCGCCGAGATGAACGACTATCAGTTCAAAGTGGTGAAGCTCAAGGGCGATTTCATCTGGCACGATCACAAGGATACCGATGAGACTTTCATCGTGCTGGAAGGACGGCTGCGCATCGATTTCCGGGACGGTCACGTGGATATCGGGGCAGGCGAGATGTACGTGGTGCCGAAAGGCATCGAGCACAAACCTTTTGCCGCAGACGAGGTCAAATTGATGTTGATCGAACCCCGCGGTGTGGTGAATACCGGAGACCAGGGTGGCGAGCGTACCGCCCAGAACGATGTGTGGATTTGACCAAAGGGCTCTACAAAACTGGCATGCGCTGATGCCGAAATAAATGGGGTTGAATACATGATCATAAATAAGAGATTATTGATTAAGTGTGTAGGCTATTGGTATAGCCTTGTATTCTTGATAATTCTGTTTGCAAGTTATACGGGCGTGTTAGATAGATTCTCCTATGTAGGAGGTTGGGTACAGGCGCCGCTATATGTAAAAATACTGATCCCAATAATCTTGATTACTATTATTGGATTTTTGTTATTGATGCTTGCCGACTTTTTCAAATCAAAAGATGTTAAGCACCCTAAATTTGTAGGTTTCTCCCTGATATTCTTTTCTTCATTCGCAGCATTTATATATTTTTGGATCGTGGTAAATCGTAGGCAACCGCGAACGCATGAGCATACTGCAGCCAATTCTGCGTAAATGGCGCGCGCCGAAATCGTAATGAGGGAACTCTTAATGAGAAAGCTTCTGGAAGATGCCGCGCAACGCGCCATCTCATATCTCGAACATCTGGATACCAGACCCGTGACGCCATCACCGGAAGCTGTCGCGAAACTTTCCGTTCTCGATGAGCCCTTGCCGGAAATACCGAATAAACCCGAAGCCGCCCTGGAGATGCTGGATGTAATCTGTTCGCCTGCCACCATGGCCATCAGTGGACGGCGTTTCTTCGGTTTCGTGATCGGCGGTTCGCAGCCCGTGACCCTGGCCGCCAACTGGATGGCTGGTGCCTGGGACCAGAACTCGGCTTTGTACAACGTCACGCCGGCCACGGCTTATGTGGAACAGATGGCGCTGCGTTGGCTGTTGGATCTGCTGCATCTGCCACCGGAATGCGGCGGCGGGTTTGTCACCGGTGCGACGGTAGCGAACTTCTGCGCTCTGGCAGCGGCGCGTCACAAGGTGTTGAAAGATGTCGGTTGGAACGTGGAAGCGGACGGCTTGATCGGCGCGCCGCCCATCACGGTGATTACCGGCGCTGAAGCCCATCCGACTCTGACCAAGTCGCTGGGACTGCTGGGACTCGGGCGCAACCGGTTGACTAAGGTACCGGTGGATTCACAGGGACGCATGCGCGCCGATGCGCTACCACCTATCTCCGGACCGACCATCGTGTGCACCCAGGCCGGCAACGTGAACACTGGCGCCTTCGATCCGATCGGCGAAATCTGCGAGCGGGCACATGGCAGCGGTGCATGGGTGCACGTGGATGGCGCCTTTGGTCTTTGGGCCATGGCCGTACCTTCCTTGTCCAACCTTGCCAAAGGAATGGCAAACGCCGATTCCTGGGCCACGGATTTCCACAAATGGCTGAATGTCCCTTTTGACAGCGGCATTGCGCTGGTACGGGATGCGGATGCCCTGCGCGCCGCTATGGCCATCACTGCTGAATATCTGCCGACCGACAGTGCCAATCGAAATCCCTCGGACTTCGTGCCGGAACTGTCACGGCGTGCGCGCGGTGTGGAAGTGTGGGCAGCGCTGCGCACACTCGGGCGCGCCGGACTCGTCGAGATGATCGAACGCAATTGCCGCCAGGCGCGCCATTTCGCCGCAAGTCTCAAAGCTGCCGGTTACGAAATTCTGAATGACGTAGTGCTTAACCAGGTACTGGTAAGCTTCGGCGACCCGGCCATGACCAACCGCGTGATCGCCGAGATCCAGAAAGACGGCACCTGCTGGTGCGGCGGCACGGTGTGGCAGGGCCAGACCGCCATGCGCATCAGCGTGTGCTCTTTCGCCACTACCGATGGGGATGTGGAGCTATCATTGAAAGCCATGCTGCGCATCGCGAAGCAGTGCAAGACATAATAATCACTAACGGAGAGATATTATGAATGCTTATCTGAGCATCAGCGGTGCAATCTTTGGCCTGTTTGCGCTGTGGCATGTATTCGAGCTGTTATCCAACTGGCGTACGCTCGAATCGGATAAATGGTTTACTGTCGGCGTATCCGCCGTCATTGTGCTGAGCGGGGCACTCTGCATCTGGGCCTGGGTGTTGCTGAAGCTGAACAAGCGTGCCGCAGAAAAGTCATCAGCGGCCGGTAACACGCTGCATTGACACTGCGCAGTCGCCGGGTTTAATGGAACAGATCCCGCACTTTGCTGAGTAATGATCCGGAACGCAGGTGTTTCAGGGTCTTGGTCCACTGGTCTTCCGCCAGCAGTTTTCGGGTTTCATCCGCTTCCTCTTTTTTCATCAATTGCAGGACCCGCGTGTCTTCGTCTTCATCCAGCCAATAGCCGTGCTGATTCTCGCAGACCTCCATTTCCAGGTCGTAGAAGCGGTATTTGAATCGCTTGAGGGGAGCGCTGCACTCGGGGCATTTGGCGGTCGTAGGGGTGGAGCTGAAGGCCAGGGTGCCTTTAGCGTCATCCCCGTAATCAAACACCTCATCCTCGAGCTTTCCGAGGTCCTGATGTTCCAGCCACATCCCCTTGCAGGACTGGCAGTAGTTGACGTTGATCTTGTGTCGTACGGCCGGCACCAGGTCAGCATTGCATTTGGGGCATTTCAATTGAGCCTCCGTTTCATTCTGTTGCGGGCTGCCGAGAGGTCATGCGGGGATAGCGTGCTGGAAACTGCATGAGAAGTATAGCAGTATCCAATCAGTTCCATGATCGGTCATATCATGGGACAAGCTCAGGTCAGCATTGGTTCCATCGGATAATGGCGGCATGCATAAAATCATCGATCTCAGCCACAGCGTCGAGCACGGCATGATCACCTACAAGGGATTGCCGGCGCCGGTGATTTGCGATTACTGGACGCGTGAATCATCCGAAACACATTATGCGAAAGGCACCAGTTTCCAGATCGGCAAGATCGAGATGATCGCGAATACCGGCACTTATGTGGATTCGCCCTTCCATCGTTATGCAGACGGCAAGGATCTATCGGAACTGCCGCTCTCATCCCTGGCGGAGCTGGATGGCCTGGTATTCCATGCCGACCAGTCGAAGCGCGCCATCGGCCCGGAGTTGTTCAAAGACGCGAGCTTGCGCGGCAAGGCGGTGCTGGTGCATACGGGATGGGCCCTGCACTGGCGCACGGACAAGTATTTCGAAGGACATCCATACCTGACAGAAGCCGCAGCGCTGTATCTGAAAGAGCAGGGTGCGGCATTTGTGGGCATTGATTCCCTGAACATCGACGACACTGCGGATCTGCAGCGCCCAGTGCACACAATTCTATTGGGGGCGGATATCCCTGTCTGCGAGCACATATGCAATCTAGAGAAATTGCCGGACAGTGGTTTTCGCTTGCATGCCACGCCAGTGAAGGTCAAAGGTTTCGGCACCTTTCCAGTGCGCGCCTATGCAGTTATGGACAATGATTAGTCCGCGGCGAGCATGAACAACCCGCGCTTTTCACTGGTTATCCCGGCCTACAACGAGGAAGCCTATCTGCCGCGTCTGCTGGATACGGTAGATATCGCCCGCGCCCGTTATCGAGGCGGCGCCGATGCCATCGAAGTCATCGTGGCGGACAACAATTCCACGGACAGTACTTTGGTGCTGGCGGTACACCGCGGCTGCAAGGTAGTGAGCGTCGAACAGCGTGTGATCGCCGCCGTCAGGAACGGTGGCGCTGCCGCCGCACGTGGTGAAATACTGGCGTTCGTGGACGCGGATTTCCGCATCCACCCGGAGACTTTCAACGTGATCGACGAGCTGCTGGCGTCCGGCCGGATCATCGGCGGAGCCACCGGTGTAACCATGGAGCGTTGGTCGGTCGGTATCGCCGTCACTTATGCGATGCTCATGCCTATGGTTAAGCTGATGAATATGGATACCGGCGTGGTCTTCTGTCGCAAGCCGGATTTCGAGGCAGTCAGTGGCTACGACGAAACCAGGTTACTTGCGGAAGACGTGGCCTTTCTGCTGGCGTTGAGACGCCTCGGCAAGACACGCAAACAGAAACTGGCGTGCAGTACCGCCGCCAGAGCCATCGTCTCAGTCCGCAAATTCGATGAGCACGGTGACTGGCATTATCTGACCGGCATTCCCCGGGTCCTGGTGGCCATGCTGTTCAGCAAGCGCTATCTGGTGAATCTGACGAAACGCTATTGGTACGTGGATCGGCGTGAATAAACCGTAACAAGAACATCTTAACTGCACCCCAAGGAGTCAGCATGCATCCGGAAATGATATTCGAGCCTATGCTAGTTCTGGTTTTCTGGACCTTCATCATCATGTTGTATATGGCCTACAAACGCTGGAGCGCGGGGTTCGCCGGGCGGCTGAAGCGGGGTGAGTTCAAGGTGGGTGAATCTGCTGACGTGCCGGTCGATGTGCGCCTGGCGGGACGCAACTTCTCCAACCTGTTCGAGGTGCCGGTGTTGTTATACGTGCTGTGCCTGAGTGTGTACGTGACACACAACGTATCGGAAAGTCTATTGGCCATGGCCTGGGTCTATGTGGCGCTGCGGATCGTGCATTCGCTCATCCATGTGACCTACAACAAGATCATGCACCGTTTCTCAATTTTCGCCCTGAGCAATTTCTTGCTGCTGGCCATGTGGATCATGTTTGCAATGCAACTGTATCCTCAGGTATGACTGTGTTGAAGTTCAAGGACCATTTCTCCGGGCATGCCTCGGCTTATGCGGATGCCCGGCCACGCTATCCAGATGCCCTGTTTACCTGGTTGGCGACACTTACGGCCAGCCACGCTATTGCCTGGGACTGCGGTACCGGCAACGGACAGGCGGCATTGG
>Ga0307374_10010082_pt1 | contig 13778 bp, 12 predicted proteins | sample OX3MG_FD_202532 | JGI IMG/M metagenome (GOLD analysis project Ga0307374, IMG submission 202532) | Soil microbial communities from Risofladan, Vaasa, Finland - OX-3 | ecosystem: Environmental > Terrestrial > Soil > Coastal area > Acid sulfate soil | place: Finland: Risofladan, Vaasa | collected... | reverse complement strand
CAGGCCTACTTCCGCATGGAGGGAGCCGGCGAGGGCACCTTCGAGCACACCCTGATCATCGCCGACGAGGGCTCCGAGGTGAACTACATCGAGGGCTGCACGGCGCAGACCTACAGCGTGAACTCGATGCACTCCGCGGTCGTCGAGATCTTCGTCCACGAGGGCGCCAAGGCGCGCTACACGACCGTGCAGAACTGGTCCAAGGACGTCTACAACCTGAACACCAAGCGCGCCGTCGTCGACGCCCACGGGACGGTCGAGTGGGTCGGCGGGTCGATGGGCGCGAAGTTCGTGATGCTCTACCCGGGCTCCTTCCTGCAGGGCGAGGGCGCGCGCGCCGACCATCTCAACGTCGGCGTGGCCGGCAAGGGCGTGCACAAGGACACCGGCGCCAAGGTCGTCCACCTCGCGCCGAACACGACCTCCAACATCCTCGCCAAGTCGATCTCCAAGGACGGCGGGATCATGGGCTACCGAGGGCTCGTGCGAATGGGCAAGCACTCGCAGGGCTCGAAGTGCCGCGTGCAGTGCGACGGTCTGATGATGGACGGCATCTCGCGCTCGGACACCTGGCCCGACATCCAGATCCAGAACCCCAACGTCACGGTCGCTCATGAGGCCACCGTCGGGCGGATCTCAGCGGACCAGCTGTTCTACATGGGCTCGCGCGGCTTCACCGAGGACGAAGCGGCGGCGATGATCGTCAACGGATTCATCGAGCCGGTGACCAAAGAGCTGCCGATGGAGTACGCGGTCGAGCTGAACCGCCTGATCCAGCTCGAGATGGTCGGCAGCATCGGCTGAGGACTCCTCGGCGAGAGCTGCGCTCTCGCCTGCGTCGTCCGCGTGAGTTCCCGTGCGGCCGCCGATTGACAGCATCTACGCGCCGCCCTTCCCGACCGGTGCCGCCTGGGTCAACTCGCCGGCGCTGACCATGGAGGAGCTGCGTGGGCGCGTCGTCCTGATCGAGTTCTGGGACTTCTGCCGGCCCAACTCGCTGCGGACCCTGCCCTATCTCAAGGAGTGGCACCGCCGCTACGGCGTCGACGGGAGCCTGGTCGTCGTGTCCGTGCACTCGCCCGGGTTTCGCGCGAGCGCGGACGCCGCGGCGACGGCGGGAGCGGTGTCGCGGCTGGGGATCGAACACGCCGTGCTGCTCGACACCGATTTTGCGCTGTGGCGCGACTACGAGAACGCCGGCTGGCCGGGCCGCTACCTGTGGGGACCGGCGGGCACGCTGGTCGACTACCACTACGGCGAGGGCGCCTACGCCGAGTGCGAGCGGGCGATCTGCGATCAGCTGGGCATCGAATGCGAGCCGCTCGCACCGCTTCGGCCGGAGGACGCTCCGGACGCCGAGCTCGTCGTGCCCTCGGAGGACCGGCTCGTGGAGCCGTTCTCCGGTTCCTATGAGGCCGGCGCCGCGTGGGGGGTGCTCGACCCCCGGGGGCCGGGCGCCGTGGTTCGCGCCAACGGTCGCCAGATCGCCGTCGAGCATCCCGGCGCGTTCGTGCTGGTCGAGCACGAGCGCCACGCGGCGGGCGAGCTCGTGCTCGAACTCGGCCGCGACGTTCGCTGCGACGGTGTCTGCTTCACGCCGGGCCTGGCTGCCGCGGGGGCGTGAAGGCGGCCGCTCAGCGGCGCCACTTGATCGAGCAGCCCACGGGCTTCGTCTCAGCTCGCCCCACGCGTCGCTGGGCCAGCACATCGTCGAGCGCGTCGCGCAGCCAGCCGGCCGCCAGGGACTCCTCGCCGTAGTCGGCGTCCGGTGCGCCGTGGTAAGCGAGCCGGCCCTCGCCGTCGAGCACGTAGACATCCGGGGTCACCGCCGCGCCCCACGCGCGCGCAACCTCCTGGGTGTCGTCGCGCAGGTACGGACCGGCGAACTCCCCGGCGCTGACGCGAGCGGCCATCGACGCCGGCGAATCGCTCGGGTAGCGTGCCGCGTCGTTGGCGTTGATCTGGAGCGTGCGCACGCCACGCGCGTGATAGTCGCGCGCGACCCCCTGCAGGCGCTCGTGCCAGGCCAGGGCGTACGGGCAGTGGTTGCAGGTGAACACCACGACCGTCGCAGCGCTCGCTCCGTTGTGCAGCGATGTCGGCGACCCGTCGGTGTCCGGGAGCGTGAAGGCGGGCGCCGCGGCTCCGATCGCCAGTGACACCGTCACGCCTCCTGCGCGGCGTCCGCCAGGAGTCGGTGCAGCGCCTCGCGCAGATCGGCTTGGTCCGGCGTCGGCGAGTAGCGACCGTCGCGGAGCCGGTACACCCGGCAGCTGAGGCCCGTGGGCTCGCCGGCCGGCGGTGGCACCGGATCGACGCCGCCGACCCGCACGGTCGGGGAGCCGATGAAATCTCGCTCCGCCGCCTGCTGCTCGGTGGCGATCTCGACCAGTGTCACCGCGATCTCGGGGTGTCCGAGCTCGTCAAGCGCCGCGCGCAGATCGGCGAGCGCCTTCGGGTGCGACGGACACCCATCCCAATACAGAAGCTCGACGTCAGGCACGAAACACAGGATAGGTGGGCGGCAAAGCCGCGGCGTGTCTAGGCCACCGCCGGGAGAAGTCGTGGCGGTGGCCTACCCTGAGAGGGATGCTTCGCAAATGCGCGAGCGGGGGCGCGACGCCGCGACGCGCGTTCGCCACCGCAGGGCGGCTCGTGGTGAGCATCGCGGCGGCGGTGCTCGTGATGCCGGCCGCCGCCGCGGACGCCGCGGTGTCGGTCCCGTTGGTCTCCACGGCGACAAGCGTTTCCGCCGGCGCTGCGGTGACCGGTGGGACGACGCTGACGGTGACCTACAACGAGCCGCCGGTGCTGGCGGACTCCTACAGCCTGACACTCACGGATGGCACCGATGTCGGCACGCTCAGCACCACGGCGGGGACCTTGAGCGGCGTGGTGGTCGGCGGGTCGAGCGTCGTGTTCACGGTGCACGGCGCGCCGGCGATGTCGGTCGGGAGCGCGCTGTCGCTGTCGGTTCCGCTCGAGATCCTGGAGACGACCGGCGTCAGCGACAGCTCGGGCGACGGCTGGGACCTCGTCGCGAGCGGGCAGGTCACGGTCGACGCGTCGAACACCTGCACCCCGCTCAGTTTCACGCGGGTCTTCGCAGGGTCCAACTGCGACATCGGGTTCGTCGACCCGGGCCCGATGGCGCCGGGAGTGTTCGACGTGATCCCGCTTCCGACCCAGGACCTGCCGGGACCGCCGGACGACAACGCGCCGGAGGTGGTCACGAACTGCGCACCCGGCTCGACCGATTGGGTCTACGACGTCAACACAGAAGCGCAATTGGGCTCGAAACCGTGCGGCACGGCGACGAATCCACCGGAGCAGCTCATCTGCACACCAGTGTGCAACACGAACTCGGACACGCTCGACTACATCGCGACACCGAAGCTCGCGTTGCTCGAGGAGGTCGGCGTCGTCGAGACGATCCCGGGCTCGACCTATGTCAGCGCCACGGAGGTGCCGCCTCAGCTGAGCGCGGTCACCGTCAGCGGCGACCACGCGACGTTCAGCTATCACGGCGGCGTCGTCTGCGAGAGCGACAGCAGCGACCAGTTCGAATGGGAGCAGTTCACCTATGTGACCCCGTATACGAAGACCAACCTCAACGCGGGCGACCTCGTCTACGCGACGGCGATCTCCTGCCCGCCGCCGGGCGGCGGGAACTCGATCACCGTCACCTGGCCGAGCGCGATCCCCGCGAGCTCCGGGGTGCGGTTCAAGTACACGGGGTATGGCCCCGGGCACTCGATCGTCGGCGCGTCCGGCGACCCGTCCGTCGGCGAGCGTGAGGCCTCCGAGAGCGCATACGCGGGGCCCGGCGCAACGATCGATTCGTTCGCGCCGCAGTCGACGACGCTGCCCACGAGCAGCGGTGGAAGCGTCGACGTCGCACTCAGCGCAAGCGGAGGCGGGATGTCGCCAGTCTGCACCCTGAGCGCCGTCTCGCTGCCGGCGGGCGCGGCGACGCTCTCGTTGCCCTCGGTGGGTTGCGACGGTGGCGGGCCGAACACGATCACTGTCCCCGCGAACACGGACGACACCACGAACGCCGTCTACACGGTCACGCTCACCGCGACCGGCGACGCCGGGACTCCGGCCGCGACCGATTCGATCACGATCACCGTTCCGGCCCCGCCCCCCGCACCGGTCGAGGTATCAGCACCCACGATCACCGGTGCGGCGGCGCTCGGCCAGACACTGACCGAGAGCCACGGCTCGTGGACCAACAACCCCACCTCCTACTCCTATCAGTGGGAGGACTGCGACGGCGCCGGGAACAACTGCTCGGCGATCAGCGGAGCGACCGCCCAGACCTACACACCGACGACGGGGGACGTAGGACACGCGCTGACGGTGCAGGAGACCGCGAGCAACGCGGGCGGCGCCGCAGCCGCGACCGCAGCAACGACGACAACCGTCCCGAACCGCATCACGCCGGCGCCCGCGCCGGCGCCTACCCCTGCACCGGTGGACCTGTCACCGCCGACGGTCTCGGGAATCCCTGACGTCGGACGGACCCTGACCGAGAGCCACGGATCGTGGTCGAACGCGCCGACCGCCTATGCCGACATCTGGGAGCGCTGCGACAACAACGGCAACGGTTGCGTCGCGATCGCCGGCGCCAGCGCACAGACCGACACGCTGACGACGGCCGATGTCGGACACACGCTGAGGGTGCGGGAGACCGGGAGCAACAGCTCGGGCGCCGGGAATCCCGCGATGTCGAGCCCGACCGCACCAGTTCCCGCCGCGCACACGAGCACACACCACGCCGCGCCGAACACGCTGCTGCTCGAACACCGGGTCAGCTCGCACGATCACCGCGCGACGTTTCGCTTCGAGGCAACGGGCACGGCGACCAGATTCGAATGCGCGCTGGTTCGCAAGGCGACCCGCAGGGGCGCCCGGACACCGGCGCCCAAATACTTCTCGTGCCGCTCACCGAAGACGTTCACGCGTCTGAAAGCGGGCAGATACGTGCTCTACGTGCGCGCGGTCGGCCCCGGCGGCGCCGACAAGACTCCCGTCAGCTACGCGTTCAAGGTCACCTGACGGCGGCTGCCGGACCGCCCCGGCAGACCCCGCCTGGTCGCCGGAGAGCCCGCGTTTGCCGCTGGCTAAGCTCTCCCGGTAGAAGGCGCCGCCCGTGGTTGGCGTCCAGACCGCGAGGAGGAGCACGTGAAGGCCGTCAGATTCGATCATTACGGTGGGCCCGAGGTCCTGGAGGTCCGGGACGTCGAGCGCCCCGTGCCCGCGCCCGGCGAGGTGCTCGTCGGAGTGAAGGCCGCGGCGATCAACCCCGGCGAGATCGCGATCCGGGAGGGTCTGCTGGAAAGTCGCTGGCCAACGACCTTTCCCTGCGGCGAGGGCAGCGATCTCGCCGGGGTCGTCGTGGAGCTCGGGCCCGGCGTGAGCGGCGTTGCCGCCGGCGATGCGGTGATCGGCTGGACCAGCTCTCGCGCCAGCCACGCCGAGTTCGTCGCGGTTCCCGCCGATCAGATCACCGCAAAGCCCGACGAGATCCCGTGGGAGGTGGCCGGGTCCCTGTTCGTCGCCCCGCTCGCGGCCTACGCCTGCGTCAAGGCGGTCGCGCCCCAGGCGGGCGAGGTCGTCGTCGTGTCGGCGGCGGCCGGCGGGGTCGGCTCGATCGCCGTGCAGCTCGCCGTGCGCACCGGCGCGACGGTGATCGGCCTCGCCAGCGAGAGCAACCATGACTGGCTGCGCAGTCGCGGTGTGGTTCCCGTGGTCTACGGCGAGGGCCAGGCCGAGCGAATCCGGGCGGCCGCCGGAGGCCGTCTCGACGCGTTCATCGACACCTTCGGCGGCGGCTATGTCGATCTCGCCGTCGAGCTCGGCATCCGGCCGGAGCGGATCAACACGATCATCGACTACGGGGCGGTGGAGCGCCTCGGCGTCCACGGTGAGGGCACCCACACCGTCGATCGCATCGAGGTCGTGCGCGAGATCGTCGACCTCGTCGCCGGCGGCAGCGTCGAGGTCGCGATCGCCGCGACGTACCCGCTCAGCGACGTTCGCGAGGCCTTTCGCGAGCTGGCGCACCGCAGGACGCACGGAAAGATCGTGCTGCTGCCCTGATCGGCCGGGGCGGCGCCGCAAGGCCTCGGTCATGCGCGCGCGTGGCGCACCACCGCGCTCGCGCTATCCCACACGCACGGCGGCGCTACGGTCGGTCCGCAGCGGAGGGCGTGTGGCTGGCGGGCGCATCGCTTGAGAGCGGCGGGGGGAGGGTGAGACGGAACGCCGCGCCAGGAGCGTGATCGGTCAGCTCGAGTCGTCCGCCCATTCGGGCGGCGAGCTCCGCGCCGATTGCGAGCCCGAGTCCGAACCCACCTTCTCCACCGCTGTTGCGGCCGCGTTGAAAGCGTTCGAAGATGATTTCCCGCTCGTCGGCCGGGACGCCTGATCCTGCGTCGCTGACCTCGATCGCCGGTTCGGCAGGTGGACCGGCGATGTGGATCCTGACAACGGTGTCTGGCGGTGCGAACCGGAGCGCGTTGTCGAGCAGGATCCGGACGATGCGCGCCACGCTTCCTGGATCAGCCTGCGCCCATGACGGTCCGCCGCTGTCGTCGAGCGCCACGCCAACGCCGGCTTCTCCTTCGCGATGCTCGAACTCGGCGGCCACCGCGCGTGCGGTCTCGGTCAGTTCGACCGGTTCGCTGCGCAACTCGAGTCGCGCGTCGATCCGGCTCAGGTCGAGCAGATCCTTCGCCAGGGAGCTGAGGCGGCGCGCCTGCCGCCGCGCGGACGTCACGCGGTCGCGAGCGTCGCCGAGATCAACGGACTCGTCGTCGAGGTCCTCTTCGAGCAGCTCAAGCGCGGTCTCCAGCGACATGAGCGGTGTCCGCAGCTCGTGCGATGCGGTTGACACGAACGTACGCCTCGCGTGCTCCTGTTGGCGCAGCCGCTCGTGCATCGTCGCGAACCCGCGAGCGACTTCGCCGATCTCGTCTGGCACCTCGTCGTGCTGCGTGGCGAGCGCGCTGAGGTCGCCCTCGTCGAGCGACCGGCTCGCGTCGCGCAGGCGCCGCAACCGGCGCAGCAGGCGCGACGAGAGGGCGATCCCGAGCAGGATCGCGGCACCGAGCCCGGCCAACCCGGCGTAGAGGGACGCGGTCCGCACGACCCCATCGGCGGTCGGGACGGCGTTGACGTGCTGGATCATCTCAAGCACGAAGTAGCGGCCATCGTTGACGGTGCTGCCGTACCGCTGGCCGCGGTAGCGAATCGTGACCACGAGCACGTCACCCCTGAGCGTCGTCGGCGTGACCACCCCGCGCGGCGGGTGCATAGCCGCACGCACGACCGCCGGGGCGACCTTGTCCTGAGGCTTCTTGTCGGCCTTGTCGGTATCGTCGATTTGCTTCAGGTGGTCGTCCCAGACGACGTAGGTCGCCCCGTTCTGGTGGACGAAGTGCTCGAGCTTCGCATCGAGAACGTGATCGACCGGCTCCATGCCGCGGTTCACGGGCAGGTTCGACAGCAACGTCCTGTCGACCGTCGCCGTCCCCTCGCCGATGCGCCTACTGTCGTTGTTGAGCGCCGACTTCAGCGGCGCCAGCAACGTGAGCGCCGCCGTCGTGAGCGTCACGAGCGCCGTCAACACGAGCGCGACGAACATCCGCGACCGCATGCCGAACCACAGCCGGCGAGCCGTCGCCCGCGCACGCCTGGTCAGAGCGACCATCTCCCCCACGCGGCGAATGATCGGGAGCCGATCACAGACTGGACGGTAGCGGCTCGGGGTGCGCGGTGTCCGTCGTTGCCGGAGTGTCGAATCGGCACCTCAGCAGTCGCGAGGCACCGGCGGATGGCGACAGGCTCGACGTCCGGCGCCGAGCCGACGCGGACGAGTCGGCCGCCGACGTCCACGAAATGGCGGAGCGACGGGCGGCCTGAGCGGGCGCAGTCGTCACGCCCGCGAGGCTACCGGCGAGGCGGCGTGACCGCAGCCCGCCCCGATCGGCGAGCGAAGCCGACAACCTGGCGAGCGACGGACGGGGGATCGCGCGACGCAGCGGGATCTCGCCCGGAAGAGACGCGTAAGCTGTTTCGATGCCCACGTCAGGCTACGGCGCGGAGGCATGGCAAACGCTCTTCTGGAGCCTGTTCAAGCGCTCGGCGAACCCGGTCGCACTGGTTGATGAGCAGCGCGTCGCAGTCGAGGTCAACGATGCGATGTGCCGGCTCCTGGGTGTGTCGCACGACGAGCTCGTCGGCGCGAGACCCGACGATTTCCTGGCCTCCGCTGAGATGCCGTTGGATGCCGAATGGCGCGAGGTTTGGGAGATCGGCGGTGTCCACGGTGAGCGCTCCGTGATCGCCGCAGGCGGCGCGCGTGTGCGCGTCCAGTACGCGCTGCAGAAGGTCGACCTCGGCGAGGATCAGGTCGCCGTCGCGGTGTTCCTCGGCGTCGAGCCGGACGACGAGGACGAGCCGGTAGCGGTCGCGCAGCTCGGCGAGCTGACGCCCCGCGAGCGCGAGGTTGTGTCCCTCGTCGCACTCGGAAACACCAGCGTGCAGATCGCCGAGCAACTCGTGATTTCAGCTGAGACGGTCCGTACCCACGTGCGCAACGCGATGGCGAAGACCGGCGCGAGGACCCGCGCGCAACTGGTGGCGATCGTCTTCAGTCGCCGTGGCGTTGCCATCGGCAGCTGACGCCGCTCCGGTCGCATGCTCCGTCCGCGAACGGTGGGCGAGATCCCTCGTCTGCGGTATTGCGACCGACGGTGACCGCGTCGATGATTGCACTCGATCGCCTGACCTACGACAGGCGACGCAACCGACCGCGAGACGCTTCGCCACCGACGGGCTCTCCGTTCGCTGGTTGTCGATCTCTGCGGGTTGATTGGTCCGGCGATCGCCCGCGCGACGCCGGGCAGGAAAGAGTGTCATCAGGATGGCGAAGACGTTGCCGTTTCATACCGTCGAACCGGGCAGCCCGAATGTATTCCACAACGACGATGCGTGCGAGGATGGCAAGCGCGTACAGGCCCGGTATTGGCGTGCCGGAGACGACGGTGGCAAGCGTCGGCTCTGCCAATCCTGCGCCCGGCTGACCGCCGAGCACGCACAGGTCAGGCGAACAGCGACGGCGCGTGGGCGACCCGCCTAGCGTGCGGCGTTCAGCTGCTCAGCCGTGCGCTTCGCGAGCAGGCGCAGGAGCCGCGGCGGCTCGCCGTCCTCGACCAGCACCGCGGTTCCCGGCCAATACGGGCTTTGCGCGCCGCTCGAGAAGGCCCGGCTGAACGCCCAGGAGCCGGCGTTATGCAGCCTCGCGCCGTTCGGGGTGAGCCACTCGGCCGGCTCGTCACCGTCGATCATCCCGGCGCGATGGGTGTGACCGAAGATCACGTGGCGCGCGTCGATCCGCAGCCGCTCGACGACCTCGCTGATCGCGCGCAGCCCGGCACGGCGCAGCTCCGCGGTGGAGAGCTCGCTGCGCAGCGGGCCGAGACCGGCGGTGTTCAGCGCGCGGACCGCCCACGGGAAGACGAGCGGGAAGGCCCGGGAGCGCAGCGCGCCGGCACCCCCGGGGCGCAGCGCGTTCCACGCCTTCACCGTGCGCCCGCCCTCGATCGCCTCGGACGCTCGTCCGCTCTGCGCGGCGGCGGAGGCCCACGCGTAGACCGGCGCGACGACGGCCTCGTAGTCGTCCACCGAATGCGCATCGTCCCAGCGCCGCCCCCCGTCGAGTGAGACGCGGCCGCTGACCGAGACCGCGAGGCGCTCGATCGTCGGGACGGTCATGTGCAGATCGAGATAGTGCCCGTGCGTCGCGTACACGCCGTCGGCCAGCCACAGCCCGGGGTAGGCGACCTCGAGCTGGGCCGGCGCGAGCAGCGCCGCGAACGCCGCCGCGACGAACGACGCCTCGCGCGGCGTGCACCGTTGCTCGAGCTCGAGCGGCGCTGAGCGCTGCGCAAGCCAGGCGCCCACCAGGGCGTGGTCGTGGTTGCCCGGGACGAGCACGACCGAGCGGTCGCCGAGCCGTTCGCCGAGCCGCTCGAGGACGGTCCGCGAGCGCGCCAGCACGGCGCGCGCATCGCCCTGGCGCAACTCGAGGATGTCGCCGAGCAGGACCAGCCGATCAATGCCCTCCAGCGCCTCGAGCAGCTCCTCGAGAACCCCGTCGCGGCGCAGCACGTCGCTGCCCGCACGCGTTCCGAGGTGCAGATCCGAGACGACCAGCGTGCGGGTCACTACCGCGGGGTGCCGGTGCCGCGAATCGCCTTGGGCAACATGAAGCGCACGTCCTCGCGGGTCACCGTGAGCTCCGAGATGTCGCTGACCCCGCGCGCGCGGAACAGCGAGACGAGCTCCTGGACGAGCTCCTCGGGTGCACTGGCCCCTGACGATATGCCGACGGTCCGCACTCCGTCGAGCCATCCTTCGTCCAGCTCGCGGGCGTTGTCGATCAACTGCGCCTGCGCGCCATAGTCGCGCGCCACCTCGACCAGGCGCTGCGAGTTCGACGAGTTGCGCGAGCCGATCACGAGCACCAGCTCGCACGCGGTGGCCAGCTGACGCACGGCCGCCTGGCGGTTGGTGGTCGCGTAACAGATGTCGTCGGTGCGCGGCCCGATGATCGCCGGAAAGCGCTCGCGCAGGCGCTCGATGATCCCGCGGGTCTCGTCGACCGAGAGCGTGGTCTGCGAGATGTAGGCGACCTTCTCGGGGTCTGCCAGCACCAGGTCGTCGACGTCCTGTTCGGTCTGGACGAGCACCATGTGATCAGGCGCCTCGCCCATCGTGCCCTCGACCTCCTCATGCCCGTCATGCCCGACGAGCACGATCGTGTAGCCGTCGGCGGCGAAGCGGCGCGCCTCGACATGGACCTTGGTGACCAACGGGCACGTCGCATCGATCGTCCGCAGGTGCCGCGCCGCCGCGTTCTCGTGCACGATCGGGGCCACACCGTGGGCCGAGAACACGGTGACCGAGCCCTCGGGGACCTCGGTCTCGGTCTCGACGAAGATCGCTCCGCGCGCGCGCAGCTGCTCGACGACGTGCTTGTTGTGCACGATCTCCTTGCGCACGTAGACCGGCGGCCCGTAGCGCGCGAGCGCACGCTCCACCGTCTGCACCGCGCGATCGACGCCCGCGCAATAGCCGCGCGGTGCCGCGAGCAGGATCTTCTCGACAGTGTTGGTCACAATCGCCACGGATTGATTCTACGGCGGTACACGCGCCGCCCGAGCATCCCGCGCCCGAACGCCATCACGGCACGTCGATGAAGACGTCTTGGCGCACCGTGCGGTGGGCGGGGATCCGCACGCGCGAGGGCGCCGCCCGCAGCCCACTCGAGTTGGTCGCGCGCAGCATGTAGCTGCCGGCCGGGAGCCTCAGGACGAACAGCCTCCCCGGCTGCCGGAGCGTCTCGCGAGCGAGCACCCGGCCGGTTCGCGTGCTGGTCGCGCTCAACGTGCCGGCGAGCGGGCCGCGCGGCTGCTGCGGGCAGCCGACGATGTAGGCGCCACCCTGTACGTAGAGCCCGGCGACGAGCTCGCTCGGCCCGCGCGTGAGGACCGGCTCATGCGGCGGTACGGGGACCGCCGGCACGCTGCACGCAACGGTCGCGAACAGCCCGCTGAGTGCGAGACCTGGCAGCATCACCCAAGACGGTACTCCGGCCGCAGCGGCGGCGCGACGGACGTTCCTCACACCCTGGACGGTCGGCCGAACTACGCTTCGTGCCGATGGCGCCGCGGCATCTTGACCGCCTCTCCGCGCTCGACGCCTCCTTCCTGCACCAGGAGGGGCCCGAGACCCACATGCACATCGGTGCCCTGGCGATCGTCGCCGGCCCGGCGCCCGGGCTCGACGAGTTGCTTGCCACGATCGGCTCGCGTCTTCACCGTGTGCCGCGCTACCGCCAGCGCTTGGCCCACACGCCGCTTGACCGCGGGCGCCCGGTGTGGATCGACGACGCGGCGTTTCGGCTCGAGTTCCATGTGCGCCGCACCGCCCTCCCGGCGCCCGGCGGACACGAGCAGCTGCTCGCGATGCTCGGGCAGATCTTCTCGGCCCAACTCGACCGCCGCCGCCCGCTGTGGGAGCTGTGGTTCGTCGAGGGCTTGCAGGACGAGCGCTTCGCCTTGATCTTCAAGGCTCACCACGCGGTGACCGACGGCGTTGCCGGCGTCGATCTCGCGACGCTCGTCCTGGACCCGGACGGCGAGCGCGACGAACGCGCGCCGGACTGGACCCCGGCGCGCAGCCCGAGCGTCGCGGAGCTGCTGGCGCTCGCCGCGGTGCGCGACGCGCAGGCCGGCGTGAGCGTCCTGACCCAGGCGCTCGCGGCGGCGGCGCGCCCACAGCGCGCCGCCGCGCGCCTGGGCGCGGCCCTCGCCGGCCTCGGCGAGGTCGTCCGCGCGACGCTCGACCCCGCGCCGGCCACACCACTGAACGTGGCGATCGGCCCCTACCGGCGGTTCGTCACCGTGACCTGCCGGCTCGAGGATCTCCGGGTCGTCGGCAGGCGCCGGGGTGCAACGGTCAACGACGTGGTGCTGGCGGTGGTCAGCGGGGCGCTGCGCCGCTTCCTCGAGGTCCGCGACGTGCGCACCGAGGGGCTCGCGCTGCGCGCGCTGGTGCCGGTGTCGTTGCGCGTCGCGGACGGCGGCGATGCGGCGGGCAACCGGATCACGGCGATACGCGCCCCGCTGCCGGTCGGCATCGCCGGCCCGCTGGAGCGCCTGGCAGCGGTCAGCAGCGCGATGCTCGAGTTGAAGGCGTCACGGCAGGCGCTCGGCACCGCGGTCCTCGTCAGCCTGCACGACTTCGCCCCGCCGGCCCTGCTCGCGCAGGCCGCGCGGCTGCCCATCGCGGCACGCCTGTTCAATGTGCTCGTGACCAACGTGCCAGGGCCCGAGGCCCCGCTCCACGTTCTCGGACGCGAGATCCGCGAGGTCTATCCGGTCGCCCTGCTCCCCCGCGACCACGCACTGTCCGTGGCCGTCCTGTCCTACAACGGCCGGCTCAACTTCGGGCTGCTCGCGGACTACGACACGCTGCCCGAACTCGAGCAGCTCGGCGAATGGGTATCCCAGGAGATCGACGTGCTGCTCGGCCTGGCCGCGTAGTCCGCGCCACCACTAGTTGCGGCTGCCGAGACGGTCCTTGACGTAGATCTGGATGCAGCGCTCCGCGAGGCGGGACGCCCGTTCGCGAGACAGGTGCGGCAGCACCGCGACAAGCGCGCGCTCCTCGGCCACGCCGGCGTCGAAGGCCTCCTCGCCGCGGAAGCCGGCGGCGATCCTCAGGGCCTCGCGGCGGCTGTCGCCGAGGCTCGGGAAGACGGCGAGGAGAAAGTCGGCGTTGGCGATCGGCGGACCGACCTCGAGGGCCGAGTGCCACACCGCGAGCACATGCAGGTTCTCGTCGTCGAGACCGGCGACCGCCTTGGCGTAGTGCACGCACAGTTCCTGCTCGGGGATGTCGTCGACCCATGCTGCGACGACCTCGCCGACCAGCGCTCGGCGCGCGTCGCGACCGATCGAGTCGGCGATCACGCGAATGGCGTCCTGTGGTTCGATGAAGCAGAGCGGCACACCGTCTCCTGGCGTTGGTGGTAGGCGCACTGTAGGCCTCGCGGTGGACGGCACCCCGCCGGCCGGCCGATCCTCGGCCGCTAGAACGCCGGCAGCGTCTGGACCAGCGCGAGGACCGGGGCGAACAGGTCGCCGCGCTCACTGGCCCGCTCGAGGACGGCGGCGCTGTCGAACGAGAGCCGCGTGGCGTCG